>Ga0222712_10001468_pt1 | contig 29108 bp, 29 predicted proteins | sample C33_657DmetaG_FD_165043 | JGI IMG/M metagenome (GOLD analysis project Ga0222712, IMG submission 165043) | Estuarine water microbial communities from San Francisco Bay, California, United States - C33_657D | ecosystem: Environmental > Aquatic > Marine > Unclassified | place: USA: California... | reverse complement strand
CTGATACGATATCACCTACTGGTCCTAAAAGATTCAAAGTTAAATCTTTCTTGTAGAAATCTGAGTAACCAGCTCTACCGGTTACTGATTCGTATGATTGACGAGCCCAGTCCATTACTGCTTGAGCACCTGATGGGTTAATTGGATCGTACAATGTCATATCCATGTTTTCCCAGTTTCTCTTTCCACGAATCTTTCTGTAAGAGTTAATGTGATCTAATTTGATTTCCTCATCTGTGAAAGATGGTGCAGTTACCGCCTTAACCATGAATGATGGTATAGCGTCACTGTATAGGATAAATCTATTCTGTACCTTCGGTTCGAAGGCTCTGAACATAATTTCGTTAGAATCTAATACTGCCATTTTATTATCTGTTTTATATAAATATCAATTATTTTAATTATGCTACAAAAGTTGCACCTGTTGGTTCGATTGTGAAATCAAGTACTACGAATTCTGCAGTCTTAGCTGGTTGGATAAAGATCTGACCTACGATCTGATTTCTATCTACGATATCAGCTGTGTTGTTAGAGTCATCCATTACCACTCTGTAAGCGTATAAACCTTGACGTTGAACTACTGATTCTAAGTAAGGATTAACTACTGCTAAGAATTTGTTTCTTGTAGCGATTGTGTTTTGTTCGAATACTAAGTTATTAGCTTGACCTCCGATGAAGCGTTTCAATTCGATTAATAAACGGCGAACGTTTACTCTATCTAAAGCTGAAGCTTTCTTCTGTAAAGTCTTCTGACCATATACTGCAATACCTTGTCCAGGGAATGTAGCGATTGGGTTAACATTAGCACGATATAATAAGTCACGTTGCTCACGGCTTACTTTACGTTCTGCTTGGATTACGTTAGGAATACCTCCTTTAACTAAACCTGCTGGAGCGAACCATGGAGCAGCTGCACTATCAGTGAAAGCGTAAACTCCTGGTATAACTGTTGAAGCAGGAACCCATTCATTCTTACCTGTAGAAGATTGAGTTTGTAACCAAGGCCAGTAAGAAGCTGCATAAGAAGAGTTAACTGTTCCTGCTGCTGTTGTTACGTTTGATACTGTTGCACCGTATTGCTCTAAGTCAATTACTGCAATTGCATCTCCTCTACCTTCTACTAATGAGATGATAGAATCTAATTGTGTCTTATGAGTTCCAAAGTCATAAACAAGACCTGGAGCTGATACAATATTGAATTGGTATTCGTCTTTATTATTTAAGATTGAGATAGCATCTGCATAGTTGGTTGCTATTAAACCTTGTGTGTCTACGTTTGTAATATTCTTAAAGAACTTAGCTACTCTACCACCTGGGAATGCAGTACCTGTCGCGCCGTAGAAGTATCCTACCTGAGCTGAAGGAAGCAAATCATCGTAGCTGTTATTAACAGTTATACCGTCGTTTGCTAAGTAATTTAAAGTTGGGTTATTTACCGCACTTACTCTAATATAGTTAGACTTATTAGCATACTCTCCAGTTACACTTACGAATACTTCTGAACCTTCAACTGTTTTAGATACAGCTTGGTTACCGATTACTCTCTCGATGTAATTTTCTGAGTTTGGATCTAATGATAAGTCGTTAAAGGTTTCTAAGATAATCTTATTCTTTGAACTATCATCCCCTCTACGTACTAACAATGAGAATGTACCGCTTCCGCTATTAACGTTTGTGATTTCAAATCTAATGTTATCAGGCTTACCTAACGTAATTGAACCGTCTGTGTTTGTTGCAGCTGTTCCAGCGTTTGAACCTGTTGCGTTATTGTAGATATCTCCTTTTCCTAATGTTTCTAAACGGAAAGGGTTAGTAACTGATCCACCTGCTGTTGCTAAGGTTGTGTTAGAAGCAGCTGTATAAGAACCAGATACTACTCTAGTTACTAATGCTGTGTTTCCTCCTTGTTCAAAGTAACTCTTTACTGCAATTGATGTTAAGTACTCATAGCTATTTGAACCAGATGCAATCGTGGTTCCAAATAATCTTTGGTACTGTCCGTAAGAAGTTACTACTGTAGGTTGCTCTACCGGGCCTTTTACTGTTGGACCAATAAACGCTGCACCTACTGCAGCCGCTTGTGGTTGGATAAACGAAATATCATTTTCTCTCGTTAATACACCTGGTGAAATTAATGTTTCTGCCATGTCTCTATTATTTGTTAGTTGGGTTCTAAAATAAATATCTTAATAAATTCGAAACCCTTTTCAAAAGATTTAATTTAACTACGTATATAAATAGGTGTATCTAGGTGAAACACTTTACCCTATATTTTTAAGCTTCTGATATTTCTCCTGTTTCTAAATTCAGGTGAATTTTTTGAAATCCGTATTTAATTTGTAACTCTGCTGCGATTGATTTCTCTGCTTCTTTTAATGAACTGTAAAAATTTTCTGCGGCTTGTTTACGAGTCTTCAACTCAAATTCAGCTAAAGAAATTGCTGCTAATTCTTCGTTTAATTTAATCTTTTGAGATTGTATCATTTTAATACTGTCAATCTCTTCTTGTTGCAATTTTTGTTCTTGTGACATTTTTATAACTTTTAGTGTTTACAGTTTGGTAATTTGAGAGTTAGGTCTTGTATAATTCCTAGCTTCCTTTCTTTTATATAATTAGTCCAAAGGATGCTCCCTTCGTAGTTCTCTATATACTTTTTTTTAAGGTAAGAATCAAGTGCAAAGATATCATCAAAAAAATCAGTATAGCTTCTATGAAATAGTTTTTCTATGCCTTCTGGATAGGTGGTAAACATTCTTTCATCTAACGTCTTATATAGGTATCTTCCGTAAATAAACTCTTCTTTCTTTCTACTATCTAATAATGGATGTGCATGTATAGCAGCTTCTATAAAATACTGCTCTACGTTCTTATTATACTCTATACGGTCTGTCTCTAAATCTGGTTTAAATTTAATAATAGTAGAATAATCGTATAAGTTGTTTATTAAGTTTGCAGCTTGGTATGTAGAGTGTAGTATTAGGTACTTCTTTTCTTCATACATCGGAACTTCCATATTAATTGTAATCCTAGTCTTATGTTGATGTCTCATCAACTTATTAACCCATCTTAAATTATCAGGAGTATTCCAAGTATGTACGTATGTGTGGGTTTCTTCTTCTAACTCTTCTATAAATTTTATAAAGTTATCTGAAAAGTTGGTTAGAAGTCCTGATATTATAACCGCTTTAGCCATTTAGCCTAGTATTACCGTAATATACAACTCTATTAAGGTCAGATGAATATTCTCTCCATGGATCTATTATAACTGAGCCTTTAGGGAAATCAAAATCATGATGCTTTTTATAATGTGCAAGCAAATAAACTCCAGGTATAGGTTCTTCAATATCGTATAGAACTTTATATCCCTGCTCTTCTACATAGTAGCCTACTAGTATAGATGAAGACCCGTCTTCAAAAGGTACTCCAGGTTTGTAAGATTTACCTAATATTACTACTGGTAATTTATGAAGTTTTGCGTAAAGAACCAACTTATTTGCTAGATTTTTTGCTTGTTTTTCTCTAGCTTTCATAATAGAATCAAAAAGGTCATACCCTAATCCTAACTTTTGTGCTAAAAACCTTAATGCTATATTATCACGAGGATGACATCCACCGCCATCTCCCATTCCAGCTTTCATATAAGCAGGTCCTAATATTCTATTTGTACTTCTTTCTAAAGCACCTGTTACAACATCTGTGTTTATATTACCATTCTTCTCAGCTACATCTTGTATCATATTAACAAGAGCTACTTTAGTTGATATAAATGTATTGTAAAATATTTTTATTGATTCTGCTTCATCCCAGGTACCAATTTCAACCCTAGTAGAAGGATTTATAAAGGTATTATAAAAGTCTGTAAGTAGTTTTGCATCTCCAGTTTCAGATCCGTCTTCAGTTCCTATGATTACCATTTCTGGATTAACCATATCGTATTTAACGGTACCCATTGCAATTAAGTAAGGGTTGTATATAAACCTGAAGTTCTTTATTAAAGGTATAAACTCTCTTCTTATAGTTCCTGGTAAGACTGTTGATATTAAAACTACTAATTGCTGTTCGTTTGTATGTTTGTCTACTTCCTTTAATACCTCTTTTACGATCCTGTAATCAAAGTCTTTATTCTCTAAGTGAGAAGTAGGGTACCTTCCGTCGTAATCGGGGTGGTGAGGTGTAGGTACTGCTATGAATATTAAGTTTTTACCTTTGCATAACTTTTCTATACTATTAACCATAGTAAAGTTAACTGTTGCAGCTACGCTTTGATCGGTATCGTAACCTTCAACGTTATGCTTTTCAGCCATTACTTCTGCTGCATCTTTACCTAACTTACCTATTCCTATAAAACCTACTTCCATTGTATTACTTTGCTTTATAATCTGATACTAATAAGTTTCCTGTAAATATTGAATGGTTATTAGCAACAGTAATATGTGCTAATCTTCCTTGACATGCCATTATTCCTAACGTATCAATATTAACCCAATTTACTCCATCGAACATTTTATGTACCTCTGCTTGAACTTTTACTAACTTTTCTGGAGCTATTCCTTCTACCTCTGGTGCTTCATCTGTGAAGTATCCTAATAGGGTAGTTTCGTCTTGTTTTACGTATATAATAGAATCCAATGTTAATACCTGTGGTAGGTAGTTCATTTTTATACCTTGGTAGTATTTCTCGTAATCTACATCTGGGTCAACTTCTACAGAAACTATCTCAGATACTTCAAATATACCTTCTTCTGTATTGTATGTAATAATAGATTCTCCTGGTTGTAATTCTTGTAATGTCTTTCTAACAGATCCTAGATCTACTGATGCATCATAAGACAGTGTGTATTTAGTTGCCATTTCTTAAGTATTTTTATATAAATAGATTAAATTAGTTTAGTAGGTTTATTAGCTGTTCTCTTTTCAGAAAAAGTAGTTAAGTGTTCTAAAATTTGATTAGCAAAGTGCTCATTACTTAAAGGACCGGGATGATTTCCATCTCTAGCAAACCCGTCTTTAATTCCTTTATGATTTTCTAAAAATTCATAATAAGGAAGTGTTTGTTTTTTAGTTAAGTAGTTTGTTTTTAAATAACTATGTAAAGGAAAATCCCATGTACTAAAGTAGGTTTCTATATTCTTGGATTGTGCGATTGCATCAATATGTGAAACAGAACGTACTGCATTGTATATCTGAGTTTCTTCTGTAGCGTACATATAATACTGTTCCCACTTGTGTTGTAAAAGATGTGGATTTACATTTGGTATAAGGTTGTGGTAGTTTGTTCCTAACTTATTAGTATGCTCTGGATATTCATCTCGCCAATGAGTTGGTAATAAAAAGATCGCAATATCGATTGAGTACACATCTGTAAGATACTTAAACAACTTCAAACACTTAGCTATACTACCTCCTGGGTATCCTAGGTTGATTAGCTGTATAGGTTTATCTGATTTTAGTAGATTCTTTACTTGAGCATGCCAAGTTCCTTCTTCATCAATACCCACCCCGAATGTAAAACTACATCCAAATACAGCTATTTTTAAATGGTCTGAATGAGGTGTGTTTATACTCCAATCTCCTCTAGCTGCATAATCGTTTATATAATACCTTACATCTTCAAACTTTAATCGTGTTTTTTTATCTTCAATTGCTTTTATCGCTTGAGTTTGTTCAGAATAGGAAGTAAATGCAGTGTATCTGTTTAATGCTCCATCTGCCCATGGGTCTAAAGTCATAACAGTTTTATACTCCTGTCTCATTATTTCACAGAAGTCTTTTACTGTATCTATCTTCCAAATTATATCTTTCATTAAAAGTAAGGCTTGAATTCTGGGTTAAGTTTTAAGAAGTCCTGGTTTCTAACTTTATCTAGGTCTTTTGTTACTGTTATAAATCGTTTAAAAAATTCAGGATTACCTTCTTTCTTATTCATAATATCTAATAAAGATTCCCATCCAGAAAAAGGAATACCGTATTTAGCTTCCATACTTCTACCGTACTTAGTTATCTTCTCAGTTGCCAATTCTTTCAGTTCTTTAGGTAGAGTCTCTAACGCATAATACATAGGGAAGAAGACAGGGTTAATATGAAACCTACTTGTAAAGTAGTGACTAGGGTCGAAAGGATATTTTTCGTGAGGTTTTTTATGAATAGGTATTAAACCCATATCGAAAAACTCTTTATGCATTTGATCTATTCTAAATATATTTAAAAGGCTAATCGTTGGATGTAACCAAAAGTCAATACCTGCTTCATTTATCTTTATTAAATTCTCTCTTGTTTTAGCCCATTTACCGTTGTGTCTAACTAACTCAAAAAGATCTCCTGTACCGTCTATAGATAAACTTAAATGTACGTGTTTAAATTTTTTCCAAATATCAATTATATTTCTACCTTTATTCTCTAACATTGTAGCATTAGTAGAGTACTTTAACTTAACATCGTACAGGTTTCGCTCTTCAAGCATCTCAATAAGCTTCCAATGTTCTGGCATAATTAAAGGTTCTCCTCCTGCAAAGTGAATTTCTTTAGCTGTATGAATAGTCTCTTCAATATTATCCCAAAACGTATTAGCTCCATCTAAGTTAATCAATCCTAAGTGTTCAGACTTGTCTCCAAACACCTGTACAAAATCTTTAGTCCATGCTGTACTGAATAAAGGTGAGCAGGTTCTACATGCTAGGTTACAGTAATTACTAAATCTAAAGTCCCAGTATAGTAATCTCAACTCATCTATACTTCCATCTTCGTTTGTATTTTCAACTAGGTCTTCAACTTCATCAAACCAATGATCATTCATTCCGATTCGCATACTACCCATTCCGGACTTCTCTTTACTTACACAACGTGAACAAGAAGAAGGAAGTGGTTTACCTTCTAGCATTCCTTTTCTCATCGACTTAGCTTTATCGCTATTCATGATTTCAAATAAGGAATTATTGTTTACGTTACCTAGAGTAGATTGGTTATCTATAGGAGTCATACAACATGGATATGTTCTACCGTCGTTTACTACATGTAGGTGCATCCATAGTGCAGAGCAGAAATGTTCTGATTTTTTATAATCTTTAACTGAATTGCTCATTTAATGTTTGTTTTAATGTAAATACTTCTGCTCTACTAGCTTGTATCATATGTGTATAGTTGTGTTCAAGTATGTGAGACATTTCTCGTGTCATCTGTAACAACTCTCCGTGAGTTTTGTTAGCTAGATCTTTCATAATATCCATAATCTTTTCTAATCTCTTTGTAAAAGATATTTCTTGATCATAAGACTCATCCCAAAATTCTCCAAATGTCTTAAAACCTAACTTTTGCAACTCTTCCAGAGTACCGGGGTTACCAAATACTATAAAAGGCTGTAAACAGTATATAGGTTTAAAAATTTTCTCTGATAGGAAGATAGTATCTTCTTCAAATAAAGTTTCTGTAAATACGTTTACAAATGTATTTAAGTGGAGTGTTTCGTTTAAATTAAATGCTAGGTTATATTCTAAATTAGAATCTACAAAATAATCTTCATTATTATTATAGTTATTAAGGAACTCCATTCCTGCTTTTTTATCATGCTTATAGTTATCTGCTACAAAAGCATCGTATAAAGTCATCCAGGGATTATTATATGTTCTAGCCCAATGGTCTTTATCTAAGTCTTGATTAGGATCTAAGCTACGTTTTCCCATACTCAGTACTGATGTATCTCGTAGTTGTGGGTTCTTTGCTATCTCTGTAAAGAGTACAATCCTATGGGTTCTAGGTCTTCTATTTAAAGAAAGAAATCTTTTAGGTTTTGGGTACGCTCCGATGTACCTTCTTTTATCTTCAAATCCAATTCGAAAGAATTGATCATTACCTCCATCTAAAAGGTCTTCTTTTATAAACCACGGGTTAAGTAAAAAGTAGTTACAGGTTCGTACTGTAAAGAGAGCATTTTCTGGTTCTTCGTAATTCCATTTTAGGTTATTAGAAAGTACTAGTATATCCTCTTTCTTAAAATTATACTTTAGTGCAAATTGATTAATAGCATCAACTTCATTATAATCTCTTTTCTTAAAATCTCCTTCGAATAAGTGACTAAGTAATATTGCTCCTTGTTTTTGTTGTACTGCTTTAACAATTTTATCACTAAGTTTGTAATACTTTTCATCACTTAATTTGTGGAAAGTAGTTTTATCTCTCAATAAAATTGAATACATAAACTTTTCAGAACCCTTTATAAGGTTATCTACAGTATCATGTCCAAAATGGTGTTCTTGGTAATCTAAGTGTTTTTTAAAAAGAAAACCGTAAACATTATATTTAGATAGTTCATTATAGGTTCTAGGTAAGTCTTCTGCTCCTACCATTCCATTTGGAAGAGGGTAAGGGTTCGGATATTCCTCTAAGTCTACATACTTGTCGAATGCGAATTTCATATTAACTTGTGTTTTATACCTGGTCCTTTTGGATCAGATTCCTTCTTTAGCAAGTCAATTAAATCAATCATATCATCTTGCTGTTGATTATCTGGTTCAATGTACTCTTGTGATCCTGGGTTATGCCATTGTGGATTAAGTACCCAGCCCTCTTCCTTAGCTTTCTTTAAAACATCGTGAACGTATCTATTCGATTTAGCATCATCTCCGTCTATTACTTCTTTAAGTGCATCTAATTTAGTTTCTGGTATAGAATCCCACCATCTTTTAATTTCTGGGAATGCAGCTAAAATATCTTTGTTTCGTCTAACATCGTACTGGGCGTAGAAAGATTTAAAATCTCTTTCTCTACTTTCTAACGATGAAGTAAAAGCATGACCTGTATCTACTTGTTTGATATATTCAATCATTCTAAGGATACCGTCTCTTTCCATATCAAGTAGTCCGTTAGAACCTCCTTTCCAGTTTTCTTCTAACCACTTTTCAATATGAGCTGCTCTTTCCATTCTAATATAAACAGGAAGTGTTACTATTGACTGGAAGGAAGGAAAACGTAATATATTAAAAGACATAATAGCTGCATGAGCTCCATGCTTTGCTTTTAACTTTAACATCTCATCCATAAACTCTGTGATTGAAAATAAACATAATCCGTTTATAGTCATCATTACGTTTACAGACTTTACATTTGCTTCTTCGTTAACTCGATACATATTCTGTAGCCAAGTCTTCCACTCAAGTCCGTATCTAATATACTCAGCCTGTAATCCAGTAGCCTCACAGGAAGTATAAAGGTTAAATTCTTTAAAACTATGAGTAGATTCTATAAGAGCATCTAATAATTCTTTCTTCTGTCCTAAGTTTGAATTTACTGCAAAAGGAACTTCACATTGAGGGTTGCGTTTCCACCAATCCATCAACTTCCAGAAGTCTGGAGACATAGTTGGTTCACCTCCTGTTACTCTTAATTCCCTTAAGGAGTATTGTAGCTCTCCTTCCCACCATTTCCAAAAGGCTTCTATGTAAGGGTTACCTTCGTTCTTTCTACCATACGGCATCGCATGTCTTCCATCATGTTGAAAAGCTCCAGCTCCATCAGATACTAGATTCTGATATGGACCGAACTTCTTAATATCGTTTTGCCAAGTAGTTGAAAAAGAAGCATTACAGTATGAGCAGCCAAAATTACAATTAGGGTCAAAAGCAATCTCTAGTGTCTTTAAATCTACGTCTTCTGTATATCCTAATTCTGTTCTAGCTTGTTTTAACTCTTCGTCTGTATATATAACTGATTTGTAGACTCTATCAGATACTTTATCAGGACCTAAATCCTCTATCTTCCAGCAGTATTCACATTCCTTAGGTCTTTCACCTTCCATCATTTGCTTACGGATGGCCTTCTTGTAGGTTGTGTTGTGAATTGCTTTATAAGATTTAGCTACTTCCTCTAAAGGTATTTTATGTGCGGGTGGGTGATGACAACTTGCTGTTGTACCGTTACCTAGCCAGATGGTAGCATTGTACCATTTAGCACCACAAAAAGATTGGGATAGTTTATTAATAACCCTTTCTCTATATTCTTGGAACGACTCCTCGTCCTTTTTTGCGAAAACTCCCATTATAATTTATGTATAAAATTTAGGTTACCGGAAATATCAACAGACTTATCAAATATAAACTCTTCAAAGTTATGATGAGATAATACTCCTGTTATTCCTTTTAATATAAATTCATGAAGATCTAAACTTGTATAATTTAGGTTGAAGTTATTTTTAGGAAAATTACCTGCGCCAAATATAATATGCGGGCTATTATCTAAACCAAAAACCTTATTATCTAAATTAATCTCTTCAATTAATTCCTTATTAATAAATATTCTTAAATACTTATTTGGTTGGTGTTCTACTGTCAGTAACACCTCTTCTCCTACCTTAATTAAAGAAGGTAGGTTCATATATGAAGTCTCTTCTTCTGTCGTATATGCAAAAACCATTCCTTCTGAATGGATATCTAATCCTGTATATTTAGGGAGTAAAGCAAATATTGTTTTTCTTTCTGTAGGTTCTTCTCTTAAAGTAAATCTAAGGTCAAACTCAAAATAACAATCTCCTCTTAGTATTTTATTTGCTGGATTTTCTGGGAAGGTGTCGCAAATACTGCTAGGCCAAAATACCCACGGTTCTCCTGTTTTTAATTTTAGCATAAAACTCTTTTAGTTCTGGGAATGTTTCTAAGAAGTTTGTACCTCTTCGTTTATCTAATTCGTCTACAAATATTACAAAATCCTTTCTATTCTGATCTAAGTTAAAATCCCCTTCAGAAATAGCGTAGTCGTATATTCGTTTTATCTTTTGAATTTCTACGTTAGAAAAACCGTAATTGTCGTTAGTAAATTCTTTGATACCATAATATAGTGCTTTTTCTGCAGACTTCAAAATTAAAGTTTTATGTTTTGGTTCTAGTATCTTTACGGAAAGATGTGTAGGCCATCTCAAGTACGATGTATCTAACTGTAAAGCAGATACCCAATACCTCTGTCCATTAGCATGTTTCTTTTTCATTTCAAAAGTCTTATCTATTAACTCATCATAACTAAATACAGAAAGTGCATTGAATGTTGCCATAATGTTGATAGTCACTTTCGGTAAAGCAGTTAAAATCTTATCTACATTAGCCCAGAACCTATCATACTCTAACCCGTACCTAGTATACTCTGCTTGTGCCCCCTTAGCTTCTACTGAAGTGAATATGGTAAGTTCTCTTACTTTATCATTCTCACAAAGGTCTTTAGCAATCTCAATAAACTTATCTATAAGATTATCCGGAACACCAAGATTAGAGTTTATAGAAAGAGATAAGTTTGGATTCTTATGATGATGGTCTTGTATGTATTCCAATACCTTAAAAGTATCTTTAGATAATAGAGGCTCTCCTCCGGTAATTCTAAAGGTATGTAAGTCCTTGTATAAGTCCGGCCACCATTTCCAAAATGCTTCTACATATGGATTTAGTTCAGAATGTTTATACGGCATCTCTCCTCTTGCCTGTATATTGCTAATGTCGTTAAAATTGTAGCTAGTTGGGTATGCCCCGTGTTTCTCAATCTCTTCTACCCATTTGGATGAATACTGTGGCCCACAATAAGCACACTTGAAGTTACAGGTATTTGAGAAAGATACCTCTACATATCTAGGGTTAAAATCTTCCCTCCAGTGGCTTTCTTTTATTTTTTCGAACTGATCTATTGACCAAGGTTCTGAAGATTTAAAGACTCTATCAGAAAAGGAATTAGAACTCTCTTCTACTTTCCAGCAATAGTTACACTCTTCTGGTTTCTTACCTTCTAGCATTTCTCTTCGCTTCTGTTTCTTGTAGGAAGTGTTATGTAATGCTGAAGGATTTCTTTCTACTTCTTTTAACGGTATCTTATGAGGGGAAGGGTGGTGACATGAATGCGTCATACCCATTCCTAAATGCATAGTAACTTGTGTCCATTTTGCTAAACAAAAACCGCATCCTACTCCGTCTAATTTATTTTTTACTTCTTGTAAACTCATAGGGTTATATTTAACATTTTAGCCCAAGGAGTTAATTTCTTTTCTTCTACCAGGGTGTACTGTACCTGTTTTATTCCGTCTTCTTTATAATTAACTTCTCCTTGTTGCATCTGAAGTACATAACGTCTTTCATTAGCTGCTGTTGTCTCTCCTTTTATAAACCTACCATTTACAATTCCTTCATCAGGATGTGGTAAGCATCTAAACTTACCTTCAACTCTATAAGGTATAATTGAATTAGGTATTTTAAAAGTCTCTTCCTTTTCCTCTACCCCGTAACATTCTACCGTTGTTCTAGGATAGTCTGCATCTAAATTTAACACTAAGTCACCTTTAGGTAGATTTAAGTGCATAGATGCTACCTCTGCAGGACTTAAAGCTCGCTTCCAAGCAAATACTTTAGCTATATCTCCTTTAAAGTATTTTACAGGATTGCCTTCTTCTAAGGAAGGAGTCATACCTAAGTATGCAGAATTAATTCCATAGCTTTTTAATTTACCTTCCCACTCTAACGGAGAAGGACTTCCAAAACCTCCTTTAGAATCTACCTCTGTTCCATTTAAGTAGAAATGAGCGGTTTTTGTATTTTCATTTATAACTGCAGTAACCCAGCTCCATTGATTGTCATACCTCTTAACCCACATGTAATTATGTGCATCAAAGTTATTCCAAAAGGTTAAAGTCATTGCTCTAGAATTATTAAAGGAGATACCGTAGTCATATCCTGGTAATCTAAAGATAGGGTATTCTACGTATTTATTATTAGCATCTCCTAATAAAAAGATAGGATTTTTTTCTGGTTGTTGAAATGCTCTAGTTAGTATTGAGATAGTATGGCTACCTGTTGTCAATCCTCTCATCTCTCTATGAAAAGGTATTTTCATATAAGAATCTTCTCCATTAAATCTCCAATACTTTTGCTTTAATGCTTGAGGTCCTAAATACGTAATACGTGTAAGACCTTCTACATGACATCTCCAAAAGAGGTCGTCATCTTCCATTCCCCAATCCCAGTAGTTATTAGAGTACCCGTTTGTAGCCTCTACATGCTCTTTTGTAAATAAAACAGCTCCTCCAAAGTACTCATGATACTTAAGTTGGTAATCCATTTGTGAAATCTTAGTAGCAATATGACGTGGTCCATTTTCTGGGTACGAATAGTCGCAATCTTCTTCCGGGATCATATCAATATCATGCCATACTATATAATCACATCCGTCTTCGAATGCATGTTTTGCAGCTATATTCTTTGTAGCTCCTCTATTAAATAGTTTATCATCTACTTGATGACAAAAATACATCTGAAAGTCTATACCCTGTTCTTTCAAGTACTTACCTACTTTGGGTACAAACTCCTGTAGATGTAATTCTCTATTTCGGTACGGAACACAGACTCCTAACTTATGCTTTGTCATAATGTAACTACTAAATGATGATAATTCTCCTTACTTGATAAACTTTTTACAGAGTACCTAAGGCTATTTAAGCCGTCGTTTTCAAGAGTAATTCCTTGTTGAACCTTTTCATAATACCTTAATTGATTTTCACGACTAGCCCAATTAACCCAGTATCCGTCTTTATATCCGTTTTCTTTATGATTCAAAACCGAAAAAGTACTATACCTGCGTGAAGGTACTAACTGTACATATTCTTGAGGTTGGTATGTTTCTACCAAACCGCAGTTGATTAGTTGTCCATCTTTATTATTTCTACTTAGGTCTACTAAGGTATTGCCAATAGTGTGTCGTCCGTCGTAGTATACTTCAAGTTCGTTACCAGGACTGTATCTACCGAACTCCTGAGTAAGGCTATATCTAGAGTTATTATTTAGACTCTTTATTTCTTCTGCAGTTAATTCTCTACTAAATACTGCAAATTCTGTTATATAACCGTAAAAGTACTTTTGAACCTTTTCTCTTAAAGGATCGCCAACTCCTAGATACATGTATTTTTGATCCCAGTATGGGTGTAATGTATCTTTTATTCCTTTTGTACCAACCTTCTCTCCATTAAGGTAGAATTCTATCTTTTTAGTTTTAGGGTTTATAGTTACTATACTCTTAGCAGATAGGGGAGGTAAATTTTTTGAGTGAATAGAATGAGGTTCTCCGTTTTTATCAAAGGTTTCAAACTTATAAGTATTAAATGAATTATAGGAAAGGTTTAGATCTCGTCCTGGTATAGAATAAACTGCTAGTTCATCTGCAATTTCTACAGGGTTTGATTTTACTCTATAAGGTTTAAATGTAGTGTATATTGTTAGAGGTTTTCTAAAATTACAAACGTTTGGTAATCTTACAAAAGAAGACTCACCGTTAAAGTCTAATCCTATACCGTTTACTCCATTCTGTTTATAGAACTTTGTTGCAAGTGGTATACCTTTCTCTCTACATCTAACCAGTAAGTCGTTATCTTCAAAACCCCATCCCCAATACTCATTAGAGTATCCGTTAATATCTTCAAATTGAGAGATAGGGAAAAGAGTAACACCGCCGAAGTACTCATCAGCTACTGTTCTCTTAACTCCTTCCTCATACACAAACCTATTAGCCAACTGTGTTGGTCTATCTACTGGGCTATAGTCTACTTTTATAGGGTGCATATCTACATCGTGGAAACACACGTAGGTACACTCTAGCCTTTTCGCTTTTTGAAATCCTATATTTAATAACTTCCCTCTGTTAAAACTCTTATTAGAATCTTGTTCTACGATAATTAATTCGTAATCAATTCCCTGTGCTAATAAGTAACTAGAAATTTTTAATTTGAAATCATAAAGCTGTTGAGGCCTATTTCTATAAGGTACTATAATACCCAGTTTATCCATTTATAGTTGGATCTTTTGGTTTCTGAAAGTTATGAAACTCATTCAAGTAGAATTGGATACGTTCACTCCAATCATCTTTATCTACTTCTTCGAACCAAATAGTCAATGCATCCATAGATGCTGCAATCTTTTCTAAAGCTCTAACCTTTCTTTCTTCCAAAGCGATTAGGTCTAATTCATCTTGTTTTAGTATTTTGCTCATATTGTAACAATTTTATCTCTTAATAAATTCCATTTAGAGTAATCCATATAATCAATATACGAAAAATTATTCAATTTTTCAACTTTAAATTCAGGATTACATATATCAATTTTCCAGTCAAAAACTCTTATTGCATTATACATCGCTTTATATTCCTCAGAATACGCATAAGGTTTATCGACATCTGCTACTTCTTTTATTCTTTCCACACAAGTAGAGTCCCATTTGAAATGATGTACTTGTGTAAAAACTTCTTCAATCGGCATTCTTTTAGGATGTGATTTTCCCCAACTGTTTGTTCCATCTTTAAAGGTAGCATAGTGCTGTCCTGAGCAAATATCTTGAAAGCCTTTCATAAGGGTTACCTTATTTGGACATGCTTTTGACATTGGGTGCCTAAAAAAACCTGCATAGGGAAAGGCAGAATGTATATCAGTATCTCTAGTTACTTCCGGAAATACTCCGTCAGGTCCTATTCTATCTAAAAAACCTCCTGTTACAAAATCAAAGTTATGCTTTTCACATTCTTTAATTATATCAGAAATTTCATAAGGATAAACCTGCAATTCATCGTCATCTGAAACTATCCACCAATCGTTAGGTCTTGTTCCTTTTATGTAGTTGTATAAAGCAGTTACTCTTTCCCAGTTATACTTTTCTTCTGTTGTGACTATACAAGGCTTTATTCCTAGGTCTAGAACCTCTTCTAGTACCCCATCATTCTCATGTTGTCTATAGACAGCTACATACACCTTATCTACCTTTCCTTCATAGTGTTTTAACATATGCGGAAGGATATGTGTGTTACGTCCTACTACTGTTACTAAATTAAGCATGCTGTATGATTGTGAGTCCTGTAGATGATGGTTTGTCTTTTACTATACCCTCATTAAAGAAATTAAATAATTTCCATTCTGGTCCTAGTTCTTCTATAAATTTAGAAGGTCCCGTAAATGAATAGTAATCTTTTTTTGCATCTTCGGAAATGATAAGAGCTTTTTCGTAATTCTTATCTGTGTCGTGAATAGCAATAATTCCCTTATCTGAAAGTAGTTTAGAGTATAGTTCGAAATCTGTCTTTATTCCTTCGTAGGAATGATCTCCATCTATAAAAAGAAAGTCTATTTGAATATCTTGTTTAACAAAGAAGTTATAATAGGCGTCGACAGAAGTCGATTTGATAAATCTAGGATAAAAGTTCTTGCGGAAGAATGAATCCTCATCATCCAAATCATTAGGGCCCCCAACGCCATTACAAGCGTCAACAAGATAACTAACACCAATATCACCCCAATTATAGTCTGCATTTCCTTCAAAAATACCTTGGTTATACAAATCAATTCTAGCTTGTGTCATGATGCGAGGGATAAAACCGCTACCGCTACCAATACAAACACATACCTTTGCCCGCATCATTTGTATGATGCTATAAACTAATAACCCGTCTCCTAGATGTTTATCGGTTGCACCATGAGTCCATCTATATTCTATTGGAGTTCCGTTATTAGTAGTTATTTTTTCTTGTATATATTTTAAATCTACTATTGACATTTACATAACCGTTAAGTGCGATAGGTCTAAGTTAGGCATATTTACGCAATTTTCCAACTCTTTTATTACCCTATCGTAATTCTGGTCACCTTCGTTTCTGATAATCCAATTTTTTAAAGGTCCGTAATGTTTAAAGTATTGCTGGGACTCTTCATAGGTCCATAATCCATCTTCATGGTCATCTGCCCATTCCCACGCCTGGCAATCCCAATATGTTCTTATTAAACCTTTTAGTGGTTTTTGTTTTACTTCTAGTAAATGTCGGAGAAGTAACTGTTCTGAGAAAATTAAATACTGTGGATTTGGTGCACCTAAAGCTGTCATCTCTTCCATCATATCTAAACTCATATTAGCATACAGTCTAGTAAATTCCGGATCAGGTAAATGTAGGAATGCTACACAGAGAGAATCAGTTTTCCATCGAGGACGGTAACTTAGTTTTTTAATTATCTCATCATATCCAGTCGGGTAATAACCTCTTCCTTTTTCTAAATTACATACATAAGTTGTATCTTTATCTAAAAGATGAGCAATAGGTTTGTATACTAAGGTATCATTATCCATTAGTATAACCGGCTCTGTTTGTTGGGAAAGGACTGCTACTTTACTAGCCGCCCAGAATACGTTTCTATCGATGTTTCTTGTATGAGTATACTCTTCTATACTATCCCACAAATGACCTATAGAGAGACGCTCTATATAACGTAGGGTTAACTTATCACAGTAGAGTACGCAGTTGTCTGTAGGATGATTTTTCTTCCATAACTGTATGGAAGCAATTAACATTAGAGTATTTAATTTTCCGTAGATACTCTCATCATCTTTAATATTTTCTAAAACCCAAATTACTTTCAAAACTAAGTCAATTAATTATTAAAATTACGAACTTTTTTGCATATATCCAACTACTATGCGTAAGGATTTAAGTGAGTAGTTGTAAAGTATGCGTAGTAGTTAGCATAGTCTGCATTAGTACTATTAGTAATGGTAAATGTAGCTGATGTAGAAATTTCAACACCTGTTGCTCCAGCTCCTGATCTCCATGCCGAGAATGTCCAAGGGTATGTAGCGGCTGCAACTATTGTTATATTGTAGGCATTTAAGAAAACGTTCTTTACTGTTATGTTTCCACTGGTTGCAACAACAGTGTAGGGTGCAGTCATTGCAACCGTACCTCCTGTTTGTGCTCGTATTACTCCTTTAAAAATTGTACTATTTGCTATCTCACTTGCACTGAATGGAGATGTATTCGCCGGGTACATATCATTCATGGCAGTAGCTATAGAAGTGTTACTGTCTGAAGAAACTGAGTTTGACCATTCGTCAAAAGACCCCCAATTTATATTTGATCCACCGTACGTTTTTCTTGACATCTTATTTTACTGTTTCGATATTATCTTTAGGAAACCATTTTGCTAATTCACCTTTTAAAACCTCATAAGTAAATTCTGCTAATCTATTCGATACACCGTAATCAATTACTTTTTTTACTTCTTTTTTTACTCCTACCTGAACTTGTTTCTCTTCTGTTACAGTTCTGTAAAGTGTTACCTCTTCTCCGTTCTCATCAAAACTAACATAAGGTACTTCTCTTTTCCCTAATTTAGTTTCATATATAGGTATATCCACTTCTTCTTCGTTTACTGCAAATACATCTAAGTATTGCGGTAAGTTTATTTCAATCTCATCTGAGTTTTCTGATGGGTAGTAAAGTACTCTGTCGTAAATTAACCCCACCATATTTCTCGGCTCTTCATCCAAAAAAGTCTTAGTGGCTTTTATTGCATGATTTTGATCTACCCAGTATGTAATTTGAAACATTACTGCTGAGGTAAATTTATTATAACTGATGCTTTCTACTCGAGCATAGACCTCTTGAGAAGGTCCTGCGCTCGTCTCTAGATCAACATTTAGACGTAAACCCATTTTATTTATTTTTTAGTTCTGCTATTTCTGCTTTTAATAATTCAATTTGCACTTGTTGCTCTTTTATTGCTTCAATAAACAATGGAGCTAATTTTTCGTACTGAACTGTTAAGTAATCTTTTCCTGATATTGATCCTCCGTTTTCATCTATATCGAATGGTGCAGGTTTAACTGCTTGAGGTAAGACTGCTTGTACTTGTTGTGCTAATACTCCAGCATCACCTTCTTTGATCTTAGGATTAAATCCTGCATCAAATGCTTCTTGCTTCCAATCGAAAGTCACACCATTTAAAGATAGTACTTTGTCTAATGCGTTTGGTATGTTCTGTACATTTTCTTTTAATCTTTCATCAGAAGAATATGCTGTAACATCACCCGGGAATGTTGTATTACCAGATCCGTCTAAGATAGCTGCTGTACGTGAAAGAGTTGTAAATACGCCTGAGTACTGTCTAGCATAAATCGGCTCAGCTGCATCATCTGCTGTTGCTATTTCAACAAAGCCTGAGTTTGAAGCTGTACCTCCTATTCTAATACGGAACTGATCGTTATCGGCCATGTTACCGTATACTAAATCTACTGCACTAGAACCTCCTACTGTATTTTCTACCTTAGCTGCAGTACCTGAAGATGTAATGTATCCAGAGTTGTTAGTCCATTGTGATATGTTACCAGCTTTATTAGTTAAGGTGTCTGAAGAAGAAGCTGTAATATACCCAGCACCGTTTGTTAACTGGTTAGTATTTGTTACGTTAGTAGCTCCTGCTGCAATACCGTCTAATTTATCTCTACGAGTTGTTGTAAAGTTTACTGCTGTTAAACCACCATCACCTACTGAGTAGGTTGTATCTGTCCAAGGTACGTTAACAACGCCTTGTAAAGCAGCGTTTAACTGTAATCCGTATGTTCTAGAAGCTGTAGACGATACAGCATTAGCTGCAACTGTTTGTGCAGTGTCACTAGCCAGCTCTATACCTCCTAAAGCTGTTGAAGTAGCTGTGGGTAGTGAGTAGTTATTTGCATTCGCAGCAATACCGTCTAATTTATCTCTACGAGTTGTTGTAAAGTTTACTGCTGTTAAACCGCCATCACCTACACTGTAAGTTGTATTTACAGAAGAAATTGTAATAGTATCTGTTGTAGCATCTGTTGTAATTGTTGTAGCTCCAGCTCCTGCAAGTGTTAGTGTATCATCATTACCGTCAGCTACTACGGTAGTCTGACCTGATACTGCAATATTCTTAAATATGTTTTGAGAAGAACCTCTATCTGAGTTTGTAATTGTTACTGCTCCTGTTCCTCCTGATACTGTAATACCTGTACCTGCTACGTTTGAAGTAACACCCGCGTTAGTTAAAGTTATTGAACTTCCTAATGAAACAGCTCCTCCTCCACTCATTCCAGTTCCTGCTGTAACAGTTACTGATGAGTTAGTTAATTTAGCATTTGCTACTGAAGCATCTACTAATTGACCTCCACCTATTGATTTATTAGTCAATGTTTGAGCTCCTGATAGAGTTACTACTGAGTTATCGATACTAAAAGCTGTACCTGTTAAAGATAAACCTGTAGAAGCGGTATACGTTGTGTTTGTATCTGTAGATGCAATTGTAAAATTAGGATATGTTCCTGAAATGCTCACATTTGAACCTGCAGTTAATACTACTGTTTGGTCAGGAGCAGAGTTTGTTATTGTTGGTGTAGCTCCTTCTCCTGTGTTGTTTGCTAAAGTAATACCTGTGCCTGCTACTAAGCTTGCCACATAGTTCCCTGTTGTATCAGTTCCTAAAGCAACTGAATCAGCAGCAATTGTTGCTGTAAGAGTTACTCCTTCAGATCCGTCAAAAGAAACGTTACCGGTTAAATCACCTCCTAAAGTAATTGTTCTAGCAGTTGCTAATTTAGAAGCTGTAGAAGCATTACCTTGTAAAGATCCTGTTATAGATGTTGCAGTAATTTTTGATGCTGCAAATGGTGCTAATCTAAAAGTAGCATGAGCAGTATCAATGTAAATACTTGCATCTGGCTCTGGTCCGTAGTTTTCAAATACTTTAAACGTACCTGCATCAGAAGCATCTCTAAAGAAACCTGCGTGATGATAAGTACCATCATTGTAGTTACCTGCAAAACCCATATCCGGGTTAGTAGAATTACTTCCGCTGTTTAGATATATAAAGGCGTCAGCTACTTGTAGGTTTTGTACGTTTAAAGATGTATTGGATCCTGATACTGTTAAGTTACCGTCTATGAAAACGTTACCATTAAATGTACCGTCGTTAAATGTAACATTGCTTGCTGTACCTAGACCTACTGTTGTTGCAGTAATTGTACCAGATATGTTTGTAAAGTCGATTCCACCTTGTCCGGTAGTATCATTAAATGTTAACCCTGCTTGGTAAGATCCTGTAGCAGCTTCAAGAGCAGCTAATCTATTATTTTGAGTAGTATTTGTGCTTACTGCAGTACTTAATGTACCTTCACTTGTAGTTACCCTAGTTGCAAAAGAAGAAGAAACAGAAGCTAATTCACTATCTGTTGCATAAGTACTACCTAGGTTATTAACTGTAGTATTAATGTTGTCGATTCTAGTCGCAAATGATCCGGAGTTTAAACGAGCTATTTGTACGTTAGTGCTTGTTGTAGAAGCAAAAGAACTAGAGACTAGTATTAATTCTGCATCAGTAGCGTAAGTGTTTCCTAAGTTACTTATGTTTGTATTAATATTATCTATTCTAGTTGCTAAAGAACCTGATAAGGTTGTTACTCTATTATTGACTCCTAGTATATTATTTGCTAATGAAGAAGAAACAGCTGCTAACTCTAAGTGAAAGTCTGCGTCTACTGTTACTAATGAAGAAGAAAGTGCAGCTAACTGAGCGTCTGTTGCGTAAGTGCTGTCTAATCCACTTATTGTACTGTTAATACCGGTTATACTTGTAGCAAAAGAAGAAGAGACTAAACCTAATTCGGTATCTGTAGCGTAAGTGTTATAGATTGTAGTAATGTCGTTTGCAACAGAAGAAGAGACACTTGCTAATTCACTATCTGTAGCGTAAGTGCTAGTAATTGTTGTAATTCTGTTAGCTAAAGAAGAAGAGACTAACCCTAATTCGGTATCTGTAGCGTAAGTATTGTATATATTTGTGATATCTCCTGCTAAAGAAGAAGAAACGTTTGCTAATTCACTATCAGTTGCAAAACCGGTACCTAGATTGTCAAATCTAGTAGCGATTGATGCTGATACTGCAGTAAATGATCCTGATATTTGGGATGCAATTTGGGCAGACCCTGATAATAGGGTTGGTTTATTTAATACGTTAGCATACTCTACGCTAGTAGCTGCTACGTTAGTTAAGCCGGATCCGTTTCCAATGAAAGACCCACTAAAGGATCCTGTCAGTGCGGCGTTACTACCTATTGGATTGTCAATTCTCATGTTATTCTTCTTTTACAGTCTTTTTACTACGTTGTTAATAAATATCTACTTATTTACTACTACACTTCCTGAAATATAAGCACTAAACTCTAATACTACTACGTTATTTGAAGTAGATACTATCTTAGCCGGTATAATTTGTTCTCTCTGTGAACTATATACCTGTACTACTGGGAAATCTTCGGATAAATTATGAGTAATAGTGAAAGGGCCACTTCCTTCTATAGATTGTCTATAAGAAGAAGAGGGTATATTTGTGAAATTGTTATAATTTAAGTAATATGCAGGATTTTCTCCTCCTAGGTTATTTGCATTTGATGCAGACCCTGAAACAATATGTCCAGCTCTACCTACTACTACAAATCCTGAGGATTGTTGAGTAAATGTAACAGAAACGTTGTTTACGTTTGCGACATTAACTGTTTCTGGTATAATTTGATTGTATTGGTTGTCGTAAACCGATACTAAAACGTTTCTTGTGTTAAAATTATGAGTAACTACTTTTGAAGTAGCGTTTATGAAGGTATCTGTAACGGTTGTTACTTGATCTATTCTAGCATTACCTCCTACTATATGTCCTCCTTTTGCAACTACTACTATACCTGTAGATAGTTGATTAAATGTAATAGTAACGTTGTTTAAATCTGTAAGATTTACATTAGCTGGTATAATCTGATTATCGTCTTCATCGTAAACACTTATAACTAAGTTTTTCGAAGAGAAGTTATGATTAACTACCTTGGTTAGTGTATTAGTAAATGTATCTGCTACTGTAGCTTGTTCTGATATTGTAGAACTTACATTAGTTAAGCCAGAACCGTCTCCTACAAAGTAAGAAGCAGTTACTGCGCTAGCTACATTAAGATTGTATAAGTGTGCACTTGACCCACTTACGATGAGTTTCTTCCAGTTTGGCATTCGTGTTACTATTACGGTTGGTTACACCAATGTGCGGTGCCCACTTCCCTTTCGGGCCTATAATGTACATATAAATAGCAAAAGGACCTATTAAGGTCCCTTTACTTTCTAATTGTTTTTCTCTAATTCGTTTGTGAGCTTAACCCATATGTTGTAAAAGGCTTCGAATTCATCACCTTTATAGGTAGCTGTTCGAAGTTTAGCGAGTAGAAACTCGATTTCCTTCTTTGTAAAACCTGATTGGGCTTCTGGTTTGCTTCCTTTCGCTCCGAGCTTATCTAATAACCCCATAACTTTATTTTATTTTTATACGTAAATGAATATATCTTCTCCTTCTACTCTAATGTTACCAACGTGATCTGCTTCTGCTGTAGCTGCATCTGTTGAAGTACCTGCAAATACACCTCCTACATAGTAAGATGGAGTTTGTGCACCTGTTGCATTAGAAGCCATATTACCTACAACTGCAAGACGTCCGTCATTACTGTTATAACTAGCATCCCAAATTAAACCAGCACCTGATTGAGCAGTTCCATTAGATCCACCGAATACGAAACCTGAATCACCTGTTGCAGCTGAACCAGAGTTTAATAAGATGAAAGCATCTTCTACATCTAGGTTAGTTGTATTGATGTTTGTTACAGTACCTTGTACGTCTAAGTTACCTTGAACGCTTAAATTACCTGCAATGTTTACGTTATCTGGTAAACCGATTGTAATTGTTTGTCCTGAAGCAGCAGCTGTTACTTCGTTAGCTGTACCAACGATAGATAAAGCTTGGCTTCCTAAAGCAACTGTGCCAGCTCCTGTAGAACCAGAAATAGTTAGTGTTGTGCTAATGTTAGCAGTACTTGCGGCTGTTAAGCGACCGTCAGCATCTACTGTGAAAGTAGGAATTGCTGTAGCACTACCGTAAGAACCTGCACTAACTGAAGTAGCTTTCAAGCTAATCTTAGCTGAACCGTCAATTTCAATAGATGTTCCGTCTACGTCTGCTGCAATACTTAAGTTATTACCGCCAATAGTACCGCTAGATGTAATACCATCACCGCCAGTAATACCTGTTCCTTTTATAGCAGTGTCTGCACTTGCTAAAGAAGAACTAAAAGCTGTAAATCCTGTAGTATCTGTAATTGTAATCTGAGAAGATCCTGATACTAAGGTTGGTTTACCTGTAATGTTTGCAAATGCTACCGAATCAGCTTGTAAGCCTGTTAATCCCGAACCATTTCCTGAGAATGAACCGGTAATAGACTGTCCAGCCACTCCGTTTCTTGCATAATTTAAGTCGTTGGTTAACTGGCTTATATTACTACCAGAAACGACGAGTTTTTTCCACTGTGCCATGTTGTTATTTTAAGTTATTTTTATGTATTAATAAATATTCCGTTTATTACATTCCAAAATAAAAGGTATTATCTGCTCCATAGTATATACTACCTGTAATTGCTGTAGGAGGAGTTGAAAAAGGATGTAATACTACAACTCCCTGTTCGTTTACTTTAAATTTATCTTTACCGCCTACATTTACTGCGAAATACTTTGATACTCCGTCTAATTTAAGTCTAAAAGACCCTGTAACATGTACATCTGTAGTAGCTGATGCGTAAGACCCTGTTTTATTAAAGACAGAAGCATCAATAGTAGAGATAGGCTGTCCGTTTAAGGTAAAACTACCTAGTACATTTAGTGATCCTGTTAAATCTCCGGATCCACTAAGGTGAGGACTTATCTGTTTCCACTGTATTAATGCCATCTTATGCTAGTTTTCCTATTAATGTATATTCATCTGAAGAAGCAATAGCAAAACCTAATGAACTATTAAAAGTTACTACTAAGTTACCACCTGATTCTACAATTGTATCGATTGCATCTGTTTCAACAATCATACCATTAATAAATACCTGAAAATTAGCTTTAGTTATTGCAGGGAATCCTGAAGGAGCTTCAGCTAACTGCTGTCCTACAAAGGTTAATGTTCTAGCTCCTGTGTTTACTTGGGTATTTATTGTATTACTTGTAATTACCTTCTGTAAAGTCACATATGCTTTCTGTTCTGATGTCATAGACTCTTCAATTGTTGTTAAATTTAGACTATCACTTGCTTTATCGTAAAATCTTGTTTTTCCTTTCACTGCTTGTGTTGTTGTCTGTGTTTCAATATTAGAAACCATTTCAAAACCAAAATTAACTGCTGATTTAGAGTAGAATTTATTCATACCCTTTACAGTAGCGTTTATTGAGTCAGGAACTATGTGTCCTAGTAGTTTAATTGTAAAAGTAGTCTTAACTGTACGGTCAGATCCTGCGGCTAGCTCAGTGGTCTGTGCATAACTGTCAATCATAGCTCTAAAACTAAACCTTTCTGGGTCTCCCCAATACGAATCTGAAGCAAAGTTAATAGCTTCTACTAGTTTGTTCATTTGTTCTACGTAATCTGTGAAGATTATACATGAGTATGTAATATCCACAAAGTCTGGCATAACTACAGCGTAGAATTCCTTCACTTCGTCTCTGTTATTTAATAAACTGAAACGGTCATACATGTTTTTCTTAGAAAATCTTTTTTCAAAGATACCGTAATTTAATGGATTGTTAGCATCTAGCTTATTTCCATAGCTTCTATTCTTTTCTACAGAGTCTCTCTTAAACATGATAAGAGGGGCTTGTATTTTACCTCCTTTATCTCTATAGAATCCGTCTTTCTGTACAGCAGCCCATCGTTCTGGTGAGCCATATAGTAAGGGTACCTCTTTTTTTATACCATTCTGTATTACTGTAGGTCTAATTACCTTAGTAAAGTAATAGAATATAGTCTCATCTATGTCTTTTAAACCTAAAGAGAACTGTTTTACATCATCATTCTTTACAGTCTTCTGTAATTCTCTTCTTTTATTATCAATAGACGGATTTTTACCTGTATTCAGTAACGGATCCACAAAACTTTGTGCAATCTCTAGCTGTGTTTTAGGTATTGGTTTATTATTAGCCATCTATTATATAGTTACTTGTGTTATTCCTACTTTTTCTGCTCTTGTTAAGTGACATTTAACTATAATAGATACTGAGCTTCCGAATCGAGAGCCGTATTCTGTAAAATTATAGCTACTATCTCTACCTAAGAATAGTTGATTCTCTACAACCGTGTCTACTTCGTAGTAATTTTCATGCCAAAGTAAGATATCCCCCACTTCTGGTACTATATTTGTATCTACTAAGTCTTGTCGTATAAAGGCAAATGATGCCTCTCTTGTTAAATCTGGACCGAAATCATCATCAGTTATTACTTGTTCACCTCTAGTAATAAAACAGTTTAGTTTTATAGCATTCCAAAAAGATTTTTCAAGTGCTTCACCGTATAGGTTAGCTTCAGTATCCTCTACACTAAATTTATAGTACAAGACTTCCTGCTCAATTATATCTTTGAGTAATTCTCTACCTATATTAGTAAGTAGTCCAAAGTCTCTTGTACTTCCGAATATCATTTTACCTCAATTGTTTTAGGTGCGAACTCAAACTTTGATATTTGAGGGATTTTACTTAATGAAACTTGTTTTAATTTAGCGAAAGCCGGTTCTGCTTGCTGTTTAGTGATAATCTTCATCTTCATTACAGCGGTATTATTACCATCATTGTGAGATACTTGTGTTACTGTTATAACTCCAGGCATAGCTCTCATCAATTCACCGGTCTCCTGTATAGTAGCTTCTGGAGATATAGTAATTCTTACTAATCCTTGGTACGTATTATACTCTTCTTCGGTTAATATTTGAAGTAGTTTTATCATCCTATATAAATTAACATTGGTACACCCTGTAAGGTATCATTTAGGAATTTAGCTTCGCTTGCTTTTGCTTCTAGTAGAGAAGTCATATTAGTTGAAGCTAAATTAGCTCTTAAACCTTCTATTAGTGCTGCTTTTTCTGTTCTAGCATCTTGTAATAAGTCAGATTGATTTAAAGTAGCTTCAGAACCAGGTACTGGAAGTGATGTATACTTACCTCTAATGTAAGCTAACATTTCTTTTGCTACAGCTGCAGCGTAGTTATATACCCAAGCTTTTGCTGGAGCATTAAAATCAGAATATACCGGGTTTGAATATGGTACGTTAGATATATTTGTAATAATATTATTTGAATTTGTAGAACCTCCGTAAGAAGATCCTGCAGAACCTCCACCTAGCATTACACCGTCGTCGATATATCTTTTGTCTGAATTTTTATAATATTCAAAAAATAATTTACCACCGTTCTTAGGGACTGGAAATAATTTTAATTGATTTGCTACTAGTTCGAAAGAATAGGCTGAACGTCTCACCTGATCGTTAAATTCAATAGCTTGAACTTTTAACATATCAAAAGAGGTTGGCATTAATAAGAAGTTCACACCTGGGCTATATGATCCAAAGTCAAAAGCATCCATTAAAGACTGTACACCTGTACCTGTACCGGCATAAGGGTCAAAGTATCTTAATATAGCAGGTGGTGCTTCATAGAATACTTTTCTAATCTCGATTCCTCCTGTTATACCCTGCTGGGTTGCCCATAAGTTTAAGTCATAGGTCTGTTGATCCGGTACCGTATCTAAGGAGCCTGAATATTTTCTAACCGTACCTCCTACTCCAGCTTCTGTTCCATAATTCTTACTAATTTCGATCATTCTATTTAATGATGGTCGAACTAAAGTAGCATTTAAGTTTATAGCTGAATTTCCTCCTTGTACTGAAAGGAAGTTTTGTTGAATCTGTTGTTGGTATAGTTCGTTACCGTACTGTGTAACTGCTTCTTCAAATGCTGTATAGAAAGAACCAGATGTTAATTCAACATCCATTAAAGGCCAGCCTAATTTTATAGCACAGTATTTTGCTACTTTATCAGCTTCTGCGATAAACTCAGCATCTGTGTCATAAAATCCAAACGGTGTTTGCCCTGCTGCAAACTGTGACGAACCGTTCCATATCTGTATATTAGCCATTCTTCTTTATTTTATTAATAAATAGTAACTAACTCTAGTCCCTAAAGGTTTCATATACCTTTAAGACCGGTGATACTATTTCGTGTCTGTGATTCTTTTCTAGATTCACAATTCTGAAACCAGGTACCTGCTCTTCAACTCTTGTTAAGAAAGAGAACCCTGTTTCTTTTCTGGAGTGTAAATCTATCTGTGCCATGTCTCCACAAATTACCATTTTACTTCCTTTACCTAAACGTCCAATTACAGCTTCCATTTGGGAATGAGTTACGTTCTGGGCTTCGTCGACAATCACAAAAGCATCTACAAAAGTTCTTCCTCTCATGAATGCAAATGGTACAATTTCTATTTTACCGTTTTCTAAATCTCTATCTATCTTAGCCTTATCATAAAGCATGTATAGATTGTGATAGATTGGTGCCAACCAAGGATCCATCTTCTCTTTAATATCTCCTGGTAAGAAGCCTATATCCTCCTTGGATACGGTTGGTCTGGTAATAACAATACGTTCAACATCTTTGTTGAATAACATATCTAAAGCTGCTTGTGCTGCCACTAATGTCTTTCCGGAACCTGCCATTCCTTTTATAACTGTTATTGGATTCTCTATAATTATCGACTTGGCTACTTTTTGCTCTTCGTTGAGCTGAATATTAAACTTAATTGGGTTTTTAGGTTTACGTTTTTCAACATATACCTCATCAGTGTGTGGTTTTGATGTCATAGATCTTTATTTAATGAAACAACTCTTTGTATGTTTATAAATAGACAATAAAGACCTATATAAACAAAAAAAGAGGCCCGAAGGCCTCTCTTTCTATTACTCTATCCTAGATTAGATTTGCTCTAAATCTGTGATGTAGATCTTACCATAGAATTCTGGACGGATCATTTTCTTAGCGTAACGAGTCATCAAACCTTTACGTGGAGTAAATGTTTCTGGATCGTACACTAATGGAGTCATCATTAAAGGTACATAAGGAGCGTAAACCGCACCAGCCTCTAAGAATTGACCACCACGGAAGCCCATTAAGATGGTATTCTCAGTCATGTAAGGGTTTTTGTAAACCTTGAAACGACTGTTTAAGTTACCAACTTTCTGAACACCCATTGCAAACTCCATTTTGTCGCCGTTTGTATCAGCAGCATATCCTGGAATAGATTCTAAGATAGTTGCTACGTTTGGAGAACATACTAAGAAGTTAGCACCACCACGTAATGTCTTTTGGTGAATTTTGTTAGATACTTTTTGGATTTTAGTACCTAAAGTTTGGAACCACTGACCTTGTGTGTTGTAGAAGTCAGAAGTTG
>Ga0222712_10001467_pt1 | contig 29114 bp, 35 predicted proteins | sample C33_657DmetaG_FD_165043 | JGI IMG/M metagenome (GOLD analysis project Ga0222712, IMG submission 165043) | Estuarine water microbial communities from San Francisco Bay, California, United States - C33_657D | ecosystem: Environmental > Aquatic > Marine > Unclassified | place: USA: California... | reverse complement strand
CCTTCTACATTCCAGTGGAATTGATGTGCTTTTAGATAAAAACTAAATTCACTGGCAAAAGCAATCTTTGATAGTTGTATTAGTTGGTCCATGCTGTTATTTACCTGATATTTCGCGAAGTAGTATTTGTCCTAAGTAGTTGCCATATAGTCTGCTGACATCTTCACTAAGTGGAACATGTTTCTCAGAGACACCTTTTGTGACTTTGGCAACACCAACCATCTGATCTTTTGGCTCAATTGGTGGTTTACCTTTTTCTTGTTCCTTACGCTTTTTTTCGGCCCAGTATGCTACGCTACCTTTACGAGGTGGTTTGACAAATCCATAGGAAAATGGAACGGCTTCAGAGACACCTCCGAATTGTAAGTCTCTCAGTATTTGATTCAGTTCAGCCGCTGTCATCAATTCTAAGTCACTGCGACCCCACTCTGGTTTGATATCTAAGATTGTGTCTATAGTCTGTTGTTTCATTCTATCGACCATGGCCTGCTGTTGTGCCTGAGCGGCAGTTGAATCTTGAGGTATTTTATCAATGCGTGGCATACGACCATGATAACTAATATGATCGTCTTTGGGATAATAACCTTCCTGTGCGTCACCTACTAAGTCACCTGCTCGTGCTGGTCTTTTCATCTTGCCTTTGAGATGTGCCGCTGGTCCTAACTTATTCTTTGGTGTGCCTGCGAAGTGGCTGGCAGGCATCATACGCTCTTTGATAGACGGATTGGAATACAGGCCAACAACTTCTTTATAGGCAGGTTTTAAGTAAGTATCAATATAATCTAAATATTGTCCTTGGTCATTAGGTCTCACATATTTTTTTATTCTTTCTTCAACATAAGGAATGGCCTGATAGATATACTTTAACAAATGAGGAATAACTTTTGGATTTTGCCATAGGTCACCCTTGGTCATTTCAGTCCATTTCATACCATTAAGCACAGGTCCTTGATAAGTGCGGAACATATCTATTAATTCATTGGTTGCTGCTTGATCAATACCATGGTCTTTAATTTTTGCGGTTTTAAAAGAAATAAACATACTCCACGCCTGTAGTAGTTCAAATAGTTTCTTTTCTGTAGAGTTCTTTGGTATGCCCTCCTTTAGGGTATCTTGGCTTCGCTGAACTGCTGTTTTTTTATCCGGTTCAGGCGCCTTACCTGTCGCAGCCGTTGGCAGATACTTTGCTATACTCTTTTTGGTCAAAGGTCCCATGACACCATCTATGTCTAAGTTGGCACCTTTTTTGTTCAACATCTGTTGAACTGCTCTAACAGCAGGATCATTCTCTACTAATCTTGGTCTAACCAAGGCCGTAAATAGTCGCTCTGCTACAGGTTGCGGTTGTTGTTGTGGTTTAGTTATGCCCATGTTCTTTCTCGCTACATCCATAAGATGCTTGATCCAGTCAGCACCTAACTTGTCTACATTATAGGCTTTACTCCAATCTTGGAATGCCTGATCTTCTGGTTTGGTCTTCAGGCTGTTACGCAGAGCAGTGGTGCTCCAATCGCTGCCACCCTGTGCTGAACCTCTGGCCAATGGATCTACTGATATCTTAACATGACTCAATGGTTGAAACTTAGCAAAGCGTTTTTCGAGGCCTGAGGCCCAACTGGCCATGCTGTCTGCTTGATCTGACCCCACGGTGATCACAATGTTATTATAGTATGGTTCTTTTTTGACCAACTCATACTCAATCTTTTTCATGTGATTGCCCGCAGTGACTTCACCACTGGCACTGACTTGGTTTTCCACTGGACTAATGTTGACACCTGGGAATAGTTTTTGTAGAGTTTGTATTTTAGTATCTACATCAATGGGATCGTCTGCTCCCACCTTGGCACCAACATAGACAAAAGGTGTGCCGTTTAAAGCCTGTGCTTTCTTTATAGCATAGTTGATTAGATCTTCGTGTCCTCGATGACCAGCAAAGTTACCAATGGCTACCACAGCGGTTCTTGGTTTGGTGCTGCCCATGGCACGCTCTACATTTTGTTTGGCCATGATTGACTTCATTTGACCACTGGTTACCTTAAACATACCACCACTGGGCATGTTTACCACAATGCCTTCATTGTTTGGTCCAAGACTATCTATGCCTTTCAGTTTGGGACTTGAAATTATAGCATCACTAAGAGCCTGCTTGGCCTGGTCTATTATCTGTTTGGCTTCTGTTTTTTCAGGAGTAGTGCCCCTTGCTGATAGGCTTGACACTAAAGCCTGATCCATGTTTACCACAGGATCAATTATCTTGCTGACATTGATACCCTTTTGCTCGAGTTTATTGCTGACAATTTTTATATTGCTGTCACTGGCACTGGCTAACCTTGATAATATCTTGTCTTGATCAGGTTTTGTCTCACCTGTAGAAAATTGTTTAGCGAAGATTGGAGCAATGGTCATGGTCTTGCCCAACTTCTTAGGATCATAGGCTATCTTGATAAACTTTAAACCATCCTTGGTCTTTTCTGCCATTGGGTTATATAAGAGTTCTGCGGTGATAATGGTATCTGGTGGTATTGTTTCAATGAATCTGCTGTTTACCACAGCATTTAAGATATCATCATAGCCTTGTGCTCTGGCGACATTGGCTTCGTCTTGTCCTTTTTCTTTGGCAAAGTTTGTAAAGTATCCTACATTATCTTTATATAGGGGTTGTGATATTTTATCAGTCATAAAGAAAGCACGACCTGATTCGTCCTTACCAAACCTAACGCCCTTGCCATCTACTTTAAGTGTTACAGGAAACCCATCTAATGTGCCACCATTGCCCGCTATTTCCTTACAAAGTTCAACAAATGCTGAATCTTTCATTTCTGTAGAACTAACACGACCGTCTGGCAGTCTATTGTATAAGTGTGGAATACCCTGTCTAGCAAAACTGGGCTTTGGTGCTGCGTTTATGTCGTCTGCTTCATCTAATGCTTCTGCGGTGACCTTGTATGCTTGGACATATTCTTGACGCATCTGTTCTAAATCCATACCCTCTGGTGGTTTAGCACCTGTGGTCTTCATCAGTAGTTCTATAGCAGCCATCTTTTCTGCTGAATCACGTTGTGGATCATTCTTGTATAGGCCTTGAGCACCAGCACCAAAGGTCTTGTTTAAGAAACTGCCCAGTACACGACTCTTTTCTTCCGGCTCAAGTAACTTATTCATTACTTCTAATAGGCCAGTGAATGACCAAAACTTGTCTGCCAGTTGCTCAGCAGCCTTGGGATTCATTTTTACACCAAACAGGCTTTGAAACATCTTGCCAATATCCTGCTCATAACCACTTGCAGGCAGAGCCAGCATAACAGGCAATCCGTCCTGCATCTCAGGCTCGTTGGTTGTGGGATTTAAAACAGGTGTATATTTGGCTCTTAACCCGCCACCCTCTTTGCTGCTCACAGCAAAACTAAACATGGCGTCTGAAGTAGGAACATCTTGCCATGTTTTGTTTTTACCTCGACCAGTTTGTTTGCGTAAAATAAAATCTATCTTTGATAATACAGCAAAACTCTGTATTAGATACTTGTGAAATACACCTTTCACACCTGCCTGTATATCATTCCAATCGCTTGAATGACTAAAACGGCTCCACGGGGTAGGCTCATCACTATCAAACTTGACATATTCTAAGTCAATCTGTATCTTAATAGGTGGATCTTGTAGTTCCCATAGGCTACTAAATTGTTCATTGCCACGTTGGAAACCTCGTAGTTTGCCAGGTCCTATGGTTTTGTTTATGTTATTAGTTAGAAAACTTTCTAAATCTGTTTCTTTTTCCTTGTCTACCATGGTATCAATGTCACCAACTTTGGGCTTCTTTTCTACAAATACCTTGTCTGGTATACCCTTGACATTGAAAAAGTGTAGGCTACTACCACTTAGAAACTTTTGACTTTTCAGTAGTTTCGGATCCCATAGGGGCTGTTTATATTGTGCTTGGTAAGCAGAGTTAATGCTGGCTAATAGGTCATTAAGTATAGGAACTATTACACTACGATTGGTTACCTGTAGGTTAATTTGTTGAGCAGCACCTGCTTCTGGATCACCTATCCAACCTTTATCTGGGTCCGCTGTTAGATTACCACCTTCCATTAACTTTTTTAAATTTTCCTTGTAGTGATCATATAATTTTTGACAAACGTCTTTACGTAATTCTTCTGGAAATAGTTTACCTAGCTTACCTTCCATCTTATTATGAGCATAAAATTCCTTACAACCCTTCTTTACCATTTCCATTATGTCATCTAAAATGGATTTATCGTTTTGATTAGCTTTTAATTTTTTCCTTAACGGATAAAAATAGTCTTTGTGCAGACGATCGTGATCAAGGATGAACCAAAACAGTTCATTGTTCATCTGATTTTCATCTTTATTTTTATCTGGCTTAAGATGAATTTGTTTTGATTTGCCAAAAAATTCTTTTAGAAACATTTTACCATGCCCTACATGACCAATAACGAGCCTTATGTCTAGGGCCCGGATTTGCGCAATTATGCCTTGCTCTAAACGATTTACGGCGTTTAGGATTAGATTTCTTAATCTTCATTTTCTTGTCGCCGAAGTTTACTTTAACAACACGACCACTAGGCCCTTTAACATATACCTTAGATTTTTTAACATCTCCTGCCATAGGTTTACCTAGAGGAACATTGCGTCCTTGATACTCTGCTTCCGAAAGATCTGCTATGTCCCCACCACCAATCATTACGGCTAGCTCCATTTCTGTAAATCTTGTTATTGATTCTTTTACAGGATCGTGACGTAGATAACTTAGCACGACATCATCTCCATTAATGACAACACCATCTTTCATAAATCCTGCAATGGTAGTTTCAATAATTAGATTATCATCAATTTCTATAGCGAAATTGTCACCGACTCTAAGTAGGTTATCTTCTTGGAAAAGGTCAAAAATTCTCATGTTTATCTTCTTTTCTTTACTCTTGGAAATAACTGCCCTGTGCTTGGACGAAATCCATACAGACTAGTTGGATAGGTAATTCCTGTGCTTGGCCTATGATTTAAAGCAAACAAATATCTATTTGTAGATCCTTGAAGTGATCTAGTATTAGACTGATCTGAAGGTGCTGAGTCTGTAATCTGTCCTGTTTTGGCTAAATTTATAATATAGCCTCTACCTTGAGCAGGTGTCATATTAGGATATATTTCTAGAGCGCAGGCAAGTACTCCGCAGACCTGAGGACTTGCCATACTTGTGCCTTGGTATTTTACTAATTGATAACTGCCGTTTCTTGGATCAGATAAACCACCTGAATGTACACTACTTTGAATAGCAGCACCTGGAGCATAAACATCTATTCTAGGTCCGCAGTTGCTGAATGTAGCTTTTTGCTCAGTTGATAAAGAATCAATTGCTCCTACACAGATAACTCCAGGCACAGCACCTGGTGTAGTTCCTTTATGAGAATCCCAATTTATATAACTACCATTAAATGTAGCTCTTGCATAATTATTATAGTCTACGCCTCCAGATACATCTATTTTACTGTAATCATTGCCTGCTGCTGCGACTATATGTATACCGTCGTTTAGAGCGTCCGTAATATCTGCTGCTACTGATGCGCTGTAGTACGGAATCGTAGCAACACCACTAAAGACTCTTATACCCCCTGAAAGAATTTGTACATCTGTCAATGCTGTTGTTGATACTGGGCTACCTATATCTGCCCCTCTATATCTAATATGAGTTATAGGCCCTAAAGTAAAACTTCCATAATTAAAAGGGTAATTTAAAGACGTTCCATAACTTCCGTTACAAATAGTTGGATTTCTTGTTCCTGTTATAGGATTTCTTCCTTTGTTACGATGAAATGCTCTAATGTAATCCCACATAATTAGTGAATCTAGTGAGTTTGGGTTAGTAGAGTATGGACTTATATTGTATATATTTGCGTCTCTTGCCCATCCTAGCGTATTTCCAGCAATAGTGCCTGCCACATGTGCCCCATGATTATTGTCATCAGTTCTATCCGCATTGCCGCCATCAACATAAGGAGGATAAGTGTAGGTTGAATTTAACAGTACAGCAGCATCGTTATCCAAATTACCCGCTTGAGTTGTCAAAGAATTCCAGTTGAATTGATTAACTCTTGATCCACCTGTGCCGTCGCTGTTAACCTGCATTTCGGGATGACTTGGATCTATATGTCCATCTATTACTATTACATCAACATTTTTTCCTGAAGAACTAAATGTTGCAGTGCTTATTCTACTGCTAGTTCCATCGCTGCCCCAACCTGCTAAAGTACGTCCTTCAATACAGCGCAATAATCCCCAATTCAAATGACTGGTATTATTTCCTGTTGATTTTGAAAAATCGCCTGTTTGAATATAATTCGGTCTTATAGCTGCTCGTATTACATCTGCTCTTTCTATACTTAGAACTCGTGGATCTTGTAGAATTAATTCTACTTCTTCTTGAGTAAGCATGTAGTGAGTATTTCTACTTATTTCTCGTTTGTTAGCACATGTTACCTGTCTATTAGGAATAAAGACAGTACCACCTGGTTCTTCCATGTCTCTATAGAAATCTTCCAGATCATTGAAATTATGTAATGTAATAACAAATTCAAAAAGTGTAGACATATTATGACACCAAGTTTACTATGGTAGCAGTTACAGTAATGGCTGTAGATGTTGTACCTAAGTTTGTAATATTTAAATTAATTTGATTTATTGGGCTAGGTTCATTATTAAATCCATTAATTGGAGGTAATAGTACAATTGTGCCTGTTGTAGTAGAAATGGCTTCAAGTATAAGTTCTACTCCTGTACCGGCATCTAAACTAGAAGATCTAGTAAGATCTGCGGTCATACTGGCAGTATTGGTATAAAATCTTACCCAGGTTGGGCTAGAAACATATAATTTATATGCTATCCATGCTTTACCTATATTCGTAGGACCTACACTTATACTTGCAGTGTTACCTATGGCCAACACACTGGTTGTAGTAGTAACAGTAGAAAAGGTTGAAGTACCTGACCCACCTGGACCTTGTGGTCCTTGGGGTCCTCTCAAACTAGAACCCGTTACTGTAACAGTTGTTAAGTTGTTCAAAGTAAATGTCAGTGTACCTTGAGCTGACAATGTTGCTGTGGTTATAACAGCACCTGATGGTCCCTGGGGTCCCTGGGGCCCCTGTACCCCCTGGGGTCCACTTACTCCTTGTGGCCCTTGTACACCTAACGGACCGGATGGTCCTGAGGGACCCTGTACACCCTGTACTCCTTGTGGTCCTGTTATACCTCTAGGTCCTTGTGGTCCACTTACTCCCTGTGGTCCACTTACTCCTTGTGGTCCCTGTGGTCCACTTACTCCTTGTGGTCCCTGTGGCCCTTGCGGCCCTTGACTTCCAGCACCTCCACCTCCACCTCCAGAAGCGTATAATTCCGTAAAATTATTGTTTATTTTATTAAACGCAGAACGTAGACTTTCCCCATCGCCTGTCAATTCTCCTGAGCCAATATTGATAGTTTGTTGGGGCATAACTAATCCTTAGTGATTGTATTTGATAGAATTTACTGAACCTTGTGTAAATTCTGAAATTTTTGATCTAACCCATACAAAGTTTCCTATAAAATTGTTGTTTAGGGTAACAGATGTAGATGTATTATATTGTATACTAGAGGTGCTAACTTCCACAAGGGAACCAGTAGTATCTACTTGTTTCCTATTGGAAAGTAAATTCAAACTTACCCAATCAGCATTACCTGGATCATTGGCAAGACTTCCTTGTATTTCGATCTTACCTATAAAATTGGTTAAATTTATTTGTATAGAATGGAATCCATCTGAGTTTCCATAATAGCCATCACCTTTTGATTTTTGGCTAGTATATACCAAAGCACCTGTACCTGTATTTGGATAATTTAGAGATACAGTGCTTGTATTATTAATAGTGAAAGTAAAATTTTGACTAAGTGCGGGCATAGTCAAGTATTTATGCTTCCTCTATTTGGTTTTCCAATTGCGTAGAGTTAGTCTTTTTAATAGGTAAAATATCTTTAATATTTAAAATTATAGATGAATTGTTAATATCTACTTCTACTACCCCACCATTCACTAATTTACCAAATAGTATTTCTTTACTTAAAGGAAGTTTTATATGTTCATTAATAGTTCTTTGTAGGGGTCTAGCACCCATTTTGCTGTCGAATCCTTTTTCTATTAGAAAATCAACAGCAGTTTTTGACAATTTTACAAAAACATTTTTATCATGTAATAAAGAGTTCAAATCATCTGTAAACTTTTTAACAATTTTAACCATCACATCTTTACCTAGCTTATCAAATTTAATAATAGCGTCCAGTCTATTACGAAATTCTGGAGCGAAGAATTGATCTACGCTAGTTTTATTATCTATATCTTTTGCAAAGTTTGTAAATCCTATTCCGTTTCTTTCAGCGTCAGCTGCACCTATATTACTGGTCATTATAAGAATACAGTTTCTTGCGTCTGCCTTTTTACCATTGCTTCCTGTAACAAAACCATTGTCCATTAGCTGTAATAATACCGTTAGAACATCTGGATGAGCTTTTTCAACTTCATCTAGTAATAATATACAATTAGGATTTTCCTGTAATTTAATTATAAGTTGTCCTGCATTATCATCAAATCCTACATATCCTGGAGGACTACCTATAAATTTGGCCACTGAGTGTTTCTCTTGAAATTCACTCATATCAAATCTTACCAAAGTAACACCTAGGTTGATTGATAATTGTTTTGCTACCTCTGTTTTTCCTACACCCGTTGGGCCTAAGAATAAAAATGTACCAACCGGTTTATCGAACCCTTTAAGGCCTGCCTGTGAAATATAGATTTTATTGATCAGGGCTTCGATAGCCTTATCTTGTCCATATACTTTACCTCTTAGATTTTTTTCTATATTTGCAATGTTTTTGTTATCTTTATTGTTGATCTGTTCTGTAGGAATGGTAGTAATTTTACTAAGTTCAAATAAAATTTCTTCACGATCTACAATACCATTTTCTTCATTCTTTATTTTAAATCTAGCACATGCACAATCAATTAAATCAATGGCTTTATCAGGAAGTTTCTTATCTGCTATATATTTCATACTGAATTTTACAGCATCTACTATAGCCTGTGTAGTTATTTTTACTTTATGATGTTTTTCGTAATATTTTTTAAGACCTTTTAGAATTTTAATAGCAGTAGCCTCGTCAGGTTCGTTAACAACTACCTTTTGAAACCTACGCATTAGAGCACGATCTTTTTCAAAGTGTTTTCTATACTCTTCCCAGGTTGTACTGGCTACTACTTTCAATGTACCTTTGGTAAGCATAGGCTTTAACATATTTGCCATATCGTTACTATTATTACTAGCAGATCCAGCACCATTCATCATATGTGCTTCGTCAATAAACAATATACCATTGCCTTTTTTTTCTAAAATGCTTATTACACCTTTTAATCGTTCTTCAAAATCTCCTCTGTATTTTGATCCTGCTAATAAAGAGCTTATATCCAGATTGTAGACATTATGGTTCTTAATAAAATTAGGAACTTCTTCATCGACTATCTTTTTAGCTAATCCTTCTACTATGGCTGTTTTACCTACACCTGGATCACCGATGAGAATTACATTACTCTTGTTTCTTCTTGCTAGTGTAAGGGTAAGTTCTTCTATTTCAGTTTCTCTTCCAATAACTGGATCTATTTTTTTCTGTTTAGCTTTAGCGGTAAGATCTGTACAAAATTTCGCTAAAAATCTCTCTGCCTGAACAGAATTACGAGATGGAGAATCGTCAGAATTATTTTCCTCCTCAGATAGTCCTTCAGTTTTTAAGAATTCTAAAAATTTATCCTTATCTATTTTAGATTTTTTTAGAAAATACAAAGCGTGTGATTTTTTCTCAGAAAAAATTCCTAAGAAGCAATCTGCTATTTCTATATTTGCTCTTCCTGTAAATAAAACATTAGTGAATGCTCTATTTAAGATTCTCTCTATGCCAATTGTTTTTTTAGGTTTTTCTAGTCCTTCATTTATAATTATACTATCTAGATCAGTTTTAATGAAGTTTTCTACATCATTTTTTAAATTAGTAACATCGGCTCCAAAATTGTTAAGTAGTTCTAAAAATGTTTCATTTTCTAACATTGAGAATAAGAAATGTTCAACAGTTAGATATTCATGTTTATTTGACATTGCTAAATTTACAGCGTGTTCAAATGTTGCTTCTAAATCCTTACTTGGTTGAATAGGCATTTAATTTTTAATCCTTTTATTGGCTAAAGACCATTTTAAATTACTTACTCTATCTTTGTAAACAATACCTTCTAGATGATCTAATTCATGTAAAAAACATTTACAATCATACCCTATTAGGTTACCTGTTCTAAATTGTCCTGTTTTATCCTGCCATAATGCTTTAATTTCTTTAGGTCTTTTTACTTTCACAAACACACCGGGAAAACTTAGACATCCTTCTTCTAGGTCATCAATTTCATCAGATGCCTCAACAACTTGTGGGTTAAAGAAGGCTTGAGCCAATTGTGGACTATCTTTATGACCCATGACAAATACTCTAGCTTTTATTCCAATTTGATTAGCAGCTAGTCCAATACCGTTATGTTCAAACATAAAATCTATCATTACTTTTTCCAAATCCTCAGGATTCCATTCCGGATTATAGAAATCAAATGCGTTTATTGGTTCTCTAAGAATATTATTTGGGAATTTAACAAGTTTTAGCATATATTTTATAATTTAAGTTGTTTTAGTAAATTTCTATTGTATTCGCTTATATTTGAAGGAATTAAAATTTTAGTTTCTATAAGTAAATTTCCCATTGCTTGGTTATTATGTATATTAGGCATACCATATCTAGGAACATTTAAAATCTGTCCAGGTTGTGTTCCTGGTTTAATAGATATTTCTATAGTAGAACCGTTTATAGTTTTAATTTCTTTTTTACATCCTAGCATTGCTTCAATACAATCTATTTCTACAAAAGTAATTAAATCATCACCGTTTCTTACAAATTGAGAATGACCTGCGATCGATATAGTTAGATGGACATCTCCTCTTGGAATACCCGGAATAGAATCATCTCCTAGTCCTGAAACTCTCATTGTTGTACCATTATCAACTCCCCTTGGTATTCTAATTTCGATAACCTGTTCTTTGCCGCTGGGTAATCTTACATTAGCAATTATGTCCTTACCATGAAAAGCATCTTCTAATGAAATTTCAGTTTGAAGATTTATGTTACGATTACGTTGTGGTTTCTGACCGAAGAACCCAAAAGGATTTCTACCAAAATGCTGTTCGAATATTGAATCTATCCCTCCAGGGAATCCACCTTGGCTAAAATGAAATTGAAATCCTTGAGGTTGAGGGTTATCGTATTGAGATTTTTTTTCAGGATCACTTAATGTATCATAGGCAGCTTGAATTTCTTGAAACCGGTTAGTATCTCCGCCTCTGTCTGGGTGGTGTTGTGCTGCTAATTTACGATAGGCACGTTTGATTGTTTCTGGATCAGCAGAACGATCTACGCCTAATGTTGAGTAAAAGTCTGTCATAGTTTATTGTTTATTATAATGAAAAAAGGTATAGCATATGATACTATACCTTTATTTAAAAGTCAACGACTAATTATTTCTTATCTTTGGCAGGAGGAATTTCTGTAGCTTCTAATTTCTTACGAACTTTAACGTCTTTACATTCTTCCACTACTTTACCTGCTTTGTCTTTTACTTCTTTGCCTTCCTTATCTTTCTTAGGATGGCAAACTTTCTTCATTTCACCTTTTCCTGCCGTATCATCTGATGCTATTGCGCCATGTGCTAAAGCAAGACTGGCTAAAATTGCTATTACATATTTCATACTACGCTCCTTATAGTTCTGGATCTGGTGGTTGAACAGGCATGGGTTTTCCACCTGGGCCTGTTAAAACTTCGTTACTGGTAAATGGAACTGCCATTGCTGCCGCAGCACCTAATCCTGCTACGGCTGGCGCTGCTCCAAAGCCACCTGCTGCTGCGCCGAAATTACCTGCGGGTGGCTGTTGAAAACCCTGGTTAGGTGCGCCTCCAAAGCCGCCTCCGCCAAAGCCACTTGGTGCTGGTGAGCCGAATCCGCCGGCCTGTGGTTGGCTAAATGTTGTTGTGACACTTTGTGATACTGGGGCAAGTCCGCCATTGTTAGCTCCATTTAATTTTTCCTGAGTTCTGCCCCATGCTGCTAGACCTAACACCGCACCCATTGCTATGTGATATAGTCCAGCACCTTGTAGAGTCAGTGGTTGCCATTGAACAACCTGCCCTTTCACCATTGTTTGTAATATGGCAAATACCATAGGAAATATAATAAAGTCAAAGGTACAAGTTGCCATGTAGAGCCATCCCATCATAGGACGCCATTTAGAGTTCATCCAATCTTCTTTTTTCTTTTCACTATCGCTCATTTTAGCGTAGTCTTCTGCTGTTGCCATGTTCGCTCCTTGCTTGTGTTAGTTAGAACCAGAGGTATAATCCGTTTAGGCTTAATATCAATCCTGCGCCCGCCACTACAAAACTACCCCAGAATAAGGGCATACTTACAGCGAGGATACTGGCTGATAATAGCACAATACTGAGTTGATAGGCTGTAGAGGCGTAACCAATCCAAGGGCTACGCTTTTTGGCCTCATCACGCTCAGCTTCTAATTTCTTGGCCTTTTCCATTATTTCTTCTTTGTCAGCCTTCATACGCTTGGCTTCTGATTCAAATAGTGCTTTATTTTCTGGAATACGGGTATCCATGGCCTGTGTGGTATATAATACTTCACGGATATTCTTAGCCTGGTACCAAGACCATTGATTGTTGGCGCTGATAGTGTTGTTTAACACAGTGGAACTTAATTTGCCACCATACCAAGCATTGACCGCTAGTAATAACGCAAAGATGTTGATCACAAGACCCGCTTTGTCTTTGATCTTGGCTTCACGTTCACTGCGTGATCCCACGGGTGGTTTAGGAGCATCGGGATCCTTTGCTTCCTTGGTAAAAAATTTTAACATTGTGTCTACTGCGCTCATATCATGCTCCCATTACGTGTAGTGCGTGTTGATAGTGTTTCTTTCTATCTTCTAGGCCAATTGTGCCACCGTTAATACGTTTGGTCACTGTTAGAACATCGCCTTGATCTGCCCATGTGTTTAGTTTGTTAGTTTCCCAAAACCAACATGCTGATTGAACAGCACCTTCAAAGGTCTGTAGATATGCTGGTATTTCGTTGATATCTGTTTCAATACTGTCTGCAAATGCTTGATAATTATTACGACCAGTTAGTTGAATTAAGCCACGTCCACAGAATTTCCAACCATCACCTGTTTGCTCAGGACCATTACCCATTCTTCCACCATAGGCACGATTGGCAATCATCTCTTGCTTGTTGGCATATTGTTGTGCTATTTCCATAGTAGGGAAATACCTAGGCCAAACTTTCATTAAACTAGCCGCACGATAATTTAAGTTTTCTTTAAGGAATTTGAATCCACCGCTTTCGTGTATACATTGAGCTAGAAACATAGCAACTCTAGGAGGAGTATTTATATCATAATCTGGTAGACAGCGTTCCATGGCATGATGCCAATGATCTACATAGGGATTACCGTGGATTAATTGTGCTAATTGTTCTTTTGTCAAAATAAAATCTGTCATTATCAATCCTTAATTTTTATGACAATCAATTTGTAATTGTCTAACATCGTTTTTTTGCAATGACATAATACCTGTCGCTTTTACAGTTGGATCAGCACTTTTTGTCATCTCAATAAGCGCCTGAACCCTTGCTGCTTCCATTATAACCATATCTTTTGACATTTTTTCTTGAACTTGCATACAAAGCGAATAGTTACTATTTGAAGTTGCGCATCCACTTAAAATTAAACACGCTAATCCTATTATAATCATTTTCATAAAATACCTTTATTTTTTAATAGCTTCTTCATATAATTTTTTTTGCTCATTATACCATCGATTCCAGTTATCATTTTTTAAACTGCATTCATAATATAAGGTATAATTTTTAACAACGGCCTTTAATAATTCTGTTATAGCCACTTGATCACCTTCTATAGTCTGGAGATCTGGGCATTTTTCTCTAAGTTCTGCCACAGCATCTGGCCATTTTGGTGCTATTGGAACTGGTTTTTGAAACAATGAACAACCTGCTAAAGTTAATGATAGAAGAAAAGTAAATAATTTCATTTTTTCTCTCCTTCTTGCTTTTTGTTTATTCTAGCAGCTTCATTATGTGCATCTAATAATTCTTTTGGAACAGGGCAATTTTCTATGTATTTTATTACTTCTTCTACCCTAATACGTTCAGGGCCTTCGACGGTTTTGATGATTTCACGATCATTCCAGCGATCTACATGTTTGATGATAGTATCACCTTTTTCCTTAACTATAACAGTTTCTTTCTGTACATCTTGACTGATAGCACGACTTGTAGCAGCGGCAGCGGCTGCGTGTTCATCGACTTTTTTCTGCATTTTGGCAACTTCTTCTCGCCAACTCATTTCTACGCCGTAACCACCTAAGAAAAATACTCCCGTGATAGTTAGAATGATTCCTGATATTCTTACAAGTAATCTATATCCTGCTATACCTGGAATCCATTTACTCAACCAACCTGAAAAATACAATACAACACCTAATCCTGTTATACCTGCACATAAAAGCATTAATATTTCATCTGGAATAAGACCGAGCATCCATTGTATCTGCCACATTTACCACCTCTCTTTTTCTATAACGATTGATTTATCGTCTTTAGATATAAGGAATCTATTGCCAATTTTATCAATGTCATAAGTGCCAAGATATTTAGTTAGGAAAAAGCATTGTCCTTGACTACTTTCATCTAGACTAAGCTTTCCTGGTATGTGCCGTTTTACTGCTTCGTAATCGCCTATGGCTATGAATTTAACTTTAATAGGTTCTGCATAAGGCTTTGTGAATGTCAGTGTGTTATTATTTTCTAGCATAACAGCAACACTGCCTTGATCAAAAAAATCTGATATGTCAGTTTGTTTATATTCTGTGATACGAGATTCGTATTCTGCTGCGGAAGTTGGTACATGTTCTAATATGTTTTTAATTGAAAAATCAACACTAGAAGCATCTTTCTGGTACCTAAATTTCCAATTTGAACATTTACAGAGTTGTCCTACTCCATCGAGTAAATCTTCTATCTGTTCTGCTATAGATGCTGTTCTTTCTAGTTCAGCAAATACTTGATATTTTCCATTAGGCTCTTCTCCACTGCTCATGTCGGCATCAAGAATGAACGGATATCCTTTTTCGATGAATTCCATAAGATCAAGTGCAGGATGTTTATCACGTACAGTAAATCCTAGAACAACAATATCTTTATCTTCTCCCATTTTACTTGAGAATCTGTCAATAGTAAAAAGATCACTAACACAATCTTCTAAATCACCTGTTTCTAACCCTTCAAATAATTTACGCTGTGGCTTGTTGAGATGCATCTGGAGCCTCCTGTGCTGCTGATTCCGGTGTTATACTTTGTTCACTGTATTTCATACGTGAAACAAGATCGTTTGATTCTCTGTTAGCTTTTCCTAAGCTTACATCCTGCATAAGTTTTTTCGGCATAGTAATACTTACTACCCAAATAGGGTGTTCATCGATTTTGCCTTTTTTGGTTCCTGGTCTATAATCACTAGGATCTTTAATTTTTCTAGGCATTAGCATATTTGTCTGTTCGTAAACTACTCTACATCCATACTCATTCAGTCTTTTTCCACCTTCCGGGTCTGGCATAAACTTTTTAGGCCACATAAATTTACATTCGATATCGTGCCGTCTTACAGCCGGACCAGCAATTAGCTCTCCATCTTGCCAATTTTCAAAAACATATACATCGAGTTCATTTATCACCCGTTCAAAATCTTTCAAAACCTTGAAGGCTGTATTATTTTCGCTAAGAGTTTGTAGATTTTTAATGACGTCGATTATATCGTGCATGGTAATCCCTTTATGTATATTTATAAATTATATTAATAACCTATTTTTTGTAGGTATTTCACTTATAATTTTAGATTTGGTTTTAAATACTTTGCAGGTTGAAATTTCTTTTCAATTTGGGAGATAACTTTGTCTAGAGCAAAAAGAAGACAGAAAGAAATGTATATGGAATTAGATCCGAGATTTCGTCAAGAACCCGCAAGTAATTTGATTCATATCAAAAACTATTTGCAGCGTAAGAAAGCCGTAACCATAATTCCGCGAAGTCTGGCTCAGGAATCTTACCTTGAGCTTTTGAAAAATCCAAAAAAGTATATAGTGTTTGCTGTTGGTCCTGCTGGGACAGGCAAGACTCTTTTAGCAGTTCAAATGGCTATAAAACTTTTAAAAGACGGATTGATTAAAAAAATAGTTGTAACAAGACCGGCGGTAAGCGTTGATGAGCAGCACGGATTTTTACCTGGAACCTTAAATCAAAAAATGGAACCGTGGACTAAACCGATTTTTGACGTTTTTGAAGAATACTATCATCCAAAAGAGATAGCATCTATGTTAGAAGATGGAATAGTTGAAATAAGTCCTTTGGCCTATATGAGAGGACGTACTTTTAAAAATTCATTTATTATAGCAGATGAGATGCAGAATGCCACACCCTCACAGATGAAAATGCTTTTAACTAGAATAGGTGAAGAATCTAGAATGGTTGTTACAGGAGATTTAAATCAGGCTGACAGACCAAGTCAAAATGGGCTTTTAGAATTTTGCGATCTTTATGGTATCGGAGGTGACCATAGAATGATTGGAATGGCAAAATTTGATTATAAAGATGTAGAACGTCATCCTGTGGTCAAAGAAATATTAAAAATATATAAAGAAGCAGTATAAAAGGCTAATAGGCCGTAATATTCAACCTGCAAATTTATTATGGCCTATTTTAATCTTTTTAGTTTAATCAATGTAGCAGCAAGATTTATTTCTGGATCAGCTATGATACTATGATCAACAAGACCTTGTTTTATAATTAATAAGGCAGAATCTTTCTTATCTTCAGTATCTCCGAACAAATCGAGATTATCGTACATCCACCTATAGATTTCCTCCATTTGATCCGGTCTTGCTTTTTCACATAGAAGAATTCTAGCTGCTTCAATTTTGCCTTGTTTGAATAATTCTACCATCTCAAATTTAAATTCGCCTACACCTGTATCATTTAAGTTTGGTTCAATTAGATGTCCACTTGAAGAATTTTGTTGAAGAAGATTTTGACACTTGCGTAGATCTGGATACACCGCCTTAACATAGGTATCTAAAATATCTAAATCAAATTCGATACCTTCTTCTACTAAAATCGTCGCTGCTCTTGCTGTGAACTCGGTTTGATCTATTGAATAAAAATGCTGATGCTGTAATCTACTATGTAATGGAGGTAAGATGCGTGATGGTGTATTACAGGTAAGAATGAATCTAGCCGTAGATGAATATTCTTCAATTATGCCCTTTAGGCTATCCTGCCCTTGCTGACTAAGTCTATCTGCCTCGTCTAGGATAACTGTTTTAAATGGACTAAAAGGAATCATGCTGATAAAAGGAACTATGGTATCACGAATAAAATCAATACCTGTTTCTCTACTAGCATTTACTTCCAGTATATCGTATTCTGAGATACCAATTTCATTAAGCAGCAATTTAGCCAATGTGGTTTTACCAATACCGGGCGGACCACTAAACAGTAAATGTGGGATTGATTTATCTTTAATCCAAGACATTATCAGATTTTTTTGATCTTCATCTCTAAAAACATATTCAGAGATACGGCGAGGTCTGTACTTTTCTGTCCAAAGTTCTTTCATTTTTTAAACCAATTTTTAATTAAAGTAATTAGATTATAAAATCTTAACCAATGAATGTCAATCATAGGAGGATGATGTGGGCATCTTCCTTGTTGCCAATCGCAGGCAGGTGTGTATTCCTTTTTACAAGTAAAACACTTCATTTACATTGTTTTTCTGTTACACGATTACGTAGATCGCTACTACTAAATCTGTGATCTCTTTTATTAAAATATAATTGAATTCCTCTACGACGACAGATATCTTTACCGGTGAAATCTTTATCTCTATATTCTTCACCTAGTATTCTTACATCAATATGATACATTTCTAATATATCTTCAAGATCCTTTTCTGTAGCATAAGGAACTATTTCATCTACATATTTTACAGCATTTAATTGAGTATATCTTTCAACTATAGTCTGAATAGGACTATTTTTTGTTGGCCTATCTATACTAGGATCCATTTGGAGGCCACATATTAAATAATCACACTGCTCTTTAGCTTCACGGAGCATGCTTACATGACCGGCGTGTAGCAGATCAAACGTAGAGGCTGTAAATCCAACTTTCATTCTAGGAACGAAGAGTTTCCATAGTAATAATTTTACTGAGACTTTCTGCTAGGTCTTGTTCGTGTGTTATAATATGAAGATTTTGATTGTTACGATCTTTTACACGATCATAGATACGTGTTTCTACAATCAAACCACCTGCTGCTCTATGAATAGTAAGACGCATAGGCTGGTTTGAGTCTAATTCTGTAGAATCGACCAGTCTGCTAGGTTTTGGCTCAACCGCTCCTTCATTTTCATTGATCCAATTGCGCAACCATCTTTTGAAACGATATTTGATACTCATTTTTTTCCTTGCTTTGGGTTCTTTACTTAGGAATGTTAGATTTGGCTCATATTTGGATATATAAGCATTTCCTGAGGTGCTCATACAGTTCCTTCAGGAACAGATTCACTTACTGCCATAATAGCATTATTATCTACCATGCGAACTTCTAAAACATTGCCGTCATCTTGTTCTACTTCTACAGTGCGGGTCCAACGTCCGTGTTCTATAAGAACCCATTCTCCTACGTGTATTTCTTTTTGATCGGGACCTACGGCCCAAACCTGGCCCCATCTTGGTCTAATACCTGTTACTTTACCGTCATCCTTAAGTAGTACTAATCCGGCGGCAGTTTTTTGAGTGTCGAATTCCATACCCTGAATAAAAACTACATCACGAAGAGGTCTAATTTTTCCTTTTACTGTCATTTGTATTCCTATTGTTTTGGTTATCTTCTGTTACTATTTCTGTCTGTATAACTTTGTTAGATTTAGCTTTGGGATTCGATTCGTAATAGTCTGCTACAACTTCTTCACGTTTTTTAAGAATTTTCCCTCCATTTCCTAATTCGTCACCTCTAGCATTTACCTTTGCATTTCCGATAGCTGGCATTAATTCATTTTTTACCATCAGCTTATCCATATCTATTTCTTTACCCTGCATGGTTCTATATGTTCTACCCATTGTATTCTCCTTATTTTAGAAATTCATTTATATCCAACTTATATTTTAAACTATCAATTTTATGAATACCTATTAGGTATAAAACATAACTGGATACACTACTACCACGACCTACACCCCAAACAATATTATTGTTTCGCATGGTGTCTACTAGGTATTTAAGATAAAATAAAAGATCAAACATTCCGTGTTGAATAAACAATTTAAGTTCTAAGTCTACTCGATTTTTCTGCTCAGCCGTGTTACACGATTCATAAAGAAACTCTATAAGATTGGGGAAATAGTTTTCGGGCATAAACCATGAGCATTGATTAGCTTCATCAAATAGATTCATATCCTCGTCTGGAAAAAATTTAATAAGTTGAATATCATCTCTGTTTTCTAATACTGCTTGATTAAATTTGTCTACTGTTTCTTTGTTGATGACAAGATTATCAAAACTTGAAATGCCTTTTGTAGAAATTAGTTTGAACAGTTTATCTTCATCTAAAATTATTCGACCTAGATTATCTTTTTCCATATCTTATTTTAATATGAATAAAATAAAAAGTCAATGGTCTACATTTATGAAATCGTCCAGGTTTTTATTTTTGTTAAGCAGTTTTTGATTAGACTCTATGTACCTGCGTGATTGTTCATCTTTGTACGCATTTAAGATTACTGTTATTTGTTCACAGACAATACCCTGTCCAGATCTAGCTGCGATAGTATATTTTTTTATCAACTCGGTTATTTTTAATTCTAACTCTTCATTTTTAATCTTAGTTAGATCATTTAATAATGGATTAAACATTAATCAGGTCCTCACTTTCCACCTGCAGCTGCTCCGTAATCTATATTATCAACGACCAATACATTTGCACTGGTCGTTCCGATTGGAGTAGTTACTCTAACTGTAAGATAACCTGCAGGTAATCCAGGATTCCTAAATACAATCGAAGTTGGGCTTATAGATGGTGATGCTACTGTAGAATTGCCTAGATATACTGTACCAGTTGTAAAATAATTTCCGCTTATTGTTATAGTCTCTCCACTTATATTGCTAAAAACAGTAGGACTAATTGCTGTAATTATGGGAGGACTACCTGGAATAGATGTAACAGCTGAACTGTCTATTCCTATATTTGTAGAACCTATTAAACTAATGATTAAATTTTTTCCTTGATCAATAGTGTATATGTCATAAAAAATAGATTTGCTTTGTTCAATGACTACATATTCAGTTTGTGTGTTTGTAAATGTAACTTTTCCTGAAAACCCAATCTGACAGGTAGCTGTTGTTGAGCTTGATTGATTTGTGATTTCTAATCGTATTTGATTATATATATTTTCGCTTTGCCAATTAGTGGTATTGAAAGTATAATATCCAGTATTGATTAAACATTTATGGTATGATCCTTCTCTAACATTTAGTTCTATTATACCGTTTGATATCACACCTAGATCATTAAATTTTTCAGATCTATTGGCCAACATACCTCTGATTATAAAATTTTCATTAAAATCATTTGTGGATATTGTATCAATACTTAGATTAGATAATAGTGTAGATTCTTTTGATAATATTTCGAAGCTATTATAGATTTTTTTGAAGTTAGATTGAAATTCTTCTATTGTTGATATAGCCTCTCCAGGTCTTGGAAAATTTATATCAATAGAATTGCTGATATTCGTTATTGAACTCACCATAATTATTAGCCAATTCTTCTACCAAATATACTATTTCCACTATCTACGCTCCATAGTTCATAGAAAATCGATGCGGTTGATCTCACAGTTATTGTAGCACTAGAATTTCCAATTATGGATGTATTGCCTAGTATAGAAATTGTACAGGTTGATGTCGTTGATGGTTTCAATTCTAGATTCAATCTAGCATAACGATCTGCCGCTGGCCAATTTACAATGGTAAAACTATATATAGAAGCACTAGATGTGGGAGTTATCATATTAAATTTTTGATATGATGCTATTCCATAATCTACATTGATATAAGCATAGTTTGTAACTGTGGTACTTGCCTGAGTGGTCTTAGATATTTCACCACAATTTTGTAAAACAGCATTTCTTATAACATTACCTTGGAAATCGTTATCTTGAGTTAGCTTCACACCGTTATTTTGTATCTGAGTGATTTCGCTGGCTGCTACAGAAAACGCATTTTGTATATTTGTAAAGTTATCTCTAAATCCTTGAGTATTATTATCAGCACCTACTACTGGAAAATTTATATCTATTCTATTACTAAACTGTGTAATTGTACTTGGCACGATTAGACTCCAATATCATATTTATGGACTGTCATTTACTTTAATAATTTTTTAATTGTTTCTATTTCTTGATGTAAATGTTTTATGGATTCGATCAGCAATGGTACAAGTTTTTCATATTTAACAGCCTTAAATCCATCCGGTCTAGTGGCCACAATATGAGGTAAAATATTTTCTATCTCTTGAGCAATAACCCCAACATCGTTCTTTCTAACGAAGTATCCGTCCTCGCCACCTCTACTTTCTATATAAGAATCTTTCCAATCAAAATAAACACCACGGATTTGATTTATCAATGTCAATGGTTCTTCTATTAACGTAATATTTTCTTTAAGGTTTATATCTGAACTGAAGTAGGCTGTGATTTCGTTTGTTGCTCTGATTTCACCGTTAGTTCCAGTGCTATATGCTGTAGAAGCGAATCCAACCTGTAGGTAGCCATTTAGGTACATACTGCCACCGATACCTACACCACCTTTTACCTGTAAGGCACCAGTTAAAGTAGAAGTAGCACTGGTAATACCTGCCAATGTAAGAGTATTTTGGAATACTGGTCCTCCTGTCACTGCACCTTGACTTACTAGAACATCTCCGCCAGTTCCAGGCCCGGCGAATCCTGTTCTGTCTGTGGCGGTTTGAATAACTAGAACACCAGCACTACCACCTTTTATATTAGTAGCAGTGGTTATTGATCCATAAATTTGTCCACCTACATATAGATCTAAATGAATTCCAGCACCACCTCTTACCTGTAGAGCACCTGTATTTGTTCCTGTTGAGTTGGTTACAGATAAAACTTTAAAATTACCTGAACTAGGTGTAACAGCAAGAGTAGCTGTAGTATAAAATGTTTCGGTATTCGGGGCTGCGTTATTTGAATCTACAAATGTTATAAAGTGATCCGAAGTTGATACATTTGAAACAACCAGGGCTGAAGATGCTACACCACCACCACCTATCAGGTTACCGTATATTGTACCACCTACGTACAGATCTTGTGATATGCCTGCACCGCCACGAACTTGTAGTGCTCCACTAGTAGTGCTTAGAGCATTGGTAGTATTTGTAACAGTGGTTATACCACCTATGTTAAGTCCTTTACCAATGCCAACTCCACCTGCAACTATAACAGCCCCTGAATTAGTTCCTGCTGTATCAGTTACATTTGTGTAATTCCAAATGTATGAAGATGTTGATATAGCAAAACTTACAGCTAGGAATGGAGATGTACCTAATAAAAATACCATATTGTTTGCTGTGCTGGCTGTTGCCATGGCAGCGTAGCCGTTGTAATTGTAAAATGCTAGTTGAGTACTTGAATTTACCATTAACCCCATATTTCCAAGAAGTGGGTTTATAGTAATACTTGCTGTAGTGTATAGTGTTTCTGTTGTGGCTACATCATTGTTTGAATCTACAAAAGTTAAGTAATGGACTGATGGAGAATTACTTTTTATTGTTTGAACAGAACTGGCACCGCCAACCAGTGAGCCTAATGGATAAATGTTACCGCCTACATGTAGGTCACCTTTAACACTGGCACCGCCCCCTACTCTTAATGAACCATTGAATATATTAGTAGCACTACTTGTATTAAGAATATTAACTGTGCCTGTGCTATCAATCGTTAAACCATTACCAGGTCCCGTTGAAGTTGTTGCGATGGTTAATGTACCAACTGTGTAAATTAATTTGTCATTTATATTTGGTGCATAAATTCTAAAAGCATTAGTATACAGTCCACCTAAAACTAACAAGTCGCCTGTAACTAGATCCATTCCAATTTGTCCTTGTGATCTGACAAAAAGATCTTCACCAACTGTTAATCTTCGTCCTATGCCCGCTCCACCTACTACCTGTAATGCTCCGGAATTTGTAAAACCTAGATTATTAGCAGTTCCAGACAATGTAAGAGTATTTTGGTATATGGGCTGACCAGCACCACGACTAGTTAAAATTTCACCAGCATTTCCGGGACCTGTGAAAAGTGTAACACCAGAAGTAGATTGATACGGAATTTGTCCAGTTGTTCCACCTACTAGGTTAGTGGCAGAAGTAACGGCACCTACTAATACTCCTGATATTAATCCACCTACATTTAAATTACCGCCTATATAAACATTTTTTTCTATTCCTGCACCACCCGCTACTTGTAATGCTCCTGTGGTTGAACTTACAGCATTAGTAGTGTTTACAGTTTTTATAATATCATCTGTAGTTACTAGAGTAGTTGTAATAGTTGTCAATTCTATTGTAAGTTTTTGAGATATTATTTCTCCACCAACAATAAGATCACCACCTATGCCTACACCGCCTTTTACCTGTAGTGCCCCTGATGCTGTAGAATTAGCTGATGCTGTAGAATAAACTATGGTTGCGCCAGCTATGTTTAGATTACCACCAATACCTACACCACCCGATACAGTCAAAGGACCATAGGCTGTGCCAGTACTAGTAGCATTATTTGATACATTTAGATTTGGTAGGGTAAGTTTTTCTTGGTTGTTATTCCAAGCTAGACTGGTTTGTATACCAATATCGCTGCCTGAGTTTGTTCCAACAAAATCAATTATTGCTACATATTTGGAAGGACTGAGTTCTACATTACTATATTGATTAGCTAGTACTTTATCTGTTACCTGCGCTGTGCCTACAATGATAGTACTTGTGCTTACCCATGATGCTGTATTATTAGAATATTGTAGAAGATTATTATTACTGCCGGGTGCTATGAATGCTGTAACACTAGTAGCTGCTTGGATAGCTATTGATCCAGTAGTCCCACCTGTCAAAGACCCTGCTGTTAGAGCAAAAGTGCTGGCAGGTCCTTGAGGGCCTTGCGGCCCTTCTTTACCTGCTAGTGTAATATACCAATCGCTAGCCGGGGTACCTCCGATAAAACTTCTTTGTTGAATGATAAATGTAGTGCCACCTGTTACAGCATTGGTAATAGTTCCTTCAAAGAAGTTACTGTTTGTATTAATTACTGCAACTCTTAAACCCTGAACAAATAGGTGGTTAGCATTATCTACCACCATTGTAGTTAATGACACACCATCTGGTGTAGCATTTGAACTCGATCTTACAAGAAAAACAGGACCAGTAGGACCAGTTACACCCTGCGGACCTTGAGGACCAGTAGCACCTTTTTGTCCTGCTAGCCCAATAGTCCAACTATTGGCAGTTGTTGATCCTATATTATAATCTGCAGCAATAAAAAAGTTGACACCTGCTACAATGGTAACAACACCTTCAAAGAAATTGTTAACTGCGTTTATTGCGATAACTCTTTGACCTGTAATAAAGGCATGATTGCTAGTATTTGCAACTAGTGTTATGCTACCCACGTTTGTTGGTGTAGCAGTAGTAACTGATGTAACTCTAAAGCTAGGTCCAGTCGGTCCCTGTACTCCTTGCGGTCCTTGAGGACCTGTAGCTCCGATTTGTCCTGTTAATGATATAACCCATGAATTAGTGGTTATATTACCTCGATTATAATCGGCTGATATTGTAAATGTTAGTCTATCAGGACTTAGGTCTAAAAAACCTTCGAAAAAATTTGAAGCACTATTAATTGCTACTACACGATTTCCTTGTACAAATGAATGATTACTTGTGCTAACTTGTAATACAATTGCTCCGAAATTCTGTGGAGTAGCAGTGCTTGTACTGTATGCTAATGTTGTAGGGCCTGTGGGTCCTTGAACTCCTTGGGGTCCTTGCGGCCCTTGAACTCCCTGTGGGCCTTGTGGCCCAGTTGGACCTATTTGATTTCCTAAAAATTCTCTAGTTCTTTGGGCAGTTAATTTTTGATTAACGCCTGAATCCTGCACAACGAATTCGGTTTGTTCATTGGTGGGATTTGTTAGAGAAGGTAGATTAACAAGATCAGGACGAGTAATAGTCATAACGATGATAGTTTTTAATAGTTTTATTTATCGTATATTAAAATTAGCTTATCTCTGGGTTTTGATAGTTATTAAACTAAATTATTATTTCTTAATGTAATGTCCTGTCGTCAAAGGTATGTAAATTTTTGATTCCAAATATTTTTAAAATTTTTAATATTTCTTTAGGAGGATCTTCCATTAGTGTTTCAGGAATCATCATATGCTTCAAGTTTCCTTCACTATCTATAATAAATCCATAATCTCCGTCGTCAAAATCTAAATCTTCTTCATCTACTTCTATATCAATATGTTCTTCTACTTCTTTAGGCATGATTTTCTCCTATAATACCTAAATTATGCTATTTTTAATAGATAAGTCCTCCCAAAAAAATATACAATTATTTATTGAAGGTTAAATATTATTATATTATTCGAAAGGAATAGAAATGGAATTGTTAATTGTATTGGTATTGGCAGCAGGTGGAGTTTATCTACTTTTCAAAATGATGTTCAAAGAAGATCATTTAAACTCGCCTAGACCTTCTGTACCTGACACAACGACGGTTATTAATAATAAAAGTGGTGAAGTAGCATCAAATCCTTTAGATGTTAACAAAGACGGTCATGTTGATGTAAAGGATGCTGTTGAAGTTGTTAAAAAAACAAGAACTAGGGTGAAAAAGGTCTTAGATCAAGATGGTGATGGTAAAGTTACTGTAAAGGACGCAGAGGTTGTAGCATCTAAGGCAACTGCTAAAGGTAAACAGATAGCGGCTAAAACCAGAGGAAGGAAAACTGCTTCAAAGTAAACCATAGTTTTTTGCCTTTTCATTCAAGGCAAAACTGGCTAGATTTTTAGCCTTAGATTCGCACATAAGGTCATGTGTATCTAAAAAACTAAGAGCCCATTTGTTTACAGCCTCATTCCAATAGAAGTCGCTGTGGGCTCTTAGTTTTTGTTTATTAAAGCCTTTTTTCAGTAGGGATTCCATAAAAGGAGCTCCTCCGGGGTCATGACCTACAAGAATGTCTTCTCTACTAACGCTGTAATGAGCGACAGGTCTAACACCCCTCCAGCTATCAATTACCTTATAAACTCTTGAATCGGGTGGTTGGATATATTCGCCTTCACGAATCCAATGATGATGAATGTCAAGAACAATAGCAACAACATCACTAAGTTGAAGGCAATCAGTGAGTCCATATGTCATTTCCTCGTTTTCGATAGTAATGGTGTTTCTTGCTTCTGGAGACAATCTCTTAAGTGCTGCTCGAATACCTTGGGGACCGGCTCTACCCGCGATGTGGACGTTGATTTTAAAGTCTTGAAATTCCTTACCGTATCCCATCCAACGGGCCATATCCACATGATATTCAAACTCCTCTATGCTTCTATCAACAATGTCTCTATCAGCTGAAGCCAAAACTGTGAACTGGCCAGGATGAAAAGACAGGCGAATATCACGCTGGCGAGCGCAGATACCGATCTGACCAAAGTGCCGTTCAGCATAATCAATGACATCAGGCTGGCGCCAAAACCAACTCCAAGTAGGCTCAGTATACACTGGTAGTATATCACTTGATAAACGAACCATTCGAAGGTTTGCATCTAAATTACCTACTCTTTCTACAAGTTTGCGAGTGGCCTCGATGTTATCTTTCATCAAGGTCCATAGTTTTTCTACTGCCTTATCTTTGGTTTGTCTATTTAACCAAGCCACAGTAGTGGATCCAGTATTGTATTTCTTACAGTCATCTTTTGGTTTGATACCATCAACCTGATTAGGATGATCTATCCATTTACAGGCAAAACCTATACGTTTAGTCATTTAATAGTGCTTCAGTTAGAATTTTAATTTCATCTTTGGTTAGAAAAAAACTGTAGGTACTGGTAAATGTTTTATCACGAATTTGTTGACTTTCTAATTCGATGTGATAAAAGTTATCTGGTCTAGCACTAGCAGTCTTACGCAATATTAAACGAAAGTCCTCAGTTTGTCTAATTATTTTTTCTTCATTCATAAGATTCTCTTTTATTTTGTACCTTTAACTTTTTCCAGTGTCCAAGATCCATCTCCATTGTCTCGCCAATTAATTGTATCACCTTCTGACCAACCAGACATCTCTAAAAAGTCTGGTGGGAATTGTATCAGTGCCTCTCCAGTTTCTGGGTCTTCGTCTACTTCTAAGGTCCATTTAAATTTATCAATTTCCATATTCTTATTGTATTACCTTCAATGTATAAAATCAACTAACTTTTTAGCCGTATATGGAGCCAATGTCCAACCTAAATGTCCGTGTCCTACATGATAAAAAACATTAGGTTCTTTCTTACTCTGTTTAACTATGGGCATCATGTTTGGTGTCATAGGACGCAAACAGGCCCAACTCTTAAAATCTCTAGTGTCTACAAGCGGAAAATTATCACGAACCCAATTCAACAATGGCTGTATTCTATCCTTTCTAATGTCCCAGTTATCTCCTGTGATTTCCGCAGTGCCTGCTACCCTTAGACTATTATGAAATCTACTACTGACAATCTTTGCTTCATCGTCTAATAGACTAACACAAGGACTATAAGTCCTGGATTTTTCATTATCTAAATTAATTGTTATACTATAACCTTTTATAGGATAGATAGGCAGTTTATCACCTATGACTTTACTAAGGTGTCTAGCATCACTGCCATTTGCTACTACTATGTTATGATAGGCAAAGCCATCTATATTGTTTATAGGTTTGTTAAAGAAAAATCTAACATTGTATTTGGTTTTCAATACTTCATACATTTTCATACAGAACTTATGTATGTCGCCGGTCCAGTCACTGGGAGTATATATTCCGCCTACTAGGTCTTTGGCATATTCAAGATTTGGTTCAACTGTTAGCAACTTATCTGAATTTACGATCTGCCATTCGCACCCATTACCTTCATATAACTCTTTGAGCAGTAGAGCTTCTTCGAAGTATTTTTTATTTTTATAAATGTGAAGGATACCTTTGTTTAGTCTTTCATATTGAATATCTTCATCATGTTCAAGTTGATTGTACAAGTGCCTTGCTTCAATGCCCATGCGTATAGTTTCTGCGGTATTTCTTGCCCATTCATTATTGGCAGTGTGATAAAGAAATTTAGCCAACCATTTGGCCTTGTCCCAGTCTAAACTAGGACGTAGCAGTAAAGGAGCATCTTTCTTACTTAACCATTTTATGCCTTTTAGAACACTTGACCAGGTATTCCATGTTTGACTATTACTGACTGAAATCTGCCCACCGTTTGCATAACTACATGCCATTGCTGGATAGGATTCTTTGTCAAAAACGGTGACATCAAATTCTTTTTTGGCTAGATAGTAGGCTGCTGTTATTCCAGCAATGCCTGATCCGATTACTGCTACTGATTTTTTCACGCAAATAAATCCTCATTCCATTCACGATGACCTTCTCTGAAAGCCATATTACTTTGTGTCTCTCTTACTTCTACTCTATAACACCATAACCGATTGTGTTCTCCCAGGCCCCACATATCTGGAATATACACGCCATTGACATATTTGTATAGCATATCGGCTAA
>Ga0222712_10001466_pt1 | contig 29140 bp, 29 predicted proteins | sample C33_657DmetaG_FD_165043 | JGI IMG/M metagenome (GOLD analysis project Ga0222712, IMG submission 165043) | Estuarine water microbial communities from San Francisco Bay, California, United States - C33_657D | ecosystem: Environmental > Aquatic > Marine > Unclassified | place: USA: California... | reverse complement strand
TTTTCTTCTTTATAACCTTTAGGATTAGCTTTAATTATACTTTTTGATCCATCTGGATTATAAATTTGTTTACCACCTGCATCTAAATTGTCTGTATCTTCTTTAACAAACTTTTTAAAATTTTTTGCATCTAATTGTATTCCTTTACGATTATCTGAACCAGCTCTTTTTTTTACCCATATCATTTCACAATCAAATGCAAGAATATATTTATTTGGACCTTCTAAAGTATAACCAGGTGGTTTTATATGATAATCTTTTCCTGTTTCTAATACACTAACTGCTAAATTATAATCAGGTATTTCATCATCTCTATAATCTCCCATAATATATAATTATAAATATAATATATTTATAATCATTTATATATTAGCTCCATTTTTGCGATAATAATCATTATTCGAAGTTATTCTTTTATTCCTTTCAAAACTTAAAAATGCATTCATTTTTTTTATTTTATCAGTACTTTCATTATATTTTTTTATACATGTAATTTTTGTAACTTTTAAATTTTCATACATTTTTTTATTTACTTGTTCCATTATACTAGATACTTTTAATGGTGTATTATCAGGATTAAGTATTAATATGTCTTTTTTATTATTATTATCATAATGCATCCAATAATTATTACACATATAAATTAATGTTGCATGACCTTCCATTTTATCATTCCTCCAATGTAATATAAAACCAATATACTCAGAAATATTGGGTATCCTCATAATATCTTCTATATTAATAATATCTGTATGCAATTCATAATCTAATAAAAAATATGATAGTATATGTACAAGGATTTCTTGATCTATACTATTTGCAAAATGATTATTTGAGTTATTGGAGCAAAGGTTTATAGATTCTAAGCCTGTAACTGCAGCTAAAATACTAATTTTTTTAGATCTCGGAGCATTTCTTTCTCTCTTATCACGACTTATTAAATAATAATCCATAAATTTATTTTTAAAAGCTAATAAATAATTATTTATATTTTTTTTTAATAATATTTTACTATCTTTTTCTTCGTACATTTTTGGATAAAATTTTTTTTTATTTATTAATGCTAATTCAATTATTTCTTCTGGTTCTAAAAAATATAATTTTTTTTGAACAATTTCTTTTATACCATCTTGAAAAGCAAAAAACATCATAATTGAGTCATTCCAGCATTCACCTGCATGTTGTTGAAATCCGCCATAAGTTATACATATTATTTCAAATGGCTTTTGATAGAGATCTTTGATTTCTTCAATTGATAAACTTTTACAAGTATTCATTTTTTCAAATATAGTTTTAATATCAAGTATTCTTAGATTTCTTAATCTTTTTAATTGTTCTAATTTTTCTAATTCTTTGTCACTAATATCATTAGTATTAATCCTATTTGTTAATCTTACTAATTCATTCAAATTATTATTCATTATATTTTGTAATACAATACAATTATTACCATTATAATCTTTTATATATCTAGTAAATGACATAATATATATTATATATTAAATTAAATTAATTATTTTTTTACACAATTCATTAGGTGATACTTTTTCTAATATATTAAGTATATTATTATGAATATTCTCATAATATTTATCAATATCTGATTTACTTAATTTATCAATATATTCTTTTACTTTATCAACTGATTCATAATCTTTAATATCTATATAACAATTTTTTGGTAGGTTTATTTTATTATTATTTCCATAATAAATTGGGATACATCCTGCAATCCACGCGTCATATATTTTTTCAGATACATAATTTTTTGCATTATTATTTTCCACAATAAGTGCAAAATTAAATCTTTTATAAAATTGATTTATATCCATAGTATCAATCATTCTATTTTTTATATTTTCAATAGTAATATATTTATGATCATTTAATTCATCCCAATTTTGACCATGTACTGTTATATTATCAAATGCTGCTACAAATGTCTTTCTTAAATAATCTAATCTTTGTAACTGAATCCCATTAATTTCATAATTTTCATTATTTGGTCTATTTGCTAATATTAATCCAATTGACTTATCATACTTTCTATTTTTGTTTATAATCTCTAAATGATACTTATTATTTGTATCTATTCTTGATATAAATGGAAAGTAATCAACTTTTGGTTTATCTAACATATCTTCCCAATATGTAATAATATTGTCAAATACTTCATTTAATATTTCATAACTATAGTTATGACCGTGCCATGAATTAGGTCCTTCTAGTAGATATGCTATTTTTTTTATATCTTTTCTTTTTAAAACCTCTATTGGAAATAATCTTAAATCCATTACTGTAAATAAACAAGTTGCTCCATTTGGTATAGCATTTTTGTATCCATTTAGTAATTTATATGTTTTGCTTAATTCATATAACATTGTTTTATTACCATCTTCATATAAATATCTGCGCGATTCATAATCAAGTTCATTTGTACCAATGCATTTATCTGTCCAATTTGGATCTAAATGAAATACATATACAGAATTATTAGCTCTTTCCATCATTTTATTTCCATGTATAAAGAATTCAGCTTTAACACTATCTGATCTATTACCAACTCTATAATTTACTGTATACTTACTTGTTGATTCAAATTTATATTTTTGTAATGCTTTATATAATCCACGATCTGCTTCAATATCGTTTACAGGTCGTGCTTTCTTATACAAATTTAAACAATTCTTTATAAATATTTCTCTATTAATACAATAACAATTTGTATCAACTAAAAAGTCATTGGGATTATTCCACACATGATGTAAATTACCTAAGCTCTCACATTTATCTTGGCATATAAATTTTCCCTCTTTATCTATTATATTGCGTAATGCAAAAGTCCAATCTAATTTTTTTTCTATAATATTTTTCATCATTACATCTACATGGTCTGGTTCGATAGTATTGTCTTCATCTAAAAACATAATATAATCTGAATTAGTTAAAAAGGCCATTGCAATATATGTTCTATGTCCACACCAACCACCTGAACCAATATTTTCAATTAATGGAAAAATTTTAAAATTCTTAGGATAATTATTATTTTTTAAGATTTCATATACACTTTCATTATATTGAGAACCATCAACAACAATATAATATGTAAAATTTTTATTAGTTTGATTATTAACACTATCTATACATTTTTGTAAATAAGCACTTCCTATAGTTGGGGTTATAATTGTTAAACTCATACTTATTTTATTCTTTTCTTTTTATATATTAAAATTTATATGCTGTTAATAAAATTGATATTTATTTTATCTATTCTAAATCTTTAATAGTATAATAATAATGAAAACTATATTTGATCCAATTTATGGATATATTGAAATTGAACAATATCTATTAGATATTATTGATACTAAAGAATTTCAAAGACTTCGCGATATTAAACAATTGGGATGTGCTTCTTATGTTTTTCCATCAGCAACACATTCTCGTTTTGAACACTCTATTGGTGTTTCATATCTTTCTGGTATTTTTATTAAAAATATTCAAAAGAAGCAACCTGAACTTAATATTAATGACGATGATATTCGTCATATTAAAATTGCTGGATTAATCCATGATCTTGGACACGCATGTTATTCTCATTTTTTTGATCATTATTTTTTAAATGATCTAGAAGATCCATTAAAAGATCATGAGGAGCGTTCATTTCATATTCTAAAATATATGATTACAAAATATAATATAAATATATCTGATTATGATTTAAGTGAAATTAAAAAGATAATTCTATCAGAACCATCATATGGATTTAAATATCAGATTGTTGCAAATGAAAAATCTGGATTTGATACTGATAAATTAGATTATATTAATCGAGATTGTCATCATCTCGGATTACCATATAAATATGATTATACGCGTATTTTAACAGAAATTAAAATTATTGATAATGAAATTTGTTTTCCTCTAAAACAAGTTGCAAATGTTTATGAATTATTTGAATTAAGATATAAACTTCATCAACAGGTATATCAACATCCGGTTATTAGTTGTGTAGAGATGATGATATTAGATATATTTAAAAATAGTCAATTAAATGATATGAAAAATGAATATATTAATAATATTGATAATTTTGTTCAATTAACCGATGATTATATTAATTATTGTTATCAAACAACAGATAATAATATTGTTAAAGAATTATATAATAATTTAAAATCAAGAAATTTGTATAAATTTATTGAAGATTCTGAAGATCCAAATTTGGATCATAAATATAAATATAAACTAAAAATTAAAATTAATTTTGGTAAAGGAGAGAAAAATCCTTTAGACTTTATTACTTTTTATGATAAAAATGAAAAGATAAAAGTTGATATTAATAATAATATCCTACTTGTTCCAAATCAATATCAAATTATCAAATATAGATATATTTGTTAATTGTTAACTAAAAATTAATTTTTTTATTTATTTTTCAGGTTTCATACCTCTAGTTTTCCACCAAGAATCACCGTATGAAATAAATATTTCATCACCTGGATATATATCCATTTCGGTAATATAATATACTTTACCATCAGTTACTTTATAGGTTACATGAGGATTATTACTGTGATTAAATAAACTTCCAAATCCTAATGCTAGAATTGAATTTTTTTCATCTAATCTAAATACATAATCATTTAAGGGATTACCCTCTTGAAAAAGATATTTATTTTTAATTTTTAATGTTCTTGCAATTTCAATTGTTGTTCCTTTGGGAATAAAGGATTCAGCAAAGACACCCCAATCAGCTCCTGGTAATGGTGATTGAGATATATATAATCTTCTATCAATAAAAATATCAAACATATTATATATTAATAAATATAAAAATTTAAATGTATAAATTTTTTATACATTTAAATTTTTAGAAATATATATATATTATTTTATGAATAAGTATTCAAATTTTGAAAATAATATAGGAAAAACAAGAAACGAAGAAGTATTAGATGATAGTTTAAAAAAATTAACAAATTATAAAGATGTGTCACAAAATTTTACTAATTTGGATGGAAGATATTTTGATGATAAAAATTTTTACGGTTTAGATAATCCTGAAAAATATGATAATGATGCACCAACAACATTCTTTAATGATCCAAGATATAATCAAAATAATACAAGAAATGAATCTAGAAAACAAATAAATAATAAAACAAATTTTAAGATTCAAAAAAATTTACCAGGATTAAATGATGATAATAATAAATATCAAGAATTTAATGAAACAAATTACGAAGATCCTAAATTTGCAGAATCATTTAGAGATTTTGGTTTAAATAATAAACCATTAGGAATAATAGAAAATAATACAAAAAAAAGTAATTTACAATCTGAAACAGATTTACAAAAAATTATTAAGAAGGTTAAAAAGACTTCTTTTCAAGAAGATGATATTAAGCCAGTTTTAAGAATGCCTAATAAAAAAATTACTGCTGATACTATTAAAGGAAAAATATTGCAATTTAAAAATATTTCTGAAGATATACAAGATATGATATCTCATGCTTTAATAAATATTTGGAAAGAAGATTTTGCAATAAAAAAAATATCATCACATTTAGGAGTTAAAAATTTTATATTAAGTAATTTTAAGGATAAACTAAATTGTTTTTTTGTATTATTTGATGATGATGGAGATTTTATAGCTACATTTGCAATTGATACTGAAAATTTTGCTCCATATATATCACATTTATTTGTAAATCCAAATTTAAGAAATAGAGGATTTGGAAAAAAGGCATTAAAATATGCTGAAAAATATATTCAAAAAATAGGATTTAATAGTTCTGGATTATGGTGTGAAGAATCATTAATTCCTTATTATAAAAAATGTGGGTATACAATAGAATCACCTATGGAAATTTCAGAAAATAAAGTAATTTGGAAAATGGGTAAAAATTTATAGGTATGGACTATAAATGATTAAGTTAGTTTTACTTTTGTTCCAAGAAAATTATTAATTTTCATTAGAACATTATGCTGAGGAATTGTTTTTCCATTTTCAATATCCTTATAAAGATTTACAGGCATTGCAAGAGCTTGTGCTAGTTTTTCTTGATTATAACCTTTTGCAACACGCATTTGAATTAATTCTTGTCTTGATTCATTTGAAAGACTCTTAAGTTTTACAATTTCATCACCATCAAGTTTACGAAGTTTTGCAGTTTCTGGATTATTATTAATAACAGGAACTTTTTTTTGTCCACTGACTGGTTTAGCATTTTTTCCGTGAATTACAACTGGATCCCAATTTTGATGACTTGCTACAACTGGTTCATTTTTAACATTAACCTTTTTCTTAGTAACAACCGTTTCCCAATCATTCTCATTATTAGACATTCTAATTTATATATATTTAGAATATAATCTTAATATAATCTAAAAATATCAATTTTTTATATTGTAAGTTTTCTTCTTCTATTTATTTCACATCTTATGAAGATATACTTTGATATTCCTTTATGAGATAAATTATTTATATTGAAAAATTCTGGATTTAATATTGGTTTCTTTAAATTATTTACTGCTATAATAGAACCTTTTCTTTGATCTTCAGATAGTTTTGAATATTCTATTATAATACTAAATCCATAATTTTTTGCATAATTTTCAATATAATTATATGAATTATATAATGTATCAAATTTTCCTAATAATTCTATGTTATCAGCTCTGAAGTACATTAATTCGACAATATAAATAAAATTCATATATACTATACTATATAAAAAAATATAATTTATAACATATTTCCAAATGTAATTTGTATTAGGTAATAAAGATATGATATATGTTATTATAAAAAATTGATATAATATAATTATATAAAAATATATTTATATTATATAATATAATATGGTTCTTGAAATTACTAAACTTACTGATATCCCAATTGATAAAAAAGTAGTTATTGATTTTTTTGGAGACTGGTGTGGTCCTTGTAAACGTGTTGCCCCTGTTTATGCAGAACTATCCGAAAAATTAACTGATATTGTTTTCCTTAAAGTAAATGTCGATGAAGCTGAAGAAGTTGCAGAAGGATTTGAAGTAACATCATTACCTACATTTATTCTTTTAAATAAAGGAAACATTTATAAGAAAATTGAAGGAGCAAATCTTAATGAACTTGTTAATTCATTAGAAAATCTTCAAAAATTGGAATAAATAAATTTTTTTTATTAATTATATTTAAGCATTTTAAACAATTTGCCATTCAAATGTCCAAGATAAATCTTGTACATTGTTGCGTGCCCATTGATCACAAAACTGTTTGAAATGCACTAAAGTATCCCAATCAGCTTCAATATTCCAACCAGAAAATCCAATATTTGGATAAAGGTATATAGTTTCCCACCCATTTGTCCATGGATGAGAAATTGTTACCTTACCTGGTTGGCGCCTCATACCTGCACCACCTTGTGCATTATTAATGAACCTAGTTTCATTCCGTAATGTATTCCTGTTATCAGTCATCTTTTATTATAAATTAATTTATAGCATTACATATGTTTTAAATTTTCAATTTTTTCAATATTCATAATTAATGTTCCTCTAATACCTTCACCATATAATTTATTTATTTTATGTTTAACATCTCCATCAAAACATATTACATCAAATTCTTGTGGTTTATATTTTATACCATCTTCAAATTCAATTTCTCCACCTTTAATACCTTTTGAGATATTATAATAGTAAACAAATGTATAACACGATTTATCTGAATGTTCAATTATGTCATAATGGTATCTTCCTTTAAACGGTTTATCATTTTTAGTGAAGTGATATTCTCGATTTTCAAGTAAATAATTTTTACCAATATTTAATTTATTAGCTTTAGCATGTTCAAAATTATATTCAACTAAGCTAGAACATTGAATTAACTCATAAGGTAAAATAGAATAATTGCATCCCGAATATCTATACAATCCAGATAATTGTTTACCACCACCTTCTCCAACTTTAAATATATTATTTTTTGGTATTGCATCTAATACATTCTTTAGTTTTAAATTTAAATATCTATTTATGAATAACATTTTTATATATAAATTAATTAAATTATATATAAATTAATACATTTTCAAATTTTTTATTATAAAATCTCATAATTAAAATTTATCACATCTTCATAGTCATTTTTAATAGTATAATCAAATAAATGATTATCTAATGATACTTCAGATCTATGATTTTTTATTATATTTAATTTATTTAAATCATTTGTTGCTTCTCGAAGATATCTATCATATGTTCTATAGGGTGATTCAATTCTAATATTTTTTCCTCCTTTTGATTTTACATACTCAAATTCATTTGGAAATCTAATATCACATATAATTATTAATGTATTTGGACCACATCTACGATTAAATGTTTCTATTTGAATATCTAATCCTCTAACCCATATATCTTCGTGATATTTATCACGACCATTTTCTGTACCATATTGTTGTAATTTTTGTCTTGTTTCATATGTTTTATGATCATATAATTCGTCATATTGAAGAGTTTTATCTCTTGCATACAATTCATTTTTCATTAAATCACCAAATCCAATTATAAGAATATTGTAAGAAGATTTAAAATATGGATACAATATTTTTTCTGAAAAATAATTCTTTCCTGAACCCATTTTACCAGATACTCCAATAATTTTCATATATAATTTTATATAAATATTATAAAATATTTGTATAAATCAATTTTTTAATTTTCGCTCATAAATGAGCTTTATGCAGGGAGTGGGGTTCGAACCCACGCGCTTTCGCAGCAGAGCTTAAGTCTGCCACCTTAACCACTCGGTCATCCCTGCTCGCACATTATGTGCTAATTAATATATATTTTTATCTTTATATCATTTTTCTTTATTTAAAGCAGTGCATATTTTAGATACCGATTTATAAGACAAAAAAATATTAATATTTAAATCAAATGTCTTTTATGAATCTGGTTTATAAATAAATCTAATTTCAAATTCCCATGTAATTTTATCTCTGATATTTGTAGGTAATTTACTTTTAATTTCTTGTATATATGGTATATTATTTGAGTCTGTTGTTAATTTTGTATCATAAAAACTTAAATATATTCTTGAATTTGTACCACCTTCTCTATAATCAAATACTATAACTCCTTGATGACTTGTATTATTATAGTCGATTGTAGCAGTTTGTTTAAATAATTCAATTTCCCATGTTGTTAATAACTTCTTTAATCTATCTATTTTAGACAATCCCTCTATTAAATATTTTACACTTAAAGTATCAAGTTTATGCTCATCAAAAACCTCTTTTATTAAATCATCTTTCCATTTTATATCTGAACCATCATATGGTTTTGCTATATATATTAATAATGTAATTATTCCTCTATTTGTCTCATCATCAACACATACTGTATATGCTTTACCATCATTGTTATGATCTATATGAATAAAAGAAGTTTTTGGACTTAATGCATTATGAAAATTTTGATTAATTTTTGTTATATTATTTAATGGTATATTTTCTCCATCTGGAGTTCTATTTTCCAATGCATGTATTGATCCAAATGGATGAAATAATCCTATAAAGGGAGTTTTTATTAAGTTCATTTCAGTTTTTGTATTTACATCTATATTAAATAACCAACCATGGAAATATAAATTTGCATTATAATTGCGATCATTTACTGGTAAATTAATTGGAACCATATTTTCACTTAATAAGAATTTAACTAATTCTATTTTATCAGATCGTTCTTTATCTTCGTCAGATATTCTTACTTTATTACTTAGTTTTGCAATATTAAGTATCTCTCTATTTAATTGTGTTTCCATATATAGATATTTATTTTAAATTTGATAAATATTTTAATTGTTCAGCAAATCCATGATTAGGTTGAACACACACTCTTTTTTCTCTTACATATTTAAATGCTTGTTCAAAATCAATATTATAATATACAATTAAATAATATATTACTAAACTTGCACTTCTTGATACTCCTGCATGACAATGTATATATATTTTTGCTCCAGTATCATTTAATTCTTTAACTTTTTTGACAACATCTGGAAATATATCAATTATATTTTGTGTAATTTCATCTTTTAATGGAATATTAAATTCTATAATTTTATCGTATTTTCTATAATTATGAGGTGTCATATTAAATACATATGATATACCAAGTGTTAATAATTCTTCTTCTTCATGTGAACAATCTCCTAAATAGATATTATCTACAATATAATTAATTTCTTCATTTGCTTTTGCTATCATAACATTAATATCAAATTTATCTTCTAAAAAATTAATATCTGTATCTCCTTCACATTCTAATAATTTAATATTATGATTTTCTAAACCATCAATTTGTTTAAGTTTAGGACAATTTGAAATATCTAATACTCCTAAACTATTACAATTAATTATTTCTATTTTTTCTAATTCTTTATTATTATTTACAGTAATTCTTTTAACATTAATAAAATTATATATTTTAACCTCTTTTAATTTATTTCCATTTAATCTAATTTCATATATATCATCATTATACCCTTCATTTGTTTCAGTAATGAATGTAATTAATGGATCATATAATTTATTGAAATGTTCTTTTGAATTAAATATGTCCAAATTACGATATGCTAAATCTAATTTTTGTAACAAATAAATTGTGAACATCTATATAATATAAATTATAATATTCTAAAAAATTGAATTTAATAAAGTTTTTAAGTATTCATATAAACTTGTATATATAAAATGTCATCTAATACTAATATTAGTCAAATTAAACCAATTATTTCTCCAGATGAGTTAATAAATAAATATCAACCTACTCTGGAAGATACTGAATTTATTAATCAATCTCGTTCTCATATAGAAGATATTCTTCTAGAGAAAGATAAACGATTAATGGTAATTGTTGGTCCCTGTTCAATTCATGATTATGATTCTGCACTTGAATATGCAAATATGCTAAAACAAGAAATTACACAAAACCCAAATCTATTTATTGTAATGAGGGTTTATTTTGAAAAACCTCGTTCTCGTGTTGGATGGAAAGGATTTATTTACGATCCTGATCTCAATGATACTTTTAACATTAATAAAGGATTAGAACTTGCTCGAAAACTATTGCTTGAAATTACTAAACTGCGTATTCCTATTGGTTGTGAATTTCTTGATACTATTACTCCTCAATACCTATCTGATTTAGTAAGTTGGGGGGCAATTGGTGCAAGAACAAGTGAAAGTCAAATTCATAGACAACTTGCATCTGGTCTTTCTATGCCTATTGGTTTTAAGAATCTAACATCAGGTGATTATGAAAAAGCGATTGATGGAATTATGTCTGCAATGTATCCTCATAATTTTCTTGCGATTGATGATAAAGGTATTGCAAGTCATGTAATTACAAAGGGTAATCAAAATAGTCATTTAATTCTCCGCGGTGGTGATCAACCAAATTATGATGAAGATGATATTATTAAGATTACAAAAGCTCTTGAAAAAGAAAAAATTAAGACAGGTATAATTGTAGATTGTTCTCACGGTAATTCTCAAAAAGAATATAATCGTCAACTACTTGTTGCCCTTTATCTAAATCGTCTCCGTCATCTAAATAAATACCCAATTCGTGGTATTATGTTGGAATCTAATATTGATAAAGGTAATCAAAAGATTTCAACAAATATGAAGAAAGGAGTGAGTGTTACTGATGCATGTATTGATTTTGATACTACACAAGGATTACTTATGAGACTTAATGAAACAACTGTTCGTGAAGCTAATACTCTTGGTGAAATTAGAAAACTAATTCGTGATTATGATAATACTATTCATTCTCTTCTAAATGATGATGGTAATGATGAATGGTTAGATAGTATTGTTCTTACTAAATATATAATGCATGAAGATAAAGTAACTGCTGATATGTGTAAGGGTAAGAAAAATGAAGAAGAACTAATCATGATAACTGGATTACGTTTTGCCCTTTCTGAAAGAGTTGCTGAAATAAAATTTAAGAATAATCCTTATGATTATCTTAATAAATACAAAGATTTCTTAAGTCTAATTACTAAACGTGATGTAGAAAAAGAAAATCTAAAACTATTTCAAGATCCATTTTATCTCAAGATTATGGAAGTATCTAAAAATATTCAAGTAAAATATTTAGAAAAATATACTAAAGATATTAAAATTGGTTATCTATTTGGTAAAGGAACCTTTTCATATGAAGTAGTAACTGAAAATCTAAGAGGTCAACATATTGCATTCCCAACTTTTTGGGAGCTTAAAAAAGCACTTGAAAATAAAGAAATTAATTATATGATAGTACCAACATATAATTCAATTATTGGAGAAATCTTTGAACTTGAAAATTATTATCAAATACATGGATCAATCGATCATGCAATTGAATTATGTCTATATTCTAATAAAGATATATCTAGAGGAAAAGGAGATATATTATATCTAGAAACTCATATTCATGTGGAATGTGAAAATTATATTCAGAAATATCTAAAAGATATTACTATTGAAATTGTTAAAAATTCAGTAGAAGGATGTATTAGATGCATTAAAGATAATGATAAAATATCTTTAACTATCTCGTCAAAAAATAATGATTCTAACTTTTTACATAAAATTGATTGTAATGTAGTGGATCATAATATCACTACATTTTCTTTTGTAAGTCTTTAATTTATATATCAATCATTAAATCTTTTAATTTATTCATATTAACTCTTATTAATGATGTATTCGTATCATTTTCTGAAAATAATATTACTGCTTCATTATTTTCAATTATCATACCAACACAATATTCTATCTTAAAATTATTAAAATAGAATGGTACACTGTGTTTAATAGGTTTATATGTATCTTTTTCTAAAACAATAAATTGATGATAATATTTTCTAGGTGTATAATATTTTACACCATGAGTTATTAACCATAATTGGTTCTCATATTCTGCAGTTGTTGTAGATCCTCTATAGTGTTTAAAAAATTTAGGAGTTTCATATGTTAAAAATATATTTAATTTATTTTTTTCATTCAATATTCCAATTTGTAATGGATGCCAATTATAAATAAATAATATTTTTTCATTATTATGATTTAGTGGAATCCAATTTTTTTCACAGTTTGTTTCAATTGGTCCAATAAGTATTTTATTATATTCATACTTTAAATTAGTTATATTATATTCACCAAATACAATTCTATTACAATTATCATATGAGTATTGTCTAGATGTAGCAGTATAATATAATTTATTTTTAAATTCGATTAATCGAATATCTTCTAATCCTTTAATACCACTATCTTTATTATTATTTATATCAATAATATTATCATCAAAAAATAATGGATCTGTAATAATTTCATATTTTTGATTCATATAAACAAGTGCGTTTTTTGTTTTTACATTATTTTGATGATTATATGTACCGTTATCATGCATCATATATGATCCATCGTGTTGTATTCTATAATTTACATATCTTAGATTTACAATAAATTTATTATTAAATTTTATAATTGATGAAGATGATGTACAATAATTATCAAAATCTGAAATCATTAATGAATTTATAGAATCATGTGGTATTTTTTGAATATAATGATCCATATTAGAAAGAACATTTGATTCATGTTCATTATTTCTATTTAAATAATTAATTATATGTTTTAATCCACTTAATCTATCATTTGTAAATACCCAATAATGTATAATTGTATTTTCATAATCTAATTGGAATTTATGTATATTACTTTCTACAAATAACGAATCATTTGATGGTTGCATTTGTTTACATAAATTATAATAATGATATGCCTTAATATTTTGACCTCTTTCTCTAAACATATTGCATAACATATATATTGGTTCAGGTCTAGTATTTCTATATTCATACGCTCTATTTCCCCACATTTCAGCTTTATAAATGTCTCCCATATTTCTATAACACATTGCAATCATATAATGAGAATACCATACTTCTTCATACCATCCACCTAATTCTATTCTTTTTTTGTATAATTTTATTGACTCTTTAAATTTACCTAAATCTTTACATGTCTGAGCTAAGTAAAAGTGATATCTTCCATTTGTTGGATCTTCTTCAATTCCTTTTATTAATAATTTCATATCTCGTTGAAATTTATCATCTTTACATCCACCATCACCAATATCATGAATATATATTTCATTTGTATCCAATACACCTGATTCTGGTCCATCCCAATATTCATGAGTTACTCCAGTACATTTCCATGTTTCATTCAACTTAATTAATCTAATATTATGATATTTCATGTGTCCAGTATCTTGAATCATTTTATATCCATTTTGAGTTAATGATTGTTTATTAAAAGATTCATTTACAATTAATTTCATATCAGCATCAAGTAATAATCCATATGTGTTATCTAAGTCCCATCCCAATTTTTTACAATAATCAACTGTATTTTTATAAGATATTGTTCTATTTGAACCAAAATCTGACCAATCATTTGCATATATTTTTATTAACATAGATGGATTATTTTTTTGATATTCATTAATAACATTAATTGTATTATCTGTTGATCTAGTATCTGAAATACAAAATGCGTCACAAATATTTCTTACAGATTCAATACATCTTGTAATAATTTTTTCTTCATTTTTAATCATAGATAATAATATAATTTTTACATCATTGTATCCATATAATGATTTATTATGATCTGCTCTATAATGTTGAATATAATCGTTAGTAGCTTCAATATTTGCCCATACATTTACCTCCCATGTAATTTTTTTATTATTTAACATATCAATTACAATATCATAATTATCTGAATAGAATTTATCTATATATATTCTAGGTGAAATATAAACTGTTCCTAAAAATCTCCAATGTATTGAATACATTAATTGATCATCAGATAATTTTTGTTTATCTTTAAATCCACCAGGTATAAGCATCTTATCAAAATTCTTTAAATTTGAAAAGTTTTTTTTAAAATGTTCTAAATCATTCGTTAATTTTAATCCTGCAAAATCTATCCATACTAATTGGTCATCACTAGTTATATCTTTTGCTAATTTCATAAAGTAAGTTTTTGAATTCATTAAGATCATATATTCAACTGAATCTTTTGGTTCATCTAACTTATTTGGTCTTTCAATATTTATAATATTATTATTCAATATATATTTATTTATAGGTAGATCAATCCAATCAATTAATTTAATTGATACATTTTTATATTTTTCAAATAAGTTAATCTTATTTTCTAATTTTTTATCAAAAAATAATATTATTGGAAAATTCATTTCTGCTAATTTATAAAAATGATTAAAATATGGTTCATTTCTTGATTCATCTAATTGAATATAACATGTTACAAATGTAAAAGTCATTTTATATAAAATTATATAAATATTCCTTTAAGATATATAATAAATTTAAAATTTATGTACATATTGGTTTAATATTAATATAAATAATATATAATATTTATATTAATGGCAATAGTTCTTTTAATCTTAAAAGAAAATAAAATATTTATAACAAATTTAATATCCAATAATTTAATTGACTACAAATTTAATGATTGGTTAAAACTATATAATCCAATAAGGATATATAAAATATATTATGATAAAACAATTGATTATTTAACATATAAATATATATATGGATATGGAATTGATAATGTAAGATCTGATTTATATTTTAATATAAAATTAACAGATAATGAAATTAAAAATATTAATGATAATATTTTTAAATATGTAAAAAGTAAAGATAATAAAAAATCTATATATATGTTAGATATTTTATTTAATATACCATATAGTACATCTGATGATGAAAGTGATTTATTTAATGAATCTGATTGGTATAATACAGATTCTGATGATTAGAGTTAAAATTGATAAACAAAAATTAAAAAGAAAAATCTTTATCAACTTCAAACGCCCATTTAAATTTTTCTTGTAAAGATTTATTAAAAATCTTATCGATTGGAATTTCATGTTTTTTCATAAATGCTACAGTTATTCTAGGATCAATATAATTAATTTTAGATGTACCTAATGATAGATTCTTTAATTCTTGTTTCAAATCTAATTTAATTCTTAATTTTTTAATTTTTTCTTCATACTTTGAAGGATCTTTTGCATTTTTCTTCTTTTCTTTCATATCTTTTATTTGATCTTTTAATTTTGTTGTTTGTTCACTAAAATTTTTTGATATATTCTTCTGATGATTACATAATAATGCAACTTTAGCATTTGCTTTATTAAAACCATCTAATAGTAAATCAAATTTATCATCCTTATTATAATCACTATATTTTTTAGTTATACTATCTAATTCATTTGCAAATAAATTACTTGCATTATATGTTCTAAATACTTTTGCAGTTAATCCATCCATAAATGTACCTAAATATTCATTTACATCAGATGTTTTTATTTTATCAAATATATCATCATGTTTTCCTTTACCTTGTTTTAAATCAATTATATTTTTATATACTGATTCATCAACTGTAAATGTTCTAACATATCTAACACTATCTTTTCCTAAAAAGTCTAATTTTATTTGATTATTATCTAAATTTTCAATATGTTCAACTCTTAATGATACTACTCCAACTGTATCTGCTTCATCATCTCCTTTTTCATTCCCAACTCTTAATGCAAAATTATCTATAAAATATAAAGCTGTTGCTAATTGTTTTGTTTTTAAATCATCACTTAATAAATTTTCATTATTTTTCATCTTTATACCTTTAATATGTTTTTTTAATCTTCTAACTGTTTCAAATTTTTCTAAATCACTTTGGGCTTTAATATCTGATTTATCTGATAACCAAACATATTTGGTTTTACCACTTATGTCATCTTTCCAACTTGCTAACCATACACTATTTTTTTCATGAACTATTTCTTTCCATTTATGTCCTGCTTCTAGTTTAGGTATGGGTGCATCTTTACTTAAATTTAATGTGATATCTTCTGGCAGAATTCTTCTTTTAATTTTTCCAATATATGGATGACAACCTCTACCAATAAATATTGTTGGAGGTTCTACTAAATAATTTCCAACTGGTTGTGGTTTTCCATCAATGTATGCTACTTTATATTTTTCAGTATTTTTTTCTTTGATTTCTTTAATCTTCTCTTTTTCTTCTTTTGTGAGGCTTTTCTTCTTTTCTCTTAATTCTAATATGTATTTATATATTAAACTAAAATCGCAATCTTCAAGACTTTGAATTATATGTGTTTTTCCTAAGACATTTTTCCAATCTTTCCAAAAATTTTTTTTAAATTTATCACCTTTATAATATTCTGTATCTATATATCTTGCAAACATTGTTGCATATTCTTCTTCTTCAGGTTTTAATTGTATCTTTTCACCTTTATATATAATTGGTATTTTATGAGGTTCATATTCAGGAGGAAACATTACTCCATTGTGATGAAATGTTTCCCATTTAATATTTACCTTACCGCCTATATATTTTATAGGGTTTATATTATTTAAGCCTTCTAATTGTCTATATGAATATAAACGAGATAATAATAAATGCTTGCTCATAATATAAATTATATAAAATTTTATATTATAAATTAAATTAACATCCTTGCATTAAACTTATTTGCTCATATAGTTCTTCTGTATAATAATCTATATATGTTTGCAAATCAAGTTTGTTATAATATAGACCAGAATATTTAAATCTATTTTCTAACATATTTGATGCATATTTAGTAACATAATCGTGAATTACCTTTAATTCTTCTAGTCTGAACATGTATAGGTTATTAAATAATTCAAATGTGTTTAGTTTTGAATCAATATGTTCATGGATTATTTGCATAAACATATATTCTATATCAGTTTGTATCATTTTCTTAACAAAATCTGGAATTATAGTTGATATTTCTAATGGGACCGAAGATTCGATTACCTGTTGGTACGGATTTTTCTCCTTAATACGCATATTATTCATAGTATCTGTAAGTTCATCCATTGTTGTGTATATATTAAATTATTATTGTATATTTAAATAATAATTCAATTTTTCTTAAAAAATTGAATATATAATAATTTTAACTTAAGAAAATAAAATTATTATATATATGATGAAGAGAAGATTTTCAGAAGTATGGGCAGCAAAACCCCCAGTAAAGAAATCAAAGAAAGATGAACCAGTTGACGCAGATAGTGATGATGAAGGATTACCCGATGTTTTTAAATTATTTAAAGGACCTTCTAATCCAAGTTGTTATTCAATCGATAATAATATTTATTTTAACGATGATATTAGTATGGAAACTGTATCTGTTTTAAATAAAGAATTACGCAATATGCAAAATAAGCTTCTCATTCAATCAATTAAACTTGGTGTTGAACCTGCACCAATCAAACTACACCTTACTACATATGGTGGATCGGTTCATGCAGCATTTTCAGTAATTGGATGTATCAAATCCAGTAAAGTACCAGTACATTCAATCATTGATGGTTATGTAGCATCTGCTGGTACAATGATTAGTGTATGTGCTAAAAAAAGATACATTCATAAACATTCAAATATGTTAATTCATGAACTAAGAAGCAGTATGTGGGGTAAATTTAGTGATATGGAAGATGAAATGATTAATCTTAAAAAGATGATGGCAAAAATTAAAGATATTTATGTAGAACATTCTAAGTTAAAGAAGAAGGATTTAGATACAATTCTTAAAAAAGATCAAGACTGGGATGCTGAAGAATGTTTAGCTACTGGATTAGTAGATGAAATCATCGAATAAATTAATTTATAAATTAAGTCGATGTTAATATATTTTTAACATTAAATCTTCCAAGTGGATATTGATAAGGTTCTTTTTTAATTGATGTTATGCTATCATTAATTAATTTTTTTAGTTTCTGATTCTTTTTATACATATTATTTACGTATATAACTAATCCAATAATTAATACTACAATTGGTATTCCAACTATAAGTAAATATTTTTTTTGAAATGTAATATATGTATCTAAATCATCTATATTTGTTATAGATACATGTATAGAACTTACTGATGGAGAAATTGATTGTGTTGGTGTTGTATATGCTGAATATGAAATTGAATTATAAGTTGATGATACTGTCGGAGATACAGACAATGATTGACTCATTGATAATCCAATTGAATTTATTGCTGATATTGATGGTGCAACAGAATAATATGTAATAGTTGGATAATTACTTGGTGAAGCAGTATATGATTGACTTGGATAATTACTTGGTGAAGCAGTATATGATTGACTTGGATGATTACTTAGTGAAGCAGTATATGATTGTGTTGGATAATTACTATGTGATGCAGTATAGGATAAAATCATTGTTAATGTAGATATTATACTATTTGATGAAATAGGTGTCATACTTGCGGATGGTGATCCCGTGACACTACTAGCTAATGTAGTTTGAAGTTTTCTAAGAAACATTTTATATATACATAATTTAATTAGAATTACATTATGTATATTTATCAATTTTTTTCATAAAAAAATATCACTTCTTTGAGTTCTTCTTTTGCTCCTTTGAAGAAGCATTTATCTGAACTCGCACAGTGTTTCGTGCACTAGTAGCCTCCTTTGCACGCGTACCCTTTCCAGAATGAAAAGGTCGATTGGTGCTACCACCACCTGCACGCGCCTTAGACGGATTCACGTCATACGCATCAAGTGCATCATCATAATCGTCATCATACTCATTATCGGAAGTATTCATCTTTGTATATTTTAATATTAAGATTAGAATATAAATAAATTTTTCAATTTTTTTATTTTTAATATATATGAATTTTAAATTATTAATTATCTTTTCAGTTATTTTTTTATTATTAGATATAACATGGATTACTTTCTTTTCAAAAATATTTAATCCAATGATTGAAAATATCCAAAAATCACCTGTTAAAATAAATTATATAGGTGCTGTTTTAGCATATATAGTTATGCTAATATCATATTATAATTTAGTTTTTGATAATGATAAGCCTAATTATTTTAAAGCTGTATTATTAGGATTTGCAATATATGGAACATATGAGTTTACTAATTTAGCTACTATTACTGGATGGGATTATAAAATATTATTAATTGATATTAGTTGGGGTATATTTGTAAGTATATTTAGTTTATATTTAACAAATCTAATTTATAAAAATACATAATATATATATATATATATATATATATATAAAAAAAAATATTAATTAATTAAAAGGCAATATATTACCATTAACTGGCATGAAAACAGATAAAATAAGCACTTTATGTAAGAATTTAGGTGGTAATGCAATTATATATGGAAGTGCAATATTATATTCTGTAAAAAATACAACTAAATTAGGAAAAAGTAATATTCCAGTGGGTGATATAGATATATTAACAAATAGTGCAGATAAATTTGAATATTTAATTGACTTTCTTTATAAATCAATACCAAATGTAACTATAATGGATAGAAGCTATTATATATATAAAAATCAAGATACTATTAAAAATTTTGCAAATATAGTTAAGGATTATGAGTCAAAAAAAGGAAAAATACTAAATGATGATTACTATAATACTGATTTTATAAATTATAGTAACACCAAGAAATTTCCGCAATATTTACTAAATTCATCTTCTCCTCCAACTGGAACTGCACAAATGGGAAATTTAGATATTAAAATACAAATAAATTCTGCTCCAAATAATATGGATTCATTTTATTATGGTACACAAATAATTTTCTATAATAATAATACTCCAAGTGTTCAATTAATTTATAAAAATGATATAACTGAAAATTTAGCAAATTATATTTACAATAATGGTGATTTTACTGTAGCATCTGGATCATTTGATGGTAGTAATATACTTATATCCAATGATTATCTAACTAATATTACAACTTATAGAGATCCAGTTGGTTTTGATGCTCATCAACATCGAAGTGGTACTATACAAGAATTAGAAGGATATAGAAATACAGAATGGATGTTATATAGACTAAAAAAATATATTGATAGAGGATTTACAATTTATTTTGATAATAAAACACAAATTGATAAATGGAATAGTATACCAACTAATGCTTCAACTATACCAAGTTCAGTTAACAAACGCAAAAGTTATTGGTGGTTATCAAGTAAAACAAAACCAAAGAATTGTTGTCCATTTATTTTAGCTCCTTCTACAAAACCTGCGCCAAATATACAAGCTAATATAAACTATTTAAAGAACAATATACTACCTATAACTGGTTTATCTACATCAAATATAAATTTATTATGTGATTACTATTTATCTAAAAATACTATAATATATGGAAGTTCAATATTATATGCCGCAAGTAATACAACAATAATGGGACCAAAAAGTGTACCAATTGGTGATATTGATATATTAACAAATAATCAAGTAGTATTTAATGAATTAATTGATTTTTTCTTTAATTCTATTCCTAGTGTATCAATAATGGATAGAGGATTACCTTTTCCTATAAGAAAAAATAAAAAAGATATACCACTATATAAAGATAGTTCTAACTATTTAAATTGTTATATTAATAAACAAAATTTTCCAGAAATAATTAGTAGTGGAAAAATTATAAATAATGCAATACCACAAAATGGTGAAGATATTATTAATCATGATACTAAATATTTTTTAGATTCATCAACTGTACCAACAAGTAAACAATTAATGGGAAATTTGAATTTAACACTAAATGATCATATACCTGCTGTTCCTAGTATAGGTAATGCTGTTAATACATATATGGTATATTATGGTACACAAATATTTTTCTTTAGTTATAATAAACCTGTAATTCAATTAATATATAAAAGTGATATTACTACTAGTTTATCTGATTACATATATAATACATCAGATTTTACAGTTGCTTCTGGATCATTTGACGGTACTAATATGCGAGTACATCCAGATTTTACTAAAAAATATACTATATATAGAGATCCAATTCCAATTAATATTACGTCTGAAAAATATAGTGATATCTACAGATCTACAGGATGGATGTTATATAGATTACAAAAATATATAGATAGAGGATTTACAATATTTTTTAATAATCAAACTCAAATTAATACATGGAATGATAGAGAACAAATAAATTTGACTAATTCAAAATATTCAAAAAAATCAAATATTTTAAGTAGAGAAGACCAAGTTTGGTGGTTATCTAATTCACCAAAACCATTGTTAAATTGTCCATTTATATTAGAACCTGCTAAATTAGCAATAGAAGAACCTATTAAGAAAGAAGCTAAATTAGAAGAACCTATTAAGAAAGAAGCTAAATTAGAAGAACCTATTAAGAAAGAAGCTAAATTAAAAGAACCTATTAAGAAAGAAGCTAAATTAAAAGAACCTATTAAGAAAGAAGCTAAATTAGAAGAACCTATTAAGAAAGAAGCTAAATTAAAAGAACCTATTAAGAAAGAAGCTAAATTAGAAGAACCTATTAAGAAAGAAGCTAAATTAGAAGAACCTATTAAGAAAGAAGCTAAATTAGAAGAACCTATTAAGAAAGAAGCTAAATTAGAAAAATCTATTAAGAAAGAAGCTAAATTAAAAGAACCTATTAAGAAAGAAGCTAAATTAGAAGAACCTATTAAGAAAGAAGCTGAATTAAAAGAACCTATTAAGAAAGAAGCTAAAATAAAAGAACCTATTAAGAAAATATAATATGTATATCTTTTAGTGGTGATAATATAAAACTAATCATATAATTTTAGCCTTTAATTTAATATATTTGGCTTTATATTTCATATATTTATAATAATACCCTCCTTTAACTTCTAACATAGCTTTTGATAAATTTTTACCAATTCTTAATTCATCATATTTTCTTTTTTCATCATTCATTGGTAATAAATCATATAAAGTAAAATATGGATTTGTAAATGGATCTTCTACAAATGTCATATTATCAACTATTGCAATATTAAAAAATTCTTCAATTTTAACACTATTCATCATTGATAAATTTATTTGAATTATATCATCTTTTATATATTGATAATATAATTCATCTTTTTCTAATTTTAAATTAGGAATAATACAAAAGGATGATCTTTTATTAAGAGAATATTTATTATCTCCAGTAGGATTTAATTTTAAACAAATATATCCAATTAATAATTTTTTAAGATCACCTGGTGATGATCCTTTAATTGAATGGGATAAATTACCAAATCTTCTGGAACCCACTTTAATATGCATTGCATCAAAATAATCTGAATCAACAGATGTTTTTAACTGATATAAAAAACATTCATTATTTAAATAATGATAAGGATTTATACATACAAAATCTATTGTAGGAATACTACAATCTTTAAACTTTTTTAATGTTTTTTGTTTACATAATGGACATACTCCGTGATAACATAAATATGTTTCCATATAAAATCCTAAGGCTGAATAATTTAATTTATCTATAAAATCAGGATCATCTAATAATTCTTTTCTAGATAATAAACCAATTTGTTTATCATCTTCTTCTAAATCTTTTAATAATTTTTCTTTTTCACCAGTTGTAGCAAATTCTAATAATTTTTCTGTAATTGGTGTATATTTTTTAGATTTAATAGAACTCTGATATATTTCTCTTTTTGGATATACTTTATTTTCAGATGTTAATGGAATTCTAATATTAACTAAATCTGATTTAAAAAATAATTCATATAACTGATAAATACTGACACTCATATTATAAATTAATAAAAAAAATAAAAATCAAGTTCATTTTTTAATTCATCAATCTTATTTTTATTATTTTTAATTTGTTGATCATATGAATGCATATATTTCATTACTAATAATAAATCATCACCATGTGCTAAATTATTAACTATATTATAATGTAATGATTTTTTTAATGCATCTAATCTATTAATTTCAACAATACATAACATTATTTCATCAAGAATATCTTCAGATTTCATTATTTATATTTGTATATAGATAATAAATTAATTAATCATAAATCAATTTTTTAGAATATTCACTAAAAATATGGAACTCGGTTAACAAGATGTTTAGCCCACGCATTCAAATTCTTTTCACGAGCGACATCTTTTGTAAACCATCCAAAGTCAATAATTTCATCATTATCTTTTAGATCATCTGGAATAGTAAGAAATCTACTATCAATATCAATATCTACAAGATACAGATTATTATCATATACTTTTGTATACGAATGAAGAGCATTATATTGAACGATAATATTAGTTTCTTCACGAACTTCACGAATAGCAGTTCTTTTGGGATCATCCTTATCAAATATCTCCATATGTCCCTTCGGAACACCCCATTTTCCGTTATGCTCTTTTACAAACAGATATGTATTATCCTTCCTGAAGGCAATACCAGCTTTAATTTCTTTGACAGACATTTTAGTATAATCTAATTAATATAAGGTATAATTACATAATAAATTCAATTTTTTTGAATATAAATAAGTATAATTATATAATTATATATTATATAAAATGGGTGGAGGATCTTTAAAAAATACTAATTGTATTCGGCTTAATAAAGAATTATATGAAAATATTAAGTTAAATATAATTAATAAGCTTTCAATTTATAATAATTTTGAAGCAATTATTGAAGCGCCTGAGAAAGAAACATTTGGTGATCTTGATTTAATTTATATAGAAAAGGAAGGAGTTGATATTAAGGAAATTGTTAATAATTTATTTTCACCAAATGAAGTATTTGGTAATGATAATCTATATTCTTTTTCATATAAAATTAATGATTCTGATTATTTTCAAATAGATTTAATAAAAGTATCAAATATTAATTTGGCACAATTTTATTATGGATATGGTGGTCTTGGCGAAATTATTGGAATTACATTAAGAAATAATAATTTAGTATTTGGTTATGATGGTATATGGGTAAATTATGTAAATAAAAAGCTTATTTTATTAACTGATCCAGAAAAAATATGTAATTTTATTAATTTAGATTATAATAAATGGAAAGAAGGATTTAAGACAAAAATTGATTTTTATAATTGGATTATTAAATGCAAATATTTTAATAAAGATGATTTTGATATCAATACTTTTAATAGTATATATTTAGGTAAATATAAAAAGAGACCATATTTTAAAAGCTTTGTTGATTTTGTTAATAAATTAGAAATGGAACCTCATAAAAAAATTAATTATTCTGTAGATGATTATATTAATATGTTTCATAAAGGAAATAATATGGAAACAATTGATAAACAAATTTATATAGAAAGAATGCATCGTGAGAAATTAAGTGCTCAAGTGTTTGCTCTTTATACTGAACCTAAAAATATTAATAAATATAAAAATAATTTTAAAGAGTATATATCTAAAAATAATGATATTGATGAATGGTTGATAAATAATAATAAAGAGTATATAAGTAATCAAATAAAAGAATATATAATAAATAATCCAATTTAGGAATAAAAAACCTATATATTAATTAGATGATATATATGCTAATTAAAAATTGAAAATTAAATACATAATTATAATTATTATTATTCTATATAAAAAATGGGTGGCAATGCATTAAAGAATACCAATTGTGTACGTATGAATAAAGATTTATATGAAAAAATTAAATCTGTAATTCTTGAGAAGCTTTTATCTTATAATAAATTTATTACAGTTATTGAGATGCCTGAAAAAGAAACATTTGGCGATCTTGATATTTTATATGAATATAAAATGGGAATGAATATTCGTGATATTGTATATGAATTATTTTCACCAAAAGAAGTTTTTTCAAATGGTGATATATTTTCATTTAGTTATCAAATTAATGAAACAGAATATTTTCAAATAGATCTAATTAAAGTAAAAAATATTCAAATGGCTCAATTATATTATTCATATGGAGATATAGGTAGTATTCTTGGCCGCATTCTTAAAAAGAATGAATTAACATTTGGTCAAGATGGAATGTGGTTAATATATGAAAGTGAAAAAATTATGCTATTAGATAATCCAATTGAAATATGTAAGTTTCTTGATATAGATTATATAGAATGGGAAACAGGATTAAAAACTAAAATAGATGTATTTAATTGGATTATTAAATGTAAGTATTTTGATAAGGAATATTTTAAAATTGAATCCTTTAATTCTGTTTATAAAAGAAATTATGAGAATCGACCAAATTTTAAACTATTTGTTGATTATGTATATACACTTGAAATTCAACCAAAAGAATCAATTAATTATACTATAGAAGATTATATTAAGATATTTAATAAAGAAATGGAAAAAAATAGAATTGATCAAAAAATTTCAATAATTAAATTGCATCAAGAAAAATTTAATGGTCGGGTATTTCTTCAGTATACAGAAGCTAAAAATATTAATAAATATAAAGAAGATTTTAAAAACCACATATCTCAATCACATGATTTTAATGAATGGTTAGAAAAAAATAATTTAGAATTTATAAATGATCAAATAAAAGAATATATTTTTAAGAATCAAATATCCAACCATTAATTAGACTTGTTTCTTTATCATATGTAAAATGAGAATTTTCAATATTGATTAGTCCTTCATTCCATCCTGGCATTTCTTTTAGATCTCTAATAACTCTTTGAGATCCAAAATATGAATGTTTAACAATATCTTCTTGAAAATTATGACCTAGAGTAACACATTCTACTCCATTAATTATTACAATATGATCAGTATCTAATACAAAATCATATACATATGAACATCTATATTCATCAAATTTACCAAAAGGGTATTCTTTAGGAAAATACCATTTACCATTAATACGAACTGGATGCCATTCTGTGATTAATAGACCATTAATATTTACAAGGTTATATAAACCACCACGAATTTTGGTTTTAATTACACATTTAACTCTTGCTGGACCAGTTGGAGTTAATACAACATCATTTGCTCTAATTTCTTTAACAAACCATTTTCCACAAGGAGTATCGATTTGACATTCTCCACTAAAACAACCAATACTTTGTGATGCTTGTGTTCCCAAAGTATTAAGATTACCGCGTGGTACATTTGTTGTAGTAGATTGTACATTAAGTCTGTGACCAACACTAGGTGTTGGAGCAATAAGTGTTCTAAATAGATCATTTGAACTATCTTGAAGATCATTAAACATTCTTCCACCATATCTTTGTACACTTTTATCTTTAAAATTATTGCAATATTGAAGTTGATTGGCACGTCTAATAGCAGGAATATAATATTTACCCCATTTTTCATTCCAATCGCGTTTATAAAATGCTTTACTAATTTGTCCTTCATTTGGATCTGAACTTTTTAGATCTGTTAGAAGAGGAATAATTCTATCACCTAGACCAAGTTCTTCAATATCTGAATAAAGGTTTTGAATAAATCCATAATTAGAATCAATTGAGAATTGATTGGGTACAAGAGTTTCTACTAGTTTTAGTCTTGCAAGTTCAAAAAGAATATCATCATTGCGTTCTAGAGTAATGTTTGATAATTGTTTTTCTGTCTGTCCATCATTTGTTGTAAGTATAATATTTAAATATGGAGCTTGTGCACCTGGTTTAATTCTTACTACAAAATCCAGTGATTGACCATATTGAATATTACCAATATTTAATTCATTTGAACTATAACCATAATTGTGTTCAATTACAGTACCATTCATTGGTACAATATTTAGTTTATTATTACATGAAAATGTAGCTAGTACATAACTTAGAAAGTTAATAAATACTGTTCCAACCATTGTAAGATCGGGAATATAACCATATGTACCATTTGATTTTTTTGTAATATCAAGTAGTACACTAATATCTAAATTGTATCCATAACCAAATGTGTGAACATTTACATTAGAGCCGGTTCTGGTAATAAATCTATCATATTCATACATAATTCCACGCGGAGGATTTGAATTTGATATTCCATCTGTAAGAATTAGAACATGTTTATTAGTATCATTAAAGTTAAAATCTTGAGTAGCTTCTAGAGCAGTTTCTAGTCCTGCATATAGATTTGTACTTTCGAGAGGTTTAAGAGATTTAATACAATCAAATGCGAGTCTTTTACCAACACTATTCATTTTAGTTGGATTAAATACTCTTCTAGCTTCTGTTGTAAATGTAGTTAAACTAAATACATCGTGATCTCCAAGTGATGCAACAACTGCATTAAGCGAATGTTTTGCAGCATCAAGTCTAGAATAACCAAGAATTTCAATTTGATCATTTTGAATTGCTGCTTCTTCACCCATGGATCCAGAAACATCTAATGCTACTGAAATACCAACTGGGTAACGATGTCCTTCGGATGGAGGAACCACTTTAACATGTGCAAGAATATTATTATTATACTTCGTTGTTTTAACATCAAGGTTAACAATAATTGGTTCTCTTGGTTGTACTGGAGGTGCAGCAAAACCAACAACTGATTCACCACTTGATTGAGAATTTAATCCTGCAAGATATTCTTGAATTGTATTTCTTAGAGCAATATTAGGAAAAAGTTGATCAGATCTTAGAGGTCTGCGAGTAACAGGACATGTTGGATTACGAGATAACCATTCTAAAATATTTACTCTATCAAAAGTAATTCCATCAGGTGTAGTAACAGGATCTATCATAAGTTCCTTTGAAATTATACATCTCCAATTATCTGAAATATTAGACATATTAATTTATATATATAAATTAACATATTATTAAAGAGAGCATAATAAAATCAATTTTTATTAATCATTCATATTTTAAACTAAATACATATATACCAATAACCATTAAAATGCCACCAATTACTTTATATGGTGTAGGTTTATCTTTAAATATAAAAAATCCAATTAAAAACTGTAATAGAGGGACTAAAGCATTTTTATAAGGTGCAATTTCTGATACATTATATAATTTATATAAGTATGCAGTTAATAATCCTGTTATTATATACACAATTGATAGATAAATGTAACTCCACATTTCATCTTTAGTTAGATTCTTAAACGTATCACTATTTATAGAACCACTGCACCCAAAAATAAAACATAAACCATTGC
>Ga0222712_10001465_pt1 | contig 29141 bp, 42 predicted proteins | sample C33_657DmetaG_FD_165043 | JGI IMG/M metagenome (GOLD analysis project Ga0222712, IMG submission 165043) | Estuarine water microbial communities from San Francisco Bay, California, United States - C33_657D | ecosystem: Environmental > Aquatic > Marine > Unclassified | place: USA: California... | reverse complement strand
CGTTCTGGACGGCGCCCATTACGCGACCACCGCGTCGTGGACGAGGCCGCACACGATCATCTCGCCGGCCAACTGGCGCGTCGTACGTTCGAGGTCTGATCGCAGATCCGCGACGTTCTGCAGCCCGGCGCTCGACAGGTCGTGGCCGCGCTTCGCGATCTCAGTCGAGATGTCCGCGACGTTGCGGCGCAGCCCGAACAGGTGAATACGCCGTGCCCCGCGCATGATGTGATCCGTCTCGGTCCACACGCGAAAGCGATCGTCCGCGCAGACGTTGCGCGTGATGCCGCTGATGACGCGGCTGAGCATGTCGACTTTTAGATCACCGGCGGCCAAGGTGGCCGAGTTGCGCGAGACGGCGAAGGCCAACGGACTGACCGGGCCCGTCCAGTTCATCGGCCCCATCGCGGCGGCGGCGTGCATGCGCTCGTAGGCGCTCCATAAGTCGGACAATACGAGGCGCTCGATGGCCTGGTGCGCTTCCCCAGACGCGATGGCGAAAAGGCGGTAATCAACTTCCGGCCTGAATATGGTCGGGATTGCGTCGCGTGCTACAGTTGCCGTGTTCATCTCTTCTGCCTCCAATGGGGTCGCGTTCACAGCGCGGCCCCTTTTCTATTTGCGAACGTGCTGGTTGAAATGGCCCCCGGCCACACCGGAAGGTGCGTTGCGCTGCTGGACTCGCGCAGCCGAGTGGCCCTGGAAGGGTTCGCCACTGAGCGCCGGGGATGAATCGCGCTGTCGGTCAGACAGCCAGACGTGCGCCAAGAACATCGCCTCAGCGCCAGCCAAGAACGCAAAGAACGCGACAACGACGACCTGTGCCAGCGTGAACCTCATGACGCCTGCCGCTCCAACAACCGCCGGGAAAGCTCCATTGAATAGAGTGGCGCTCGGGTTTCGAGGTGCGCGAGGATGACGACATGCAGACGAGCCACCTACGCGACCCCCGCGAAATCACGAGCCGAGATACCCGTGATGTCCTGCAACTTGGCGGCAACCATGAGCGACGGGCGCTGCTTGGCCGACAGGATTTGGGAGAGGCACGGCCCCGAAATCCCGACCTTGGCCGCCAGCGCCGCCTGGGTCATGTCCTGCGCGGCGAGGTACCGCCGCACCCGTTCAGTAGCACTCAGTTTCTTAGGCACGGCGATAGATTAAGCAGAACTGAATCGCCTGTCAAGGCCTTTCTTCCGCTCTGCTTAACCGGGACGGTGGTTCAATTTCGAGGTGCCGCTATGCCCCTAGATTCGGAAGCGCTCTTACGAAACCGTGTGCGCACGCTCATGAATGGGCGCAATCAGAGCGAGGTCGCGCGCGCGGCGGGCATAGGCTATAAGCGGGACCAGCAGACGCCGCACGGCTTTCGCACGATTGCCTCCACGCTGATGAACGAGCGCGGCGAGCCGTCCGAACTCGTGGAACTGCAGCTCGCGCATAAAGACCCAAACGCCCCGAGAGCGGCCTACAACCGGGCGCAGAAGTTGAAAGAGCGCACGGAACTCATGCAGCGATGGGCCGACTACCTGGACGAGTTACGCGAGACAGCGGGCCGGTAGCTATTGCTCTTCGTTGCTGACGGACTGGCTAACTTTGAGCACCCGAGCGCGCGCGAGATTGGTCAGCATCAACTTGACCACCTTCACGCCGTAGTCTTTCAGTTGATCCTGCGCCGCCCGGCGCAAATCCTTATCGAGCGACCCGCTCCGCTGCGCCGCTTTCAGCGCGTCCCATTCCAACTGGCAGCAGACGTCGTGCACGGCCGTCAGGGCGATGTCTTTGACCGTGCTCGTCGGCGAATGTGTCGTCGTAATCAGCGCCGCGAGGTCGGTCACGCTGTAGACGAGGATGCCGCCCACGATAATCGTGCGCCCGTCGAGCGTTTCCATTGTCTGCGTCTCAAGCTGGTCAGCCTGCCGCACCGTTGGATACGTGAAGAACGTCGTCACCGCCGGCCAGTACCAGTGAATCCCAGGCCCGCAGACCACCACGCGGTGCCCGCGCACGTACTTGATCGCGCCCTCGGTCGTGTCCAAGATCACCCAACGCGGAAAGAACTGGCCGACCCATGCGGCGATTTGACCGATCCACGCGAGCGCATTTTCCATGCTAGGCAGTCTCTTTCTGACCAATAAAGCTGGTCATATAGTCAGATTCGGTGGTCGTTCTGGATGGCGGTCTGTTCATCGAGCAGGATGATCGCCAGTAGCGAGTACACCGCGTTGTCGATGAGCGAATCACGCAGGCTTTCGTGCTTCGGCGTTTTCCCGCTGCTGAGCTGTTCGATGCGCGACCACTTGTCCGAGAGGCGCACGAGTACGCCCTTGACCGGATCAACGCCGAACGCTTGCGCCCTGCGGAGATTCGAGAGCGGGTCGGCGTCCTGCGCGTAGTCGTGATTCTTGCCGTTGTGCAGTTCGACGATCTCTTCGATGAGCTTGTGAAACGCGGGGTTTCTCACGGGCGACTGACTCCTTGATAAATTGAGGTGGAGCGCGGCGAGAGTAGATACCCTCGCGCTCGGCGGCGACATATGCGCCCGGCCGAATTACGCGCCCCGTAAGACTTTGCGTTCGTGATGCTCGCACCGTGAATCCTGCGAGACGTGCTTCACCTTGTCGTACCAGCAATCCCCGCTCGTCGGTGTCCGTCGCTTCCAGAACAGGCAGCCGCGGCACGTCGTTACGTCAACCGGCGTAGTCGGTACGGGGTTTGGCGTCATGACGGCACCGTGTAGACCGCGAGATTGACCAGCCCTTCAGTCTTTGACCACACGTACGCCTCGGCCGCGCGCGCATTCCCGATGAACAGGTTCTCGCTGTGCCAGGCGTCAGGAGGACAAAGAGCCGGGGATATGCGCACGCGCACGCCGTTGAACTCTTCGACCTTCGTCTGGTGCTTGTCGCCGGTATGAAACTCGCGGTGAATCGTTCGCCCAAACGCCGCCGGCTGTTCGCTCGCCATGACCATCGGTAGGCTTTTGAGTTTGCCAGTGTTGCCGTGCGCCCAACCTAAGAGCACGCTGCCGTACTCGAAATATTTGCGCGGCGTCGGCTCGTTGCGCACCTCGACGTCCTTCGTGTTGCGGAAGTAGCACTCGACCGCATCGGCCAAACACCACGAGGCCGTCGTGTCGTGATTCCCAGGGCACGAGATCGCCGTCACGGGCGCGATGGTGCGCAGACGATCAATCGCCGCGCAGAGCAGCCGTCGCCCGGTCATGTACGTCTTGTGCCACCGGCTGTCGGAGTCTAACTGCGTCCCGGCGTACGTCTGCCCTTTCGGGCTGTTGCTGTGCAGGAAGTCATTCCCCATGACTAAGATCACGCGCTCAAAAGAAAACGACGACGTGCGGGCGATCAGGCTTTCGAGGGCATCCGTGAAGCACTTCTCGGCGATCTTGCTGTCGTAGTTGGCGTGGCCCGTCTCGGCGCTCCATGCGAGCTTCCCGAGGTGGAGGTCGGGAATGGCGAGCTCGAGCAGGTACTCGCTTTTTCCCTGCACCCGCTTCACGAATGGCCGCGGCGGCAATTTCTTTGCAGCATCCGTAAACAGCGCAGCAATCTCTGCCTTGGCGTCGATGAGCGGCCGGTTTCGACGCAGCGTCGCCCGCACCGTAAACATCTGCGTGACGGTTATGTCCGATGTGACATTGTCTTTCGACTGGCCTTCGTAGGCGCCGCACTTCCACGTCACGACTTCCCACTCGTCCACGTCGATCTGACAGACACGAATCAGATCGGCCAGCGACTTCACCCGCTGGTTGGTACTCTTAACGACTTCGGCCCGGTCGCCCGTCGCCTCGAATGAGTCGCTGAGTTTTTGTGGCGCTTTGGCCTGCGGTCCTGTCGGTCGATAGCCGCTGTCAGCGGCCCATGCCTGCGCGCGGGACAACCGAGACTCGAATGTCTTCGCGTTGACCCCCAATGACGCCGCCGCCTCTTTGACGGTGGCGTGGCGGCGACGCGCATCGAGCGTGGCTTGCAGGACCGCCGCGGGCAGCGGTGGAGTCGGCACGTGGAACTAGGCGGCCTTCTTGGCGAAGATAGCGATCACGTCGGCCAGTTCCTGCTTCGCCTTGTCGAGCGACTTCTTGGCGTTCATGACGGCCACCTGGCACTCGATCGCCGCGTCAATGGCTTGCTGAATCTCAGGGATGGCCCGCAGCGCCTTCTCGTTGTGCGTGAACTGCGGAGCGTTGGCGATTGCCAGCTCAATGATTTCCTTGGCGGCCTTCTTCTTATCTGAGCCTTTGCCGAAGAGGTGTTTGAACAACTCGACCGCGTTGACCGCGTCGCCGACGTGCTTGACGGCAAACTCCAAGACTTTCCCTGCGTTGATCTGGCTCATGGCTTCTCCTGATTCGTGATGCGATCCGTCAGCACGACCACGTCCGCGTCGTCGGGCAGCGGGTGCTGTTTCAGAAAGTTGGCGAGGCCGATCAGCGCGAAGATGCAGGACGTGGCCAGCAGCTTGCGGAATCCCTCGTTGAAGTTGAACGCGACGGGGTCGGCAACGAGCAGCACGACACCAGAGGCGAAGCCGTTGATGGTCGTCGCAATGATCCCGCGAAACCACGACTTGGTCTGCTTGCGGAAGTACAGGATCGGGCTCATCGGTGACTCCAAAAGATCGAGACATGCGGACGGCCGGGCCGCGCCTCAGCGTGCCAGCCATCGGCCCAGGTGACCGCATCGGCCGGTAGCGTCTCGCTCGTGTGCAGCACGACCGTGTACGCCTGATCGCCCGAGACGAAGGAATAGGCCCGTACCACCGGCCCGCCGACGTCGGTGAAATGGGCCCCACGCACCGGCGAGCCGACTTGCCCGGTGTTCACATAGCGGCCCTGAAAGTCGTGCGGGATCGCGTGGAAGCCAGCGACAAACGCCCGCGAGCACTCCGCCTGCACTGGCCCAAATGTGCGCGACCATCGACCGGATTCAGAATGAAACAGGCTGGGGATTTTGAAACCAGCACCGAGAACGCCTGCCGCAAAAAAGAGGCTGGGGTCGTTCGATCGCTGCTTACCGCTCACCGGCCCGTCGACCTCGTCGGCGCCGAGCATTTCGGCGTTGATAACCGACTTGCGCGTGATGTTCATCACCTCGAACAGTTCGCGGACCCGGCGTATCTGGTTCCACTTGTCCCGGCCGCGATCAAGGTGCAGCGTGATAAACGAGCCCGAGGGAATCGGCCAGACATCGCCCTGCGGTTCGTCATATTCGGGCGCCCCGAGATCCCATCGAATCCCGGCGCGTTCCATGATCGGCCGGCAGACGGCGTCGAGCGCGGCGGCGTCATTCACGAGATCAGACTGGCTCGGGTGCCAGAGTTCATTTGCACAGGTCACGCCGAGCAGATTGGACCGGCCGCGCACGATCTCCGCGATGGCCTGCAAGTGCCCGGTCACATCGTAGCCACCGGCGCGCGAGTCCGTCACCGCGACCACCAGCACGCTCAAACCGCGCTGCGCCGCTTCGTCCATGAATACCGGCAGGACCGCCCGAGCGATCTCGACCGTCTGCACCGGCGTCGTCCACGTCAGATGCCCCGCGAACACGCGCACGCTGTCATAGCCGTGCGCCTTGATCTCATCAAGAACGGCGCCGCGCTCAGCCGCCGACAGCACCAACGGCGACAAGTCAGACGCCAGCAGTGGGTACTGCTCGCGCCCGTCCCGCTGCCATGTTCGGCCATCCAGCGTGAACGGCCTGAATCGTTTCGCGTTCTCGATCGCGTTGGCGATGTCTGACTGGCGTTGGCGGTACTCCGCGCTCAACCGCACGCCGGCGCGAATCGTTTCACCTGAATCCCCGCGCCGGAACTGATCGAGACAGCCCGCGAGTCCCGCACTGTCTATCGCGCGGCCAAGTTCCTGCTGCCAGATATCCGCGCACTGCTGCGGGAAGGTCGGATCGTCCACAACGACAGGCGGCACGACCACCGGCGGCGCCGTATTCACGTCGGGCTTCTCGCGCGTCACGCAAGCGCCCGAGACGAGGACCGACCAGACAATGATGCGTTTCATGATGTGTTTCATTTCGTGTCCTTCCGCGCCCACTGCGTCGGGCCGCCGTACATCGCACACCGCTCAGCCATCGATCCCGTCCGTGGCGCGCGCAGATCAATCGGCGTGTGTAACTTGCCTGAGACGACCGAGACGACGACCGTGATCTCGCCGGGCTTGTTCTGCCAGTCGGCCAAGTGTTCCCCTGCGCGGAGTTTGCCGTTGTCAGGCATTAGGCGGCCTCTATGACGAGACGATGCGGCGCCGAGGTGGATCGCAGTTGCGCGAGCAGACCCTCAAGTGCCATGCGTGATCGGTAAATCTCAGCATGGCCACGACCAAGTCCGACCAGCACACACCCGTCCGTGTCTTTATTGGTGTTCCCGGCGTGGATGCGAATACCCGTGAAGCCGGGCACGTTGAGCACTTCCGGCAGTTCAATCTTGAAGCGCGCCGAGAGAGAGAGCGTGACCGGATACACGCCGAACGGGATCGCCGTCTCGTGCGGGATTTTTACGTCACGCACAACATCTTCCAGCGTCCAGCAGAACCAGACCGAGTCCACGTAGAGCGCCCCCAGCGTGGCGCCATCGCGCGAAGGCTCACGCAATAGGCGAAGCGTCATTTCAGCAACCCCAACCGCTGACAGGCCAGATACGTCGCGCCCACCGTGCCAAGTACCAGCACCGCGTCGCGCACCGTCAAGCGTCGGTTCTCGCCCGAGCCGGACGCTGAGAGTCGCCTGATCTCGACCCTCAGCGCGTCGATGTACCCCTGCGTCTTCGTGAGCCACAAGTCATGCTTGCGCACGGTGCCGTTGGTCATCTTGACCTCAGTGGTGAGCGCGTCGAGACGCTGATTCACCCCGGCGAAGTGCTGCTCCATAAGGTGCTGTAGTCCTTCGAGGTCCATCGGATCAGCTCTCCACGCGCACCGTGCAGGCGTCATCGTCGAAGTGCAACCGGCCGCCGACCGGGATGCCGTGGCGTTCACACTCGGCGCGCAGGGCTTGGAGTGCCATCAGTTCGTCGCGCTGTGCCCGTAACTGCGTCAACTCCAACCGCTGACGCGCGACGTGCAGACGCAAGTACGATTCCGCGTCGAGGACCACTGCGCCGTCATTTACCATCGCTGGCCTCCGACCGTGGTGGCTTCGCCGTAGAGACCCGCGCTGCTTCCTTGGATTCTTTGCGAGCGAACGACCGCTGCGCCTCGGCGTTTGCCGCGTCGAGCTTTTCCTGCAGCGTCGCGATCGCGAGCGCGTACGCTTGCGCCGTGCTCATCGCTTGCGCGACCGCTTGGACGTCTTCGCGCGCGACCGCGATCGGTTCGACCGCGGCCGCCGGCAAGGCCGCCGGCGCCTGCGGCGCTTCGACTTTCGGCGGCGCCTCCGTCTGCGCCGCGACGGCGCCTCCGGCGACGAGCGCGAACATGGAACCAATGACCATAAACCCGAACACTCTCATTCTCATAAACCCTCGCTTATGCCCGAACAGTAGCCGGCGCGATTGACAAGCCAGGACAACCGCACTTATGTGGCCTTGCACACAACCTCCGGTTTGCCTTGCTTCTTGAGTTCGACGTTGTTCGCCTTGCACTCTGCGAGACGCTTCGCATCACGCACAGCTTTTGCGGCCTGTTCTTTTGCAATCGCTTTCGTGCGGCTGGCGGCGTCAACGGCTGCCGTGCCTGAAAGAAAAATACCTGTAATAGCCATGTTAGTTGTCCTGACTTCCGAAGGCCGACATCCCGTAATTCGTCACGGCGTCACCACATCCTGTGCTGCCCGACGCGCTGCTGCCCGTGCTGCCGCTTCCGCTGCCTCAGCCGCGTCACGCTCAACACGATTCTGATATCCCGGCAGCGCAGCGGCAGCGTCATACGCCGCGCTATACCTCGCACTTTTTTCTGTCACAGCGTTCTCGCCTATGACTTCCAGCGCGTGAGCCACCCACGCATCAGGATCAACAACGACATGAGCAAGTACGGCGCGTTGTTCGTCAGTTAGTGTCAACATGCGAGATACCCCGAAAAGGTGCTGTAGGTTGCCAAAATGTCCACGACCTTAGTGGCGTTGCTGACATAAGTTGTTACGCTCGCTGTATCTCCTGCATCCATGTCAGCCAGCACACTTAAGGTCAGAAAAACTGTGTCGTCAGCGATAAAGTTTGTTGCACGTTGTATCTGATTAATATAAGAGCGATTGCTTGTTGTAAGCTGGATGTAGGCGTTCGTGTGTGTTGTTAACAGGCCACTCAGTCCGACTGTCACGTTCAATTGATACCGGCCCGTTACCGGGGCCGTGAATGTCGGACTGGCAAAGTTGCTGGCCTGATCGAATACCTCCGTCCCCCACAGGACGGTGTAGCTCGTGCCATCACCAGTGACGTTGTTTTGACTCGCTGTAGCCGTTGCCAGAAACGCCGGTTGCGTTGGCATGGTCACAGCGCCAGCAGAGGAAATACTCATCCGCAGCGTCGTCCCGCCCGAATAGAAGCGGATCGCGCCGGAGGCGTTAGTTGCGGCAATAGAGAGGCCACCTGAGCCATTCGTCTGTAGAGAAGAACCTGCCTGTGGGATTTGGTTCGCCGCTGTATAGGTTGAGGACGTACTGAGAAACGCACCCGTGACGATGTCAGACGCTGTTTCTAACAGTCCGTAGTTGCTCACTCCAGCTGTGGGGTTCCTGACGGTGAGATAATTTGGCCCGGTGCCGCTTGCGCTGAACGAGTGCGCTCCAAAGCCGGAGACGGTGATGATGCCACTAAACGCGCCCGTCGTATGGCTCGCCGCCCCGCCCGTAATGCCGCCGGTAGAAGTGATCAGGCCCGTCACGCCGAGCGTCGAGGAGAGGGTCGTGGCGCCCGTCACGGAGAAGTCCACCAGCGAGGCGTTCGCCGTCGCCGTGAACCGGCCGATGTTCGTAGCCCCGACGAACTGGTCCACTTGATTCCCGGTCGTCTCAATCCAGTAGGTGTCACCGCCGCCATCGACAAATATTTTCTTTGTGGCTGGTACTGAGACGTGGCTGCCAAAATTGAGTTGAGCGGCAATGAGCGCGTCGATCTTGTCGTAGATCGCCAAAGCGACATACGACGTGTCGACCACCGTGCCGTTGGTGCCGGTCCCGGTGTCGTTGGTGCCGATGTCCGCGCGATTGATCGTTGATGTCGCCATAATGTTTTACCGCCCGAGTACTTGCGCCAGAGTGACATGCGCCACCGAGGCATCGACCGTGCGCTCAGGGAAGAGCGACGGAAAAAAGTTGGAAGTGGTGACGCGCTGAATCTTGAAGGTGCCGGTCACGCTGGTCGGCGCCGCCAGATTGACCACGATATTCAAACCCGATTCGTGGCGCACGTCGTACGTGCGGTACTGCACGGCGGTGTCCACGCCATCGCGGGCCGTGAAGAGGCCGTCACCCTTCGCCGCCGCCTCGGCGTATTCCAGTGCGCCGTCGGTGAGGTACGTCTCTTGAATCCCATCCCCGCCGATGACGAGCGCGAGGGCGGTCTGCCCGGCAGTGTCATTGCGGACCACGCGCAGATTGACCGTCGTGCCGTCCGGGATCGTCGTGACAATCGCCCCTGTGCCGGACGCGGGGATGCCTGTCAGACCGACGATGCTGTTGGTGGTCGGGGCGGGCTCGGCTACCAGAAGGTCTTCGTTCGAGGTGTTGTCGAGCAGGTACGTCGTCGTGTTGTCGGCAATCGTCCCCACGAGGCGGTAGATCGCGCCGTTCGGTGAGCGGTAGACCTTCCGAGCGACGACGCGCGGATCAGCGGACGTCGCCACACTGGTGACGCGCATGATCGCGCCGCCGGCCGTCGAGAGCGTCGGCGCATCGATGCCGAGGCTCGCATCAGCGACGTTGTCGACATAGGAGGTCGTCGTGTTGTCGCTGATCGTGCCGAGTTGCTTATAGACAGACCCGCCGACCACGGTGCGATACAACACGCGCCCGACGACCCGCTTGTCGCTTGACGTGGGAATCGACGAGACCGTCATCGTGCCGGTGCTGGCCGTATCCGCTAACGGCTCCGTCTCGCCCAGACTGCTGTCGGGCGTGTTGTCGCTGTAGGTGGTCGCCGTGTTGTTGCTGATCGTCGTCAGGAGTTGGTAGACGCTGCTGCCGACGGCCGTGCGATAGATTTTGCGGCGCGTCACGCGCGCATCCCCCGATGTCGGGATGCTCGTCAGGCTGATCTGGCTAGTGCTGCCTGTGTCCGTCGTCGGCAGCGCGGCACCGAGGCTCGCGTCGGCCGTGGTATCGGCGTACGTGGTGGTCGTGTTGTCGCTAATCGTCGCCACCAAACGATACGGGCCCTGGTAGGCGGCACCCGTCCGGTACACCTTGCGCGCCGTGACGCGCACGTCTGCCGACGTCGGGATACTACTGAGATTCACCTTGGTGTCGCTCGCGCCCATCACCACAACGGTATAGCCGCCGCTCGGCACTTCGCCGCTCCCGGTCACGAACGAGATGACGTAGGCATACGGCGTGTTGCTGGTCATGGACCCGCCCGTCGTCGCGGCCGTCGAGCAGCCTCCAGGTGCACTCACAGCCGTCGTCGACACGCCGAAGCTGGAACCGGCGAGCGTTTCTCCCGCCGCTGTCACGTACGCGACTTTGTAATTAAACGCGCCGACGGAGAGATTACCCGTCACCTTCGGGCTCTTCTCGGCTGCCGAGCCCCCACTGGGCGTCGTTACCGCGGCGACCGACGCCGAGCCGGCGGAACCGACGAGCGTTTCGCCCTTGCGCGTCTGGTACGCGACCTTGTAGGCGTACGTGCCGACCGTGAGGTTGCCCGTGGCGCCACTCGTGACCGCCGCCGTGGGCGCGCCCGGTACGGTCACCGCCGCCACGCTGACCGCCGTCGTCCCCACCGAGCCGACCGTCTCGCCGCCAGCGCTGACAAACGTCGATTTATAGAAGTGATCGCCGACATCGACCGCGCCGCCGATTTCCACGTACGCCGAGATCGTGCCGGTGGCCGGGGTTGTCGGCGTACCCGTCACCGCGAAGGTGTACGTGGTGACGCCCGTCACCGTGATCGTGAAGTTGCCGTTGTACTCGGTTTGCTCCGAGCCCGCGTGGGCCGCAATGTCCCCGGTGCTGTAGCCGTGATCGGTCGAGCTGGTCGCGGTCGCGAGCGCCCCGACCCGCGTGATCGTGATCGTGCGCAGCCCGCCCGTCCGAACCGCCCCCGCCGGTGTGCTTGGTGCCGCCAGTGCGGCCGTCGCTGTGTAGGTGATGATCTGCGCGTCGGGCGTCGTGATCGTGCCGCCCGCTGGATCAAACACCGACGTATCCGCGAGCGAGAGCGTCGTGCTGCCCACCGCCGCCTCCACGTTGGTCTGACTGCCCGCGCCCACGATAATCGCGCGCGTGATCCACTGGCTCAGATCCCGCTTGTACGTGAAACTCAGCAATTGCGAGTTCGATGTGTTGAGCTCGGCCGGATTGGCCCGCGTCACGTCGGGATCGGTGGCGAAAAAATGAATGTCTTTGTTGTCGTCGCAGTACCAGTACCACGGCGTCGCGGCCGGTGCCCGGTCCTTGATCTTCGTCAAGGCGGTCGTCACGTCGTCGCCGTTGAACGTGATCCCACCGTCGAGCGTGGCGAGACTTGAGACCACGTTGGCCGTCGTGTACCCGATCGTGTAGCCGCTGATAATCGCCGCCACCACGGCCGACGCGGTGCCGGTGTAGTGTCCGAACACCTTGCGCTTATTCAGTCCCCAGGTGTAGTCGATGCAGTTGACCTGGAACGCCGGCCGCGCGGGTGAGCCGATGTAGGTCTGCGAGACGTTCAGGATCGTCCCCGCGAAGAGCCGCCGCAGGTTGTTACTCGAGCCGAGACGGATCAGGACCACCATGCCGACCGTCGGCGTCCAGCCTTCGGCGGTAAAGCTCGCCGTGTTGGGCGTGTCGTTCAGAATGTCGGTGATGGTGAGGTCGCGCACCATCGTCGCGGTGCCCGCCCGGCCCCACGCCCGTTCGACGCTGTCCACGCTGACAAACACTTTGGGCGACGTGTAGCCGAGCCGGGCCGCGCCGAGCCGCGCCACATTCAGCAGCGAGTACAGCGGGGCGACCGTCGAACCAGAGAGGGACGGCATGACGGGCTAGAACCGCCCCCCGGTGTTTTTCACTGCGTCACGCACGGCATTTTCAACCAAGCGCGCCATCTCGGCCGAGTTGCCGACGACGCTGCCTTGCACATGAATCGGGACAGAGATATTGAAGGTCTGTCCGACGCTCCCGACTCCATTGGGCAGCACGGTGCCGGATGACTGGGGCACAATAATCTCCGGCCCACGTTCGCCGACCATGTATGGCTCTCCCGCCGTGACGGGACCGCCGCTCGCACGCCCACCCAACGAGAACGGCGCACCCAAACTGAATGAGCCCCACAGCCCGCTCGCGTAGTCGATGCTGTAACCACTGGCGAGTTGACCCGACGCCGCCATACTCAGGAAGGTCGCGCGCAACGGATCCATTGCTGCCGTCGAACGCATGATCGAACCGGTGAGTTCGTTTACTTTGTCCCGCACGGTGTCGATGGCTGGGGCAGCGCCAACGCCGAACTCATTCGCGGCCTGTTGCGCTGCCTCCCACGTTTCGCGAAACTTCTCAATCGTGCCGTCAGACCACACACCAACTTGGGCGAGAGCTTCGTCGTAGGTGCGCCGCGCGGCGTCTGCGATCTGCTGGAGTCCGGCCTTTGAATGATTCGTAGCCGCATCTGTCAGCGCGGCCTGATCAATGCCGACGCGCTGCAGTTTGACCGTCACGTCGGTCGAGAGCGCCGCGTAGAAATCGGCAACGGACGACGCGTTCATCTGCTGGCGGCTCTTTGATGCCTCGAAGGCTGCGGCCTGTTCTTTCTCCCAGCGGTGGATGTCCTCAATCTGGCGGTCAATCGCGGTCGCGCTCGTGCCGGCCTTGATCGAGTGGTATTCTGCCCACAGCTTCGTGGCCGCCTGAAGCGCCTGTTGGTCGGCGCGGACAAGTTCTTCATTGGCCTGCGACTGACGCTTCGACACGTCGATGTCGGCCTGCCGCGCCATCGTGATGGCCTTAATCTGGCCCTCGGTGAGCTTGTAGACTTCCTGCAGCAGGTTGGCCGAGGCGCCGGCCGCGAGGTAGCCCTGGACCTCTTCGACCGTGGCTGAGTTCAACGTCGCCAGCGTGTCGCGATAGTTCACGCTGAACGATGCGAGTTCCTTTACCGCGTCGGCGTGCTTGAGCGCGGCTTCTGCGGCCTTCTTGTCGGTTTCGGCCTTCGTGTCGAGTGCCGCCTGCTCAGCCTTGCGCGCGAGCACGGCGTTCTCCGCGTGTTGCGCGGCCGTGGCGTACTGGCTGCCAGCGGCCTTGATCTTCTGCTCTTGTTCTTCGAGCGATTTATTGAGGAGTTCGATGATCTTGTTGTACTGCTCTGCCGGAATGACGCCCTTGCTCATCTCTAGGATGAGCCGGCCGAATGCCTGCTTGTCGCCCTCAAGAATCGAGCTGAGCAGGTTACTGCCCGTCGACAATTGTGACATGGCGTTCTGTAGTAATCCGGTCTCAAGAATCAGTCTGCCCACGGCCTCTTTCGTGCTTTCGTACTGATGCTCGATTTGCTTCATCTTGCCCGAGTAGGTATCCAGCTCGGCCTGCGCCTGGCCGCCGAACCGCTTTTCTATTTGCGCGGCGACGTACTCCAGTCCTTCGCTCTTCACGCGGGTCTCGTCCAACTGCACGCCCATCTTACCGAGCGCGGCGGTGTTGCCCTCGGCGGCCTTCGCCATGACCGTGCCGGCCTGTGCGAGATCAATGCCCATTGCCGACGCCAGATCGGTGGTGGCCTTCACGGCCACGCCCATCTGCGACGGTAGGACGTTGCCGACCTGCACGAGCATGACCTGTAGTTCTTTCACGGCCGTGTCGCTGAAGGTCGTGATCTTCTGCGTGCCCTTCGCGAGTTCGTCGTATTGCTTGATGAGGGCTGGCGACGCTGAGCCTTGGTTCTCCATCGCGACCGTCAGACGCCGATGAGCGTTCTCTGCCTCCTGTGCCCCGGCGACAGACTCTTTGAAGAAGTTGATGACCTTGGAGCCTGCCGCCTTGAACGCTTCGAACGTGACCATGCCAGCGACGTACCCGGCGACGTGATCTTTCAGTCCGCTCGTCAGCGTCTCTGCTGGGGCATTGATGTTCTTGAGTTCCGCCGCAATCTCGCGCATCTGCGGAGGAACCGCTTGGCCGGTGCGCTCCAACTGCGCCATCGCCTGCTCAAGCGTCTTGAGGCTCGACGCCGCCTGCCCAGCCGTCATGGTGGACGTGCCGACTTCCGTCACGGCCGCCGTGATGTTGTTCGCGCTTTGGATGAGCTTGTCGCTCGACCCCTTCCAGGTCGATTGCAACTTCTCCACGGATGGGCCAAGGGCTTCGATGGCCCCGCGACCTTCCTCGAGGTTCTTCTTGAGTTCCGAGACGTCGGCGGCAATTCTTATGGCAAGATTCGGGCTGGCCATTATCCTGCTCTCCTGAATAATTGGCCCTGGCCGGATGGAACCTTCGACCCTTTAGCCAAGTTGCACTGAGCGTGCGACGGCTGCACGTTGTCGTATGTGTGGGCACCGCCTTTGGATAAGGGTTCGATGTGATCGACGTGCCATTTTTCTGATGGATCAATGGCGCTGCCGCAAATACCACAGATGCCACCGGCTAACTCGAAGACCGTCGCAGGGCTAACGGCCTCAGCAAAGACTCCGCGCTTGATGGCCCTGCGGATCATGCCTTTGGCGCGCTCGCGATGCCTAAATGGCGTCGGATTTCGCAGCCTGCTTAGTCGCTGGCGCTCTTGGAGCGTCTTCCTGTTCGCTGCGCGGTATGCGGCTTCCTTCGCCCGATCTACCGTTAAGGCATACTTGATCTTCTTGGCGAGCCTTTCGGCTTCAACTTGCTGGGGGCTACGGCTAAGCCGCCAAATTCTCTGCTTCTCTCGAATAACAGATCGGTTGGATTGATAGTAGGCGCTGTCGCGCTGAGACCTTGCCTCCCGGTTGTCAGCGCGGGCCCGTCTAGAGCGATCATTATCCCTGTCTGCGTTGGCGACGTGATAAGAGCGCTTATGCTCGGTTGCAACCATTTCTCGGCAGCGCTCAGAGCAACTGGCGTGAAGCGCTCCCGCTTGACCGGGGCGACGATCTGGCAATAGGCAAGAGCACCAGGCGCAATGCCTGCTCATCGTCCCACCTCTTCGAGCCAGTCGGTCAGCCGTTCAACCAGCCGCTCACGGTGCGGCGTTTCTTCGAGCATGGCGCTTTGGAAAAAGAAGGGCTTCGCGCGCATAAACATCGTGCCGTATTCGAGGTACTTGTCCACCGGCGCGTCTTGCAGCCCGGCCTCGTACCCCAACACGATGTAGCCCTTGCCGTCTCGCGTCAGTTCCCAATGGATGCCCGACTCGGTGACACCCGTCGCGGTCCCGCTCACCGCGCGACGCTCACGCGCCTGCGCTTCCGCGACGATCCGCTTGGCCGTGTCGCGCGCCACTTCCCTGCACACGAACTCCGCCGACTCAGCCATCCGGTCAAAGAGGGCGAACACGCCAGCGGTGTCAATCGTTGCGGTGAACATCTGCGACACGGGCCAGCTCCTCCTGCACGAGTTCGACTTCGATCAACTTCACGAGCGCCACTAACGGATGCTCGGCCTTGGGGTCTTGCTGTCGGTCGTACGCCAATTTCGTCGCGGCATACGCGCGGGCTTCGATGATCTCTTCCAGAAATCCCGCCGGGAGCTGCGCTTGTTCCGCGACGATCTCCGTGGGTAACTTCTGAAACTCTTCACACAATCGGCTGAACCGATACGCGATCGGCTGTGGCCCTGCACCGTCCAGATAACGGTGGAGAGCCGTTAGCCGTTTTTTCGGTCGGCCTCGTACTGCTCGACCGTCTGAAACTTCCACGGCCAGGTGAGCCGCGCGACTTCGGTCGCCATGAACTCCTGCGCCTCGTCGGTCAGTCCGTCGATCGCATCCACCAACACGCCGTCGACCACGCCGGGCGCGATCGGCTCTTTGTAGGTCCACGACACCAGCCCGCCGCGAATCAACGTGATCCGGTCGTACCCCTTGAGCGGATCGTTCGCCGCCTTCACCGCGTCGGCGTCCGTCCCTGCTCCCGCGAAGATCCGCGCGATGTGCGCCGAAAACCCCCGCGTCGGCTTGCCGTTGACGAAGCCGCGCAACGCCACACGCTCGGCCTCTTCTACTTCTCCACCGGTGAGCCTGCGCACCACGATCGAGTGCTCAGAATCAAACGGCACCGTGATCGGGGCGCTTTGGGTATCGCGTGCAAACGGACTCGCCATGACTTACTCCTTAGCTGGCGACGCGGACGTGCGACCTATTCGCACGTCGGCGCGCGGGCGGTTGCTGTTTACGACCAGGCGCCGGTGTTCTGCACGCAGACCGCTTCGTATTCCGTGAGGTTCCCGGCCTTGCCGATCACGCTGTAGCTCTCGACGTAGCCTTCCGAGGTCCACGTCTTCGAGTTGCCGATGACGACCGACAGCGTGCGCGTGCCGCCCTGTACGCTGGTATCCGGGCCTGAGCCGAAGACGACGTGCGGGCCGGTGGTTGCCGTGTCATCGAAGAAGCCGTGAAACGTGACCTTCTCGACCTTGGTCAGTCCCGTCGGTAGTTGCTTCTCGATCGTGTCGCCGAAGGCCGTCGACGCCTGCATGCCCGCGGTGAGCTTCAGCGCGCCGAGCGTCATCACCGATGAGGTGATCGTGCGCGGGGTGCCACCCTGCGAGTCGTCGTATGAAATGGTGACTTCAGAACTTGAGTGTTTGCCTGCAGCCATAATCGTCTTCTCCGTCCCGACCAGCGGGACACTTTAGAAGGCAACCGGCGCAGCCGCGTCATTGCGGGTTAGCTGGTGGACTATCAAACGAACTAAAAACTCTTACTTCCCCGTCGCGGCGCGCATTGAGCGCGCGGCAATCCATTTCTCAATCACGACCGCCAGCGAGTTCGCCTGTCGCATCGCGTTCGCGGCCTCGGCCCGGTCGGCCGGGTCCGTCGTGTCATCCCAATGCCGGCGCACGTCCGACGACAGCGCATGCGCCATCGCGTACGCCTGCGCCAGCGCGCTGTCAGTCATCACAGGCGCGCCGCGCCAACAAACACGCTGATGCTGCCCGAGCCCGTCACGTCGCCGTTGAAGCTCAGGTACCGATTCACTGTTGAAGAGGTCGTCTTCCGCTCGTCAATCGGTCCTGATGTCACGTCCGTGAACGTCACGAGGTCGGCATAGGTAGAATCGTCCGCCGAGTCGCGCACCTTGCCGATGAAGCCGGTGAAGCCAGAGAAGGCGCTGACCGCCTGTACCGCAGCGACACCGCTGACCGTGTTCGCGCGCACAAACGTGCCGCCCGTCCCGGCGCCCGTGCTGGCCGACGTGTTCACGGCGACCGTGAAGGTCGTCGTGCTGGTCACGGTCACCGCCTGCTCGGAATTGATGCTCGGCCCTGCGAGCGTGTTGTTGCTCGTCAGGATCAACTGGCCCGTGGTGAGACCGTGCGGCGTGGCCGTGGTCACGACGCACGGTGAGGCCTTGGTGGCCGTGGAGATCACGACGGCCACCTGTGACGAGTCCGTGGTGTAGTCCACCGGCGAGCCGTCGGTCTTGGTGTTCCAGTCCACGGTCTTGGCGACGAGCTGATTAAGGATCGTGCCCCGGTCAATGGTGCCAGTCACGGAGTACGTGACGTTCGCCTTTGTCAGGCCGCCGACAGACGGCGCGGCGTCGTACGCCATCGCGTAGGTGCCCGAGCCGCAAATGTACGGCTTACCAATGGCGTTGCCCGCGAACGCGGCCACAAGTAGCCGACTCGTCTGCGTGGCTGACGCTGGCGACAAGAGCGCGTGCGCCCCGTTCGTGGCGTCGTCAAAGAACGCGCCGCCCTGTGTGATGTCGAGCTTCCCGAGTCCGGTCGGCGTCACGGCGTCAAAGGTGTCGCCCAGCCCGTCCGACTTCTCGGTGAGGGCTGTGAGCTTGTACGTGAACGCCTTGACCTTGGCGGCGAGGAAGTCATAGCCGCCCACGAGCAAGACGCCGAACGAGGAACTACTGATTTTCCCGGCCATTATTTCGCCTTCGCTTTCTTCGCCGCCGCCGGCGCGATCTTCCCGGTATGCGCCAAGAGCGCCAGGCTGGCCGCCGGCACGCGCTCACACGTCTCGCCCGCGAGCGCCAGCGTCTCGTCGTCCTTCGTGCTGAGGCGCGTCAGCGCCACGAACTCCTTACCGCTCAGTGTCGCCACGCCACACCTCTCCGATCCATTCATGGGCTGGGCTGCATCCCCCGTTACAGACGGGATGCGGTGCCCCAAAGCCGCTTGAGGCGACGCGCTTCTCTGGCCCGGCGCCACACTTCGGGCAGTCTTTCGACGTGGCCTCCTGTGCGGGCTGGCCTTTGGCGTTGAGAATCACTGCCGGACGCCGCCGCCCACGTCCAGCGTCGTTACAGTGACGGTGCCTGCCGCCGACGTCGGCATCACCGACAGAAACACCACCAAGAGCACCAGCAGTAATCGCTTCATCAGATTTCCTCCACGTACACGCGAAAATTGGCGACCAATTCATTGACGACGTCCCCGGCCACCACGGATGCACCCGCCGGTACGGTGTCGAGATAGAACGGCTCCGCGCCACACAAACGGTAACTGTTTGCCGTGAGCGAGGACCGCAGTCCATCGGTCGCCGACAGCAGTTCAATCACTTTTTTCATCACGGTCTGCGCCACCAGCGACGCGCCCTGAGACGTGCTCGGCTTCGAGAAGACGTGCACGCGAATATCCAGAGCCGATAACAAACTCTGCCCCGGCTTCGTGCCCAGCCCGGTCGCACTCGCATCGCCCGAGACCGTGTACATCACGAACGGGTACCCGCGCTTCTGGCCGAGGTCGTCGGCGATCCCGCCGGTCGCGAGCGCCGTCAACGCCGACACATTCAGCACCGTATAGATCGCCTGCGAGACCGGATCGAGCGCGAGGTACGCCATTACGCTGCCACCTCAGCGCACGACAGCCGCATGAGCCCATCACGGATTCCCGCGATATTCACCGCGCCAATGTTGAAGGTCTTGCCGCGCCACGTCGCCTGATGCTTCGTCGTGATGGCCGACGTGGTCGCGTTGTAGTCGATCTCGATCGTGTAGCCAGTGCTGCCGGTGATCTGGCCGCCCTGCTGGCCTTCATTCCCCGCGCCGTCAATCAGCACCGACGCCCAGAACGTGCCCAGCGTCGCGGCGGTCGCGGTCGGGCTGCCGTGCGAGTCGGCCGTCTGCGTCACGCTCTGAATTACGACACGCTGATCGCGCTCGCCCGCGCGCCGGATAGCCTTCACAGATACACCTTGTGCGCGGCGATCAGCGCGCGATAGCCAAGCTCGATTTCTTTCGAGACCACGCCTACCGCGACAGACTCACGATTCGCGTACCAGTGCGAGACGAGCAATTTGATTGCGAGAATGGCGCTCTCGGGTGCGCTCGCCGACGTGGCGCCGTAGCCCGCGACAAACACAACCGTCAGCGCGTTCTCTGAACGCAATCCAGAGGGCCACGACTGGCCGTCTTTCAGCACAATACGCGCCGGCACGCTCGCCGTATCCACGCGATAGACGCTCGTCGACACGGTGCTGCTAGTGTCGTCGGCCGCATACGACGTGATGCTAGTCACCGAGGACACTGGCCCGACGGGCAACGTGATCGCCGCACCGCCACTCGGCGCCGCGTCCATCGTCATCGTGCAGGTTTGATTGACCAGCGCGAGAGACGTATCCGCTTCAAACTGCTTCCGCGCCGAGGTCACCAGCGTGTCGATGAGCGTGTCGTCATCGCTGACGTCCACGCGCAAGAAGGTCTTGGCGACCGCGGTGGTCATAATCTCCGCAGCCGCCGCTGCGCGCGAGATGGAAAAATGAATAGGAGAACCGAGGGCGTCAAACACGACGACGCCCCCGGCCCTTTTCTTTCACAGCCGTCTCGGGCGCACCCGGTCCGACTGCCAGTTCCACGCCGCCAATCGACATCGGCACGGCTGCACCAGCCGCGATCATGCGACGCGCCGTGGCGTCATCGCATTCATACACGTCACCCTCACACCAAGAACCGGCGGGGCTGACGAGACCAGTCAAGAGGCGGACGTGCATGTTAGGCCGTGCCTTCCGCTGGCGACACGTTGAGCTCCGCGATCTGCGTGCCCGCCACGGAATTGCCCGCCGCGCCAATGGCCTGGCCGCCGTAGAGGGCCGCCCAGATCGACTCGCACGTCGTGGACGCGCCACGGCTCACGGTCACCTGGAGATAGCGCTCCTGCGGCTGGTAGACCTCCGCGATGAGGTCTTCGTCCGTCGTGCCGCTCGCCACCTTGGACCCGACGAGATCGGCCATGCCGGTCGTCTGGTTCGCGGTGTGCTGCTGCACAGCCATCGAGTTCGTGGCGTTGGCCGTGCTTACGGACGTGAAAAACACCACGCCCTGATACCCGGCCGTATCCACGATCGACGACACGACGTCCGACGTGCCGGCCGCGGTGTGATCCGAGACCTTCACGAGCTTGCAACGAGAAAGGAAGTTTTTCGCCATGAAATCCTCCCCTTACGCCATCAGCAGGTGATTGACGGCCGTGGCGAGCGCGAGCTTGCCATCGGTGCGACGGAACTGGCGGAAGCCGACCTGACCGTTGGCCGCGTAGAGCTCGACCAGCCGCTGCATCGACATCGCATTGCGATCGCCGATGTAGTAGTAGCTGAGATCACCGAAGACGACGGCCTTGAGACCCGTCGTCGCCGCCGGCGCGAACTCCGAGACCACGACCGGACGCCCGAAGAGCGTGTCCGGTTCGCCGTCCTTGAGACCGGCCTGCCAGAGGTACGTGTTGTCGGACGACACGCCCGTCTTCAGCTTGCGGATGATCTTGACCGTGCTGTCCTTCATCACCCACGTCGCGCGGCTGCGGTACGCGCGGCCGAGGGAGTGGTAGAGGTCGGTCAGTTCGTCAGCCGTGATGGCGTTGGTCGCCGTCGCGGTCGTGCCGAGCGTGGAGCCGCCGAAGACGCCGGTCGGCTGGTTGGATCCCGTGCCGTTGATGAAGGCTTCCTCTTCGAGCTTGCCGAGCCGGCGACCGAACTCCTTCGCCAGGAACGACTCGATCGGGAACGCGCTGTCGTTGAGCAGCTCTTCGCTGACCTTGATGAGCGCCGTCGCCTTGTAGGCGTTCAGCGTCACTTCGGCAAACGTCTCGTCGCTCGTCGCGTACGCCTGCTCTTCCGTTTTCCACGACGCCGAACCGTGCGCCGAGTTGACCGGGATCGACATGATGCCAGACGTGGTCGTGAACTGCGTCGCGTACTTACGCATCACGTCCTCTTCGATGAGGGCCGCGATCAGCTCGTTCTTGAACGCATCCGGCACAGTGTAGCCGCCGAGCGAGTCGGTGCCGACCTTGTGGTCGCGCAGTTCCGACGCCACGACGCCCGAGCGCATTGAGCGCCAGAACGCGCCGGCGTAGTCGCCAGCGATCTCGACCTTCTTCGTTTCGACCGTGCGCTGCGACTCCGGCACGATGGCCCGATCCGCGGCGTCCGCGCGCTCACGCGCGTCGATGGTCACCTTGAGGGCATCGATGTCGGCTTCGATCTTCTCGACCTGGCCGCGTTCGTCCGTTGAGAGGGCTCGCGACTCGGCCTCAGCCTTGTCGAGAATCCCCCGCCAATCAGAGACCAGCTTTGCGCGCTGGTCTCGCAGGTTGTTGCTCATCACGTACTCCGTATTTCTGCGCTGGCAATAACAAATGGGCCTGTTCCAGCGGGCCTCTCGGAGGGACGTCAGAGCGTCTGAAGATCGTGTCTTACCGCTCGCGGGCGACTTCGGGGCCGCCCACGAGGTAGTTCATGTCGTCACATTTCCAACACTTAATCTCGATCACTTCCCCATCGCGCAATGGCGCCGGCGAGGAGCGTTTGCACAACAGGCGGTTGCACTTCTGGCACCGCACGTCGTCCAAGCGCTTCACTACCGCGTCGCGGCGTCCGACAGGCGGCACCGTTCCCTCGACTGCGACACTTCCACGATCCACTCTGGCGCTGCCGGCGGCGCGCCGACCTTCGCCGCCTCGTCACGACTGCGCGCCGAGACCGTCGTGCCTTCGTAGGCCGGATACGTCACCGGCGACACGTCGTACAACTTGGCCGACTTGATCGTGCGCGTCGGCAATTCCCCCGATGCGCCAAACGCCCAGGCTTCCTCGACGACCTCAAACGCAAACGACGATTGCGACACGTCGCCGCGGGCCACGCTCACCATCAGGTCGCGCGCCCACGTCGTATCCGGCACATCAATCTCGTACCGCAGACCATTGGGGTCTTCCGACAGGCGCAGCGTCCCGGCCGTGGACCGACCGAGGACAAAGTTCGAGTCGTGATTGAACAGGGCGCGCACATCGTCGCGGCCAATCGCGTCAGCAAATGCCCCCGGCGCAATGCGTTCGTTGAAGAGGCCGGCGATATTCGCCGTCTCGCCAAACATCGCCGCGTAGCCAGACAGCCCCGGCTTCTCGGCCTCGGTCGTCCGCGCTTCCACTGGGAGCGTCATCGTGCGTCGTTCGCGTTCTGCCATCACATCACCTGTCCCATTCCGGCATCCGCCGGCTCGACCGGCGCCACGATGTCCGTCGTGCTGGCCGTCTCAGGCGCACCCGTCAGCGGAATCATGTTGCCGTTCATGTGGTACGTATTGCCGCCCTCAGACGCCGGGACGGGGTTCTCATTGAGCTTTCGGCGGACGTCGTTCACTGACCACCAGCCATTCTGGCGGCCGACCGCCAGCGCGTTCGCGCGGCTCTGCGAGTCCGCTTCGATCAGGGCTTCGCGGTCGAAGATCGCGACATAGTTCGGATACTGCCGCGTGGTCAAGAGGTCACGGCGAACAGCCTGTTCCCAGAGCACCAGGTACGGATTCAGCGACGAATTGACGTAGTCGCGATCCTGCGCTTCGATATTCGAGAACGTCGCGCGATCGAGGTCGCCGATCTTGTGCGGCGGCACACGGAACGCGCCGGCAATCATCGTGCGGATGTGCTTGCGCGTTTCAGTGAACTGCGCCTCGTTGTTCGGCACGGTGAGAGGCTGAAACTTCGCGCCGCCTTCCATCACGCCGATCTTGTGCGCCTTGTCGGCGCCGCGGTGCATCCCCTCGAACGACTCGCGAATCGCCTGACGCTGGTCTGGCTTCAAGCTGCCGTCGACCGTCAGGAGACCACTCAGCCGCGCACCGTTGGCAAAGAACTTCGCCGCGTAGACGTCGAGCGCCATCGCCAATCCGATCAGGTCACGGCACTGGTGAATCGGTGACTGCCGGCGCAATTCGAGCAGCGGCGGGCGGTCAGGGTCAAACGTCCAGTCCAGCGTCCGGTCGTTCATCCGATACGAGTACCGCTTCACGTTGAGCGCGTCGCGCGTCACGGTCATGCGCTCTGAATCGAGCGGCCAGAGCGCCTTCACTTGACCATTCGGACGGCGCACGATCTCGGCGTACGCGACTTCGTGCCCCACGAGCGAGTACTGCATCTGCTCGCGGAACTCGCCGGCCGTCATCTCAGGATTCGGCAGATCGTGCAGGATTTCCCACAGTGGATGCTGGTCAGCGTCGGCCCATTCGCCATCGGCCTGACGGACGCGGAGCTTCAGCGGGCAGCGCGCCACGTCCTGCGCCAATACCATCGCGCAGGCGTACACGTCAGGCACGGACATCGCCGTCGATGGCGTCACAGTCATGCCGGACGCGGTGCTCTGCAACCAACCGTCTTTGCGCCAGAAGTCAATCTCGGCCAGCGTGCCGCGGGCCTCTGGCTTCTCGTCGCCGCCGAAGATGCGCGTCCACAAGCTCATACCGCAACCCCTTCGGGCTCGGTACGCGCCATCCGATCGAGCATCGCGATCTCAGACAGCGACCGCTCGTACCACGGCTCAGCGATCGCGTGTTGCGCGACGTGTCCGCATTTCACATCAGGGTCGAGCAAGATCGGGCAGCCGAGGGCTTTCGCTTTCTGACAGAACGCGACGTCCTCCGTCACGCTCCAGTTGCCCGAGCCGTCCTGCTGGTACTCAAACCACGGCTGCGCCATCGAGTGAAATAGCGCGACCGGGACCATCGTGCAGCCCATGCCGACGAGGTCAACGGGTCGCACCCCTTCGGCAAGGTGACACGACTTGTCGTAGTCGTAGTCGACTTGCAGCGTCTCAGCATTCACACGCGCGCGCGTGAGCGCGACAGGGTAGTGCGGCCACGACTTCAGAAAATACAAGCCCGACACGATGCCCTTGTCGTGATGCGCCAGCATCCGCGACAGCACATCGGACGGCCAGACCATGTCGGCGTCTAGGAAGAGAACGTGCGAGCACTCCATCGCGATGGCGAGACGCGCGGCTTCATTGCGCAGGTCCGACACGAGAACAAACTTGCTCACCCAGGTGACTTGGACGTCTGTGAAGCCGTGGCTTCGGATGGCGTCAAGGACGCGCTGACCCCAGCCAAGAGTGAGCAAGCTTTGAGCAGTCTGCCGGTACACGCTGCGCTCGTTGGAGCACACGGCCACTAGACACTTTCGCTGCGCCGGCGGAACGGTCCACGTTGAGGCCGGCAACTGCGCAGCCTTCTTTACGCGCCAACTGCGGCGAGACACTTGATCCACGCGCACGCCGGAGAGCTCCGACCACGGCTTGAGCGCGGCAGTCACACTCGGCCAGTCGGCGTCGTGGCCGGCGATGCTGCCGCCTGGCTTGATCTTGGGCCACCAGGCCGCGAGGTCTTTCAGAACTGAGGCGGTGTCATGGGCCGCATCAAGGAACACGAAATCGAGCGAGCCGTCGGCGTACCGTCGGGCGGCGTCCCATGACTTCTCTTCGTGAATGTCGCGTACCGCGTGGCGAATCGGGGCGACGTTGGCCTCGAAGATCGACCGCTGGTCGACGAGCGTGACGCATTCCGACGAGCCCTTGAAATGGTCGACCACGTCGAGGCGAATAACCTTGCCGCTGTTGAGGATTTCGACGCCGAGGGCCGCAGTGGACTGGCCCTGCCAGACGCCGACTTCGACGATGTGCGCGCCGTCGGGCAACGACGCTACGACGTCCGCGTAGAGATCCGCGAAGTCACACCAGCCGGGAATATCTTGATAGAAATGATCCAAGCTGCACAAAGTGTGCGCTTGAGTACACCCGCTGTGCTAGAGGCTACTCGGCGCGGTTGCCGCGTATTGCCATCTTTTTTTCAGTCGCGATGCACGACGAGGCGCGGATGCGCGGCTCGCCGCCGGGCGTCCGTACGACATCAATCGCGCCCTTCGCGACCCAATGCCGCACCGTCCGCGGCGACACGTCGTAGAAAAGGGCCACCTTGGCGAACGTCAGCAGTTTGTCTAAATCGCCCATACGTGCACTCCCTGTGTATTGTGCGAGACGCCCGAGGCGATCGCATCGGTGCGCGCTTCCCAACTCAGTACGGCGGCCATCCCCAGGTCGATCTTGAGCGGCGAGCCGGGCCGCTCTTTGCGGATCAACCAAATGGCCTTGCCCTGTTCGTCACGCTGAGACAGATCCTCGCGGCGAGAGTTGCCGAGGTGCCGCGCCAAGTCCTGAGAACCATCGTGCGACTGCGTGCCGGCCGTGATCGATGTGACAAATCCCTCGAGGGCCGTCGCCATCTGCCGCCGGCGGTTCGTCCACCAGTCAATGACGCGCTCTTCGCCGAACTCGCCGCGCCAGGCCGCGATCCACTCCTGCCAGTACGGCGGGTCCGCGTAGAGTCGCCATACGGTGAACTGCACAAAGAGCTCGCGCATCACGCGATCGACGTCGGACGCCGGCACCTTCCACGGCCGCTCAGGCGTTCCCATCCCCGGCGGGCACTCCCACAAGCCGGCAGACCACTGATATCCGGTCTCGACGTGCGTGCAGATGATGCCGGTGGAGTCGTGGAACTGCGAACCGTCGAAGCCGATCGTGATGAGGTCGCCGAACTTCGCCGGGTTCTCAGGTTTCGCGAGTGACCGCCACTTGTCCACGTCGAACGCTTGCGACGAGCCCTTCACGAGCCGATTGCAGTACACCCGCTCGAAGTACGCGCGGTCGGTCGTGGGGTCGCGCCAGAGCTGCACGATGCCGTCAATGTCACGCCACGCGGCCGACGGTCCCGAGGCTTCGATCACCGCCGCCCGCGCGCCCTCTTCGGTGGCCAGATCATGGTCGTCGGAGGCTTGCCGGTGGAAGTAGAACAGCGACGCATCGGCGAGCCGCCCCTCGTGTACCTGCTGCGCGTACTCCATCGTGGCTTCCGCGATCGACCCGGCGCCCGGTTCCGGCGCCGTTGTGATTTCGAGCGCCCACGGGTCCGCGGCTTTCCGTTTCGGCAGGTTCGCCATCATCGTCTGATGCGCCTGCTTCAACCGCGGCAACGTGAATCGATGCGTCTCGTCGAACACCTGAAACGTGGTACGCGCACCGTCTCGCGCGTCGGGACTACCGGCCACCGAGACCGCCTTGCCGCCGCCACTCTTCCGCAGGATGCGCTCAAGCCCGATGTCGAACTTATTCCCGATCTCGCTCAGTTCGAGCATGACCCGCAACGCGGCGTACGCCAGCTCATCGCTCTGCTCTTCCGTGTAGGCGACGAGCACAACGAAGGGGTCAGTGACCGGCGCGCCGATCGGCTCATACTTGCCGCGCTTCTTCACCCATCCATCGAACCGAACCGGCGCGTCGTCCGACAGTTCAGCCGCGGCCAACCACGCCGAGAGCTCCGTCTTCGCGGTGCCCTTCGGAAGCGAGATCCCCACGCGACGAAACCGCCGACGCCCCTCTTGCGGGTGTCCCTTGGGGAAGATTTCATACATGCGCCAGATCAGCGCACGCTTCTCATCGTCGATCACCGCTGGCTGACCGCGCAAGTCGCCAGGGCCAAAGCAGAGGTTCGCCTCAATCCAATCGCACACGCCATTCCCGAGCGTCGGGAATAATTCATCGTCGTTTGGGACGGTCAGTATCACCAGAGCCAGTCCACGTCGATGAACGCCGCCTTGCGCATGGCCTGCAGCCGCGCGAGCGCCTTGTCGCGAATGGCTAAGTACGGGTTCTCGATCGGGCCACCATGTACAGGGTGCGCGACAACGAGCCCGGCCGCGGCGACACGGTCGGCTGCTTGGTGGTATTCCAGATAGGCATCGGCGTACTGGTTGGCGGCGTCTCTCTTCGCCCCGCGCTCGAGCAGTCCCGTGACGATCTCAGCTCGCGTTTTCACGAACTGGCTACCTCGCCGGCCTTGACTGCCTTCTTCCCAGTGAACGCCTCCCAACGGTCAATCGCGATCTGGACATAGCGGGGCTCAAGCTCAATCGCATAGCAGCGACGACCAGTCGTCTCAGCCGCGATAATGGTCGAGCCGCTTCCACTGAAAGGCTCGAACACCTCCGCCGCGCGGTGATTGCGCATCGGACGCGCCATGCACTCCACGGGCTTCTGCGTGCCGTGGCCGTGCCCGCCATCGTCGCGCGAGTTGATATCCCACACCGTCGACGCCGGCGGCTCACCTGGAACTGGAATCCGCCACAGCGTCGCCTGTGACCGATCCGGCGTCCGCTTGCCCGTGGCGCCTTCGCGCACCGAATACCAGCACGGCTCGTGCTGCCAGTGGTAGTCGCCACGCGATAAGACCAGCCGGTCTTTCGCCCAGATAATCTGCGACCGCATCTCGAAGCCGGCCATCTCGAGCGACGCCTTCACGATGTCTGCCTTAAGGCCCGCGTGCCAAACATAGGCGACGCCACCTGGAAATAGTCGCCACACCTCAGTCCAGTCGGCGCGGTCGTCATTTGAAACTTTCCCCATCTTGTTTGAGCCATTACTGACGCCGGCCTTCACTCGCCATGTTGGGTCGTAGTCGACGCCGTACGGCGGATCAGTCACCATCAAGGGCGGCGCCGCACCAGCGAGAAGAAACCCGACGACCGCCGGGTCAGTGCTGTCACCGCAAACGATGCGGTGGGGGCCAAGCTCAAACAGATGCCCAGGCAGAACATCTGTCGGCCTTGCCGAGGGGATATCATCCTCGCCAGTTTTGCCAACCGTCCCGCCTTTCATAAGGGACAACAGGTCGGCCGTTTCTTCGTCAGAGAAAAACGACTTAAAGTCTAAGCCGGCCGCATGATCGGCGGCGAGCTGATCCATGTTCCACGTCGCGAGTTCTGCCGTCCGGTTGTCGTAGATGGCCAGCGCGCGTTTCTGCTCGGCGGTCAGCCCGGTTCGACGAACCGCGATCAACTCGTCGCCGCCGGCGTCGATCACGCGCAGCTTCGTGATCCCGGCCTTCGCCGCGGCAGCGGTTACGCCGTTACCCGCCAGGATGATGTTGTCCTCGTCGATGACAATCGACCGAGCGGCGCCGACGTGCTTGAGCGCGTCGACCACCATGCCCGTGTTTCGTTCATTGTGACTGCGCCGATTCTCAGGATCGGCGACGAGGTCTTTGATGTGCGTCGGATTGCTCACTTGATCACCCGAAGTAAATGGCGCGGATCGTTCGTGCCGGTGCGCCGGCGGCTATCCTGCCGTGCGGTTTTTTCTTCTGCCTCGTTCCCCTTCGCCACTTCCCACTGGAGGCGACTCCGGTCGAGCGGCGACAGTCCAAACAGGGCCGACTGCAGTCGTATTTCCTTCAACGCATCCGCAGATGGGACGCGATAGAAGTCGTCCCACAAGAGCGCGAGGCGACCGAGCGCGTCGGCGTCCGTCTCGAGCCACTGCCCGGCCATCGGCGACCGCCAGGCGTGCAGCCACGCCTTCAGCGTCAGCGGGTGCCACACCCGGCCGTCTGGATTCGGGATGGTCGGCGCCTTCGGACTGGTCGACGTCGGCGAGACCATTGAAATCGTCGCGCTCCCGGCCTTCTTGTTGGCGCGCTGGCGCAGGTGCGCCGGCTTCGGAGCGGGACCGCGGCCGCCCATCCCTACGGCCCCACCGAGGCGCGTGTGGCTTCAAGCCTGAAATCACCAGACTCGTAGAGACAAAAAAGCGAG
>Ga0222712_10001464_pt1 | contig 29143 bp, 23 predicted proteins | sample C33_657DmetaG_FD_165043 | JGI IMG/M metagenome (GOLD analysis project Ga0222712, IMG submission 165043) | Estuarine water microbial communities from San Francisco Bay, California, United States - C33_657D | ecosystem: Environmental > Aquatic > Marine > Unclassified | place: USA: California... | reverse complement strand
TGGTCAAATACTAATTCAAGCAGGCGAAGAGATTACGGAAGATTCAGCAAAACTTATCGAAGATAGAGGTGTTGAAATGGTGGAAATCAGATCGGTATTAACTTGCGAAAGTTTACGTGGTGTTTGTTCTAAATGTTATGGTAAAAACTTAGCTACCGGTTATACTTCACAAATGGGTGATGCAGTAGGTATTATTGCTGCACAATCAATTGGTGAGCCTGGTACACAGTTAACCTTACGTACGTTCCACGTGGGTGGGGTAGCAGGTTCTTCTGCTATTGAGTCTCAAATGCTTTCTAAATTCGATTGCACTATTCAGTTCGACGGATTACGTACTACCAAATACACCAACGATGAAGGTGTTGATGAAATCGTAGTTATCGGTCGTACCGGTGAAGTTCGTTTCATTGATCCAGCAACTGATCGTTTATATACATCTAACAATATACCTTACGGTTCTATATTGAAAGTAAAAGATAAACAAAAAGTGAAGAAAGGTGATGTGATCTGTACATGGGATCCGTTCAATGCGGTTATCATTTCAGAAGGTACGGGTAAAATCGTATTGGAAAACATTATCGATGGTGTAACGTATCGTGAAGAAGCGGATGAGCAAACTGGTCACCGTGAAAAAGTAGTTATCGAATCAAAAGATAAAACAAAAATACCTTCTATTAAAGTAAGTGGTAAAGATGAAAAATCTTACAACTTACCAGTAGGTTCTCATATCATTGTAAGCGAAGGTGATAGCGTACGCAACGGACAAGTAATCGTGAAAATTCCACGTGTTATGGGTCGTAGCCGAGATATCACGGGAGGTCTTCCTCGTGTAACTGAATTATTTGAAGCACGTAACCCTAGCAATCCAGCAATCATTGCAGAGATTGACGGTGTAGTAAGCTTCGGTAATATCAAACGTGGTAACCGTGAGATTTCAATTGAATCTAAAGAAGGTTTAATCAAAAAATATCTAGTTCCATTAACTAAACATATCATGGTGCAAGATGGCGACTTCTTAAAAGCAGGTATGCCTTTATCTGAAGGAGCTACAACACCAAGCGATATCTTAGCTATTAAAGGTCCGTTTGCAGTACAAGAATACTTAGTAAATGAAATCCAAGAGGTTTATCGTTTACAAGGTGTAAAAATCAATGACAAACACGTTGAGGTTATTGTACGTCAAATGATGCGTAAAGTAAATATTGTTGAGCCAGGTGATACGAAGTTCTTAGAAGACGATGTGGTTGATAAATTAGATTTTCAAATTGAAAACGATTGGATTTATGACAAGAAAATTGTTGTTGATGCAGGCGATTCAGAAGAATTCGAACCAGGCCGTATCGTTACGTTAAGAGAAATTCGTGAGGCAAACAGTATCTTACGTAGATCTGATAAAAAATTAATTGAGTATCGCGATGCGCAAGCAGCTACTTCACACCCAATGTTGTTAGGTATTACCAAAGCATCATTAGGTACACAAAGTTGGATTTCTGCAGCGTCGTTCCAAGAAACTACCAAAGTGCTTTCTCAAGCAGCTATCAATGGTAAAGTAGATAACCTAATGGGCTTGAAAGAGAACGTTATCACGGGTAATCTAATTCCAGCGGGTACTGGTGCGAGAGTGTACAATGATATGATCGTAGGAAGTAAAGAAGAAGTGAATTTATTATTGTCTAATCGCGATGTATTACAATTCGACGATGAGGAATAGGATTTCCTTCCCCAAATAAAAAATGCCCCGAAACATCGGGGCATTTTTATTTTAGTAATTTAATTAATTGCACAGACTTAACAAGGTATGCTGTCTGCCCAATATGTTTCAGTGGACTTGTCATATCCAATTTTCAGACATCCACCTTTCTTTAAATACTCGTTACACCATTTTGCAAATGTTAGTTTGCTGTCACTAGTATAAGTGTGTTTAGCATTTTTACCCGAATCCGTATTGCCCGAATTACCAGAACTTGTTATAAATATTTTCTGATTATTTTTATTTATGGACAAATTGATATAATCACCATTCTCGTATAGCCCATCAAACCAATAAAGTACTTCCTCCATGTTGTCGAAATACACGGTTTCAACTGCAGTAGTTTTAGTTGTTAACTTCTTTTGCAGTGTTTTGTCATTATAAATAACTTGATTGTTTTCTTTGCATGCATTCAATATAAGACTACTGAATACTAAGGTAATGATTACCAATTTTGATATTCTTTTCATAGTTAATAACGTTTATGCCTAATATACTTAATAGGGCTCTATTAGGGCTTTGTTAATTCCTTTGTTTGTCTAATGTACGATATTAAATCAGAAAAGGGTGATTAAAAATTCAAATTAATAGAACTGATGAAGCCGCTATTATCTTGAAATACATTCCAATTATTAATCGTTCTATTAAATTGTAATTGTTGATTCAAATAGCCCATTTCAATTTGGGTGTGTTTATTCATTTTATAGCCCAATAAAACACCTAATCGATTTTGATCGAAAACATTATTTACATTTTTTCCAAAGCCAATAAATAATTCATCGTATAAACTTACATAAGGTGTTTTATCTTTTATAGTGTTGCCTTTTAATGGATATTGTATTTTCGTCATCATACGCAATCTATTGGCATAGACATACGAATCTTCTTTTGTGGCCATTGCATAGCTATACTTCCCAACAAATCGTTGCTCTAGCATCAGTCGATTGCTAAAACTAAATTTGCCTTCGCTATGATTGTGGAGTAGGGCTTCATACATGCGATGTTCTGCAAAGTTTTTGCCATATACATTAATGCTATATTCGCCATAAGCATAATTTTCAACAAGGGCATATCCAACGCGTAAGCTTGTTTGCTTACTTAAGCGATAATTGATACCGAGCCTTAATAAACTTTGTTGCCATTCTTCAATGCCCCCAGCTCTTCTGCAATGGTATTCTGTTTGCAGGCTCCAATGGTTTTTTAAACTTGTGGTCGATTGAAAACTAAACCAAGCAATGCTGTTTGAGGAATGGAGTCGATTGTTTTCTCCATAACTAAAAGATTGCAGACTGCTTATCAATATAAAAATCAGGATTAATTGTTTCCTCATGATTTAGTATTCATCTATTGGATGACATTATACAAAGTATCGCGTTCAACAGGTGTTTTGCCAACATTGCTAATTAATTCGCGCAATTCCTCTGTGCTCATACTTGGAGTTTGTTCTTCGCTACCCGCCATACTATAGATTTTAGTAGTATCGTCTATGGTGCCATCTAAATCATTAACGCCGAAAGCTAAGCTCAATTGAGCTGTTTGTCTGCCCAGCATTGGCCAGTATGCTTTAAGGTTTTTGAAATTATCTAAGTAGATACGCGCAATTGCATACATGCGTAAATCTTCTACGGTAGTCGTCTCTTGCAAGTACGACATATCATTATTATCGTTTCTAAACTTTAACGGTATGAAGCAATTGAAACCCTTTGTTTGGTCTTGTAAGCTGCGCAATGCTTGCATATGTTCTATACGATCTCTATAGCTTTCAATATGGCCATAAAGCATGGTTGCATTACTGTGCATGCCCAATTCGTGAGCCGTTTGATGTATAGCTAACCAACCAGCACCATCTACCTTGTCTGGACAAATTTGTGCACGAATGAGCGGTGCGAATATTTCTGCACCTCCACCAGGTAAAGATTGCAAACCGGCATCTTTTAATTGTTGTAATCCTTCTTGAGTGCTCAGTTTCGCTTTTCTAAACATATAATCAAGCTCTACTGCCGTAAAACCTTTAATATGCAAATCAGGTCTATGCGCTTTAATTTTTGCTATTAACTCACAGAAAAATTCTAAGTTCATTTTTGGGTGCACACCACCTACAATATGTACTTCTGTAACGGGCTGACCATCGTATTTTTTTACCATATCCAACATTTGCTCAATGCTCAATTCCCATCCATCATCACGATGTTTGTATTGGCGGGAATACGAACAAAAATTGCAAGTGTATACGCACACATTGGTGGGCTCTATATGGAAATTACGATTGTAGTAAACCGTAGTGCCATGTAACGATTGAGCTATATAATTAGCTAATGCACCAACGAAGGGAAGGCTCCCTTTCTCGAAAAGTAGGAGGGCATCATCTTCATTGATTCGTTTGTGATCGAGTACTTTTTCTGCAACGGCTTTTAAGGCAAGGTCGAAATTTGGATCTGCTATGATATTATGTATTGCGCTGGTCATTATTCAATGATTATTTTTTGTATTTGCATAGCATCTTTAAATTGTACGTGTATATAATAGATGCCACTAGCAAGTGTTTGTGTGTTGATGAATGTGTTAGTGTTACCTATGGCACTTGGAGCTGCGCTCCATACTTGCACCCCTAGGGTATTGATAACACTAATTTGAGTTGGTTGTTCATTATAACTTACATTACAGTATTGTGTACAAGGATTTGGTGCCACTTGTATGGGTGTAGTGCTTTGTAGCGAAGGTATAGCCGCTGGCCAATTACAGATATTGTTATTTTGTGTTAAGGAATAGGACTCTCCTCCAGTCGACACTTCTGCTTGCATTACCGCTACCTGACCAGTTGTAAACATCGTTAAACAGATATCGTCGCAGTAATCCATATAATTCATAAACATGTCGCCATTAGGCGCGCTTACACTACAGCTTACGCTTGGGAACGTAGGACAGCCATAGTTTTCATCTTTCTGAATAGGAGTATCGTTGATACCATCATCGCTATAACCAGCATCGCCTGGACAAGACCCATTATCATCGCCCCAAATATGTTCTAAATTAAAATAATGACCTAATTCATGCGTAAGTGTTCTGCCTTTATCGCAACCACTAATATAGGGCTCAAATCCGGTAGAGCGTTTGCCCCAAGCTCGATAGTTTAAAATAATACCCACTTCATTAGGGTTATAACCAAATGTATTAGGGAAATAAGGAGGAACCGTGAGGCCTAAAATGCCGTTAGTATCATTACCTAGAGATGCATTGCATACCCATATGTTTAAATACGCTGAAGGATCCCAAGTATTGAAAGCACCATTGGTAAATTTAGCATCATAAAATAAATCTTGTCCGTTCGGATTGGTTTCTTCTATCTTTCTTGTTGTGCTAGGTAGCGTGATGATGTCTGCGCCTGAAGTGCTCGTGCCATCTGGCTTTCTATGAGCCAAACAAAACTGAATACCGGTATTAGCATAGCGTGCTTTAAAGGCACTAGGTATCGTAATGCTATCTGCATTTCTTCTACCATAATCTCTATTGATAACTATCATCTGAGAATCGATACGTTTTTGGATACCAGCAATACCACCGATAGCATTAATTTGATTTTGATTTAATACAATATGAAAAACAACAGGAATGGTAACTTGCGCAGTTGTTTTCATAAAAGCGCCTTGCTTGTATTGAAAATTTTGTTGTGCTTCTTGTCTTTTTGCTGCTTGCTTGCTGAAGAAAGCAGGATCTTTTTTGGCAATGATTGCATGGATGAGCTGAGCACCACATTTGGGCTTCTTAGCTTCTGTATGGATTGATAGAAATAGGATGCTTAAAAATAGGGCGATAACTGTTGTAGGGTATTTCATAATGGTGAGTTTTAAATTATTGATTGTTTCTTCTGTTAATTTCATCTCTTATCGGAATTGCTTTGTCGTACTCTTCATTTTCTAAATAAATATCTAATTCGGCTTGCAATTCAGCCGTGCTCATCGATGCGTATGGATTTTGAGGTGCTTTATCGCTAGCTTTTGTTTCCTTAGTTTTCTTGCTGGCAATTTTAAGAATGTGCTCATCGATATAAATAGGGCAATTTACACGTACCGCAACGGCTAAGGCATCTGAGGTGCGCGCATCTATAGCAGTTTCCTCGCCATATTGATTGCAAATTAAATAAGCATAGAATGTGCCTTCTTCTAATTTGTAAATAAATACTTCTTTCAATTCAATCGTAAATTGATCGAGCATATTAATCAGTAAGTCATGCGTTAAGGGTCGGGGCATAGGCATATGCTCAATAGCAATAGCAATTGCTCTTGCTTCGGCATCTCCTATAACAATGCTCAGCTCTCTAACGCCATCTACCTCAGCTAATACCACTGCATACGATTTTGTTTGAGCTACACTGTGTTTTAAGGCTACTATTTCTAACGCAACTTTCTTCATTTAGGATCTTTATAGAAACGGGTTTATGTGTAAAATTAAGTATTTATATTAAAACAAAAGCGGGGTTTCTCCTTGCTCTGAAGCGGGCTGCACCGTTGCAATTTCCTTTAAATCATCAGCTGCAATTTTTGTGCCAACGGCTTTCCATCCGGTGATATCATAGGTTTCATGCATAGCCACACTGGTTTCTTTCCACTCTGTTTTTTTCTTGCCACTACGCAAAATAACTACAGGCTCTGCTTGTGAGCTCATATATTTCACTTCATTGCCTTCGCCTTCCTTGATAAATAAGAATTTATTTTTCAAGGTTTGTGTTTCTATAACAAAGCGTTTAGCATAATGGAATTTAGATTTGGTATCGAAATAAATACAAGTGAATACTTTGCTTGGATTAAACTTCTCTATCAATAATAATTGATCTACATCATAACGATTCGTCAATTCGTAATCAGTCAATTCGTAGTTGCCATCTTTATAAAAAGCAATCACGCGATCTTGCTCTTCAAAATTACCCAATAATATTCCGTTGCCATCTTTGTTGAGACGACCAAATGAACTATCGAAATAAATTTTCTCTGCAGATAGGGTAGAGCGACCGGCTTCTTTAAACTTTACCGATTTTACCGGATACTTCGTTACTTGATTGCCACCAGCGCTGCGACCTTTAATTTCAATTTCTTCGAAATAAAAATCTAATTCTTTATTGCGCGCTTTGCTACCTGGCGATAAATTGATTTGTACTTTCTCTGCTTCTCCATTGCTATTGGCACTGAAGTATATGATTTTACTATTAGGATTACCTTTGGTTAAATCATATTCTTTATCGCGTGTTACACCCGTTACATTAAAACGTTTGGCATAAGCAATACCAGTTTTGCCATCTAAATAAATAACATTGTAGGTAGTGCGCTCATCGTTTTTCTGAAAGGCCGCCAAGTAAATAATATCTTTACCCACAAAGGCTTTGTCGCTCACTTTGGTAATGACCATTTTACCATCTTTTCTAAAAACGATGATATTATCTAAGTCAGAACAATCAAAGGCAAATTCATCTTTCTTAAGACTCGTACCTATAAATCCTTCTTTATAGTTGACATACAATTTAGCATTAGCAATAGCTACAGCATTTGCTTGAATGTTCTCAAAGAGTTTTATTTCTGTTTTGCGCTCTCTTCCTTTGCCATGCTTTTTAAGCAATTGCTCATAATAAGCAATAGCATAATCGTTGAGGTGATCGATATGGTTTTGTACTTCTAATAAATGCTCTTCTACCGCTTTAATATGTTCATCGGCCTTGAAGGAATCGAATTTAGAAATACGTTTAATTTTAATCTCCGTTAATTTAATAATATCTGCTTCTACAATGGCTCTTCTAAATTTCTTCACATAAGGTTTCAAACCTTTGTCAATAGCCTCTATAACGCCTTCCCAAGTAGTTTGTTCTTCTATGTCTCTGTAGATTTTCTTTTCTATGAAGATGCGTTCTAAAGATGCGTAATGCCAATCATCTTCTAATTCGCCTAGTTTTATTTGTAGCTCTTGTAATAATAAATCTTTGGTATGATCTACCGAATGTTTTAATAAATGGCTAGCATTTAAAAACTGCGGCTTTTCGTCTAAAATGATACAAGCATTGGGAGAGATGGATACTTCGCAATCGGTAAATAAATATAAAGCATCAATGGTTTGGTCGGTAGAAATACCCGGTGCCAATTGCACAATCAACTCTACATCTTTTGCGGTATTGTCGGTAACGCTTTTGATTTTTATTTTACCCGAATCATTCGCTTTTAAAATACTATCTACCAATTGTTGGGTAGTAATACCAAAAGGAACATCTTTAATAGCCAATGTTTTTTTATCTACTTCTTCAATTCTTGCTCTCACCCTTACCTTGCCACCTCTAGCGCCATCGTTGTAATTGCTTACATCAATCATGCCGCCGGTAAGAAAATCGGGGTACAACTCAAATTTCTTTCCTTTCAAATATTTGATTGCGGCTTCTATAAGCTCGCAGAAATTGTGAGGTAAAATTTTGGTCGACAAACCTACGGCAATACCTTCAGCTCCTTGTGCCAATAGCAAAGGAAATTTCATAGGTAAGGTTATCGGCTCGTTTTTTCTACCATCATAGCTTAGTTGCCATTGGGTGGTTTTATTATTGAAGGCTACATCTAAAGCAAACTTAGATAAGCGAGCTTCAATATAACGCGCAGCAGCTGCACCGTCTCCAGTTCGCACATCGCCCCAGTTACCTTGCGTATCTATCATGAGGTCTTTCTGACCAATATTAACCATAGCATCGGTAATAGAGGCATCGCCATGCGGGTGGTATTGCATCGTTTGACCAATTACATTGGCCACTTTATTATAACGACCATCATCCATTTCTTTCATGGCATGTAAGATGCGTCGTTGTACGGGTTTTAGTCCGTCTTCTGCAGCCGGCACCGCACGTTCTAATATAACATAACTAGCATATTCTAAAAACCAGCTCTTATACATATCTTGGATATGTACCGAACTGTTTTGGTTGCTATCTAATAAATCTGTCGACATCGTATAAATTTAAATTCTATTGGCAAGCCACGATTCATGAATAGGTACTAACCACGAATGTAGCAATTCTTCTTTTGTTGTAATGGCATTATTAAAGAACAAGGTGTCTTTATGGATATAGCCTTTTTCGGATGCGTATTTCAATTGTTGTAAAGGGAGCATTTGCACTTTATCTTCTATTAGGAACGAAATGCTCATACGATCGAATAGCTGAATACCATATTGCTTCTCTAAGCTTTTAATAATGCGCACGCTGCTATCAATGCTGCATCCGCCTACTAAGGCACTAGCTTTTTCATCGGCCATCAATACGATAAACTGATTGAAAACAATACCAGCCCACGCTTTTACTTTCTTGCCATGGCTTTCCCATTGCTCGTAAAATTGTAAAAGTTGCTCCTTAATTTCAATAACTTCTTTTTCTCTAAAAGCTCTATTGCATTGATACACCCATACGCGTGCATCAGGGGCAAAATCGAGGGGTATTTGTTGTGCTACTGACGTGTGCATATTCCTTATTTTAAACTCGCTGCTACTAATTCTGCAATATCCATAATTTGCACCTGCTCTTCTTGCTCAAATTTCTTAACACCATCGCTAAGCATGGTCGTGCAAAACGGACAATTAGATGCAATGATAGAGGCGCCTGTTGCTAAAGCTTCTTCGCTACGCTCAAAATTGATACGGTTATTGCCTGGCTCATCTTCTTTAAACATTTGAGCGCCACCAGCACCGCAGCAAAGGCCATTTGTTCTGCAGCGTTTCATTTCTACTAATTCAATATCCAAAGCTTCTAAAACAGCTCTTGGTGCTTCATAAACATTATTGGCTCTGCCCAAATAACAACTATCGTGGTAGGTAATGCGTTTGCCTTTAAAGGTGCCACCTTCTTTCAGCTGTATGCGTCCTTCGTTGATCAATTCTTGAATCAATGTGGTATGATGCACAACTTCGTAATTGCCACCCAAAGCAGGGTATTCATTTTTAAGTACATTGAAACAATGCGGACAGGTTGTAACAATCTTTTTGATGTTGTACGCATTCATGGTTTGAATATTGTTGTACGCCATCATCTGAAATAAAAATTCATTGCCCGATCGGCGTGCCGGATCTCCGGTACACATTTCTTCTTTACCCAAAATAGCAAAGCTCATGCCCACTTTTTCTAAAATGCTCGCAAAAGCTTTTGTTACGCGCTGTGCTCGTTGATCGAAACTACCGGCACATCCTACCCAAAATAAAATCTCTGGTGAGCTACCTTCAGCGGCAAATGTTGCCATACTTTTTATATTCATAATTCGATTTTTAATAGGTTAAGCTTGGGTCCATGCGTCGCGGTCATCCGGACTCAATTTCCATGGGGCCATATTATTTTCAATATTACCAAACATCATATTCCATTCTTGCGGCGCATTACTTTCTTCCATAATTAAATTTCTACGCAATTGCATAATGATAGATAGCGGCTCTATACCTACCGGACAAGCCTCTACGCAAGCATTACACGTAGTGCAAGCACGCAATTCTTCTACACTGATATAATCATGCAATAAGCTCTTACCATCAGCTTCTATGTTGCCGTTCTTATCCATGCGGGCACTCAATTCCTCTGCACGATCACGCGTATCCATCATGATTTTTCTTGGCGATAATTTCTTGCCCGTAATATTAGCCGGGCATTGCTCCGTGCATCGTCCACACTCGGTGCAGGCATAAGCTTCTAAAAGATGTTTCCAGCTTAAGTCGGTAACGTCTTTAGCTCCAAAGCTAAGCGGCGCAGCATCGGTGCTCGCAGGAGCAGATGATGGATCCATCATATATAACACCTCTTGTTGTATTTCTGGCATGTTAGACAAGGTGCCTTGTGGCTCTAATCGGCTATAATAAGCATTAGGGAAAGCCAAGATGATGTGCAAATGTTTTGAGTAAGGGAGATAGTTGAGGAAGGCAAAGATACCTAATATATGGCCCCACCAAGTAAGGCGCATAAAGAGATGTACATTACTTTCCGACCAACCCGTAAATAAGCCTTTCAAATGTTGGCTCACTAAAAAATGGGCATGCGGATCGGCAGCGTTCATTAAAAGCAACATGCTCATGAGCACGATTTCGATATATAAAATTCTATTCGCATCTTTTAAAGGAGCACCTTGCAATTCGGGTGAGGTAAAACGTTTTAAGCGCAATACATTTCTTCTAAGCCAGAACGCAATAACACCTACCAAAACCAATACCGCTAAGATTTCAAAGAAGTTGATTGCCAAAGGGTAGAGGCTACCGAGATAAGGAGCAAAGGCGCGCTCCGTGCCACAAATACCATCTACTAATATTTCTAAAACTTCTATATTGATAAGAATAAAACCAGCGTATACAAAAAAGTGAAAGATAGCTGGAATAGGTTTTTTAAATAATTTCTTCTGACCCAAAGCCAATAAAACAACTTGTTTCCAACGCTCACTTTTGCGGTCGTTGATTTGCTCTTTTTTACCCAAAAAGATGGTTCTTCGAAGGCTGCTCATTTTGCGAGCAAACAATCCAATGGCAAAAATGGAAACTAAAAGGAAGAGAACTTGTTGAGCGAGCACCATACTTTAAAAATTATGCCACTAAAATAAGCGCTTTTCCAATAAAAACATAGTTTTGTTGAGCAATGTGAATTAAATTGCAGTAGAAAATTGAAAAAAGTATGCAGATGCTAAAAAAAACGCTCATGATAATGCTTTTGTTTCCTTTCTTAGGCTGGGAAACAAGTAAGGCACAAGAGATTAGTGCCGATGACCTTAAATTTTTAAAAGCAGAAGAAAAGGAATTAGTCGTACTAGCCGATTCTATGTTTCATGCCTTTATGCCCGAAATTAGAAGCGATTATAATATCAAATTTGTAAAGCGTTTACGCACGGCATTACAAACCCCTAATTCGTATTACTATACCTTTCCTACCCTGAGCAATTATGTCAATTTTTTAAGCCCAGAGGCGGGAGGGTTTAGAATAATCAACTGGAATGTGCCGGTTACCGATAATACCCTGCGTTATTATGGGGCTATACAACTAGAGCAAGCGGCTTTAAAATTATTTCCTTTGGTCGATTATTCTACCGAAATTAAAGAGAAAGATTACGATAGCGTATATAGCAATACCAAATGGTTTGGCTGTTTGTATTACAAAATCATCACCCATGAAGTGCAGGGACAGCGCGTATATACCTTGTTTGGCTTAAATGCGGAGGCCATGGTGAGCAATAAAAAGCTCTTAGATGTGCTGGTGATGACCGATAATGGCCCTGTTTTTGGATATCCATTATTTAGTATGAACAGCCTTGGCGGATCAGAGTTTTACAGAAAGCGTTTTGTGATGGAGTATAAAAAAGACGTGCAAGCATCGTTGAATTACGATAAGGAGATGAAGATGATCTATTTCGATAAATTGGTTTCTCAAGTCAATGATCCTAATCGTAAATATACCTATGTGCCTAGCGGACAGTACGATGGATTTAGATGGGAGGAAGATCACTGGCAATATGTGAGTGATTTTATGCCGGCTTTAAATTTGAAAGACGGAGAAGCGCCTACAAAATAATGCTTTGAAAATAAAAAAATGGGTGTATATTTGCGCTCTCAAAAATGGTCTCGTAGCTCAGCTGGATAGAGCAACAGCCTTCTAAGCTGTAGGTCTTTGGTTCGAATCCAAACGGGATCACGTAAAAAAGCTCAAAAAGAGTAAACAGCTTTGTTTATGTTTCTTTTTGAGCTTTTTTGTTGCCCTTTTTCACCCAAAACACAAATTTTAGTTATAGGCAAAATCTATTTTGTTTGCATATAAAAAATCGCATAAAAAACTTCTCTTTATTTGTTTTTTGTAGGTTGAATGTATTGCTGAAGTGTCTGCGTATAATCTTTAAATGCTTTAATTCCCTTTTGAGTTATTGAGCAAGTTGTCAAAGGATACTTTCCTTTAAATGATTTTTCAATTTTAATGTAATGAGCCTGTTGGAGTTTGTCTAACTGTACACTGATATTACCAGCACTTGCATTCGTTTTCTCTTTTATAAAAGAAAACTCTGCTTCCTCCACACTTATTAGTAACGAAATGATGGCCAAGCGTAGTTGCGAATGCAATAATGGGTCTAATTCTTTAAACATTTTTTCTAATCCGTTTATGCTGCTTCTTTTTCTAATTTACGTAATAAAATTCCTGGGATAAGATAAGCAAATAAAACACCTGCTGCTAATAAAAGTAATTGCGTTTCGAAAGATACAAAGAAAGCTATAGCTGCTGCAATCCAACAAATAATTGATCCAACTATAAATGCGCTTATTTTTAATGCACTTCCCGAAATATAGGTACTTATTGCATAAAGGCATAAAACAACAGGGTAGGTATTCAATTGTAATTTATTGGCATTTATAAGCACAATGAATAGGCTGATGCCAAAAGCAAACCACATATGATTTAATACTTGCTCAATATGAGTTTTACTTGTTGCTTTTTTTTGCTGTTTTCTGATGAATACTAGTTGAAGTAAAGTAGCTGTTGGAATTAGAATAGCCCATCCGATAGCATTATATTCGTTGTGGTTAAGTAATAATACATATTGTATAAGGCTAGCTATCATCACAGCTGATCCCCAAATAATGTAGAAAGGACTGTCATCATAAAAACGACGTTGAGCTGTTTTAATCATTTGAGCAATCAAATCAAGTTGTTGTTGAGGTGTATTTTCCATTTTACTTTGGTTTTAATTTTACAAATGTAAATTAGTTTATGATATAAACCAAATTAATTTATTAGTTATTGTTATTAAAAGTGATTAGATAATCTTGTTCAAACCCTAATTATTATTTTTATATTTTATCAAATTCCTTACATTTGAATATGCAGGCATCCTCCACTATAAAATCCTTTTCTAGCTTTAGCTGGTATGATTTTTGTAATCCTACAACAGCTGATTTGCAAGCAATAGCTAGCCAATATCAATTGGATTATTTTCAGATTATGGATAGCTTAGAAGTGGGGCATTTGCCTAAATACGAGCATCAAGCCAGCTATAATTTCTTAATTCTTCGTGCCTATACCGCTCAGCCTACAGATCGGGTAAACAGCATTGCTGATATCTCAAATAAAATTGCCTTCTTCTACAAAGAAGATCAACTCATCACCATTCATAGAACTCCTTTTGCTTTTTTAGCCGATTTAAAAAGTGATTACCCTTCTTGCGAATCGCTTTTGCTGGCTATGATAAAAGCTATGGTAGATAGCTATAATGAGCCTTCTAAATTATTGAGCGATCAGATAGATGCCATGGAGCAAACCATCTTTTTGCGCGATTATAAAAAGATATCTTTAACCGAACTCTATTTTCAAAAAACTAAAAGGCGCATCACTAAAAAACTCTTACAGATAACGCAGCAAGTCTTGCATCAAGTTGAAGTTAGCGCAGTGCATAAATCGGCCCTCGCGGATATTCATGATTCTATGCTCAATTTGGTTTTGGTCTATGAAGAGGTTTTGGATAATGCACATACCATACTCAATACCTATTTATCAATCAATGCCCAAAAGAGTAATGATGTCATGAAAGTGCTTACCGTGTTTTCTGCTTTTTTTTTACCGCTTACCTTTATCGTTGGCATTTATGGTATGAATTTTGAGCATATGCCCGAGCTCAAATGGGCCAATGGTTATTATCTTGCTTTAGGTTTTATGTTGCTCATTACCTTGGGTATTTACCGTTGGTTTAAGAAAAAAGGCTTTTTATAATTTTAATTTATTTATATGCTACGTTACATTGTCCTCCTCTCTTGTTTTTTACTTCTTTTAGTAGCTTGTAAAAAATCAAGTACGGATACCCTAGCACCCTCTAGTAATACAAACGTATACACTGGAACGGCATCTGTCTCTCAGGGTATAGGTACCTCTACAACGGTTAATCTATTTCCTCCGGGCATTCGGATTTCGGGTGTGGGTAGCGTAAGCTCTAGCGATGCACAATCATGGATAATGCCTGCAGCAACTAATTATTTACAAACCTCTTTTCCCTTTGCATCTGATTTACATAATATATATACAGCTGGTCATAGTTATGCCAATGCCAATGCAGCATTGAATAGCTTAAATGGCAATGATATTATTACCATAGATGCTACAGGGGAAGTTTTTACTGCTTTTATTTTTGCCGACAATTATTTTGAATTATATGTAAATGGATCACCTGTTGGCAAAGACCCTGTGCCGTATACCGAATTTAATTCTTGTATTGTTAGGTTTAAAGTAAAACGTCCGTTTACGCTTGCTGCAAAATGTGTAGATTGGGAAGAGAAATTTGGCTTAGGTGTAGAGCTCAATGGAGCTAATCCTTATTATGTTGGTGATGGTGGTTTTGTTCTTGTTTTAAAAGATGCAAGTGGTGCTATCGTTACCACAACAGATGCTAGCTGGAAAGCGCAAACATTTTATACCGCACCCATCACAGATTTAAGTTGTCCTACAGAAAGTGGCAATTATCGCTATACAACAAATTGCAATACCACAAATGCATCTGCTACAAGCTATGCTTTACATTGGTTAGTGCCTAATAATTGGTATGCCACTTCTTTTGATGATAGCAAATGGCCTGCGGCTTCTTTGTTTAGCAATACTACCGTTGGGGTCAATAACAAAGCGTCTTATACTAACTTCACCGATATCTTTGATAATAGCTCGCAAGATGCGAGTTTCATTTGGAGTACCAATCTTCTCCTCGATAATGAAGTGCTCTTTCGAAAAACTGTGCAATAAATACCTATTGCGTTTTTTTAGTTTCCAGTCCCTCTAATTCCTTAAAAATTAGGGGTTTAATTAATTTTTGTTTATTTTTAAATGGAGGAATTCAAATTTAAATTAAACGTTAAATAATTTTGATTTCTATTTAAACCAATTGTTAATTAACTTGTCCAAGCATTTTACCTAACTCTTTGAAAAAGATATCTATTATATTGTTTTTGGGTTTATTAATCCCCAATTTTACTTATGCGCAAACCACGCTTAAGAAAACGATGGAGGGTTATGAACTGTATCGCAATGGTAAACCTTATTATGTAAAAGGTTTAGGTGGCGATGTTAATCTTGATCTTATTGTAAAAATTGGTGGCAATTCTATCCGCACTTGGGGCGTTGAGCGCGCACAGCAAGTATTAGACGAAGCGCAAAAGAGAGGACTTAGCGTTATGCTCGGTTTTTGGCTACAGCATGAGCGTCATGGCTTCGATTACGACAATAAAGACAAAGTACTTAAGCAGCTCAATTATTATAAATCCATCGTTGATAAATTTAAAAATCATCCGGCCCTATTAGTTTGGGGTATAGGTAATGAGCTCAACTTACAATATACCAATCCGGCTTGCTGGAATGCAGTAGAAGATATTGCAGCTTATATCCATCAAGTAGATCCTAATCATCCTACTAGCACGGTAATTGCGGGCTTAGATTCTAGTGTAGTACAACATATTGTGCAGCAAGCACCCAATATTGATATCTTATCGGTAAATACTTATGGCGATATTGGTCATGCCGTAAGCAAGGTGCAAAGTTATGGCTGGAAAGGCGCTTATATGATTACGGAGTGGGGACCAAATGGCCATTGGGAATCGCCAACAACTAAATGGAATGCTGCCCTAGAGCAAACCAGTACAGAGAAGAAAAATGTATACTACCAACGTTATCAAGATTATATAGCGGCTAACAAAAATTATTGTTTAGGCTCTTATGCTTTTTTATGGGGCGCTAAGCAAGAATATACCGAAACTTGGTATGGTTTATTTTCTAAAGAAAACATGCCTACCGAGCCTATCGATGCTTTGGAATATGTGTTTAACGGTACTTTTCCAAGTGCTGCAGCACCTGCTATTACCGCTATTCAAATCAATAATACACCAGCAACGGCTTCTATTTATTTAGATGCTTCGGAGAAAGCACAAGCATCGGTTACAGCGGTATTGCCTACTGGCATTGCTACTTACGGACCAGCCTTGCCCGCATTTACCTACGCCTGGAAAATATTAGCAGAGAGTGATGATAAGAAATCAGGTGGTGATGTGGAAGAAGCTGCTCAAGAAATACATGGTTTAATCCGTGACGAACGTAAAGCAGATATTAGCTTTAGAGCACCGAATAAAGCGGGCGCATATCGCTTATTTGTGAGTATATATTACCATCATAAAGTGGCTTATGCCAATATACCTTTTTATGTAAACCCTGCAAAAGAAGGCGCTAAGCAAGTCCGCTTTATGCAAATGAAACAAAAAGACATGTCGTCCTTTGATACAAGTAATGAATAAACTAACCGGATATATAAGCTTGGCCTTGATCTTGGTATCGGGTAAATCGTTTTCACAAGATTCGAAATCGATAAACCTTAGAGCATTTATTGGTGCAGACTCGGTTACTTATACCAGAGAAGTTGATCAGTTTGGTAATTTTCCAAAGGAAGCTAAAGCGCTTTTAGATCAATTTTCTATTAATGGATATTATCGTTTTGTGGGCAATTATAGAGAGCTCAGCAAAGCTTATGAGGTAAACAAAAACAATCCTAATAATTTATTCATTGGTGATGATAGCCAAATACCGCAATTGATGATGAACATTAGCGGTAGTGTAGCACCTAATACTTCTTTTGGCACCGATTTATTTATTTGGTCGCCAATGACAGGTATGGGGCAAGCAGAAAATGTAAAGGGATTAAACTTAGGTATAAGTTTGTACGGAAGCTATGCTAGTAGCTTGGGCGATTTTAATATTAGAGCAGGAGGTATCAATTGGTATGCCTTATCGGCTATGACCTTTCAGGCTAATAAAGGTTATAACAGATACAGTATTTTTGAACGCAATCCTTGGGATCCGAATACTAAAAACATTGAAGACCGTTATACCACTTTTTATAACTCAGGTGCTATCAATCAAGATGAGCGTTGGGGTCAGCAAGCTTTTCAAGGGCTTATTTTAGAGGGCGCTCGTATGCCACATGGCTTATCGGGCTCGTTTATGTATGGCAAAACGCAATTGAATGGTGGCTTATCGCCTTTGCCCAATAATTCTGTTGGTGGCAAATTGAGAAAAGATTATGGCATGAATTTCATCAGCCTTAATACGTTCAATAATATAAGTTTTAAAGACTCTTCTCAAAAAGACAGAATTGGTTTTAATATCGCTACGCTAGAATTTAAAAATATTTTTGGAGCTTATAAGATTAATGGGGAAATAGGTATGGGCCGTTATTTTGTGCAAAATAGCAATCAGCCATGGGGAGAAGCCATCTCTATAAAAGTAGCGCGCGATTTATTTGCAAAATTTCCTACTGAACTACATTTATATAGAATCAGTCCGCATGTAATTAATAATTCAGCAACCTTTATCAATTCCTCTATTGATGTAAGTGTATTATCTAATGCCTCTTCGGTACAGCCGGTTTTACCTGCGGTAGCGAGTGGTATGATGCCTATTGGTCAATTGATTAATAATCGCCAGGGTATAGATTTAAATGCACAAATCAATATCGGTAGATTAAAATCTTCAATTGGTTGGAGTGTAAGTAGTGAGTTGCAATCGGTGTCTTCAAAAATAACGTATTCGCATCCTATCAATAGTTTGGCCTTAGCTCATTTTTGGCGATGGGATTTCCCGAGCAATGTAGGTCCGTATAATAATTTATCAAAAATCTATAGAACGGTTTATGAAACTTTAGAATTAACCGATGTAGATCCGATCTCTAAATTACCTACGTTTAAAAAACATTTTAATGCTATAGAATGGAATGCCAAATATCAGAATCGCATTTTTAATAAACCGTGTTATTTCTTTTATTTAGGTCAATTCAGTTCTGCACAAACCAATTTTTCACCCATTACCGTCTTTAGTGAAAAAGCATTGTTGCGTACGTATTACCATCAGCTAGAAGGGTATATGAAAGTGAGTAATAATTTGGTGTGGAGCAATTATTTAGGTTTTGAGCGCATATTGGCTAATTATCAATCTAAAACGGATGATGTATCGGCTCGACCAAAAAACCAAACGGGTTATAGTATAGCTACGGGTTTAGATATTAGAATGAGTAAAGGTGCAGGTTTATACTTGCGTCAGCGATGGATGAATTATAAAGATGCTAATTTTAGTAAAGACGCATATCAAGGTTTTGAAACTACTGTAGAAATAAAAATATTTTTTTAGATGAAACATTTACAACTTTTAGTACTGTTCTTGTTTTTTGTTGCTAGCCTTCAGGCACAGCAAAAGAAAACAGTCGATTTTATTGGCGGCGCCCGCTCTTATATGTCTAACAGTCAGCTGAGCGTACAAGATAGTTTGCCCGACACTACTACCTTAAAACGCAATACAGGTGGTTATGCACTCATCGATTTGGGTGTTAATATCCGACCGAACGATAAAACAGAAATCATGGGTATGTTTCGTATTCGAAATGAATATGGTGGTTTTTGGGGTGCGGGTGTAAGTTTTGATGTTCGTCAATTGTGGTTAAAAGGAATTATTGGAAATGTAGTACGTTATCAATTGGGCGATTTGAATTTAAAACAAACGCCATTTACTTTACACAATAATCGTTTTCAATTATTAGACTCTATGCCTAGTGTTTTTCAATTGCAACAAAACATTATCAGCTACGAGAAATTTTATACCAACAATACCTGGCGTCAGCAAGGAGCCAATGTAGATATGGGGTTGAGCTTTAATAAGTATATCCAATCCATGGATGTAAATGCCTATATCACGCGTTTGCGTGCTACTGATTTCAATGCTATTCCAGATCGTTTATTGGGCGGCTTTACCATTGCTATCAAACAAACAGCGCGCAGAAGTTTTGGTTTACATAAAGTATCCACCTTCGATCTTAAAGGCACTGTATTAGATAGTAATATGTACAGTAATAATGTAACTACTGTATTTGCACAGCAAGATGTATTTATTAAAAACCACTTAAGTACGTTTAAATTAGAACTTGGTAATAGTGTAGCTAAATACTCGCACGATGCCTTCGCGCCGGTGTTAAAAGATTATTTCATTCATGCACATATGCATGTTGTAGCACCTAATAATAAATGGGAATCTACTCTGGCCTACCTGAATGTTGGTCCGGATTTTAGAAGTGTAGGAGCGCAGAGCATGAATATTAATTTCCAAGCGAGCACCAATTATTATAACAGTTATGCCAATGATAAATTAAGCAGACCTTTATCTATCATGGATTTAGTTAGAAGCGAAAATATCTATACCACTGGGGTTACTTCTAATTTGATGAGACCTTCATTGGCTTACAATGCGATCCTACCTTATGGCTTAGCTACGTTCAACAGAATAGGAGCATATTGGAAAGCGTCGTATAATGGTTTTAAATCGGTAGGCTTGCAGGCTACGGTTTATAAATTATCAGAAGTAAGAGGACAAGGAACTACGCAGCTCAAACAATTTTTGCAAGCAGAAGTACAATCGACTTTCAAATTGCATGAGTTGATGAGCACTAAAAAACCATTCTTATTTCAAGCAGGATTTAGATTTCAAAATACACAACGTACAGGTAGGGTAGCGGTTGAAGACGTTGATTTAAAATCTCTTGCTCTTCAAGCGGGATGTACCTACGAGTTTGCGCCTAAATTACAAGTTATTGGTGGTTTAATTTGGTTCCAATCGAAAGGAAATGATTTCCAAGCTGACAGAAATGTATATACTACAGTAGATTATTATACCAATCAAAAGATGGATGTGGCGCAACAAATGACTGCTTTAGGTTTGAAATGCAATTTTAGTCCTAAATCCTATATAACGGCATTATATCAATCGGTAAACTATAAAGATAAATTATTAGTTATGCCAGATTATACGATGAATCAATTTTTATTAATTTATAACATGACATTCTAATGAAAAAAATTATACTAATAGCAACATGCTTTTTGGGTTTCACTTTTCTTTCTTGTAGAAAAGATGCTACTAAAATAGATGGCCCAAGTATCGAAGAATTGTATAGCAGTTTTAAAATGCTTGCTAATTTTAAAGCCAATAAAGATTCTGTTGATTTTGCTAGCGGAGCTACGGTAGGTTTTTCGGCTACTTTTAATAAAATTGTAAGTTGGAAAATTACGATTACCGGCACTACCTCTAAAGCAAGAAAAGTATTTAGCGGTCAAAGCAAAAGTATAGATGCTGCTTCAACTGTTTGGAATGGCACTACTACTTATTTCCCTTTATTTGCAGCTGAAAATTGCATTGCCAAGCTAACCATTGATGGTGTTATGGATACTTTTCAAGTGCCTATTAAAATCAAAAATACTCGCGTTATTAATACCTCATTAGTAATTGCCGATTATGAGAATGGTTTCAATCCAGCATGGGTAAAGTTTGTACAAACTGGTGCTAATATGGATTTTAATATTAAATCAGATAGCAGCAAAGTACAAGGTAATAGTTATTTAAATATGGCTGGAACGGTAAATTGGGATTGGTTGATTGGATTGATTGATTATCCAGCATCGGCATATTCTACAACATCAAACACCTTGAATTTAAATGCGAATCCAGATGCAGTTTATTTCAACTGCTTAGTTTATGGTGTACCCAATACCAATATGTCTAAAGTGCTTTTCCAATTTAAAGAAGATGAAAATGCAGATGGCGTATTTAATGCTAATAATGAGGATGAGTATGCCTTTAATATCGATGTAACCTGGACAGGTTGGAAATTAGTTTCTATAAAGTACTCGGATATCACCGCATTGGTTAATGGTCAGCCGGTAACTCCTAAAGGAAATAGCATTCATAATCCCAATAAGATTGGTAAAATATCAATGTTGCATTTAGCCGATAAAGCACTAGGTGCTGCGGCATGTAAAATTGATTTTATTTGTTTCACATCAGCTCCATTAGAACTCTAAATGAAATTTGCACGACCCCTAATTTGTTTGTGTGTGCTCGCTGGCTTTAGTTCTTGCGAGGTGGCTAAGTTGGCTCAAGTGCAAATGAAGCCCATAGCCTTGTATGATGTTATGCCTGCGGCAGATACGAATGCTATTATGGGTTTTAAGGCGGTTTCTATTTATGCTAATACTTTAGATAATAGCGTTTGGTCGTCGCCAGAAAAACAATGTGTAAACTTAAGTAAAGAAAATAAAATAGTTTTTGAAGGCACGGAAGCTTTACATGTAAAATGGGATAAGATCACCGGTGGATGTAATTGGATAGGTATTGGTTTCGGTTGGAATAATTGGCAAGCCAAAGATTTTTCAGAAATAGTAGACTTGGCAAGTATTCAAATGAAAGTGCGTTCGGTGAAAGGAAGCTTTAAAAATTTTCCAGTAGCTTTTGCTATAGAAGATTATACGAATGTGCAAACCTATTACGGCTTTAAAGCAAGCTTAGCATCGGGAGTATTTACAGATACGGCATGGACTACGGTAACTATTCCATTGAGCAAATTTCCATTCAAAGCTAAAGATGCGGATGTAAGTAAAGTGAAGCAATTGATTATTCAATTAGAAGCAGACGGAGATATATATTTAGATGCTATTAAAATTGTGAAGAATGAAAATTAAAGTACTCTTCTTTTTAACTGTTTTTGCTTTTGCAACAACTTCTATATTCGCACAGAAATGGAGCGATTTAGCTATTGACTCATTGATTGCAAAGATGAGCATAGAAGAAAAAGTGGGGCAAATGACGCAAATTGATTTAGGAGTGGTAGCAGAAGGAGGTATTTGTAATTTAAAACAACCGCAACGCATTGATATTACCAAATTACAAGAAGCAATAGGTAAATATAAAATAGGGTCTATTCTTAATGTAGGTTGTGGTAGTGGCACTATTAGTGGGCCTAATTGGAATGTGATACATCAAACAATTATTAAAGAAAATAAAAAAATTGCCCGATTACCAATTCCAATTCTATATGGCATCGATGCAATTCATGGTGCAAATTATACCAAAGGAGCAACCTTATTTCCACAGCAAATTGCACAAGCGGCAACATGGAATCCAGCATTGGTAGAGCAAGCAAATGCCGTATCTGCTTATGAAACAAGAGCGAGCGGTATTCCTTGGAATTTTTCCCCGGTTTTAGATTTAGGCAGACAACCTTTATGGTCGCGTTTTTTTGAAACCTATGGCGAAGATGTTTGTTTAGCAAGCGCTATGGCACGAGCTGCTATTAAAGGTTTGCAAGGCGATGATGTGTCAAGCAAGTACAAGGTAGCCGCTTGCATGAAACATTTCTTGGGTTACAGTTTTTCATTAAGTGGTAAAGATCGTACACCGGTGTGGTTATCGGAGCGTGAAATGCGAGCTTACTTTTTACCTACATTCCAAGAAGCTATAGCTACAGGTGCCAAAACTGTAATGATTAATTCAGGCGATATTAATGGCACGCCAGTGCATGCCAATTATGATATCCTAACAACCTTATTGCGCGACGAATTGAAATTTAAAGGGGTAGCAGTTACCGATTGGGAAGATATTTATAAGTTAGAACAATTGCATCGCGTAGCGGCAACTAAGAAAGAAGCTGTGCGCATGGCTATCATGGCTGGTGTGGATATGAGCATGGTACCTAACGATTTTCAGTTTTGTGATTTATTAGTTGAGTTGATAAAAGAAGGTACGGTACCCATGAGTCGTATAGATCTTTCGGTAAAGCGAATTTTAAGTTTAAAGAGAGATCTTGGTTTGTTTGAGCATCCTATTTATGCTGTAAAAGATTATCCTGCATTTGGCTCTGTGGATCATAGTAATTTGAGTTATCAAGCAGCGGCTGAATGCCTTACCTTATTAAAAAATAAAAATGCAGTATTGCCTTTAGTAGCCCAGAAAGATAAGATTCTTGTATGTGGACCAGCAGCACATTCCCTGAATTTATTGAATGGCGCATGGACACATACTTGGCAAGGTGTAGATACTACCACCAATACGCCCGGTAAGAAAACTATTTTACAAGCATTACAAGAGCAATATGGAAATCAATTAACCTATTCACAAGGCGCTAGTTTAGATGCGCTCATCAATACAGAAGAGTTATTAAGTAAAGCAAACAGCGCGGATAAAATTGTAGTTTGTTTGGGCGAATTACCAAGCACTGAAGTGCCAGGTAATATAAAAAGTTTAGACTTGCCAGAGGCGCAAATACAATTGGTGAAACAATTAGCGAGCTTGGGTAAACCTATTATTTTAGTTTGTTGTTTTAATAGACCAAGAATTATAGCACCTATTATACCTTTAGTAGATGCTATGGTATATGCTTATTTGCCAGGTGATGAGGGTGGTAGAGCTATTGCCGATTGCATAACTGGAAAAATAAATCCAAGTGGCAAACTGCCGTTTACATACCCTGCTGCAAGTAACGACATTGTACATTATGATAGAAAAAGAACAGAGGATTTAGACATCGACTTTTCTATGAATGCATATCAACCTAGTTTCGATTTTGGATTTGGTTTATCATATACTCAATTTATATATGCGCCTATTAGCATTTCTACTGATACTTTAAAGAAAGGTTCCAAAATTTTAGTAAATTGTAAAGTGAAAAATACCGGTGCAAGAAGAGGGGCAGAAGTACTTCAATTGTATTATAATGATTTAGTAGCTTCGATAACGCCAAGTGTAAAAAAATTAACGGCTTTTAAAAAGGTAATGTTGGAGCCCAATGAGGAAAAAGAAATACAGCTAGAATTAACTTCGGAGAGTTTTAGCTTTATCAATAAAAATAACCAACGTGTTTCGGAACCAGGCTTAATTGAACTTATGATTGACCAACAAAAAAAGTTAATTTATGTGGAATAGATTATTAGCATGTTTGCTTGTTTTGTCTGCAGTAGGATGCAAACAAGGAGATCCGCCACCAAAGAAGGAAACGGGCGATATCTTTTTTTCTGGCTATTATTGGAATTTTAAAAATAGCAATGAAAATCAAGTTGGACCAGGTCCAAATAAATTTGCTTCTACCCCCAATAATATTTGGGTAGATGCTGCAGGTATGTTGCACTTAAAAATTACCAATGTCAATAACAGATGGTATTGTAGTGAATTGATTTCTGCACGTACCATGGGTTATGGTACGTATATTTTTACTACTGCTAGCGATCTTACTACATTAAATGAGCGCGTAGTATTGGGTTTATTTACTTGGAACGATTATAGTTTTCAAACTCAAGCCAATAGTGAAGTGGATGTTGAGTTTTCCAAATGGAATAATGCTGCAGATTCTTTTTTACTTACCTATAGTGTGCAACCGGTTTGGTTTAGCAATCCAGCTCCTTATCCAGAGCGCACAAGACATGTAGCTATGCAAGTGAGTAAATTAAAAAATGTATGTACACACGTAATGTATTGGTCGCCAGATATAGTTAGATGGGATAGTTATGAAGGTCCGAATCCCAGTGGTGCTAAAATTGCTTCTTGGAGCTTTGATAAGAATAATATTACAAGAAGAAAAATAGAAGGTAGCAGAACATCTAATCCCGTAGTTATTCCAGCACCTGAAGACAGTACACATGCTAGAATGAATTTGTGGCTATTGAATGGTCTTGGTCCATCAAATAATAAAGAAGTAGAAGTCATCATTAAATCTTTTAATTATATACCCCTTTAAAATTTTTATTAACAACAAAACAAAACAACTATGAAAAAACAACTACTATTGAGCCTACTAGCAAGTTTTATGTTTGCAGTAGGATTCGCACAAAACAAAAATGTAACCTTTGTGGTTAAAAGTCCAGACTCTTCACAAGTATTTGCATTTGGAGATTGGAGCAACTGGGGAAATTACCCGGGTAATGTAATGACATCTATGGGTGGTGGTTACTATTCTGTAACTATTCCTATGACTGCTGGTGCTCATGAATTCATGTTTGTAAACGGCACAGCTGCATTCGTTAAAGAAGGTATTACGCCTACTATGCCATGTACTAACGGTAACGCACAGTATACCAATAGAACAATTACTGTAGCTAATGATACCACGTATTGCGCTACTTGGGCTACTTGTACATCATGTACGGCGCCTGCAGCTAATGTATCCATAACGTTTAAAGTACAAAACCCAGATTCTACTCCTGTTTATGTTTTCGGTAGCTGGAGCAACTGGTCAAACTATCCTGGTACAGCAATGACATCTCAAGGTGGCGGTATCTATCAAGCAACTATTTCTATGCCTGCAAATGCTACTTATGAATATTTGTTTGTAAATGGTACAGCAGGTACTAAAGAAGTATTGAATCCAGCATGGACTTGTACCAATGGAAATGGACAATATACTAATCGTATGTTGACCGTGACTACTGCTAACCAAACTATTTGTCGTCGTTGGGCAAAATGCGATTCTTGTAATTCAGTAGTTCCATCAAACATCAATGTTAAATTCCAAGTGAAGAGCCCAGACTCTACTCCTGTTTATGTTTTCGGTAGCTGGAGTAACTGGTCTAATTTCCCTGGAACTCAAATGACTTCTGTAGGTAACAATACTTATGAGGTTACTATTCCAATGGCTTCTAATCAAGATATCGAATATTTATTTGTAAACGGTACGGGTACTAAAGAAGTTTTAAATTCAACTTGGACATGTACTAACGGTAATACACAATACACTAACCGTCTTACTAAAATAAAAAGTAATGATACTACTTTATGTGCTACTTGGAAAAGTTGTGTTGCTTGTAATACAACCAATATTCCTGGTATTGCAACTGAAAAAGTAGGCATGAGCTTAGCAAAAAATCAAGTAAAATTGTTTACTAACGATAAAATGAATATCGAGTCATTACAAATTTTTGATATCATTGGTCGTAACATATTTACTACAAATAATGTAACTACCAATACGGCAATCCCTGTAGAAGTAGATGCTAATAAAATCTATATTATTAGAGCTCGCATTCAAGGTCAAGATTATACCTTCAAAGGTGTTGTTGTAGAATAGTTCTATTCTATGTTATTAATAAAAGCCCAATGATTGATCATTGGGCTTTTATTTTAATACCAATAAAAAAGGATTGACCAGGGTCAATCCTTTTTTATATTAAGATTTGTTTTTCTTATTTAATGGCTGCTTGTACTAAGCTAGCTGCTTCACTTAGTAAGATAGCAGATTGTACTTTTAATCCAGAGTTTACAATCAATTCTTTTGCTACTTCTGCATTAGTACCTTGAAGACGCACAATGATTGGAATATTAATATTGCCTAAGTTATTATATGCTTCGATAACACCTGCCGCAACACGATCGCAACGAACGATACCACCAAAAATATTAATTAAGATAGCTTTTACATTAGGGTCTTTCATGATGATTCTAAACCCAGCTTCTACTGTTTGTGCATTAGCTGTACCGCCTACGTCCAAGAAGTTAGCAGGCTCACCACCAGCTAATTTAATCATGTCCATAGTAGCCATTGCTAATCCAGCACCATTTACCATACAACCTACATTACCATCTAATTTTACATAGTTTAAGTTGAACGCTCCTGCTTCTACTTCTGTAGGATCTTCTTCGCTGGTATCTCTTAATGCTTCGATGTCTTTATGACGCATCATAGCATTATCATCAATATTCATTTTACAGTCTACAGCAATGATTTTATCGTCTGCAGATTTAAACAATGGATTGATTTCTAACATTGAGCAATCTAAGCCTACATAAGCATTGTATAAATTAGTAACGAATTTTACCATGTTTTTAAACGCATCACCGCTCAATCCAAGATTGAAAGCAATGTTTCTAGCTTGGAATGCTTGAAGGCTCATTCCTGGAGCAATCCACTCTTTATGGATTTTTTCTGGTGTATGATGCGCTACTTCTTCAATATCCATACCACCTTCGGTGCTATACATGATTACGTTTTGTTTCTTAGCACGATCTAGTAAGATAGATAAGTAAAACTCTTTACGATCGCTTGGTCCATCATAATACATGTCTTGAGCAATCAATAATTTGCTTACTACTTTTCCAGCCTCACCGGTTTGGATCGTAACAAGGGTATTGCCTAAGATATTTTTAGCAACAGTACCTGCTTCTTCAGCACTTTTTACCACTTTTACACCATGTTGTTCTGGCACTTCTCTCATGGTACCTTTACCACGACCACCCGCATGAATTTGAGCTTTCATCACTACAAATTTTGTGTTGGTAGCTGTAGCTGTTTGTTCGTATGCTTTAATAGCATCTTCTACGGTTTCAACAGCAATACCTTCTTGGGTAGGTACATTATATCTTTTTAAAAGTTCTTTTGCTTGATATTCGTGCAGATTCATGTGTTAAAAATTTGGGCAAAGATAATATATAATGTTTATTAATTGTAGGGATTTTGCTCAATTAATGGTATTAAATTTTGCTACTTATTCATTGATTTGGAAGCTATAATAGTAATTGCCTCTTTGTCCGGGGTAAAAACCCGCTATTTGAATGAAATTCTTATTGTTGATGGCATTTGCTATTTGTTCTTCGGTGGCAATGGCTATATCATTGATAGCCGTTATGATAAACCCCTTTTGAATATTGCTTTGTTGGGCTAATGGGCCATTGCCTAAATCGGTAATGATAAGGCCATTATTGATGCCGTATTGTTTTTTTTCTTGTTGACTTAAAAAACGGTAGGAAGCACCAAAAAGCTCTTTCTGACCGGTAGTTTCTGCATTGCTTTTAAGAGTTACGGTACTGGTTTTGCTTTGCCCGTCTCTCCAATAACCAACAGTCACTTCGTCCCTAGGGTGATAACGCGCTATTTGCTCTAATAAAGAAGGTACTGAATTTACCTTTACCTGATTGATGGCTTGAATAAGATCGCCTATTTTTAAACCCGCTTGCTCTGCAGCACCATTTTTACTGAGGCCTACGATAGCAACACCTTGAATTTCGTCTAAATGATATTTTTTAATTTCTTCTTCGCTAGCTGTTTTAATATCTTTTGGGTTGATGCCCAAGAACGCTCTTTGTACTTTGCCGTATTGAATTAAATCGGCACTTACTTTTTTTACAATATTGGAAGGTATGGCATAAGAATAGCCTGCATAGGAGCCCGTAGGCGAACTGATAGCTGCATTGATACCTACCAAATCACCATTACTATTAACTAATGCACCACCGCTATTGCCTGGGTTTACCGCTGCATCGGTTTGTATAAAGGACTCTATAGCATTTTGTTGGTTTTTATGTATGCCGATATTTCTACTTTTAGCACTTACGATGCCCGCAGTTACGGTAACATCTAAATTGAGTGGATAGCCAATGGCTAATACCCATTGTCCTAATTTTACTTGGTCGCTATTGCTAAATTTTAGATAGGATAAATTGTTTTCCTCCACTTTTAATACGGCTAAATCCGTTGCCATATCTGTGCCTATTAATTTAGCTTGTTTGCTTGTGCCATCACTTAGAGTAACCGTTATTTTTTCAGCATTAGC
>Ga0222712_10001463_pt1 | contig 29150 bp, 21 predicted proteins | sample C33_657DmetaG_FD_165043 | JGI IMG/M metagenome (GOLD analysis project Ga0222712, IMG submission 165043) | Estuarine water microbial communities from San Francisco Bay, California, United States - C33_657D | ecosystem: Environmental > Aquatic > Marine > Unclassified | place: USA: California... | reverse complement strand
TTCCTTAGGCGCCTAGTGTCCACCGCTGGCGGGGGAATAAAAGGGGGTGGTTTTTAATTTTAGTGTCGAGAAATACCAAGCATAGGAAAGTGCTTGGTGTTACTCACCAAGCATATTATAATTTCATTCCGCTCATAGCCGCGGGGGCCTAGTTCTTTTTCTGTAGCAAAAAAGAACCATGCCGAGGCGGTACGACGAGACCATGAGCGCCTTTAAAAAACAATAAACAACAGCGAATAAACCTACCGCTGCGCCTGCTGCTATGAAAGGTTCTGCGAGGGCTAAGACAGTAATTGCCGCACCAGTCAATGCGGAAGAGAGGTGAACGGAGGTTCAGTGAATGGACGATTTGTTTAAGATTTATATAAATTTTCCTGTGCCTGCTTTTAGCTACCTTCCATTCATAACACTGCTGCCGATACCTCCCGATAGCTACCGGGACAAGGCGGGAGGAACGATTATTAAAGGTCTGTGCAAGCGTGGTGGAGAATAAAAATTGTACTTCACCGTCTTGCGCGTCGCGCGCGCTAGCAATGCCGGTATTGAAATTTAGCAATCATCAATTTGTAACTCTTTGAATTAATAAATTCATATTTTCATTTACAACGATGTTTATTTTGTATTTTCAAATGTTCTTGAAACTTGACATTTGGGTTTTTATCATGATTTTGTCACTCAATTAACCCGAACAAAAAAAATATTTCAGACAAAATTATCCTTATTAAAAACACGCTCACCAACACTAAGACAGAAATTAAATAATTAGTAAATGAAACGAAGAAACGCACTAAAAGGATTGGCACTGCTCCCATTCGCAGGCACTGTTCTCAGAAGTCAAACTACTCAGGCAACTACTCAGAATGCGGGTAATAATGCCATTATAGAAACATTGGAACCAGGTTCAGCTGCATCTAATTTCATGGCTGCAACAAATATCTTTCGATCCATAGGTGTTGAGCCTGTGATTAATTGCATGGGCACTTTTACAATCATTGGAGGTTCTTTAGAGCGTCCCGCCGTTCGTGTAGCCATGGAAGCGGCTTCCCATAATTTTGTGCAGTATGATGAGCTGGCTGATGGAATTGGTCAACGACTGGCTGATTTAACGGGTGCCGAATGGGGTATGGTATCGGCTGGATGCGCCGCCGGACTTAAACACATAACCGCCGCCTGCGTTACCGGTGGAAATCCTGAAAAACTGATCCGTATTCCTGATCTCACTGGCTTTGATAAGAATGAAGTCATTATACCTGATTTTTCAAGAAATGCCTATGATCATGGGATACGAAATATTGGTGTTAAAATTGTAAGTGTAAAAACACCTGAGGAGCTTGAAAAGGCTATCAATCCACGTACTGCGATGATTTATATTCGCTCAACCGATACGGATACTTTTACTGGACAGCCATTGTCGCTTGAAGTAATTTCCCAGATTGCTAAACCACACAAAGTACCAGTATTGGTTGATGCTGCTGCTGAGAATCTGACATTGCCTCCAGTTCACCTCAAGAGAGGTGCTACTATCGTTGCATATAGTGGAGGGAAAGCAATTTGTGGACCCCAATGTGCTGGTTTAATGCTTGGTGATAAATCTATTTTAATGTCTGCATGGCAGGCAAGTTCTCCGCATCATGGTCCTGGACGCGACAACAAAGTAGGCAGGGAAGAGATGATCGGGATGATGGCGGCTGTAGAAGATTGGGTAAAGCGTGATCATGACGCCGACTGGAAAAAATGGTTGGGATGGCTGGATACTATTTCGAAAAGATTAAGCCCGATTTCGGGTTTAAAATTAGAAGTTATAGAACGAACCTTACTGGATAATAAAACACCAGTCTTAAAAGTTAGCTGGAATCCTCAAAAACTCCATATCAGTGGATTTGAAGTGGCCGAAGAATTAGGAAGAAATAAGCCCAGAATTGCGGTATGGGCAGAAGATGATAGTGAAGGTGATAGTTTTTTCAATATCACCACCGGGCAAATGCAAGCCGGAGAAGAAAAAATAGTTGCAGAAAGAGTCTTTGAAATTTTTTCAAGAAAGCGTGATGCTAAACCTGAAACGATGGCGGCAGCTGCTGCGAACCTGAATGGTCGTTGGGATCTGAGCATACAATTCTTTAGCAGTATCAGTCAGCATTCCTTAACTGTTGTACAGGATGGCAATTGGTTGAGTGGAATTCATCAAACTGATTTTCAATCTGGAAACATGAGTGGGACAATTGAGGGAAATCGAGTCTTTATGCAAAGTGCTATGCGGATTGTGGGTGATGATCTGTCCTATCAGTTTTCAGGGATTATAAATGGAGACCTGATCTCTGGAGATATTCACCTCGGGGAGTATCGTACAGCTAAGTTCACTGCTAAACGAAATGTGCAGAAAGCACCTAGAAGAAAAGTAAATATTCCTGCAGGGCCGCCATTGGCAACCTGATCAGGCCATAAAATTTTAAAATTCATTCATAATAGAAGTAACTATGAAATCAACTCGAAGATCAGTTATAACCGGCATTTTTTCAACTATTGCCGGACTTGCAGGATATAGTTTGGTAGCTCAGTCACAGACCCCACTAAAAAATGATGCCCAGTTATTGAGTACGGGAGCATCCCCGGATGTAACCCTGTATCCAGGATCAATCAGGTATGGAAATATGGTATTTGTATCCGGAACGGGTGCAGATGCGGAATCCGTTTTTGAGATCAAAGCCGACACCGACTTTGTGCTTAAAAAGATGGAGAAGCGATTACTGGCTGCAGGTTCCTCAATGGAAAAGGTATTGAAAGTAACCGTTTTTTTAAGCGATATGGCCGATTTTGAAGGGATGAATGAAGTGTACAGAGGAAGATTTGGTGAAAAAGTACCAGTTCGTTCAACTGTTGCGGTTGCAAAAGGTGGTATTCCAGGCAAATCGATTATTGAGATTGATTGTATTGGGTATGTGTAAAGCCTAATCTACATACTAAGGATAATGCAAGAAAACAAGATAATCATTTATCAGGCCTACTGAAACAGGTTTTGGTTAAAAAATTAAATCATGAAAAGAAGAAATTTTCTAGAGAAAACACTTACTACAAGCGGAGCTTTATTAGTTCCAGGAGCTTCTATTGCAGCAATGAATAGCAAGACTTCAGTAAATGAAGCACCAGTAGATAAAAATGATAATGAAACGATTTTTGATGAGGTGGTCATCGAGAGACCAGTTAGTGGGAAACCCCACCTGGGTAAAGTTTTAGCAGTAATTCAGCCTCATTGCGACGATATTCCGATTTTTGCCGGAGGTACTGTAGCTAAATTAATTGATGAAGGTTATACCGGATACCTGATCAGAACTACCAATGATGATGCGGCCGGAAGCGGAAAAAATTATGGTGAGGTAGTTTCAAATAATGAAGCGGATACTGAGGCGGTTGCACGGGTACTCGGTCTGAAGAAAACCTATCATCTTAATTACCGGAATCATAACATGGATGAGAATAACATTCAGGAAATCAAAGCCAGAATGATCTTTTTAATCAGAATGCTGAAGATTGATACAGTGATTTGTTATGATCCATGGGCACCATATGAAAACAATCCGGATCATTACATTACCGGACGCGCAGTTGAAGCAGCAATTACTCCAGCTGGCAGTCATTTAGATTACCCTGAACAGCTTGACCTTGTTAAACCACATGGCGTTTCTGAAAGATATTTTTTTACCAGAAGAGGCCCTCAATATGTCAATCGAATTGTAGACATTTCAAAGTATATTGATAAAAAGGTCGAATCTAATATGGTCAATGTGACTCAGGGACCTGCAGGAAATAATGGGTCAAGACTCAGAAAAAAACTTGCTGCCGAGGGTAAAAGCCTGCCAATTCTTGGGAATGACGACCGGACTGCAGATTTTAATTATATCAAGCATTTCGTTCTTGATATAGAATCTCCAAGACTAAGATATTCTCCTTCTGATAAAAAAATCGGAGAAAAATATGGTTTGGAATGGGCTGAAAGATTCCATTATATCGGACCGATTCACTCCAATCAGGATGATTACATAACAAAAAATGCTGTTCCGCTTAAAAAATAATTTTAGACAATGGATAAATTAAAACTTCTGGTATTTCTGACCCTCCTGCTTTGCAGGTTTTCATTAGTCGCACAACAAAGCAGTAAGATCTATGGGATAATTATCAAGGGCGGACATGTAATTGATCCCAAAAATAATATTGATGAGCTGATGGATGTTGCCTTGCTTGATGGCAGAATAGCATTAATTGCAAAAAATATTAATGCTGATCAGGCTATACAGGTGGTAGACGCTGCTGGAATGTATGTAGCTCCGGGTTTAATTGATATTCACTCTCGTTTGGGTTATACGCTTCCTGATGGTTATACTTTTAGGGTTGGTGTTACAACTATTGTGGATGCCGGTGATTCTGATTATGAATCCTTTGCAAATTTTAAAAAGCAGATTATTGATAAATCAAGTACCAGGGTTCTGTCCTTTTTGAATATTAAGGGAGGAGATTATAAGGGTGCTGCTAATGAAAAAGGTACAGGTGATAAAATAGCTTCTGAGTCGGCTAAACTGGCTTTGGCCAACAAAGATATTGTTGGTTTTAAAGTTGATTTTGTCGGTCCCGACTGGACGCCTGTTGATCGGGGAGTGGAGGCAGGAAATATTGCCAATATGCCGATTATGCTTGATGGCGGCCGGAATCATCCATATCCATCACTCAAGGACCTGTTTGCCAAACACATGAGACCCGGTGACATTTATACGCACACCTATACAATCATTGAAGATATTAATGCCCGCGATATGATTGTTGATCAGCAAACGGCCATGATTAAACCTTCCTTTTTGGAGGCACAGAAACGGGGTATAATTTTCGATGTTGGACACGGTTCGGCATTCAGATACTCAAACGCTATTCCGGCAATGAAGGCAGGTTTCTTACCTAACACTATCAGTACTGATCTCTCAGCAGGAAGTACGAATGCATTCATGAAGGATATGATGAATGTAATGTCAAAATTCCTGACTATGGGAATGAGTTTGAAAGAGGTTGTAAAAGCAAGTACCTGGAGCCCGGCAAAAGCGATTAAACGTGAAGAACTGGGCCACCTGTCGCATGGAGCTATCGCTGATCTTGTGGTGTTCAGCCTTAGAGATGGAAAGTTTGGGTTTTATGAGACTGCAGGATATAAAATGACTGGCAATAAAAAATTTGAATGTGAAATGACTATCAAAGGCGGAAGGATTGTTTACGATCTAAATGGGATTACCAGCCCATTGAATAATTTCTTTCGTGAAGGAAATCAATTCAGGTGGTAGAATTTTTTAATACGTTAATAATGTACCCATCTTAACACTATAAAAATTAAATATCGAATGAAACGAAGAGAAATAATAAAAGGTCTGACCTTATTACCTTTTGCCGGAAGCGCTGCTGCTTCACCATTGAACAACCTTTCGAATAATTCGAACGGAGTTAATGATCATGTGGAGCTTTACGGAATAATTGATGAGGAATCAGTGAAAAGGGGTGAAACCCTTCTTAAATCTATTGGTGTTGAGCCATTTGTGAATTGCAAGGGTACTAATACTATCATGGGAGGTGCTGTGGTTCGGCCGCAGGTAAAGCTGGCGATGGAGTCGATAACTACTCTGAATGTTCAAATGGATGAGCTGGCTTTTGGTATTGGTAAGAGACTAGCAGAACTAACAGGAGCCCAATGGGGGATCGTTACAGCAGGCTGCGCAGCCGGTATTAAGATGGTAACTGCGGCCTGTCTTACGGGTGGAGATCCCGAGAAATTACTCAGAATACCCGATCTGACCGGATTTGCTAAATCTGAAGTAATCATTCCTTTGTCTTCGCGAAATGTGTATGACCACTCGGTGAGAAATGCTGGTGTCAAAGTAATTACGGTTAAAAGTCTTGAAGAATTAGAAAAAAGTATTAATTCCAGAACGGCAATGATTTACATGACTCCTTCTGAAGATGAGTTTACGATTCAAAATGTCTCTAAAATTGCCAGGCCTTTAGGTGTCCCTGTTTTTGTTGATGCAGCAGCTCATATTCTTACTATTCCTGATGTTCATTTGGCTCAGGGGGCCGATGTGGTTGGTTATAGTGGTGGAAAAGGAATCAAGGCACCGAGTTGTTCGGGATTAATTTTAGGCAGGAAAGATCTCCTGATGTCTGCCCATCAGGTAAATTCACCTCATCATGGTTTTGGTCGTGATAATAAGGTTGGCCGTGAAGAACATATTGGAATGCTGGCCGCTGTTGAGGCATGGGTTACCATGGATCATGTAAAAGAAATGAATACCTGGGTTTCATGGCTTGAAACCATAGGCAACAAAGTATCAACTATCAATGGAATAAAAACAACTATTACCAGACCTGATCCGGAATTGATTCACCACGTTACTCCATATCTGCATATCAGGTGGAATCCTGAGCAACTTCATGTTACTGGCGAAGAAATTGCGGAAGAACTTGGTACAATTGCACCAAGAATTGCGGTTCAGGTGGGTAGAGATGAAGTAGGAATTACAGGAATTACTTTGGTAGGATACATGATGATTCCTGGAAATGATAAAGTTGCAGCAAATCGTATACACGAGGTTCTTTCAAGAAAAAGGCAGCCCAAGGTGATTCAGGAAATGAAAAATCCTGTGATGAATATGGTTGGACTTTGGGATATGGAAGTGGAATACTTTAGCAGTAAAGTTACCCAACATTTGTTCATCGATACTCAGGAAGGAAACTGGATAACTGGTTTGTTTAAAACAGAGTTTTCAAGTCGGCCATTCACTGGGAGTATTGATGGAAATGAGGTGAAAATTTTATGTAATCTTTATTGGCCAGGGGATAGAATACTCACAACAATGCAGGGTAGTATCAGTTCTGGTGTCTTAACCGGAGAAATGGATTTTCATGAATTTAATACTGCCAAATTCACCGCAAAAAAGCATAAATCTACTCCAATTAAAAAGCCGATTGAATATCCAAAGCATCGCCCACAGTCAAGTTAGTGCTTGATAATCAGTTTGTTTTGATTTTTTCTTGCATTATAATCTGCCAGAAATCGTTATATTGATTTTTCAACCTTTCATGATATTTTTTTGTGCAAGGGCTAAAATTAAAAATAGTATTAACCATTCAAAAACTAAAAAAATGAAAACAGAAAGAAGATCAGTATTAAAGAAATTAGTTACCTCTATTGCAGGTATTGCAGGATTTGGTATGGCTGCAAATGCAAATACTGCTATCCTAACTCCTGAAAAGGAAGTTGGAAAAATAACCGAATTTCAGGAAGTACCCTTATTTTCGAGTTATACCAAACATGGTAACATGGTTTATCTTTCGGGTAAAGGTGCACACACTGCGCCATTTGACATCAAAAATCATACAGAGATTGTATTAAAGCGCATTGAAGATGATTTGATAAAAGCAGGATCTTCTATGGAAAAGGTGTTAAAGGTAAATGTATATCTGAATGATTTTGCTGATTATAAGGGGATGAATGAGGTATACAAAGGCCGTTTTGGAAGTAAGCCACCGGCTCGAACTACAGTTGCAGTTGCAAAAGGTGGTATTCCTGGAGATTCTATAGTTGAAATGGATGTAATTGCTTACATCTGATTTTTATTTCGATCAATCTTCTGTGAAGGGTTGTGTTTATCTGACTGAAGTTAATTTAAAGGTTTCGAACCTATCAGATTGTTTGATACTATTTTAAAATAAACTCAAATTGATATTGCCTAATTCATTACAAACTATTGCTAACATTTACATCTAAAATATTAAATAATCGTTTTTAAATCTATTCAATGAATTCAAAATCAATTCGCATTTGTACCCTTCTGATCGCAGGGGTTTTATTAAGCCTGAGTACCATAATGCAGGCGCAGACTTATGATATTTTACTCAAGGGCGGCCATCTGATTGATCCTAAGAATAACATCAATGAAAAAATGGACCTCGCCATATATCAGGGTAAAATAGCTCGAATTGCGCTGGATATTGCACCGTCTTCCGCGAAAAAAGTAATAGACGTTACGGGATTATATGTTACCCCCGGACTGGTTGATATTCATGTTCATGTATTTGCTGGGACTAATAAGGAACAACATTATATGAACGGTCCGAATTCACTTCCTCCGGATGGATTCACCTTGAGATCTGGCGTTACCACTGTGGCTGACGCAGGGAGTTCAGGCTGGAGATCATTTCCATTATTCAAAAAGAATATAATAGATCAATCTAAAACCAGAGTTCTCGCATTTTTAAATATAGTAGGTGATGGAATGGGAGCCAATGAACAGGATTCAACAGATATGAGTCCGGAAATGGCGGCTCGTTTTGCTGAGTATTATAAAAACGATATTGTGGGTTTTAAAGTTGCTCATTACAATGGATCGCAGTCTATACCGGTTGATAGTGCTGTTATGGCCGGTAAGCTTTCAAGCATGCCAGTCATGGTCGATTGGAGGGGATTACCTCCATCAAATTCATTTGAAAAGCTTTTGATGAAACACTTAAGGCCAGGTGATATTTTAACTCATATGTATCACGCTGGCACACGATCTCCAAAGGCGCCTTATTACAAAGAAGCCATGGTTGATCCAAATGGTAAGGTCAATCAATATGTAAAAAATGCTCAAAACAGAGGTGTGATATTTGACGTTGGGCATGGTGGAAATGGTTTTGTATTCTCACAAGCTATTCCTGCTCTTAAACAGGGGTTGTATCCAAATTCAATCAGTTCTGATTTACATGTAGGTAATATGAATGCAGGCATGAAAGATATGAACAATATTATGTCGAAATTCCTAAATATGGGCATGTCTCTAAACGATGTAATTTTAAAGTCTACCTGGAATCCTGCACAATATATTCAAAGGCCTGAACTTGGGCATTTGAGCATAGGCGCAGAGGCTGATGTTGCAGTTTTGAATCTTAAAAATGGAGATTTTGGATTTATTGATTCACATGGTTTTGTTTTAAATGGGAAGCAAAAGCTGGAAACCGAATTAACCATACGAGCCGGAAAAGTTGTGTGGGATTTAAATGGTCGTGGTGCCATGAATTTGGAATGAATTAGAGTTTTATTGAAGTAAAAAAAGAATAGCGTATAAAAAATTGTTCATATAACATTTTATTGAAATCATGAAACGTAGAGATATAATTAAGGGTTTGACCTTGCTCCCTTTTGCTTCAAGTGCATCAGAACTGAAGACTGAAGTTTCTCAGAATAAAAATGGATTTGCATTTTTATCTGGAGTATCAAAAACTCCTGATACCGAACTGGCCGAAAGAGGTCACAAAATTTTAAAATCTATTGGGGTTGAGCCTTTTATTAATTGCAAAGGCACCAATACCATTATGGGCGGTTCGGTAGCTAGGCCAGAAGTAAGGCTGGCGATGGATGCAGTCTCTACGCTCAATGTGCAGATGGATGAATTGGTAGAAGGAGTAGGGAAGCGTCTTGCAGACCTGACCGGCGCTGAGTGGGGGCTGGTAACTTCAGGTGCAGCTGCCGGAATCAAGCTTTGTACTTTTGCATGTTTATCGGGTGGTAATCCCGAAAAATTGGTTCGGATGCCTGATCTTACTGGATTTGAAAAAACAGAGGTAATCATTCCAACAGCTTCACGCACGGTTTATGATCAGGCCATCAGAAGCACAGGAGCTAAAATTATAATGGTTGATAGCGAAGATGATCTCAGAAAGAAAATTGGTCCGCAAACTGCGATGATCTATATTGATGCAGAGAAAGAATCCTTTTTACCCCTAGAGATCATTTCCAAAATTGCAAAACCTTTAAATGTTCCGATTTTTGTGGATGCTGCAGCGCATATACTTACATTTCCAAATGTGCATTTGTCAAGAGGTGCAGACGTGGTTGCATTCAGTGGAGGAAAGGGTCTTAAGGCACCTGGCAGTTGCGGGCTTTTATTAGGAAGAAAAGATTTGCTAATGTCTACATGGCAGGCAGCAGCTCCGCATCATGGTCCAGGGCGTGATAATAAAGTAGCTCGTGAAGAGCATATCGGTATGCTTGCAGCAGTTGAAACTTGGGTCCAAATGGATCATAAAAATGAAATGCAAAACTGGGTAAACTGGCTGGAGTACATTGGTAAGCAGGCTGCAACAGTAAAAGGGGTTAGTTTCCGTATCAGAATGCCTGATCCTAAATTAATTCATCATGTTACTCCTTATTTATTTATTACCTGGAATCCCGATGAGCTTCATGTTACAGGCCAGGAGGTATCCGAAGAATTAGGTAATACCTTTCCAAGGGTGGGGGTTGCAATATATAAAGATGAACCCGGCTTGACTGGCATCAGTTTGGTTGGATACATGATGGTTCCAGGAGATGACAAATTAGCCGCTTCTAGAATCAGGGATGTCATTGCAAGGAAAAGAAGTCCCAAACCAATTGTAACAATGAAAGCCCCATCCGTAAATATGCTGGGACGCTGGGATCTTGAAGTGCAGTATTATAATAGCCTGGATAAGCAACATTTATTTATTGACCAGCAGGAAGGGAATTATTTCTCAGGAGTGCATAGATCTGATTTTTCGGAGCGTGAAATAAATGGCACAATTGAGGGAAATGAGATAAAGATGCAAAGTACTTGGATAATTCCGGGTGATAGGATTCAAACCACATTCAAGGGTACAGTTAATGCTGAAACAGTTACCGGAGATATTGATATGCATGAATTTCTTTCTGCTAAATTCAGTGCCAAAAGAGCTAAATCTGAAATTGTCAAAAAGCCTGTAATTTATCCAAATGGAAGACCACAGGGAGGGAATTTTTTAATTTAGGTTTTTTGAATGGTATTGAATTGTACAAATTCAGATCTTTTTTAGATATTATTTTTTGTTTTTCAAAAACAGCATGATGTTTTTATTAATGTTCTGTTGTTTAATTAATACTATATTAATACTATATTAGTATTTAATAAAAAAAATATCTTGAATTACAATTCTTCAACTGATAAAGAATTATTGGAATATCTGAAAAACGACAGTCAGGAAGCGTTTACAGAGATCTATAATAGATATTGGAAACAGTTACTTTCTGTTGCATATATTTTTTGCAAGGATAAATCTGTTTCACAGGATATTGTTCAGGAGATTTTTGCCAAATTATGGAGTAGACGAGCTGAACTGGATATCGAATACCTAAATACTTATCTTGCATCCGCGGTCAGATTTTCAGTATTTAAACTTATTTATAAGCAGAAAAGAAGGCTAGAAATTGAATCTCAGCATTCCGAACTTGAATTATCGACACTCACAGAAGAGCAAATTGATGCCCGGTTTATTCAGGAGTATATCAATAAAGTAGTTGAACAACTGCCAGAAAAATGTAGAATAGTGTTTAATCACAGTCGTAGCTGTGGCCTTTCTACCTCTGAAATTGCAATTGAGCTTGGTATTTCCAAAAAAACAGTAGAAGGGTACCTCACTAAAGGATTAAAAACCATTCGGTTAAACCTTAGGAATGCAATGAACCTTTTTTAGGTTAAATTAATTATCTCAACTATTTTTTGTTTTTTTCAAGGGTACTGGGTCAGTTAAGGCACTATAGAATATATACGCCAAAAGCTATAAATAATATGCGACAAGTAGAAATCCAGAAACTAGTTGAAAAATACCTGCATGACACCGCTACCAAGGAAGAAACTGAAAAGCTATTTCTATGGTATCGATCTGAAATGAATGCAGATTCAAAGTGGGATTTAGATGCTTTTGAGGATGAAGAGGACCTGAAATTATTTATTTTATCTAAAATAGATGCTCCTGATTTAATTGAAAAACAAGCACCAGTATATCGTAAATTTTATTATTTAGTCTCAGCGGCTAGTCTTGCCATTTTTATGGCAATTGGTTTGTATTTCTTTAATAGCAATAATCAGACGTATGTCGCTCCTACTACTGTAAAAAAAGCTATCAAGCAAAAGACAATTGATATTCAACCTGGTACAAATAAAGCGATTCTTACACTTTCTGATGGAAAGAAAATCATCCTTGACGATTCGCAAAACGAAGTTGTGATTAATGATGGTGGAATAAAAGTTCATAAGAATGCAAAAGGTATTATCGAGTATACACTCAATAGACTAGGAAAGGAACATTCATTAACTGGTAAAAGTGAAGCTCAAACAGGATATAACACCATTCAGACTCCTATTGGTGGTAAATTTCAATTAACTCTTGCAGATGGCAGTAAAGTTTGGCTGAATTCTGCATCTTCTTTACGTTTTCCAGTTTATTTTTCTGGAGACAATCGAGCGGTTGAGTTAAAGGGAGAAGCATACTTTGAGGTTGCAAAGAGCCAAAACAAAAAGTTTACGGTTCGCTCAGGTAATCAGACTGTTGAGGTGCTAGGTACTCATTTTAATATCAATGCTTATTCTGATGAGCCGGTTATAACCACTACGCTGATTGAAGGAGCCATTAGGGTAGTTGAACTAAATACTCATAAATTTCAAATACTTAAACCTGGTGAGCAATCAAAGGTTGACAATGGTATTCATATACAAAAAAAAGATACTCAAGCTGATATAGCTTGGAAAGATGGTTATTTCTATTTTGAAAATTCAAGTATCGAAACAGTAATGCGACAGTTGGGAAGGTGGTATGGCATAACCGCCAGATATGAGTCTAATTTGCCGCAACATCATTTTGAAGGTGCCATATCAACAAATCTGACACTATTGGAAGTGTTGGAAATACTTCAAAAAAGTAATATCCACTTTAGTCTTGAAGGGAAGGAGGTGGTTGTTATGCCTTAAACTTGAAAAGTAGAAGGCAGAAAAAAACCAGAAGCGTTGACGCGCTCCTGGCCAAAGTCTGGTCTTCTAATAAAAAATATTGAGTTAGATTATTGATCACCAAACAAATCAAATTTATGAATTTATTTACTAAAGCAGAAGGCTGTTTAGGTCATGTCACAACTATTGACCTAAAGCCGACAATTCCTGGTGAAAATCGATACGTTAAGTATTGTAAAAGCCAGTTGATTTCATCAAATTCAATTTTACTTGTCATGAAGCTGACATTCATTTTTCTTTTTGCCTTAATCTTTAATGTTCAGGCAGAGGGTTATTCTCAAAAAGTTACTTATAGTGGCGAAAATGTTGCGATAGAAAAGGTATTTTCCTCAATTAAGAAACAGACAGGTTATGGATTTTTCTTTCAGAAAGAATTAATCAGGTTAGCAAAACCTGTAACTATTAATGCAGTTAATGAAGACCTTTCAGAGGTTTTAAATTCTGTATTTAAAGATCAGCCTTTAGAATTCAGTATTCAGAATAAAACAATTCTGGTATTAAAAAAGACTGTTCCAGTTATGATTCCTGAAAGCAATCTGGTTAATATCTCAGAATTACTGGAGGTAAAAGATATTATAGTTAAAGGTCAGATTTCTGATACCAGGGGTGAAACTCTTCCAGGTGTGAGTATTAAAATAAAAGGCACCACAGTAGGCGCTACTTCAGATCTTGATGGACGTTATACTATTAACGTTCCTAATAAAAACAGTGTAATTGTTTTTACTTACATTGGCTATGTTACTCAGGAGCAAACTGTGAATGATCGTACTACCCTGAATGTAAAAATGGAAGCTGCTAATACTGCACTTACCGAAGTAGTAGTTACAGCATTTGGACTTTCTAGACAGAAAAAAGCATTAGCTTATTCTGTAACTGAAGTAAAGGGTGAGGAGTTCACAACATCTCGTGAAAATAATATCGCAAATGCTTTTTCAGGCAAAGTAGCCGGGGTTAACGTAACTGGTATGGCTTCTGGCCCTGGTGGTTCTAGCCGTGTTATTATTAGAGGAAACGGTTCGCTTAGTGGAAATAATCAACCATTATATGTAGTGAACGGTATGCCAATAAGTAATATTGCTCGTGCGCAGGCACAAGGAGAGGGTGCAACTATATTAGATCGTGGAGATGGTATTTCATCAATCAACCCTGATGATATTGAATCAGTCAATATTTTAAAGGGTGGACCAGCTGCAGCTCTTTATGGAAGTCAGGCTTCAAACGGTGTCATATTAATTACCACTAAAAAGGGAGCGGTTCAAAAAGGGATCGGTGTTGAAATTGGTAGTAATTTTACGGTTGGAAGTCCTTCGATGTATCCTGATTTACAATATGAGTATGGTCAAGGTTTAGATGGAATAAAACCATTAACTCAAGCACAATCAATCAGTTCTGGTCGACTATCATTTGGTGCCAAAATAGATGACGCAGTAGGTGGCTATGTACAATTTGACGGCAATGCGAGTAGGCCTTACAGTGCAGTTAGCGTAAAACAAAACTGGCAAAATTTTTACAGGCCAAGCACCAATCTTACCAATAACGTAGCATTCTCAGGAGGAAACTCATCTGCACTTGTTTATCGTTTGGGTATATCTGATCTAAGAGCAAATGCTTTAGAGCCTGGCTCAAGTTATAAAAGACAGTCGGCTAACCTAGATGTTCGCTCTGAACTTGGTAAAAAAATTATCATTGAAACTACATTCCATTATAATTCGGATCAGGGTACAAACAGACCAGGTAATGGCTATGCAGATAATACCACCTCATGGGCTACTAATTTGCTTGCCAATACGGTTGATATTAGAAATCTAGCTCCTGGCTATGATGCTAATTTTAATGAGGTACAATGGCAACAGGTTCCTGAAGCTCAAAATCCATATTTCGTAATCAACCGAATGGGGAATACCGATAAAAAGAATCGTTTCATGGGACAGGCAAGTATTCAGTATAATTTGCTGAAAAACCTCTTTGTAAAATTGAACGGGATGAGAGATATGGATCGTTTTGAATCAATGGATTATATGCCTTTTGGTACTGCTAAAAGACCTAAAGGACTATTCAATTCAGGAACATCGTTCAATACAAAATCAACTGCTCAATTATTGGTTAATTACAATGCCACATTCCTGACGAATTTTCAGGTAACCGCAATGGCTGGTGCTAGCATTGATAGAAATGTTTTTAACTCTACTTATAATGGAGGATCAGAGTTCATTGTTCCTAATTTTATAAGCTTTTCTAATTTAGCTCTTCAAACAGCAACTATTGGATTCAGTTCATTTGGTCAAAACTCTGCTTTCGGATCAGCAGAATTGAGTTATAAGGGAATATTCTATTTAAATGGTACTGCAAGACAAGATTGGTTTTCTACTTTGAATCCAGGCAAGAATTCCATTCTGTATCCGTCTGTAGGAGCAAGTGTAATTCTGTCGGATGCTATAAAGTTGCCATCCTTGATAAGCTTTGCTAAACTTAGAGCTTCTTATGCTCAGGTGGGAGGCGCTACTGTAAGCCCTTATCAGATTAATCAAGCCTACGGTTTTCAACAAGGCGGACATCTTGGTCAGCCCGTTCAAACTACTTCTACAGCATTATCTAATCCTGATTTAAGACCATTGACATCAACAACTTATGAGGGTGGTGTCGATATTCAATTTCTTAAAAATCGCTTAGGTCTAGATTTTACGTACTATAACCGTAAAACAACGGATGATATTTATAGTACAGCTATTGCTTCTTCATCTGGATACACCTCTGCTTTATTAAATGTGGGTGAATTGAGTAATAAAGGAATAGAGGTTTTATTAACCGGACAGCCCATTAAATCTACAAAGTTCAATTGGGATGTAAGTGCTAATTATGCGTATAATAAAAGTACAATTGAAAAACTTTCATCAGGCTTGACTCAAATTGCGGGTGTTCAAATTGGAAGGCCGTTTAATACTCTTCGTGGTAGAACTTATTTAGAGAATGCCAGCGGACAACGTGTTTTCAATAGATTAAGTGGATATGAGGTTCAGAGTCCGGAAGTTGAATATGGTTCAGGTGTTCCTCCACATACCATGGGATTAACCAATAATTTCAGGTATAAGAATTTTGCATTCAATTTCTTGATTGATGCAAAATTTGGAAATATTGTACAATCTGGACTTAGCAGGTATCTTTATCGTTTTGGTTTATCTAAAAATACACTTCCAGGAAGAGGGCCAGCAGGCTTAACTGTTTCAGGTGTTGATCAGGCAGGTTTACCATTTACTAAAACATGGAAAGAAGCTGAAGTTGATACGTATTATAATAACCAGGCCTCTATTAGTCCTTTAACTACATCTGTATTTGATGGCGACTTTATTAAGTTAAGAAGCGTGGTCTTGAGTTATAATCTGCCGGTTAAGAAACTAAAGTTTGTTAATCTTCAATCAGCCAATTTTTCATTGGTGTCTCGTAATTTGGCTATTATTCACAAGAAAATTACTGACTTTGACCCAGAATCTGCTTACACAATTGGTAATGATCAAGGTGGATCCTCTAACACAATTCCTAGGACCCGTGATATTGGCTTTAATTTAGTTGTGAAATTTTAATTCTCATCACCTAAAATTTTGAATATGAAACTTAATCGAATTAACAAAATAGTTGCTTTTTTTACAATGGTTATTGTTCTTACAGCTTGCACAGATGAGTTGGCAAAATTGAACAAAAATCCAAATGCGTACGAAGAAGTCAACCCTAAATTTCTGTTTACCAGAGCCCTTTTAACACAGGCAAATCTGAATCCAAATGGAAATCGTTTTAATAATATGCAAATGTTGCAACAAGAGGCTACCTATAGCGAGGTAACAGCACCCGGCGACAAATACTTTGCTGAAGGATATGTAAGAACCAATTGGAACGCTTATAGCGGATGCTTAAAGGATATTAATCTGGTTATTGATGCATCGAGTAAAGATCCTAATAATGTCAATCTGAGAGCTGTAGCCAGAATATGGCGTGTCTACATTTACCATCAATTAACTGATTTATATGGTGATATTCCATATTCTGAAGCTAATAAGGGTCTTAGTGGGGCTTACACTCCAAAATATGATATCCAATCTGATATCTATAAAAATATGGTTGTTGAACTGGATGAGTCTGCAAAAGCACTTGACGCATCTAAAACTACCTATGGCAGTTCAGATTTGATCTATAGCGGAAACACAACAAGTTGGAAACAATTTGCCTATTCTTTAATGTTGCGAATAGGAATGCGTTTATCTAAAATTGACATGGCAGAATCTACCCGGATTGTAAAACTTGCAATTGCTGGTGGCCCGATTACAACCGCTGGTGCCTTAGCAAAAATACCCTATGCTGATGGTGCCTTAACCAGAAATCCACTTTCTGATCAGGCACGGATTTTGGATTATGTAGATGGACAAAATCCATTGAATGTTCAGGGATCTAAGATGTCAAAAAGATTGATCGATCATTTGAAAGGAAATTCAACTACAACTAAAGATCCTCGTTTGAATGTTATGTCAATTCTTTGGGTTAAACAAGCAGACAAAACCTATAAAGCAGATACCGCTACTGCCTTGCAAAGGGGAATGCAAAATGCGCAGTTCAATGGTTATCCAGCTGATTTTGAAAGCTATTCTGAACCTAATGTTGACGTAGTTTATAGCTATTCAGCGCCATTTGTTGTAATGGGTCCGGCAGAAGTTAATTTTTTACTATCCGAAGCAGTAGTGCTTGGAATGCATACAGGTGATGCTGCAGCCTTTTATTCTGATGGGGTCAAGGCAGCTATGGCACAATGGGCACTTTTTGGTGCAGGTGGAGTGATTTCATCTGATAAGGTAACTACTTATTTAGCTAATAATCCATTCAAATCTGCTGGAACTGCAAATGATAAAGTAGAACAAATCTCCACCCAAAAGTGGGTTTTATTTTACCTTGATCAGATTGAAAATTTTGCAAATTGGAGGCGCACTGGATATCCTGTTTTGATTCCAACGAACTATCCAGGAAATATTACAGGTGGCCGTATCCCAAGAAGATATATTGTTCCTGAATCAGAAGAAACCCTGAATAAGACAAATTTCTTGGCAGCAAAAGCCAGACAAAGTGGAGATAACACTCTTTTAAGTCGTGTTTGGTGGGATAAACCATAAAAATTTATTGTTTAACCTTTATTAATTAATCCAGGTTATTTTTTAAAATACTATCAAGTATCGAAAAAAATAATCTGGATTTTTTTTTCAAATTTATTAAGTTTAAGGATAAATAAGCTGTTATGAAACGTAGAAATCTATTAAAATACCTTTCCGTATTACCACTCAGTGGCGCGGTAATTGGTTCCGAATCTTCTTTTAACCCATTAATGGCTAAAGAGCCTGAATTTCCTGCTCCACAACTAGCTAATAATCAGCCAAAGCGAATCGCTGCAATATTAACAGAATACCGTCCTGGTTCGCATGCAGATGTGATCATAGGCAAATATTTGGAAGGTTTTAACCAGGATCAGATGGCGCCTTATCCGGAGTCTAAGATTGTATCTATGTTCACGGAACAGATTCCAGAAAATGATATGAGCAGACCACTGGCAAAGAAATACAATATCCCAATATTCCGGACCGTGGCCGATGCATTGACAATGGGAGGGGATAGCCTCGCCGTAGATGCGGTATTGCTGATTGGTGAGCATGGAGAATACCGCATGAATGATAAGGAACAAAAGCAATATCCAAGATTCGAAATGTTCTTGAAAATAACAGATGTATTCAGGCAGTATAAAAAATCAGTACCGGTATTTAATGATAAACACCTTTCGTACAGCTGGCGCCAAGCCAAGCGTATGGTTGAAATTTCTAAGGAATTGAAGTTCCCGATGCTTGCAGGATCTACAATACCTGTATCATGGCGAATCCCTGCTATTGACACTCCTTTTGGAAAAGCACAAAAATATGCTGTTGGTATATCTTACAGTGGATTAGATATTTATGGCTTTCATTTATTGGATGGTTTACAAGCAGTTGTTGAACGAAGAAAAGGTGGTGAAACTGGAGTAAAGTCTGTACAATGCTTAGAAGGTGATGAATGTTGGAATTTTATGGATCAGAACGAATGGGTTAAAAGACTCTTTGATCAGGCAATTTCTCATAGCGAAAAACGTGTTGCAGGCAATATGAAGGAGCTTGTTAAAAAACCGTCTGTATTTATTGTCGATTATAATGATGGATTAAAAGCTGCCGCATTTTTGATGACCGGTTTGGTAGATGACTTTACCTATGCAGTTGATGTTGAAGGTGAAAAAAAGCCATTCTCAACCCTCATGAAGTTACAGGGAAAACCTCATTATCATTTTGGTTGTCTAATTAAAAATATTGAAATCATGTTTATTACAGGGAAAGCACCTTATCCTGTTGAACGCACCATGTTAAGCAGCGGTATATTGGATTTTGCATTGGAATCACGTATATTGGGGTATAAAAAAATAGAAACTACAGAATTAGCACGGGTACGATACCAGTGCTCTCCTGAGTCCTATTTTTTCAGCAAGGGCTGGGGTAGTAATGGTAAGCGATTAGATTGATTTTTACCTGCCAATTTTAAAAAATATTTTAATACAAATACTTTATATTTTATCACAATTTTTTTAATAAATAATTAGTTCAAATGAGGAAGTTCTATTTTTTACTGGTAACAATTTTGTTGCCTTTTGTAATTTTTGCACAGTCAAAACCCTATGATATCATCATAAAAGGTGGACATGTTATTGACCCAAAAAATAACATTAATTCGGTGATGGATGTGGCAATTTTAAACGGGAAAATTGCAAAGGTTGCAGTTAGTATTGATGCAGCACAAGCCCCACAAGTGGTCAATGCTCAGGGATTATATGTTACACCTGGTCTGATTGATATTCATGGGCATGTTTTTGCAGGCACCGAGCAAAATCAAATGTATAGTAATGGTTTTAGTAGCGTCATGCCTGATGGTTTTTACCAAAGGGTTGGTGTAACCACTGTTGTTGATGCAGGTGGCTCTGGTTGGAGAGATTTTCCGACCTTCAAAAAGAATATTATAGATAATTCTCAGACCCGTGTTCTGGCGTTTTTGAATATTGTAGGTAACGGAATGCGTGGCGGTGTAATTGAGCAGAATACAACTGATATGGATCCTCAAATAGCAGCTAAAGCAGCTATTGCCTATAAGGATTACGTAGTGGGTATAAAAGTGGCTCATTTTACGAGCCCTGATTTTACAAATGTTGACCGTGGCGTTGCTGCAGGTAAATTAGCTGATATTCCGGTGATGGTTGATTTTGGTGGAACAAAACCAAGACTTTCCTTAAAGTCGTTATTCATGGAGCATCTTCGTCCTGGCGATATCTTTACCCATACATTTGGCGAATTGCTTGACACCAAAGAAGCGATCGTTGATACTGCAAAAAAGGAATTAAAGCCTTTCGTTCTGGATGCACAAAAAAGAGGAATTGTCTTTGATGTGGGTTATGGAGGTTCAAGTTTCAGGTACTCACAGGCAATTCCTGCCGCCAAGTCCGGATTTCATCCCAATACCATAAGTACTGACCTTCACATTAGCAGTATGAAAGGCTCTATGAAGGATATGCTTTTGGTGATGTCAAAGTTCTTAAAAATTGGGATGAACCTTCAGCAAGTAATCAATGCAAGTACCTGGGCTCCTGCAAAGGCAATCAATCGTCCGCAGCTTGGTAACCTTTCAGAAGGTGCGATCGCTGATGTTGCAATTCTTGGAATGAGAAAGGGTAATTTCGGTTTCTATGATCTGCAAGGATATAAAATGGAAAGTAATGAAAAGCTAGAATGCGAAATGACCATTTTCGGAGGTAAGATTGTTTATGATCTCAATGGAATTGTAAGTCCGCTTTATAACTGTACTGAATGTAAATAATTTCTGATCTACGTATACTACAAACCAGCCAATAAAACATGAAGCGCCGAGAAATACTGAAAACTTTAACCATGTTACCACTTGCAGGTTCGATTGGTAATTCTGGTTCAATAGTTCAATCAGTTCAGGCTGCACCGCTACTAAAGCGGGATGTATTCAGTGAGTTTGGTCTGCGTACATTTATAAACGCTTCAGGATATTTTACTTCTTTAAGTGGATCTTTGATGCATGAGGAGGCTTTAGATGCCATTCGCGATGCATCAAAACATTTCTGCAGGCTTGAAGATGTACAAGACAAGGTTGGAGCAAGAATTGCTAGTCTATTGCATGCTGAATCTGCGATGGTCACTGCCGGAGCTTTTTCTGCGTTGATGTTAGGAATGGCTGGTGTTTTAAGTGGTAACGACGCTAAAAAGGCTTCACAGATCCCCTTTCTTGAAGGGTCTGGAATAAAGTCGGAAGTGATTCTTCAAAAAGCACATAATGATGGTTATGCTCATGCACTTAAAAACTGTGGCGTAAAACTAATCACGGTAACCACCGCTAAAGAATTGGAAAATGCCATCAATGAAAATACAGCGATGATGTATTTCATAAACTATCAGGCTACTTTAGGTGAGATTCAACATGCCGAGTGGTTAAAAATAGCCAAGAAACACAAAATCCCTACCATGATTGATATGGCTGCAGATCTTCCTCCAAAAGAAAATCTGTGGAAATTTCATGATATGGGTTTTGATTTGGTTTGTGTTTCAGGTGGTAAATTTATGAGAGGTCCTCAAAGTACAGGCATACTTAGTGGAAAAAAAGATCTGATCGCTGCCGCCAGACTAAATGCCCCGCCAAGAGGAAATAACATTGGTCGTGGAATGAAGGTCAATAAGGAAGAAATTTTTGCTTTATACTTCGCATTAGAACGGTTTATAAATACTGATCAGGATCAGGAATGGAAAATGCTCGAAGACAGAATTACTGTAATTGCCAACGCTGCCTCTTCAGTTAAGGGCGTGAAAGCTAAAGTAATTCCCTTGCTACTGATCAATCGTATTCCAACTTTAAATATTTCCTGGGATAAATCACTAATTAAACTGGATAACCTTGCTACTAATTTAAGGGAAGGTAATCCATCCATTGAAGTAATGGGTGGCCCGGATGGAAGCATTAATGTAACCACACATATGCTCAAAGCTGATGAAGTTAAAATTGTTGCACAACGAATAAAGGATGAGCTTACGAAAGCTATGGTATAGTTTTTCGTTCATTTAATATTCCTGCTTCAAAAAATTGTAAATTAATTTATTAAATATATCAAGAAATGAAACGTAGAGAAATCCTCAAAAGCCTGACTATTTTGCCTTTGGCAGGTAGTATGACTGCAGCGGCAGCCCCATTAGAGAATGTTTTTTCAGCTATAGCTCCTGCTGCTAAACGGGATCTGTTTGCAGAGCTGGGTATTCGCACATTTATCAATGCAGCCGGTAATTATACGGTAATGTCAGGCTCCTTGATGCCAGCAGATGTAATGGATGCAATCAATACAGCTTCAAAAAAATTCGCCTTGATTGATGATGTACAGGAAAAAGTAGGCGCAAAAATTGCTGAAATATGCCATGCAGAAGCTGCCATGGTTACTGCAGGTTGCTGGTCGGCATTGATGTTAGGTATGGCTGGAGTACTTACCGGTATGGATAATAAAAGGGTAAGTCAGGTGCCAAATCTGGCAGGTACCGGAATGAAAACTGAAGTGATTCTTCAAACAAGTCATTCTGCAGGATATGATCACGCACTTACTCAGGCTGGTGTTAAACTTATAAAAGTTGAAACAAGAGCAGAAGTTGAAGCGGCAATTAATGAAAATACAGCCATGTTGTGGTTCTTAAACAGGGAAGTACATAAAGGCCAGATAAAGCACGAAGAATGGCTTGAAATTGGCAAAAAGTATAACCTTCCAACTATGATTGACATTGCTGCCGATGTTCCTCCTGTTGAGAATCTTTGGAAATTCAATGATATGGGATTTGATTTGGTTGTGATTTCTGGTGGTAAAGCCATGCGTGGTCCGCAAAGTTCCGGAATTTTGATGGGTAAGAAAAAATATGTTGCCGCAGCTTTATTAAGTAATAATCCAAGAGGTGGTATTGGCCGTGGACAGAAGGTAAATAAGGAAGAAATTTTAGGAATGTATGCTGCATTGCATCGTTTTGTCAATCTAGATCATCAAAAAGAATGGCAAATGTGGGAGGCGAAGATCGCCCTCATTGCAAACGCTATTACATCTATTGATGGGGTTAAAACGGAAACTTTTATTCCGCCAACTGATAATAACATGCCAACCTTAAAAGTGACATGGGATTCAAGTAAAATAAAGCTAACTAATATAGAAATGGGTGAGCGTTTGCGTCAGGGTAACCCTTCTGTTGAAGTTATTTCATGGGAAGCGCCAAACACTATTCGATGCGGAATGCATGTTCTGGAAGCAGGAGAAGAAAAAATTGTTGCTGCCCGTTTAAAAGAAGAGTTATTAAAAGCCTCAGTTAAATCATAAAATCTAAAATCATAAAATGAAAAATCGTTTTTTCTTAGTATTCGCCTTTTTTATTGCCGCTCAGTTTTCAGTGAGCGCGCAGACTTATACAACCATCTTAAAAGGTGGACACTTAATTGATCCTAAAAACAATATTGATCGTGTTATGGATGTTGCTATTCAGGATGGCAAGATCGCGGCAATTGCACAGAATATTGATCCAAAGCTAGGTAAACAAGTTATTGATTTGACTGGCAAATATGTGACTCCGGGCTTAATTGATATTCATGGTCACGTTTTTGCAGGTACTGACCCTGATGGTCAACTGGAAAACGGGTTTTCTTCACTTCCTGCTGATGGATTTACTTTCCGTGTAGGGGTAACAACTATTGTTGATTGTGGTGATTCCGGAGCAGAAACATTTGAATTATTCAAGAAAAATGTAATCGATAAATCTCAAACACGTGTATTGGCATTTTTGAATATTTCAAGAAAGGGAATGTATGGAGATGAAAATTCTTTGCAACAGCAAAACAATAGCTTTTTCGATCCTGTTTTGGCTGCTGATGTCGCAAAACATTACCCTGATCTGATTGTGGGCTTTAAAGTGGCACACTATCATAAATCTGATTGGGTTGCAGTTGATAGAACTGTTGAAGCAGGCAAAATTGCAAATCTACCAATCATTGTCGATTTTGGGGGAGCAGTACCTAGATTATCCCTCGAAGAGCTTTTCTTAAGAAAAATGCGTCCTGGTGATATTTTTACGCATACTTACGGACAACTGATTAAAACAAAAGAGACTATTGTAAATCTTGATACAAAAAAATTGTATCCGCATGTTATTGAGGCAAGAAAAAGAGGAATTATTTTCGATGTGGGTCATGGTGGTGGAAGTTTTACATTCTCACAGGCAATTCCGGCAACACAGCAAGGATTTTTCCCTGAAACAATCAGTACAGATTTACATACCGGAAGTATGAACTCAGCTATGAAAGATCAATTGAACGTCATGTCTAAATTTATGTCAATGGATATGACTTTGGCAAATGTGGTTAAAGCAAGCACTTGGTCTGCAGCAAAAGCTATCCGTCATGAAGAGCTTGGCCATCTTTCTGTGGGTGCAATAGCAGATGTTACAGTACTTAATGTACGTGAAGGAAAATTTGGTTTCTATGATGTGGCACGGTACAAGAATGAAGGTAAAAACCTGCTTGAATGTGAAATGACCATTAAAGATGGAAATGTTGTTTATGATCTGAATGCAAGATCATTTCCGACAGCAAAATAGTCTCATTTACAAAATTTCTAACTAAATTATACATACTTATCTTTTACAAGAACATGAAAAGTTTACTTAATTTTTTTCTTTTTTTAACGCTAATTGTCATTAAAACTGGTACGGTTCACGCTCAAAATGTTACTACAGCTGCACCTACAACAATAACTGCAAAAGATCCTGAAACAAGGATCCGTGAGATGGGCCTGAAGCTTAGAACCCCTGGTCCACCATCAGCCAATTTCCTTGGAGCAGTCAGAGTTGGTAATCTGGTATATCTTTCTGGACAGGGTCCATTGAAAGAAGATGGTAAGTTCATGATTGGTAAGGTAGGTAAGGAATTTACATTTGAAGAAGCTAAATACGCGGCAAGGTTAACAGGCATAAGTTTACTGGAATCACTAAAAGCTGAAGTTGGAAACCTGAACAATGTAAAACGGATTGTTAAGGTTTTAGGAATGGTGAATGCTGTTCCTGAATTTGATAATCACTCTCAGGTGATCAACGGATTTTCTGACCTGATGGTAGAAGTATTTGGCGAGAATGGTAAACATGCCCGTTCTGCCATTGGATTAGGCTCACTCCCACGGAATATTCCGGTAGAGATTGAGATGATCGTTGAAATGAAAAATTAACCTAGAGCATTTAAATTCATAACCCAATGAAACGTAGAGAATTAATAAAAATCTTATCTGCTGCTCCGATTGCAGGAGGATTAATAGGAAGTGGTATTCCATTTCAGTCTGCATTTGCAGAAGAAGCAGTGATGGCATCTGCAGGTCGAGATCTTTTTAAAGAACTTGGACTAAAAACCTTTATTAATGCCTCATGTGTTTGCACATCCCTGACGGCTTCTTTAATGCCACCTGAAGTTACTCAGGCTATCGTAAAAGGAGCTGAAGAATTTGTGTTGCTGAATGATGTTTTAGATAAAGTAGGCGAAAAGATCGCCGAACTTTGCCATGCAGAGGCTGCAACTGTAACAGCAGGCTGCTGGTCAGCTTTGGTACAGGGCCTTGCCGGTGTAATGACAGGTATGGATCGTAAAAAGGTAATGCAGCTTCCAAATGTAGAGGGGATGAAGTCGGAGGTGATCCTGCAAAAGTCGCATGCCAATGGTTACCATCAAGCTCTTACCAATACAGGTGCAAAATTGGTGATTGTTGAAACTTTGGAAGAAGCTGAAGCTGCTATCAATGAAAAAACTGCTATGCTTTGGTTTCTGAATAGGGGGCTTTCAGCAGGAAAACTAAATTATGCGCAATGGCTTTCACTGGGTAAAAAACATAAAGTTCCAACCATGATTGATATCGCTTCTGATGCTCATCCGGTAGATAATCTATGGAAATTCAATGATATGGGATTTGATCTAGTAGCTATTTCAGGTGGCAAAGCTATGCGTGGACCGCAAAGTGCCGGAATTTTGATGGGCAAGAAAGACATCATCGCTGCAGCTCGTTTAAGTGCACCACCAAACAGTGGAATTTGTCGTGGTCATAAAGTAAATAAAGAAGAAATCTTGGCCATGTATGTTGCTCTAGAAAGACACATTAAAATGGATCATGTCAAGGAGTGGAAGAGCTGGGAAGATGCTATGGCAGTAATTGTTAATACTGTCAACAATATTAAAGGAGTTAGTCAAAATGTTTTTATTCCTGAAATTGCAAATCATACCCCAACCTTACATCTTTCTTGGGATGAAAATCTAATTAAGCTTAGCGGTAAGCAACTTAAGGATAATCTATGGAATGGTAATCCGGGAATAGAGGTTATGGGAGGAGGAACCATGGGTGGTAAACGAGATGGAATTGAATTATCTGTTTGGCAACTGAAACCGGGACAGGAAAAAGTTATTGCCCAAAGATTGAAAGAAGAGTTACTAAAGGCATCTGTTTAATTCTTTTCAACTAATTAATTTATCCGATTTAAATCGATGAGTAAAACTATCTTCTTTAAGCTCTTGGCTGGCATATCTGTACTAAGTTTGTTAATTGCCTTATTCATGGCATACAATGGCAATATTGCTGCCGCGGGTCCTTTTGTAATTGGTTTTCTCCTTTTACTGGCTATCAGTTTCAGAGGTTTCACCTTGTTAAAGGGTCTTACTTTTACAACAACTATATTATCTGTTGTGGCTACAGCACTGTATTATCCGCAGTATTTCAAGGAATATAATGGGTTCGAATTTGCAGCATTGATCACTCCGCTGATACAGGTAATTATGTTTGGCATGGGTTGCTCTATGGGAGTCAAAGATTTTATTGCATTGGCTAAATCGCCTAAGGCAGTGATTGTAGGAGTATTTAGCCAGTATACGATTATGCCTTTATTGGGCTTTGCCCTGGCAAGTTTTACTGATTTCCCGCCTGAAATTTCTGCTGGTATCATATTATTGGGATGCGCACCTACATCAGTTACCGCAAGTGTTATGTGTTATTTGGCTAAAGCAAATGTAGTCTTAGCCATTACAATAACCTCCATAACAACCCTTCTTGCACCCTTCTTAATACCATTTTTAATGAAGCTGCTGGCAGGTGGATTCATAGAAATAAACGTCATGGAAATGATGTGGGGAATTATAAAAATGGTATTTATTCCCATTGGCGCTGGGCTTCTCTTTAATAAATTTTTGAGTGGTAAAGCCAAATGGCTCGATGATTCAATGCCTTTAGTGTCTATGATCGGTGTAGCGTTTATTGTAGCGATCATCATGGCCGCTGGTAGAGATAGTATCTTGAATATTGGTGTAGAATTAATTATAGTGGTGTTATTGATGATCTTATTTGGATTTTTCTTTGGCTATTGGGCTGCACGTCTCTTCAAATTATCAGAAAGCGATTGTCGTACAATTTCCATTACTACAGGCACCCAGAATGCAGGTCTTGTTTCTGGGATAGCTAAAGTGATGGGTAAAATTGCTACAGTAGGGCTTGCAACGGCAATTTGTGGCCCAATTATGGGATTTACATCATCCATACTTGCTTCCTATTGGAATAGTAACCTCCCGAAAATTGAATCAACTGAAGAATCATTAGAGAAGGATGTCAGCACTATGAGTGTTTAATCAATAATAATATAAGATCATGTCTTTTAGAGTAGCCCTTCTAGGTATATATCACGAATCCAATACATTTGTTATAACACCAACTGTTCTGGATGATTTTCGAAATGGACAATATCTTAAGGGTGAATCAATTAGAAAAGAATATCAAAATGCTCATAATGAGATTGCCGGTATGCTCGAGGTGTTGGATAAGGAGAGAATAGAAGCTATTCCATTGCTTTTTGCATCTGCAACTCCAGGAGGAACAATATCGGCTGAAACGTATAATTTCATTCTGCAAGAGACGCTAGAAGAACTCAAAAAAGTATTGCCTGTTGATGCCTGTTTAGTGATTCCTCATGGTGCCGGTGTTTCTGAAGAATTTCCCGATATGGATGGACATTGGTTAAGTAAGGTTAGGGAAATAGTAGGGGATAAGATTCCTATTATTGGTACCCTTGATCTTCATGCCAATGTCAGCCAGTTGATGGTTTCATCAACCAATGCCCTAGTTGCTTATAAACAAAACCCACATGTTGATATGCGACAACGCGGTGTTGAATCTGCAAAGCTGCTGGTTAATCTATTAAATGGAAAAACCAAGCCGGTTCAGGCCCTGGTTCAAGTGCCTTTGGCAATTAGTATTGAACAACAACTCACCGCAAATGAACCATGCATTAGTTTATATGCTTATGCCAATCAACTGTCTGCTGAGCCTGGTATTTTAGCGCTCAGCATACAGCATGGTTTTCCTTATGCAGATGTTCATGAAATGGGAACATCTATTATTGTGGTTGCAGATGGCGATTATGAAAAGGCGCTATCTGTTGCTAAAAAGCTGGAAGCTTATATACTAGAGCACAAAAGTAGTTTTGTAGGTAAGAAAAATGATATCCCATCCGCACTTAACTTAATTAATGATAGTGCTAAACCCGTATGCTTGCTTGATATGGGTGATAATGTTGGTGGTGGTGGTCCGGCAAATAACTCTTGTATTTTAGAGGCATTTGAAGAAAGTAAAAAGTATAAGTTCTTTGTTTGTATGTATGATCCTCAAGCTGTAATTGATGCATCTTCACATCAGCAGGGTGAACAGTTTGAATTAACGGTCATAGGTACTGGCAAGGATGGATTAAAAACCTTAAAATTGAATGTAAAATTACTGAGAATTAGCGATGGTACTTTTCAGGAAAGCAATCCGCGGCATGGCGGGCAGATAAATTTTAGGATGGGTAAAACCGTGGTAGTATCTACTAAAGAAGGGGGTGTAATCATGCTCACATCGCTCAGAGTGATGCCATTTAGTTTGCAGCAGTTGATTTCACAGGGAGTAGTCCCTTCAGAATTTGATGCCATTGTAGCTAAAGGAGTAAATGCACCAATTGCGGCTTATGCCCCTGTTTGCCCAACCATTATTCAAGTAAATACTCCGGGAGTAACTCAGGCTGATATGACTTTGTTTGATTATCAACAAAGACGTAAGCCATTGTTCCCTTTTGAAAATGTTTAAGATTTAAAACCTTTACACATACGCCTGTTTTTAGC
>Ga0222712_10001462_pt1 | contig 29156 bp, 21 predicted proteins | sample C33_657DmetaG_FD_165043 | JGI IMG/M metagenome (GOLD analysis project Ga0222712, IMG submission 165043) | Estuarine water microbial communities from San Francisco Bay, California, United States - C33_657D | ecosystem: Environmental > Aquatic > Marine > Unclassified | place: USA: California... | reverse complement strand
AAGTTTCTTGATATCCTTATATTCTTGATAGGTGGTCTCAATGTTCTCACATGATTTCAAAGAAGAACTCAACTGTGAAAGTTGCAATTCAATTGACTCCATTTTGGTCTTGTTTTCAACAATATCCGATTGAAACTTACCAACTTTTTCTTCATAATCAATCTTGTTTTTTTCCGACCCAACGATATCAACATACTTAACCGAATCTAACTTAACAATATTCTTGCTCAGTTGCAAAAGATTGTTGTTGTGCTCATCTTTCGTTTGTTCCAATACCGTCAACTCAGAATTAAAAGATGTAATGTTTGACTGGTTAATATCAATACTACCAGATATATTAACAAGATCTGCGTCTAGCTGATCCTTGCTGACATTCTTCAACAGAGTATTGGTTTCCTTGAAGTTCTCATTGGCAATATTATATAATTGATCAAATACATTGAGACCCATAAATTGGCACAACAAATCCTTACGCTCAGTTTGTCCAAGATCCACAAATGAGCCTGTCCTACTGTTTTGAATACTCAACACGGTAAGAATAAAATCTTCGTATGTACCCACATAATCACGAATGATATCATTGGTACTTCTACGAGCTTCGCCGTTCAGAGGAACTTCATTTCCATTTTCAAGCTTATAGAATTTAACTTCAACCTTTATATTGCCCTTTTTATCGGCTTTGGCCTCACGTTCAATAAAATAATCAACGCCACTAACCTCAAAGTTGAATTTACACTTGAAAGTCATCTTTTGTGTGTTTAACACATGTCCCGCTTTGTAGCCTTTGCTGAATTTATCAAAGACACAAAATGCCAACGCATCCATGATGCTGCTCTTACCGCTGGCATTTGGAGCAAACAAACCAATAGTGCCCCGTAGTTGAGTAAAATCAATAAAATTGCCTTCACCATAACTGAACATGTTGTCAAACTCAAAAGTCTTGGGCTTCCAACGAATGTTCTTGGGCGTTTTATCTTTAGGTATTTGTGTATTGATAGTCTTGTTGAGTATCTTGACTTTTTCAATCAAGGCGGCATCAACTTTTTTACCGGTAAGACTGTCTTCAATCAACTTATTCTGATAATCCACGTTGAAAATATTGTGGATATCAAGAAGATGTGTAACTTTGCTGTTGTTGGTATCAAATTCATCTACACGAATAAATGTGGACTCAAGTATTTCACACTTCTGCTTGAGTTCAGCCATCACATCTTTAACTTGCGACGGAATAGATTCAAAACACTTGGTACGAATACGTGCTTTTTTAGGCAGATCCTTGAGGTCAGTAAGTAACTTTCCCTTATTAATTTCTACTGTGTAGAAGCCATAATCATTGGCTAGTTCATAATGCTTGAACATCTTACGCTTCAAATCCCACAACAAAAACCCATGCCCCTTGAGGTCTTCACCATGGTTCTGTTGAATCATACTACCAGCGTATACAACTAAGGGCTTGCCGTTTGCGTCATCGTATTCTTGCAAAATTTGATGTTTGTGAATATCACCCAACATCACAATCTGATGGCCATCAAACAACTCGTTGGTGATGGCACGATTGCTAACTGTATATCCTACATCGGTTACTGCGTTGTTAACTGGCCCATGAAACAATGCAACGTGGTGCTCAGTTTCGTGTTGATATTTGGGCGGAATGGTGTCATACTTGATGTATTTATCGGGATCATCGAATACACTAAAATGGTTGAACAGAATATTTTCATAGCGGAAAACATCACTAGACTTGAGATAATATAAATTTGGGTGGTTCAGTCCTTGAACGATTGGCGTCAAACAATCCAATCTACTTTTGTTTGCCAACGTAGCATCGTGATTACCTGCGATCAAAATCGTGGGCATTCTGTTGGCACAATTTTTGAGAAATTCAATACCAATATGAACACACTCTGGACTCAAATCGCTTTTATTGTGAAACACATCTCCGGTCACAACACAAATAGCACTGGCATTTTTACCAAGCTTGTCCAAGAAGCCATAGAATCTATCAAATACACTCGTATATTCTTCATGGCGTTTGGTGAGTCTGATATGAATATCCGAGACTTGAACCGCAAAGTCAATTTTCGTATCTGTATTTTTTAGAACTATCATAGATTGTGCTTTAGTTTCATTTTCATCTTAAACAACGTTGTTTCATCCATCTTAACACTCGCATCGATGTTTTGCCATGTCTTTATATGCCCAATTTCATTGGGATCTTTGCCATCCAATAAAACCAAGTATGCATCGATCTGATTCTGAATCAAAAAGGTGCATATCTCAAGACTGCTTTTGACGGCATCATTATCCAACAAAACATTAACTCGGGGAGGTTTTTGGGTCATCAACTTTATTTTGAGTTTGCTACTGAGTGTTTTCCCAAACAATGGCACAGCATTATACTTGACTGAAAATGCATCAAATACACCCTCTACCAACGTGATAGGTTTGGTGAAATCTGTCATCATCTCAAACCCAACAATATTTTTTGTTGACTCACACAGTCGGTACTTTATTTTACTGTTGTAATAGTCTCGACCACAATAAAAATTCAATTCACCGGTTGCATTGTACGATGGTACCACAATGCGGTTCTGGAACTGCCCCTCGGTGCAATACCCAAGGTTGTATCTAACCATGTCATATACGGTGAGTCCACGACCCATACAGTACGATACTGCGTGTTTATATGCTACTTCGGATGATGGTTTATACAGTGGTTTGAATTCATAAGGCAAAAACAACTTTTTGACTTCGTTGTGGTTTTGAGTCTTGGACACCTTGATGTTGCACAGAACTTCATAGAATTCCGATGGTGCCTTGATCTTGCTCAACAAGCTCTTGTAACTTTTGCCACTAAAATTACAAACCCAACAGTGATAATAACCATAGTTAGTATTGATATTTAGTTTACGCTTGTAGTGGTTGCAACTTGGGCAGAAAAACATTAGTTCTTCGCCGCCCTTTTGGATGTGTGGGCGATGCTTAAACAACTTTGTTAGTATATCTAGTATCGATGTTTCAACCATGCGTCTACGTTAGTATACACCACATCTTACGAGTTGCAATTTTTTAATTTACGTCATACATGGCACATACCACCGCATCGTACATATCACTATTTCGCTCGTCCCAGTTATTTTTTTTATTCAATACGGCGAACCGTATTACATCTGGCATCAACGACTCTAACTGTTGTTTTACAAATTCTTTGGGTTTGATACCCTTGATACGACACTTACCAAACAGATGCTTACGCATTGTGGTTACACTCAAAAGATTTACCTGCTTCTTTAAGTGTTCTTCCATTATGTAGGCAAACACCGCATTGTGTCGTGCTAGTGTTATAATGACCTGTTGTGACGTAAATCCACCGGCAAACCCACTGAGTGCTGCCTCCAAGTTAACATGATCCACATTCTTCATGTTTGGATCTTTTTGTAAAACGGAAATAACGTGTTGTGTCTTTTCCTTGGTGGTGTTGAATTTTTTGGTGTCAACAAAACCAGCGGAGAGGATCTTTTTATCCTCTCTAAATGCCCAACCTGTTACTGATGTGGAAGAATCTAACCCTAGTATAACCATTACCTAATACATAGTGAGTTTAACGAGTAAACTTGCCGCTACTGTATTTTTGGTTATTGAATCCCTTCATATAAAGGGATTGTTGCTTGGACTGTAGTCCTTGAGCATCATTAAATTGGGATTGTCCAATCGCTGTCTTGGTTTGGAATCCACCAGCAGTGGTTGTATACAAAGCCGCCTTGCTTCCTGCACCATTCCAATTGGTTGCAATTTTATCAACCGTACCATCGGTACGCACACCACCGTTGATGGTGTCGCTATAATTCAAAGCATCAGTGTTAAAATTTTCAGTACCAGTGTTGGCACCCAACTTGAAACCCTTGGTGGCGGTATACTTAGCATCGTTGATGCTGTTCTGCACTGCCAATTCATTGGTTCCTTGGGATTTTACGGTCTTTTGAACTGGTTGGTATGCACCACCTGCTGCTTGACCCGATAAATATCTGTCAGCCAAACTTCTGTTTGTTGACTCACGATCAATCACTTTGCTATCAGATTGGGTTGCCATATGTTTCTAGTATTCTTTATAATAAATAGGGTTAGGTATCCCATTTCACCACAATATTGATTGGAATTTGTCCGTTATTTTTAATCGGACTTGCAATTTTACCAATCGCCACCAAATCTGCACCCGCATACAAACCTACATCGGTAATATACGGAGCAAGATAGGAACCAGTCGGGTCCAAAGATGCACTGATGTGGTAAGCAAAGAACTCATTTTTAATTTTATTACCAAAACCTTTGCCGGTTTTAGTATCCAAAAACTTGATAATATCATCGTAATTGTTGCGTCTTGACGTGGGAGAAATATACTGCTTATAGTTAGCAATCTCTAGATTATCAATATAGTAATTCCAGATCATATATGCATCGGAATAATCAACAATACCATCTTTATTAATATCAAAATTCTTACTGTTGAGTACACACTTTAACTCGGGCGTCAATTTACTTTGTGTGTAGTTGTACATCGACGACGTAAAGAATGTGAATTGACTTTGCTGTATGTCGCCCTCTACCAAAACATCCCACCAATACTCACTACGGTTGGTTGTCAATTTAGAATTAATATATCTAAGAATCAGATCCAGATCAGTAAAGTTGAACTGTTCGTCGTTTGAAATAGCATAATCAAACGCAGAGCCAGTTATTGCGGTGGGATTTGTACTGATATTAAATTCACCGGGGTCAATGGTACAAATAAACTGCTTTTCGTTTAACGTTATTTGGCTTTGATATGACCCGTAAATATAATCGGTCAACGTATTTGTTGGATCACGCAATAAATCACGCAGTATGCTACCAGTATTGTTGACAATAAACTTATCGTTGTTATAGAACACATTTCCGACCACAGCATCTTTTTGTAGATCAGAAAAGTTATAAATAAACGCCTTACCAAATATATCCACGACAACAGGCTGCTCGATAACATAAACGCTGCGTATTTCATTACCATCACAATCACAAATCGAATCCTCTATTACCAGTTCCTCTATCTCGGCGACGGGATCGGTCGAGCACCCAGTTGTTGGAGTATCACTTTGCTCGGTCAGCAATGGTGTTTGTAAATACAAATCATCATCCAATGGTGCGGGTGCTCCAATCACAACGTTGTCGTTGGATAGTGCAACAGATTCTCCAAATGCAGTAAAGCACTCACTAATGCGTTTTCGATATGAAATTGGAGCAGTAGTAGCCAACTTCAATATAGTTGATCCAGAACATTGATTGGTTGTCCAACGATACAAAAGTGTTTGACCATTATAAGTGCTTGCTCCAAAATCATCATCGGGGAAATTCAAACTATATCGATCAACAGACGCTGACAAATACACACTTGAGAATGGAAAATAAGGTTTTGGTGAACCAATCAATATGTAATTGTTGTTTACATCAATGCTGTATCCAAACAGGTTGTCTTTGAATGTGTCGCCATCACCATACAATTTCTGTTCAAGTGTATATTGTCCAGAACCAGATGATGTATAGTATACATACGCAGCACCACGTTGACGAACTTTTGCAGAACCGCTGTATTCATAGTAAATCAAATCATTGGGAGCACCAACAATCAAAACACCACTAGAAATTGCCACTGAAGAACCATATCTAGTATGTGTTTGAGCGTTGCTTCCAGATGGATAAAATGAAACCGTATTATTACCGCCTGTTTGCAACCATTTTGATGCTGTGTTTTGTTCCAATCGTTGGCGCAAAGTAACACTCACATTTGCATCGTTGGTTAAATCATATACATAAACTCGACTTTGTGTGGTGGTAAGAGTTCCCACAACAATTCTATCCTCAGAAAGTTTATCTATAGAAACAGCAGCACCAAACAATTTTTGACCAACATCGGGACACACCACAGTTTTATAATAAACAAATCCAGATGCACCATCGTAACGATAAATCATTATTTTACCCAGACCACTGTTGTGACCTGGAACACCAACAACCATAAAATTGTCAGAGATCGCAACAGCTTGACCAAATTTATCAGACACATTGCCTGTATATGTTATTGAATATGCTGGAGTTGAATCTAACGTCCATGACGCCGGATCTGTGTCACAACTTGCGGTTGGTGATGTATTGTACAGTCTAAAAATGTCTACTCCACAACCCGATGTTGGTGTTCCACTGGTACTTTGACTATATGCAGTATCTGCCACAGCCAACCAATCATCACACATAGCCAATGCTTTACCATAACTAGATTGGTTTACAACGGTTGGTGGTGATGCCTGTTTACGATACGTTTTTGCAAATGAGTAGTTGGACTGAAATCGGTTTTTTTGATATACCAACACTTCACCAATGCGGATAAACCCCTCTTGACAACTGTATGGTTTTGAGTTTGGATTACCAATCGCCACATAAGTTCCATTTGTGGCAACTTGATATCCAAAATTCTCGTTATAGATGTTCAGCGCATTTGACATTCTACTATAAATATACGATCAATTGGTTTTGTATGATAGAATTACCCCGCATTTTCTTTTCTTTCTTCTGGTTTATAATAAGCAATTCTGTTATGATGGATAGGACTTGCTAGTAGAACAGCCGGTTTCAAGTTACCTTTTTTTGTTTCTTGGAACATGTGACTCATCCAAGTTTGTTCATATGGATATGCCCATGTAGTATCCAAAAACATCTTTTTATTGCCACTTTTACCCACAATCATTGGCCAGTTTGCATAATATACATCGCCCTTTATATAACTTAATCCATCCACAACCTCTATGGTATCAAACTTGGTGCGTGGGCAGTTAGGATCAAGACCAGACACAGGCAATTTGGTATAATTTGGCCAAACCTCTGCTCGCACCACCTTGGGTACGTTATACCAAGAAACTTGGATATTGTTGTCCATATACACCTCGCTATACGAGAATTTCAAAAAGTCTACATCCACATCACCACCGATTATTTTTAATACTTTATCGTATAAATCAGGAACATAAGTTCTGAATCCGTTGCGACAAAAATCGTGACCTGGAGGATGTAAACCCATATCATCTTCCAAAAACACATAATAATCACTGTCGGATTCTTGAAAGTGTTGTGCGGCTTTTAATCTACCGCCATTGATACCATCATTTTTGTTATTAATGATATGTTCAAATTTGTACTTTTTGCATAGTTGAGCATTGGCAATTCTGGCGTCTTCATTTGTGGAATTATCAATAAGAATGTTTCTAGTATTGGTGATCCACTTGGGATGTTGCAACCATGTTTGTATGGTGTGCTCAAGTTGATGTGGAAAATTAAACGTCAACATATACACCGACAACTTCAACTTGTCGGGGTTAACAAACTTTCTGGGCGTGTATGTGTTTGCGTCGGCGGGAACAGGCTCAAGCTCAACTTTATTGTCCAGAAGTGCTTGTACAAACTTCACAATCAAACCATTTGAATCCAGAGAGTAGCGTCTATACTTCTCAGGTTCCAAATATGACATGATGGTAAACACACTTTCTTCTGTACCCATGTAGCCATCGTTCAACGTTCTATCTAAAAGAGAATAGTAGGTGGCATTTGCGTGATTGATAGACTCTTTGGTACCCCCGAACAATCCACCTCTACAAACATATGTTACCGTCTTACCACTGTATCTATTGATGGCATCAAAATCAAAACCGTGAATTTCCGAGTTGGCTTGATACGGATAGCTCAAGAACAAGAATTGTTCTAGATATGGTAGGATTTTATCCAGTACTCGGTTGTCTGTAAAGTATTTTTCGTATACGGTATTGGTTATACCAGCATCCAACCAAATGAAATAATCAGAATGGAATGGATTCCAGATTGATGCACTGTGTAAAAAAAACATTTTTGATTGAACCAATGGGTTGTACCACTCCAATGTTGCTTGGGGAGAATTTTTTAACCAACCCACTTTGTTATACCAATCGGGATCGATCCTAATCTTTTGTGTATTATTCCAATGTGGCTTGTATATGTCATTCTTAATATCGTCAAGTTCATAAACTTTGACGAATGTATTGAATCGTTTACGAGTTTCCCATACAATATGTTCGTACTCTTTTGGAACATAAACAAACATGTTAACATCGGTTGCCAATATTTTTTTGAAGTTGTCAATATATTGATCAAATGATCTGTCGGGTCTTCCGATGTTCCATAGACCGGTAACCACAGTCAGTTTTTCTGTTTTTGACTCATTAAACACGGGATTAAGGTTGTCGTCGTATGATAGAATTCGTTTCTCGGAATATATGTCATATTCAACTTTAACACATTTATTTGATTTGTTATTTTTGATGTAAATTCCATAATCATATCGGAGTGCAAACGGTCTGAATCCTTTGTATGTTTCCAAAAATCTTTCATTTGTTAACGTGGTCTGTAGATGAATCTCATACACATTATTAAAATGAATACCTTGTTCCGAGTTAAACGGCACACATACAATTAACTCATCACATTTAGAGCACAGTTTATCCAATAGTTTGATAGCATTTTCTTCTGATATATGTTCTAATATATCTCCTAAAATTATAATGTCATAGTAATCAAAATCAAAAGTGAGTGCATTTTCGTTGTAAACATTAACATACTTGTTTTTGAGATGATAGTCTTGAATGTAGGGTTCATGAATTTCTACAGCATCAATCTTTGGAAAATGAGTGCGTAATAAATCAGAATAAGTACCACATCCCGCACCTAAATCGAGGATCGTGTGTGATGAGTTATACTTCGTTGTTAAAAAATCCAACGTCTGCTGTTTGAATATTGGTGTGGAGAATGGCATATTTATTGTTTAATTTTTACGATGGATGTATCACTGTGGGGTTTGTCTATATAGTATAAAGTATCGGATGCAATATTTGTAACGGAATTATTATAACTCATAAATTTTATTTTAGATAACCCATTTTGTGAAATTTCATATGACAGTTATCAACATTATCTTGACGATATAAATTACAACCTTCATTACCATCGTGGCGTGTGTGCGCCAATACAGGAAACGTTGTTACTCCACCTGAGTTTTGCCAATCGTCCAAAGAATGTAGTTGTGGTTCATGTTTGTAAAATGTTACCATTTTTTTGATATTATTTTTAGTAAGATATGCAGACACAGTTACATCATCATTCCAACTTCCAAGTTTACAAAACTCAAAAAAATCGTCAGCAAAATAACCACGTTTGTAAGACACAGTTTTGTAGTGTTGTAATATATTGACAAATGTATTTTCCGTCACCGATACAACAAAATGATCTCTTTGATCGTGTTTCAATCTGGCGATATCTTCTGGTGTTTCTCTATCTGCTCGCATACCATCGTATCCTATAGCTGTATCTGTGTATAGATTTTGGTTTGCAACGTGTTCTTGTAGCATCTTAGGATGATAAACCAAATCGTCGTCACAAACAATAATAATTGTGTTTGTATCTAGTTCTCGTTGTAGCGTATAATAAAGTTTAGTCAGCGTACCTTTATCTTCTAACCCCTCAAACAATTTTAGTCTAGGATTTGTAGTGGACAGTGTTCTAAGCCACTCAGGTACAACATACAATTCTTTTGTTTTGTGATTCTCAGTTGGTATGTTAAAATGGATTTCATAGTCGCCATCGAACTCTTGATTCACAATAGAATCTATGCACCGGCGCAGATCGTGTCCATACAAATCTAAATCTGAATTTAACCGAGTTGGTAATGTGGTTAGTGTAATTATAATCTTCATAAAATTTAGTCGTTGAGATAAGTGTAAACGTGGGTATCGGTTATTTCCAAAACCAACCCATGCGGCGCATAGTAATTTTTAAGCTGCTGCTTATTATTTTGTATGAATTTTGGTATAGATGTGATATCGCTGTAGTCGAATGAAAATTGTGACCAGTGGTCTCTGGGTCCAGCAGAATAAAAAGTATCCTCCGGTCTAGTTTTATGAACCATAATATTGCCATACTTGGGCGAATGAATAATATACTGAGCGGCTTTATACTCGTAGTCCAAATTGCTTGATAACAAGTCGTATGCCGCTGGAAAAACCCAAATAAAATTGTGATAATATGGTGATCTAAACAAGTGTGTACAATTTCCCAAAAACGATTCAACGATCATTGTGTTTACTAAATTAAACAGCAACATCACGTCGTCACTATTATGGAAATGACCACCATAAATAAAACCGTCATCATTTCTAAACTTGTACGTTGATGGGTCAAATTTAAGCTTTGGAAATAGCGGTGCCACAGCGGTTTGTAAAAAATTAGACACTTTACTGGCCAGCTCACCCGTTTTTGAAAAACTACCTTGTTCCCACGCATAAACAGTTCCTTTGGAAATGCTATTAAAGAAATTTTTGATACCATCAACATTGTTTTTGATCACCATATCGGTGTCACAAATAACAAAATTCAAAATATTGTTCTGTGCAAAATACTTCAAAGCATATCTTAGTAAAAAAAATGGAAGTAATGTGTTGTCGATTCGGTAAAAATCTGAAAACTTTCGGAAAAATTGCTCGTCATTTGGAGATTCCATACACAGTTCATTTTGTAGACTCACAACATCATTTTTTCTGAGATCATCAATCGTTACAAAATCGAAGTGGTTATGATAGTCTTTGTATAAGTCGTAATAATATTTGGTGGTAAATATGGTAATGTAATCTTTTGTTATAGACGGACACGACTTCAACAGCAAATCCAACCGATATCGCATTGGTGTACCAAAACAGAACATTGCGATTTTTGGACCATTCTCATTCACAATTTATTAATAAATACGGATTGGCGGCCGGAGATGATTTTTATATATCCATTTTCTAAAAGATATGGTGCGAGTATTTTATCTTTACCACCAACTGGCTCAATGAAGTCTGTATCGTCAATCGATACCAAATGTAATGGTGCCAGTTTAGTTTTCGCCGCCAGATAAGCCTCAAGATGTCGTTCCGCATACATATCCGACCCGACATCCCAACCATCCAAGTACAAAAAATCAATTTGTTTATCGAAGTTTTTCAAAAATTCAATACCACATTGCGGAATATGAATGTGTAAATTATCGGGTATAGCTTGTTTAATGTGGTATTTGTATTGATTTTCTAGCTGCGTTTTACAGTGGTTGTCCACATCAACAGTGTGTACTTCAAATCCTTCTCTCGCCCAAAAATGGGTCGAGTGTCCATCTTGACAACATGGTGGAGCATCACACTCTTTCATCTTATATGCGTTATCAAAATAATTGATGCAATTTTGTGTGGTTTCGTGTCGAGTCGATCCAATCTCAACAATCACTTTGGCCTCCAAAAGTTTAAGAAGCTCAATGGTCTTTTGTATCCATTTTGCTGGGTAATTTCTCAAACTATTCTCAAATGGTTCGAGTCTAGTATGGTCCCAATATAACGTGTTGACACGAAATTCATTTGCGGACGTTATTATTTTATTGTAGTCGATATTCATAGTTTTATTTCTACTCGGACTGCGCCATAATTATGATTTTATTTTACATACCCAAACAACATCCCTAAATTGCTCATACATAAATGGTTGTAAGTTACATTTAACAACGGAGTCTTGAATTTGAGAATCGATAATTTCACACCAATCCCATATTTTGTTTTTTATATTTTGATGAAAATATTCATGTGTTGGTGCGTAGTCATGTGCCATAATAATGTCGCCGGATTTTAACAACGGTGCTAACACTCTGAATTCGCCTGGTTTACACACACCATCACACATTATGATGTTTGGTCCTGGTTGTTGAAGAAAGTTTTGTATTTCACTCTCAGCCACCAATTCGTTATATGTGTTATCGAAAATATTCTTGATATTAAATTCTATTTTTGCGCCGTTTTTTATAGATTCTTGCATTAAGACTCTATGATTTTCAGTAACATCATATGATCGCACAACTGAGTCAATCAACCCAACTTCATCCAACAAGTCTCTTACGAGTAAAGTTAAACCACCATATGCTGTTCCTATTTCTAATACTTTGGTAGGTTTGATTTTTACAAACAACTCTTTAATCGGAATAGCCACATCTTCATGCTGTGATATTTGGGTGTGTTTATATGTAAAATAAGGTTTTAATTTGTAGTCGATATTCATAGCTTAATTTCTACTCGTTCTGCCCAACCTCTGGTTGGGCTAATTGCCCAATATACAACTTTACTTGGCCATCTATCGGCCGAAAAATATTCTTCATAGTGAATATTAGCCTTATTTTGCATGAAGTCGCTCAATTGTTTGCCGGTAATGTATTTACTGGACACGGCCTTGCCCTGATCATCGTCGAATGCCACCAAAATACTACTATAATCGTCACCGGGCAGTTGTTGTCTCGTAATGGTAACTAGATAATAAAAGGACTTCTTTAGTGAGTTTTTCCAATCTTGTTCAGACATGGGTAGATTTGGTGGTAGATGATTATCCATCGTATATTGCTGCATCGACTTTTCCTTGAAGCAAATACCAGAGTACAACTCATAATCGTGTAATGTGCGTTCTTTACCAAGATTATATCCAGTCAAATCATAACCATTGTATTCGGTCTGAAGCAGCTGTCTGATTTTTGCTCGGGATTTGTTTTGAGAGTCCAACCAATTTTCACCACGTTTGGCTTGATCATCCCACACAAGTATACCATCACGTTCTTTTCTAGCCATTGAATGCCAAATAACAACTTTGTGTGGATGATAAATATCATAACCATGGGTGTATGATCTAACCGTAAGATTGATTTCTTCGCCACTAAAGAATATATCTGAGTCGTGCTTAATTGTGGTAGCCCAATGGTTGTCACCGAAACAAAAATGTCCCGATAAAAATCTTGCTGGTGCTGGCTTCTTAATATCAGCCAAGTTTCTAAAGCTTGCTGGTCTTATGAACAAGGTTCCGTGTGGATAAAAACATGATGCGACCGATTGGAACGGTTCTTTGGTTCGCAAATCGGGATCATTTGCGGGATCATAGAACGGTAGATATCCAGCTAAAAGTGGCTTTTTAACACCATCAGCTTTGAGTCCGTCGTGCATCTCAATCAACGTAGAATCCCACCCAACATTGAATCTGTGATGGCTATCCAATTGTAAAACATACTCCTCATTAAGCAACATGGTATTGACTTGATATCTAGCAAACGGAAGACCCTTTGCATCTGTATAGTCCATATCAATAATTCTAAACCTAGAATCCGATCTAAACTTATCAACGTCGGTGGCAAACTTATCGCTCTTGTTGGATTGGTGACATATGCCGAAAACCAATCGGTCTGGATGAGTGGCATTTTTTAATGCACTTTCAATTGTGGGCAACAATTCAGGATCTCTGTATGCTGGAATGTGTACAAATATTTTGCGTTTGTTTGGGTTTGTGTTGAACACCACCTTTTTAGGTTGATCCTTTTTTTTGGAACCTTTACCTTTCCACAAACTCACAGGATCTGGTGAACGAGGAATTAATTTTGTTGGGCCGGGAATAATTCGTTCAATTTTTTCCATCCATCCCTTTGATTTGCTATGAGGCCAGAACACATAAGTGTGTGGTACTTCCTTTGTATGAAATGTTCGCCAAATTCTATACCACTTATCCGATGGATTTGATGCCTTAAAAGAATTAACTTCATTTTCATCAGCATCGCAGCGGACAATTTCCACGCCATCCACATTTTTGAAAGCAATGATCCACGAATCATAATCGTTGTCTGGAACACTATCAACGTGCATATCAATACAGAACTTGAAAATGTGCAGCCATGACGCTTCATACTTGGCCGCATCTGTAATAATAGGATTCGGCGCAATTTTTCTGTCCATCGTGTATTGTTGTACGGCTCGATCTCGGAATCTAACACCGGCATAGTTTTCGTAATCGGCTAGAGTTCTGACTGTACCAAAATCATAAATGCCAAACTCAATATTTTTGGTTTCACCATCCATACCAAATAGTTTTCTGGTGCGCAAATGTGATGATGTGTTTCTTTCACCCCAAATCTTGTCATCGTCCCACTGCTTTACAGCACCATTTCGGTGATAATAATGCCATGCTATGACTTTGTGTGGATGAAACAAATCGTATCCATGGGTATATGCCCGAACAGCCATGTTGATTTCTTCGCCGTGAAAATAAAGATTTGGATCATACACAACTTCCTTTACAAAAGATCCGTATGCAAATGCAAAATGCCCCGAGAAAAATCTCGCCGGAATTGGTAAATTTAGATTTGTATGGTTGGGTATAACCGATGGTGATGGAAATATTGGTCCCTCGGGTAAATACCGATCAAAACCTATCATCCAAGGCTCAGTGCCTCTATCAACAGGATCATTGGCTGGTTCATATGATGGAATATATGCAGTCAAAAGAGGTTTAGCATATCCAGCGGCTTGTAGATCTTGTAACATTCCAATGGCCTGTGCATCCCAATCTTTGGCAAACCGGTGGTGACTATCCAACTGCAAACAAAATTCTTCATCAGAATATAACAAATTTAATTGGTTTCGGACCCAACAAACGCCCTGGCTCTCTTGGTATGGAATATCTATAATTTTGAATCGTGGATCTGTAGCATATTCACCCAGAGTCTCTGTTTCGTCATGCTGCCAACCCAATGCAAACACTAAATTTTCTGGGTATTTTGCATTTTCTATGCAATTTTTTATCGTGGGAATTAATTCACGATCTCTATAACTGGCGATTTGAATAAATATTTTGGGCATAACAGTGTTAATGTGTTCTAATTTACATATACACAACCATACCCATTATTATTTTTATATTAACGATGTGTTAAATTTGATATGGGTCAATAAATGTGCCAGTGCCATATATTGGCTCATTGTTAGCTGCGAAGATCAGAGCAGCAACAAGTTGTGAGTAAGTTTTGTCTGTGTTTTGTGTCAGAGTACTACAACAACCATTTGTAGTACCTGGGTATGTGTGAACGCAATGATACCCAGTATCAGAATCACCAACGCTCAAAAATGCCTCATTAAACTTAATCATCGTGGTATTTACTTGAGGATCACCACAGGCCTTTGATGTGGTGATAATATGGTCATTAGCCATATAAGCTCCTCCCGAATTATATCCGTTAACAGTCGTACCAAAGAGAATCGTGGCATCTGGACAATATGTTATACTTTCTGGGTCACTGGCACACGGTGAGCAACCTGGTTGGTCAGCACACAGTGGTTCATTAGAACAAGAATTAAATGAATCAGCAATAACGGCAAAAAATAGGCCCGCTACAGGAGATTGTGATGGTGTAGGTGATACGCCTGGTGTAGCTGTTACACTAGGAGTTGCAGTTAAGCTTGGAGTTGCTGTTAAGCTTGGAGTTGCAGTCAAGCTAGGTGTTGCAGTCAAGCTAGGTGTAGCTGTTAAGCTTGGAGTAGCTGTTAAGCTAGGAGTTGCAGTCAAGCTTGGTGTAGCTGTTAAGCTAGGAGTTGCAGTCAAGCTTGGTGTAGCTGTTAAGCTTGGTGTAGCTGTTAAGCTAGGAGTTGCAGTCAAGCTTGGTGTAGCTGTTAAGCTAGGAGTAGCTGTTAAGCTTGGAGTAGCTGTTAAGCTTGGAGTAGCTGTTAAGCTTGGAGTAGCTGTTAAGCTCGGAGTTACACTTGGAGTGGCGTCTGGTGAGTTACTTGGTGTAGCTGTTACACTTGGCGTGGCAGTCAAGCTTGGAGTAGCTGTTAAGCTAGGAGTTGCAGTCAAGCTTGGTGTAGCTGTTAAGCTAGGAGTTGCAGTCAAGCTAGGAGTTGCAGTCAAGCTAGGTGTAGCTGTTAAGCTTGGAGTAGCTGTTAAGCTTGGAGTAGCTGTTAAGCTTGGAGTAGCTGTTAAGCTCGGAGTTACACTTGGAGTTACACTTGGAGTTACACTTGGAGTGGCGTCTGGTGAGTTACTTGGTGTAGCTGTTAAGCTAGGAGTTGCAGTCAAGCTAGGTGTAGGTGTTACACTAGGTGTTGCGGTCAAGCTAGGTGTAGCTGTTAAGCTTGGAGTTGCAGTCAAGCTTGGTGTAGCTGTTAAGCTAGGAGTTGCAGTCAAGCTAGGAGTTGCAGTCAAGCTAGGAGTTGCAGTCAAGCTAGGTGTAGCTGTTAAGCTAGGAGTTGCAGTCAAGCTTGGTGTAGCTGTTAAGCTAGGAGTTGCAGTCAAGCTAGGAGTTGCAGTCAAGCTTGGAGTTGCAGTCAAGCTTGGTGTAGCTGTTAAGCTCGGAGTTACACTTGGTGTTGCTGTTACACTAGGTGTTGCTGTTACACTAGGTGTTACACTTGGAGTTGCTGTAGGGCAATGGGGTGTGGGTGTTAAGCTTGGCGTTGGTGTTAAGCTTGGTGTTGGTGTTAAGCTTGGTGTTGGTGTTAAGCTTGGTGTTGGTGTTAAGCTTGGTGTTGGTGTTAAGCTTGGTGTGGGTGTTAAGCTTGGTGTGGGTGTTGGACTCACACATGGGCCACACGATGCACTATTCACCAAATATCCACCCAAGCCACATAGTCCAGTTGGACGGGTCAAATCCAAAGAGCTTGGATCAAGCTCGTATTTGTCGATAAAAAATGATCCGGACAGTTTTAAGTTATAATTACCATCATCAATTATATCCGCAACAATATCACCTGTCTGGTTATTGATCACCAATGTATTTGGGCGGATGGTATCACCCGTTTGATTGATGCGTAAATTGACTGCGGAAAATTCATTGGTCAGATCCAATGATGCTTTGCTGGTATCATACCCATCAAATCCAAAAATATTGTAGGCATTGTTGTAGTTGTTATAATACATCTTTTTGACTGTATTATAAACTTGGCGTTGATAAGTACCATCCAAGTTCAAAGGATTGTTTTGAACATTAAAATTGGTACTACCACTTGGATAAAAAACTGAACTGGATGGTACGTATTTTCCTATTTGAAAATCAATTAGATCGCCGTATTGAGTTAGTGCCAAATATCCATCTATACCGATGGGTTCACAGCTACCAGAAACATTATCGTTGCAACCAACAACTGGGGCAACCAGTGGAAATAGATCGTCGCCATCGTTTGCTAGAATCAAGTCATTTACAACACTGTTGAGTGTTTGTTGCTTGGCAATCGTAAACGCAGTGACAATGATGTCCTGATTTCTAAAGAATTTGATCATCCCAATATAAATAGGATGTGGTCAAAGAATTCATCACAACTATAGAGCAACATGGTCAAAGTGATGTTTAGTATTGACAGATAATACTCAAAAATCAATTCGGACTTTCAACAAAAGTTCAGAATCAAAGCTCTTTTGAACTGGTTTACTGACTTTGCCAATAGCAATCAATTCATTGTTTGTATCATACAAACCAACCCCAGTGATGTATGTTCGTGGATTGTTGATCAAATCTTGATAAACAATGGTACCTTTAGTCTTACCATCAGTACCATCCGACACAAATGTTGGATTATTACTATAATTAAACTCTTTGTTCTTGATCCGCACGAAATAATTGGTGCTGGGAACAAATTCACTCTTACGCACTGCCATTGGCTTTGTGCTTTGTTTAATTCTTAAAAATAAATCGTGGGTCCAAACACGCCAGAAACTTTGGAATGTGGTTGATCCATTATTTGAATTTGCCGCACGATTTGCAATATCAGTGTTAATACCAACACGGGCTTGTAAATTCAAAGCATTGAAAACAACTACACCGTTTGTTGGATAAAACAAACCAATACCCTCATATTTTGCGGCGAATGCACCATTATTAGTGTATGGTGTTGGTACACCATTGATAACAGACCCCGAGATCATATTATACACACTTTGTTGTTTATTTACAACCGATGAGTCGTCAATAAAAGAGTATTGACCCTTGGTTCCCAAGAAATTGATTTGTACTTGACCTGGATCAATTTGGTCCTTGATCTTGTCAGATGCATAATTCATCACAAAAATTGCTTGGCTGTCTTGTGGTGTAGACACGCTACCAGACGCAAACGAGAAAAAGTTGTCGCCGGGTTGCAACAGAGTATTTCTGTATTGAGAATAAATTACCTTGGTTTCGTTGGTCAAAACCCTACTTGCCGCAGTGACCGCAGTACTGTCATACTTTGAGCTACCAGTATTTGCATAATCACCATAAGCAATAGAAAAGTAGAGATCACCACCGGCATACACATTTGTATAATATTGACCATTGCGCACGTCAAATTGGTTTGCACCAATCATCGTATTGGCTTGGGCTGAAGATGTGGTGAACGCAGATTGGCTCAAATACAAACTTCCAGATCCGAATAAACCCGATGATACTTGGTTTATTCTTCCCACTACAATGTCGTCTGCTGTAAATTGGCTAAAAATCATAGTCTAGTTTAGTTTGATGATGGAACCGTAACCGTCACTGTAATTGCTGTGTTGCCACCACTTTCATTACCAATGACAGTGATGTTGGTTGTTGTTGTTTTTGCCAAAGATGCATTTGGAACAAATCTAAACTTATTACCAACAACAGCCTGAGAAGTTTGTGATGTTAAATCGCCAGCAAATGAGGGAACCGTTGCCGTTGTAGAATTCAAACTGTTGGTTTCGGTGACAATCAACGTACCCACATTCTTGTTGGATAGAATTGCTGTATATCCCAACGTAACATTGTATGTTGGGTTGGTACTTGGACTGATTGAAATTTCCCCAGTATAATCACGGGAGACCGTAATGATGCTTTGTGCAACGCTGATTGTTGGCACTGCGGTCACACCCTCGTTGAGAGTCACCAGCTTATATTTCATCAATTGGGTCTCATCGGTGATTGGTTCCATAACCGGAGTGTTACGGATGGCAATATCATAATACGCACTACCCAATGGATGTGTTGGGTTAAATTGTGTGTAGTCGATCTCATCGTCCGCCAATGCGAATGCTGTGATATTCAAACCACCAGCTTTTGCTAGGATTTCACGACCCTTTTTTGTTAAAACGGCGTTAATCGTAATTACGTTGTTATCTAAATATGCCATATACAAATAATTATCAAACGAATTCTGTTTTTTACCAAAATAGATACTATAAATTCATGATATACATATTCAGGCTGGCACTATTCTGTATTGATGCTGTCAGTGGTACTTGAACAAACAGACTATTTGGGCTATCAATTGACCCGGTTGTTATACCGTTTGTTGGGAATGTGCTGCTGCTGATATTGAAACTCAAGAATCCGGGAATGGTGATCACTGGTTGTGAACCATTTGATAAACCGTTACGATTCACAGTCGTAGTATGATCATTCTTACCCTTAATATAAGTATAGAATCTAGTTTTTCCTGGTGCCAAAGTTTTTACACCATTGAGTATAATGTAATTGCTACCACTAACTGCTTGATAACGATAGCGAGATCCTGGCATATTAATTTTGCTTAAGTGGCGTTGTGAATAACCGCTGTTTTGTATACCGTAATATCTGTTGGTAAAAGCACCAGATCCAGTAATTGACCCAGATCCAATAACTTCCACTCTATCAAAACTTGATGTGAATCCAACTACTTTACCATTGTTGTTGACAGCTTGATAGTATTCATGGTCAGATATGTTGTGTGTATCACGAATGTTGAAACCGCTGGTATCCGTAAATACGTACTTACCATACTTAGCAAACATGAAGTCTCGGTTATCAATGATGTCCGGAATCTCAAACCTTGAGAAATTGTATGTATTATGATCCCCACTATACACAGGTTCCGATCCGACGGCAATGCTCATCAAGCCGCCCGTGGTATAGCTTGCACTAAATGATGCGATATTACTCAGAGAAAAACTTGAGGTCGAGAATGTTGGAACTGTATAAGTTAGATCTTTATAGTTGAACTTCTTACGTTCCAACAGCGACGGTTCAATCAACAACCCACGTTTCAAAGACACACGGTTTGGAACAACATTTTGCAAATAATCAAAGATTGAGAAGTCAATGTAGAACTTGTAGGTGCTGTAAAATTCTTGTGGGTAGATATACTTTTGATTGGTCAATGAAAAATCCAATTGCAATTGCTTTAGCTCTGGATAGTTTTGACTGGTCAGATATTTTGGATCGCCAATAACATCAGTGATACCATCTTTACCAAGGAATTTCTCAATCTTGTTTTCAAGATATGTATATGGGCTGATATAGAACCCTACTACGTTACTATCACTACCAACAATGTCATTCGTCTTGGTGCTGTAGTCATAAGGCACCAAGTTGGATGTTGCAAACTCGTTGATCTTGTTGATCTTTACGTTGTTCTTGTAGTTAGGACCAAAATTGTTTGCGTTGGTGGCTTGCTTAATAACAATTCTATCGAACTGATATGGAAATTTTGATTGTATTGCTGGTATACATGATGGGTACGGCTGTGTCACCAATTCTCCAGTAAAATTATATGCCTTGAATGCGTTTGTGTGCGGACTACCAGACAATTGGTAATAAACATTTTGGTTAGGTACCCACTTATAGTCGATGGATGATGTGTGCGACCACAAATCTATAGGAGTATCAAAGCTCCAGAAGTACAACAGATTTCTGTATACAGTGTTCTTATCAGGCGTAGAAATACTATCGACGTTATAGCTATGTTCACTGAAATCATCGGCCGATAGAGTATCAGTAAAAACTTTGATTTTGTCGATGTTACCACGAAACTCAACATTGCTATTGTAGTTACCAATATAATAGCTACCAGATGAGAAATACTGATTTTGTGCAAACGTCACTGTGCGAGTGCGCTCACTGTGAAAGTTTAACAGTGAACCTTCATACTGATTTACACTTAACGTATAGTTTAGCGGAGCAAACTTTGCTGAATTTGACGATGTGTACGACGAAGTTATAGCTGTGTAAGTTTTGTCACCAATGGTATAAGTAATTGGTGCTGTTTCATCCACAACACTCGGTAAAGTATCAAAAGTAGCTCCAGGCAAAAAGTCACGGGTCACCATGAACGTAAACATATTTCCGTTCAAAAATGGCAACTCGTCTGTTTTGACACTTGATGTGAAATTTGTGGAACCTAATCCTGTGTCTGGATGAAAGTCAAATACCAATATTCCAGAGTCAGTTTGTTTTGTTTTTTTGATATAAACAAACCAATCAATTTTACCATTGCGAACTTTCTTCACAACGGGAATCTTTTGATCGGCATAGTAGTTGTTGCTTCCGAATCTAAACGTTCCTTCGAATGTATTGAAGCCAGAGAATTCTTCCACTTCACCACGGGATGATGTGAGTGAAACAATGGTGTCCGGTGTGGTCAAACTTGGATTTGTAATAGTATATGGACTATTCACCACATACTTGTACTCACTATCAGTGTAGTTAAACGTTAGATACTTGTTCGAATCCAGCTTAGTCAGATACAAAACACTATCGTAGTCAAAATAATTGACACGGTTTACATTAACATCGGTGCTACCATATTCACGGATCTGAATCAATTCTGATGGAATACCAAACAATGATGTCAACAACTCCAGTGATGTTACCGTACCCTTGGTCTTGTAGATGTATGGTAGGTTGTTGGCAAATCGATTCAGTAATGTTTTACCATAGTCAAAATATGAACTCGACAAAGAACCACTTGCTTGTGACTGATTAAATAAATACTGGGTAACATCACTGTTTTGCAGCTTGAAATTGTTGGTGTTCCAACTAAACGAATTGAGCAACTCGTCCAAGAAATTTTTTGGATAATCACTCAGTTCTGAAATTCCCAATGGATATGTCTTTGGAAACTTCTTTATATACACCAAGATGTTGTCAAAAAAGTGTCCAACCATTGACGTAAATTTCAGATAATCAGCGGAATTGCCGTCCTCTTGGATATACGCAGGAAGTTGATTAATCAAGCTGTCCAGATTATCTTTGTCATACGCAACACCATCCGCAATTTTATCATCGATACTTGATGTATTAAAAAACAAGTACGACTCATACTCATCAAACGAGGTCAAAAGGTTGATTTGATCCTGCACCAAGGATTGTTTTTCTAATGAATATGATGCACTGATGGTAGAGTTTACAGAGTCAGCCCTAGCTGCTATAGCATTCTTCTGATTTTCTTTTTTATTATACTCAAGAATTTTCTTTTTGGCAATCTTGGTTCGCAACTCAGCAGAACTGTATACGATGAAATTGTTAAATGCATCGTAGTCAATCAAAAGATCGTTGATTTTTTGTTGAAGATTTGCCTTAGCACTTGTTAATGTATCAACAGTATGATTTGCAAATTTGTCGTTGGTTGGGTTTGCGGTATCAACCACAACATCAAAATTGACACCGTTCAAGTACACTTTGCGACTGACTGGATCAACAAATAAATTGGTTTTGAAATATACTGGCGCAATTGAGATGTTGGATATCCAACATGTGGTCTGAACATCAAAGTTCAAAGGAAGTGGCGCATCCAGCTTAATCTGAACATTAGTGCGACCATCAGAAGGGTTCAGATAACTGGTGTGCGTCAAAATCTTGATCAACTCACCGTTATCAAAATTCAAAGCATTTTTGTACAAACCAAAGAATCTATTGGCGTAGTCATCCAACACCATCGTCATCTGTGGCAACAACCAATCGGTGTAAATCACCTTGACAAACAGATCCAAAATATTTTGCAGTTGAACAGAATTGATGCTGGTTTTTTGCAAAATACGATCTTGAGACACTTTGGTCACAATCGTCTTGAATGCCAATAAAATATCTGCCTCGCTGAACTCGGTTGAGTTGTATGTATACGTGAAGTTCTTGAGTTGATCATCAATACCAATAAATTTGGACGTTTGTAGAATTGTTTGATCAACAACGGTCGATAAATTTTGTATTTTATCAAATCCAATGTAAGTGTCATTGATAAACGTTTGCAACTCAGCGGTACTTTTCAGTCCAAGATTCTGCGCAATTTTTACATAATCGAAATTATCCGGGTTGTTGACAAAATTCTGAGAAATCGGATTGTCATCGATAACTTGATTTACCAACGTGGAGATTTGAAGAAACAGGTATTTTTTGTCTGCAAAGGCTGATGCCTTGATCGCATCCAAAGCACCATTTGCTGATAGTGTTGGATTAAATGCAAACGACAATCTTAGTTCAGTTCTGCTTGGACTGATTTCCTTGATGACTAATTTGTTTTTGTTGTTACCAGCAACATTTCTAACAAAATTGTAGAGTACATAATACAACCCCGGCGAAATCTGAACCTTCTTCAAGTTATTCTGTGTATTGAGCAACAACTCGTTATTGTACTTTACAAAGTTGGTAAATGGCTTGGCAAAGTTGTAATAGGAAAGCTTGTTGTTGATATCGTAATATGTACCACTAATTACCGAATATGATACGGTTGGTACTACACGATTGAACGCAACAACTTCTTGAGCACTGTTGTACAGACCAAATTCAATTAAATCACTATCAGCGGTACCAAAATATCTTTCCTTGTTTACGAACTTTTGCTCGTAAAGCTCCTGCAAGTTTTGGGGAAAGTATGAACCACTAGCAATACCACTGTTCAAACTGGTGTCGTCAAATGTTATATAACTGTATGGCATATTATATCAGTGGTAAAAATGGAAAGTTATCGCCAAAGTCAGATGGTACATTTCCTTGACCAAGACTGATACGCAGATCAATAATCTCTGTTTTCATCGCCGCAATGACTTGTTTATCATCATTGTTCTCATACTTTTCAATCAAATTATTGACAGTCTCATTGAGAATGCGATTTTCAGCCAATTGCTCATTGTATTTTTGCAATACAACGGCAATGTCTTGTGTTGGCTCAGTTTCTAGAGTTTGTAGTTCGTTAAACTGTGTAGAATTGGTATCAACAATCTTATCAATATTATATTCCAACGTCTTCAGATCAATATTGGAATAATAATACATACCATCGGTGGTTTTGTTGTTGTTAAAAACGAGTTGGAAGTTTCCGAACGAATCAATATTGTTCGAAAACACTCCAGTATCTCTGAAGGTCTGTAGAGACTGTAGACCTACGTTATATTCAGCCACGATATCAGACATATTATCTTATAATTTTGAATACCTTGGCTGTGTCGATTATGTCAACGGTGCCATCTGGGTACTCTGCCTTTATAAATATCTTGAAATATCGTTCTTGGGGCAATCCAGTGGTATCAAACTTAAAATAATTTCCTCGGTTTGGGTCACAACTCAGCTTTGAATACTCATCAAAGTCAATCAATACCTGCTCCGACTCAGCATCTTTGATCATAAAATATGATGATGTTGGTAGGTATTTTGGTGTGATCATGGATGGTTGTTGATACGCCTTGGCAAACTGTTTGAGTTGATATTTGTCTCTAGCAAACACAAATATTTTTGGCAAACTGCCTGCTTTATATACATCCTTGAGTTGTTGTAGATTTACAAGATTTTCTACAGACCCAGTAACTGGTGCCAAACTACCAGTGTTAAAATTACTATCATCCCAAGCAACATCAAGATATGGACTGTAGATTGTGTTGGTCTCTTTACTGAAGAATTGCAACAATCCGTTGGTCTGCTCCAAAGGAGGCACTGTGATTTCTAATGAAGTTGCTAGAATAATACCGTTGTTTGGTATACATCCACACAACCAAGAACGCACAATTCTGCTGACATCCATGGTTATATCACCTTGCTGTCCAAGTGTGTAAGACTGACTACAAATAAGACTTGAAGTTCGAAGAGGTGCAAATGCGGATGAACTACAAATCCAATGCCTCTTATTTTGATAACTACCAGGCACAGAATAATACCAAGTTCCACCACCATTTTGGAATGCTGAACTTGAATACGACGCAGTACGCAAATAGTCCACTTGTTCATAGCTGCTAGTCATGGGCTTGACCCACTGACCACTACCAGAATAATTTCTAAAGTTCCAACTCGCACCCATATAAGAACCACCTTCGGCCCAGCGTCCATCGCCATTATTCCAACTTTGGCTGATAGGATATGCGTAAAGAGTGTAGTTCAGAGGTAGATTACGTTGACCACACGCAGTCAAATTCAGTGTGAATCTGACGTTGGAACTTGATAATTGATTTCGAGCAATCGATTCACTGATATTGGTTGTATCAAATTGGATTATTGTTCTTGAAAACTCAGGTTTCAACAAGAAATATGCGGTTTCTGGTGGAGCAAATGATCCGGTGTACTCACCAATTACATAACCTTGGAAGTTTGTCACATGGGCATAGTAATGTTGACTAGATGTTTGTGTGGATATATACGCATTGAAATTGCTTGCTGTAAAACTTCCACTAAACGTACCATTGGTTACACATGCCGGACCTGTTCCGGTGCATGATGATGCTGATAATCTACCAATTACTTGACGAAAGCTACCGCTACCAACCAATGAACTGGTCAGAGGTGAAGTCGTATACGTATGACCATTTACTTTTAGTGTGGAGAATGTAGCCCCAGTTTTTATGGTGCCATTGAAGCTGCCAGTACTTAACTTTCCATTAACATCAATTATTCCAACAGACTGATAGCTACCGCTAAACTTTCCATATGCCTGATCAGCAGAACCAGACACCATCAACGGCTTTTTAGGATTTGTTGTGACGTTTGATATTGTTCCCGTGAAGTAGGCTATTGCGGATTCATCACCAATAACACCATTATCAATTGGAAAACTACGCCACTGGCTACCAGAGTATATGTACAACCAACTACCGTCGTATGCCAACCAACCTTCATTGCCGTATGAACTGCTATTTTGTGGCGGAGTGTGCCAGTTTGGCGTGGTATACACCAACTTGTTGCCATAATTCAAAGCATAGATTTCAAGAATTTCGTCAATGCCAAAATTCTTGTTTTTATACGCAGAAGCGTTGTTGAGGTAAGTGTCTTGAGATGGATAAATAAACGTATGCATATTATACCACTAGTCCTTTGATATCGGTTGATGGAAATTTTACCTCGAAGATTGATGGATCTTTTGATGGATACACAATGTTGTTTTGTGTGGCAATGTCGATGTTATAAGCAATCGGCGAATAATCTCCATCGTCAATTGTGAGATTTTTGATGGAAATGTCTATCACCGATTGTACGCCTTCATTTTTCATTATTTCGAACATCAATTGACTTAAATTGATCGGTTGATTAAAACCCCAATTGTCAATGTTAAAAAACGATTGTACCGATGCAATAGATGCATTTAGCACATCACGTTTGTTGAAACCCGCAAATACACTGATCTTAAAGTTAATACCAATGTTGATAATGTAACCATCAATCATATTGAATTTGTCAGTCAGAATCTTGTATTGACTCAAATAGTTTTTAAGATTCAACAACGTAGCCTCATTGCATTGCGTAAGATTTTTGTTGGAATTGTATGCCAGAATATACAGATTGTTGGTAAATGGATTGTTGCTCTCCAAAAACTTTCTACGATCCAACGGATTCAGAGGACTCAAGTTTAGAGTTTCATTTTGTGAAGCAGATCCACTTATTACACCAGTGATCAAATTATTGTATGATACTTGCCGAGTCGCATTGGATTGTACAAATGCTTTTGCCACACTTCCAAATTGTGGACTCATTGAGTAAATACGCAACAACATATCTTCCTCAGTTACAATACGATTTTGCGTTGCAAAATTTGCTATTGCATTTTGACGAATTTCTTCATCTGTTTCGGCTCCATATCCACCTGTTGCAGCATTTGGATTGCTGACTCGCAGACTATTCTTGATGTTGTTGAGTAAAGAAATTTGACTGTCAGTAAGACCACTTGTATCATTTAGATAGTCTGTTGCTGCAATTGTGTTGATCTCATTGGAATTAACATTTGAATTCAAACCACCACCAACAACATATGAGATGGTGAGCGTTGTGTTTGATGGGGATACGCCATATGAATCGCTCTTTAATACATTGGTACCATCCAAACTGATGTTGAGGTTTCCTAGATTTGATAAACTAACACCAACGTTAGTTGGATTTGGAATCACAACCGTGTTATCAAAATTCTCGGTGTTTGCACCAAATTGCAAATAGGTGGTGTTGTTTTCATCGACTGTTGTGACGAAACGCTTTTCCGTTCGCAAATACTTCAACAACTTTGGAGTCTCAGAGCGATACTTTGACAGAGTTTGGTTTGTCAATGGAACATTATCCACCGCCAATGGTAGAGTCTCTTGAGCCAAATAACCAACTTCGTAGTAATTATTGTTGTTGCTATCAATAACACTTACAACCTTGAGCACATTATCAGCATCCAACTTTATTTGCAAAAACGGAGTTGCGGCACCAATACTTACTTGTTTTGTAACTAATTGACCAGAATATGCTTTTATGGTCTTCTTGATTAAGTAAAATTGAGGAGCACCTGTTTCATCACGACTGTATATGCTAATTTGTCGAGGTGAGAATACTGTGTCTTGGCTAAAATCAACACTATCGTCTATTAAAAATGGCACACCCGAAACACTGCTGAATTCGGTGTATGGTTTCAAAATCAAGCAATAGCTTTCATCTGGTTCGTAAGTAGCATCCAAAGTACCAACTCGTTTTGCTGGCAACAACTGATAAAGCTCAAGCTCAGTTACAGCAGCAGCAGCGGTTCTTGGTTTGTATCCAAGATATCTTGCTTGATTGATGATGTTGCGACGATCAGTCGCAAATTGTATAAAGCTCTCTTTGAACTGTTGATCGGTGTAATATGAAAGTATGTCACCAACGTATGCCGCTTGCTCAATGAAAATTTGTCCAGGCGAACTTTCACTAAAATCCTTATAGTTTTGAGGATAATACTGTTTGGTGAAGTCAATCAGTTGTTGTTTCAAAGACGCAAAATCACGATTGACGTAACTAACGTCCTTCGTATTTGCCTTAAACGTCTTATTGATTATTTGTGACATTAGATTCGATTGGTATTAAGTGTTACATCAACAGTAGCCGCTGATCTGTTATACGTAAACACCACACTTATAAATATAGAATTCTCATCATTATTCTGTGGTTGATCTGCCGCTAGTTTCACTTTTACATCGTTGACCAATACACCATTCAACCAACGATCAATATCACGTTGCACAGCATCAACGATAATATCTTTATTTACTTCAACCACGTTTTGCTGAAACAATAAACTATAAAGACTCGACCCAAACTCATTATTGAACCGACGTTCACCCGGAATTGTTTGTAGTAGATTCTTGATGTTGTCCGCAACTTGGGCAACAGTAGCCGTATTGGCGTCAAAATAACCATTCTGACCCAATTGTATTGGCAATTTTAGTCCAAGTGCTTGAGTAGCCATATATATTATTTCTTACCAGCACGCTTTTGTTCAACGGCTTTTAACAAAGCACTGTAGTCTCTGGTCAATGCTGCTGCCACCTTCTTAACTGGTTCTGGTGCCGTAGCTGGAATAGTAGACTCAGTTATGCTTCGTTCGGATCCACCAAACATAGAAACGAGACTACCTTCCTGCGGCACACCACCAGATGTTTCATTAAGAATTTGATTCAACACGGGATTTTTGGTATATTGTATAAACTTTTTAGGTGTGGTTGGTACTGACTCCACTGGTTCCGATATATCCACGGATTCATCGATAAAAGTTTTTGTTGATTCCGACACCAATTGATTTGATGGTTTTGAAAACGCTTCCGACAAATATCCACGAATTTCTTCACGAATAACAGTTCTAACCTCGTTTCTTACAATCTTAACAATATATTCTTTGAGTTGATCAGCTTTCATATATCTATAATTATTGACCTAGTTTCGATTTCTGCAAATTTAATAGTTGTTGAGCACCTTTAATATCAATGGGATGTTTAATTTTGACCACCTTTATTCTGGGTGCGTTTGGTGGTTTTGGGATGTTTGGTTTTGGCATACCAAGCTTCACAGACGCTAATTTTGCTGCTGCGGCTCCCAACGCTCCACCTGTAATTGCACCAATTGCTGCACCCTTACCTCCTCCAGCAAGCGCACCAATACCGCCACCCAAGCCAGCACCAGCTAATAATCCACCCCCAACACCACCCATTGCTAGACCAGCACCCAAGCCACCACCAGCCAGTGCTCCTACCAAAGCACCTTTGCCTCCTCCAGCAAGCGCACC
>Ga0222712_10001461_pt1 | contig 29166 bp, 30 predicted proteins | sample C33_657DmetaG_FD_165043 | JGI IMG/M metagenome (GOLD analysis project Ga0222712, IMG submission 165043) | Estuarine water microbial communities from San Francisco Bay, California, United States - C33_657D | ecosystem: Environmental > Aquatic > Marine > Unclassified | place: USA: California... | reverse complement strand
CTAGGAGCTGGTTTACTTGGTGCTTTGCTCTTAGATTTATTCATAGCCTGCTGTTCCTTTTCGTAAAATTCATTCATCTTCTGGAAGGTAAAATTACGTAACCATATAGGCATTGCATATACTGTATCGTGATCATATCCGCCTTTGCCGTGAAATACTATTTCATGGATCTGGTTGAAGATGGTTACTCTATACGTTGGCGTCAGGCCAAAGAAAGTTGACCCCGATTGGAATGTCAACCCCTCCTTCTGGTCCATTTTCAGGATAGAATTTCAAATCTACATCTGGTTGGAATTCAGCAACATATTTTCTGAATGCACGTGTATCTCTTGCTAAGAAGTGGTTGTCTACAAAATCTCTAATACTTTTAGAATCAGTAGCTCCATTAACAGAGATAATCATGTGTTTTAATCTAGTTGATAATTCCGGAGAAGCATCTTTATGAATCTTCTTAAGACCTTTTACTTCTTGTTGAATTTTTTGTTCATCACCGTGAGTAAGTAGCTTAAAAGTAATCGTGTTACCTGTTGAAGGTAATTGAAAAGCAAATTCATTCTTTCTATCTTGAAATAAGCTTTCATCGAAAACTTTATTCTCGATCAAAGATAAATCTACAACCTCAGTATTCCCTTGATAATTAAATTCGTAGTCTTTACCGTATCCTAGTACTCTCGCTGCAATTAAGATAGCGTTCTTGTCTCCTACTAAAAGATCATCGTAGTTAAACTTGGTTACAATCAAAGACTGTAATAATTTGTCGATTACTACTCCTCTTTCAATAAAGCCTTGGTTAGTTAGGATATCTTCCTCTTTTGCAGTCATGTACTTCATTTCTACCGTACCTGATGCTAGTGGATGATCTGTCGGGTAAAGTAACCCTTTAGAAGGTAAGTCTACAATTTCTGTAGGGAATTTTTGTTCTTGTTCCATAAATTTTATTTTTAATAACGTTATTTCATATAAATATACGAAAAATAACTTTTGAAAACAACAAAAAACCCGGAAGTATTTCTCCGGGTTCTTTTTATATATATTTCAGGCAGATTAGTAGTTAAGTACGCAGTAGTCCATCGCTACGGTGATTGTTAATTCAACACCATCGCTAGTAGCCCAGTCCAAAGAACCTTGTGCCATGTTTACGATAAATGCTCCTTTAATAATCCACTCTGATACGATATCACCTACTGGACCTAAAAGATTCAGAGTCAAATCTTTTTTATAGAAATCTGAATAACCAGCTCTACCGGTTACTGATTCGTATGATGTACGAGCCCAGTCCATTACTGCTTGGGCGCCTGATGGGTTAATTGGATCGTACAATGTCATATCCATGTTTTCCCAGTTTCTTTTTCCACGAATCTTTCTATAAGAGTTGATGTGATCTAATTTGATCTCCTCATCTGTGAAAGATGGTGCAGTAACTGCTTTTACCATGAATGATGGTATAGCGTCACTGTATAGGATAAATCTATTCTGTACCTTCGGTTCGAAGGCTCTGAACATAATTTCGTTAGAATCTAATACTGCCATTTTATTATCTGTTTTATATAAATATCAATTATTTTAATTATGCTACAAACGTTGCACCTGTTGGTTCAATTGTGAAATCAAGTACTACGAATTCTGCAGTCTTAGCTGGTTGGATAAAGATCTGACCAACAATCTGATTTCTGTCTACGATATCAGCTGAATTGTTAGTGTCATCCATTACAACTCTGTAAGCATATAAACCTTGACGTTGAACTACTGATTCTAAGTAAGGGTTAACGATTGCTAAGAATTTATTTCTTGTAGCTATTGTGTTTTGTTCGAATACTAAGTTGTTTGCTTGACCTCCTATAAAACGTTTCAACTCGATCAATAAACGGCGAACGTTTACTCTATCTAAAGCTGAAGCTTTTTTCTGTAAGGTCTTTTGACCGTATACTGCAATACCTTGTCCAGGGAATGTAGCAATTGGGTTAACATTTGCACGATATAGTAAATCACGTTGCTCACGGCTAACTTTACGTTCTGCTTGGATTACGTTAGGAATACCTCCTTTAACTAAACCTGCTGGAGCAAACCATGGAGCTGCTGCACTATCAGTGAAAGCATATACACCTGGTATTACTGTTGAAGCAGGAACCCATTCGTTCTTACCTGTAGCAGATTGTGTTTGTAACCATGGCCAGTAAGCTGCTGCATAAGAAGAGTTTACTGTACCAGCTGCTGCTGTTACGTTAGATACTGTAGCACCGTATTGCTCTAAATCTACTACTGCAATTGCATCTCCTCTACCTTCTGCTAATGAGATGATAGAATCTAGTTGTGTCTTGTGAGTACCGAAGTCATAAATAAGACCTGGAGCAGTAACTATATTAAATTGATATTCGTCTTTATTATTTAAGATTGAGATAGCGTCTGCATAGTTAGTAGCTACTAAACCTTGTGTATCTGTGTTATTGATATACTTAAAGAATTTAGCTACTTTTCCTGTTGGGAAAGCTGTTCCGGTTGCATTGTAGAATGATCCTGATTGAGCTATTGGTAGTAAATTAGCAAAATTACTATTTACTGTAATGCCGTCGTTAGCTAAGTAGTTAAGTGTAGGATGATTTACTGCTTTAACTCTAACATAGTTAGATTTATTTACATATTCTCCAGATACACTAACAAATACTTCTGAACCTTCTGTTGTTTTAGAAACAGACTGATTACCAATTACTCTTTCTATATAGTTTTCTGAATTTGGATCTAAAGATAAGTCGTTGAAAGTTTCTAAGATAATTTTATTTTTTCTACTATCATCACCTCTACGAACTAATAATGAGAATGTACCGTTGTCGTCGTTAACGTTTGCAATTTCAAATCTGATATTATCTGGTTTACCTAAAGCGATTGAACCGTCTGAATTATGAACTGCTGTTGTATGAGCAGATCCTGTAGCGTTATTGTAGATAGTTCCTTTACCAATTGTTTCTAATTGGAAAGGGTTTGTTACTGAACCGCCTACAGTTGTTAATGTAGTATTTTCTGCTGCTGAATAAGAGCCAGATACCACTCTAGTAACTAATGCTGTATTTCCTCCTTGTTCAAAGTAACTCTTAACTGCGATTGATGTTAAATACTCAAAGCTATTAGAACCAGATTCGATTATGGTTCCGAATACTCTTTGATACTGTCCGTAAGAAGTTACTACTGTAGGTTGCTCTACCGGGCCTTTTACTGTTGGACCAATAAACGCTGCACCTACTGCAGCCGCTTGTGGTTGAATAAACGAAATATCATTTTCTCTCGTTAATACACCTGGTGAAATTAATGTTTCTGCCATGTCTCTATTATTTGTTAGTTGGGTTCTAAAATAAATATCTTAATAAATTCGAAACCCTTTTCAAAAGATTTAATTTAACTACGTATATAAATAGGTGTATTCAGCTGAAACACTCTACTTGTTATTCTCTAACCTTCTGTTATTTCCCCTGTTTCTAAATTTAGATTTATTTTCTGGTATCCGTATTTAGATTGGAGATCTGAAGCAATATTTTTTTCTGCTTCTTTGAGTGAATTATAAAAATTTTCAACTGCCTGCTTGCGGTCTTTTAATTCAAACTCCGCTAATGAAATAGCTGCTAATTCTTCGTTTAACTTAATCTTTTGACTTTGAATCATCTTGATACTGTCAATCTCTTCCTGTTGTAACTTTTGTTCTGTCGACATTCTAATAACTTTTAATTTTTACAATTTGGTAATTTAAGAGTTAGGTCCTGTATAATTCCCAACTCTCTTTCTTTTATATAATTAGTCCAAAGGATACTCCCTTCATACTTTTGAGTATATTTTTTTTCAAGATATGAATTAAGTGCATAAATATCGTCAAAAAAATCAGTATAGCTTCTTTTAAATAATTTTTCAATACCTTCTGGGTAGGTAGTAAACATTCTCTCATCTAATGTCTTATATAAGTACCTTCCGTATATAAAATCTTCTTTCTTTCTTCCTTCTAATAGAGGATGTGCATGAATAGCTGCTTCTTGAAAATACTTCTCTACGTTCTTATCATAAGCTAAACGATCTATTTCTAGATCCGGCTTAAATTTGATAATAGTAGAGTAATTATAAAGGTTAGGAATCAGGTTTGCAGCTTGGAACGTAGAATGTAATATCAGATACTTTTTTTCCTCATACATCGGAACCTCCATATTGATAGTAATTCTTGTCTTATGTTGATGTCTCATCAACTTGTTTACCCATCTTAAGTTTTCTGGAGTATTCCATGTACTTACGTATGTATGAACCTCTTCGTCTAAATCTTCTATAAATTTTATAAAGTTATCTGAAAAGTTAGTTAAAAGTCCTGATATTATAACTGCTTTAGCCATTTAGTAATCTAGTATTCCCGTAGTGTATAACCCTATTAATATCTGATTTATATTCTCTCCATGGGTCTACTATAACTGAGTCTCTAGGGAAATCAAAATCATGGTGTTTTTTATAATGAGCTAGTAGGTAAATTGCTGGTATTGGATCTTCAATGTCGTACAAAACCTCGTACCCTTGTTCTTCTACATAGTAACCTACTAGTATAGATGAAGATCCATCTTCGAAATGTACTCCTGGTTTATAAGATTTACCTAGTATAACTACAGGTAATTTATGAACTTTTGCGTAAAGAACCAACTTATTTGCTAGATTTTTTGCTTGCTTTTCTCTAGCTTTCATAATAGAATCAAATAAGTCGTACCCTAATTTGAGTTCTTCTGCTAAAAATCTCAATGCAATATTATCACGAGGGTGGCAGCCGCCGCCGTCTCCCATTCCGGCTTTCATATACGCAGGGCCTAAGATGCGCTGGGTGCTTCGTTCTAAAGCTCTTGTAACTACGTCTGTGTTTATATTTCCATTTTTCTCAGCAACATCTTGAATCATATTCACAAGAGCAACTTTAGTTGATATAAAAGTATTGTAAAATATCTTTATTGATTCAGCTTCATCCCAAGTACCTATTTCAATTCTAGTAGAAGGGTTTACAAATGTAGAATAAAAATCTATAAGTAGTTTAGCATCGCCAGTCTCAGTACCGTCTTCTGTACCTATTATTAGCATCTCTGGGTTAGCCATATCATACTTTACAGTTCCCATTGCGATCAAATATGGATTATATATAAATCTAAAATTCTCTACAAACGGTATAAACTCTCTTCTTATAGTACCCGGGAGAACAGTTGAAATTAGTATTATTAGTTGACTTTTATTAGTGTAATTATTAACTTCATTTAAAACTTCTTTTACAACTGTATAATCAAAGTCTCTATTCTGTAAATGAGAGGTAGGGTATCTGCCATCGTAATCAGGATGGTGCGGAGTAGGAACTGCTATAAAAATTAACTGTTTGTCTTTACAAACCTTTTGAATACTTTCTACAACTTTTACATTACTGTCAATAGAAATATTTTTATTTATATCATAACCTTCTACATAATGCTTTTCTGCCATTACCTCAGCAGCGTCTTTACCAAGCTTTCCAATACCAATAAAACCTATTTTCATATTACTTTAATCTTTTTAATTATACCCTGTATTAATGTTTTACTAGATATATGATCTGCTAGTTCGCTTGAAAATAAATCTTGAGAAGCAATACCGGGGTGAAAACCGTCACGAGCGAACTTATTATTAAAATGAGGTACTACCATAGTTTCTAAAAATTTAAAATAAGGAAGTATTTGATAAAGCTTCACAAGTTTATGCTCTCTAATAAAATTCAATGTCTGTTCGTCCCAAGAACTGTAGTAAGTTTCAATATTTTTTACTGATGCGATAAGTTCTATATATGAAATCATCTTAACCATATCATAAAATCTTGTACCGGCTGTTGAGTAGCTATAGAACTGTTCCCATTTTTCTTTTTTATACTTAAAACCATAATTAGGTATAAAGTTGTAATAAGTGACAGGATGATCTGATGTATAATAATCTGGGTACTCTTCTCTCCAATGTGTCGGTAGTAAAAATACCGCCATATCTATTTTGTAGATATCTGTTAGGTATTTAAAATGCTTTAAGTTTTTTGCAATACTACCACCAGGGTATCCTAAGTTAATTAACTGTACAGGTTTATCTACTTGTAATTTTTGTACAAATTGAGCTGCCCAGGTTTTGCTTTCTGGCATACCTACCCCAAAAGTAAAACTACATCCAAAAACTGCTATTTTCAGGTGGTCATTTTTTTGTTCTTCTATACTCCAATCTCCACGAGCTCCGTACTTATTAATATAATAAGATACATCATCTTTATCAATATCAGTTTTACCTTTTTCAAACGCGTCTACTGTCTCTTGTTTTTCCGTATCTGATAAATACTTAATCTCCACTCCAAACTGTTCGTTGATTTTTCCATCGAGAAATACAACTCTACTATAATCGTCTCTAACTACGTCTTTAAACTGTGTTTCTGATTCTATATTCCAAATAAATCCTTTCATTAAAAGTATGATTTAAATTCTGGGTTCAATTTCAAAAAATCTTGATTACGTAACTTATCTAAATCCTTAGTAACCTTTATAAACTTTTTAAACTGTTCTGGATTCCCTTCTTTTTTATTCATTATATCTAATAATCCTTCCCATCCTGAAAATGGAATACCGTGGTCTTTTTCTAGTTGCTTTCCATACTTTGTTATCTTCTCAGTTGCTAGTTGTTTTAATTCATTTGGAAGTGTCTCTAGAGCATAATAATTAGGCCAAAAAACTGGGTTTATGTGAAATCTACTTGTAAAATAAAAGTTTGGATTAAAATCATACTCTTCATGAGCTTTCTTTTCTATAGGTATTAATCCCATTTCAAAAAAATCTCTATGCATTTCATCTATTCTAAATATATTAAGAAGGCTTATTGTCGGGTGTAACCAGTAGTCAATACCTGCTTCTTCAATTTTCAATAAATTTTCTTTAGTCTTAGGCCATTTTCCATTATGTCTAACTAGTTCAAAAAGATCTCCGGTTCCATCTATAGATAGGCTTAAATGTACATGTTTAAATTTTTTCCATATATCTACTATGTTTCTTCCTTTATTTTCAAGCATTGTAGCGTTCGTAGAGTATTTCAACTTAACATCATACAGGTTACGTTCTTCTAACATTTCTATAAGCTTCCAATGCTCAGGCATGATTAAAGGTTCGCCTCCTGCAAAATGGATCTCTTTTGCTGTATGAATAGTTTCTTCTATGTTTTGCCAAAAGTTTGTAGCACCGTCTAGGTTAATTAAGCCTAGGTGCTCTGGAGGTGCAGCATTTTCCCCAAACACTTTTATAAAGTCTTTATTCCAAGATGTACTAAAGAGTGGTGAGCAGGTTCTACATGCTAGGTTACAGTAGTTACTAAATCTAAAATCCCAATACAATAATCTTAATTCATCTACACTTCCGTCTTCATTTGTACTTTCTACTAAGTCTTCTATTTGATCATACCAGTGGTGGTTCATACCAACTCTCATACTGGTCATTCCTGAGCTTTCTTTACTTACACATCTTGTGCATGAAGCAGGTAGTGGCTTTCCTTCTAACATATCTTTACGCATTGATTTAGCCTTCTCACTATTTATAATTTCAAAAAGTGAAGTATCGTTTACGTTACCTAAACTATTTTTTTTCTCCATCGGAGTCATACAGCAAGGATATGTATTACCATCGTTTAAAACATGTAGGTGCATCCATAATGCAGCACAAAAATGTTCTGATTGTTTATGGTTGTTTGTTGAATTGCTCATCTAAAGTTTGTTTTAATTGCCATACTTCATCTCTTGCAGCGAATCTTATATGTTCGTAATTATGCTGTAAAATTGAGAGCATTTGTTTTGTCATTTCTAAAAGTTCTTGATCAGTCTTTTCTGCTAATCCTTTTAGTATTGTAATTATTTTTTCTAACCTCTTGGAAAAGTCTAATTCACTATCGTAACTCTCATCCCAAAAGTCTTCAAATGTCTTAAAACCTATATTTTTTAGTTCTTGAATTGAGCCGGGGTTGCCGAGTATTATAAAAGGTTGACATCCTAGTATCGGCTTAAATACTTTTTCAGATAAAAAAACTGTTTCATTTTCAAACAAAGTCTCTGTAAGTATATTAACAAATGTATTAAGGTGCAATGTTTGATTAAAGTTAAAAGCTAGATTATATTCTAAATTTGAATCGACAAAAGACTCTTGACTACTGTCATAGTTCTTTAAAAAATCTATACCGGAATATTTTCCGTATTTGTAGTCTTCTGAAATAATATGTTTATACCAGTCTACCCAATCGTGTCCATAGCCATCATGGTTATTAGATTCTAAGTTTCTACTTCCCAGGCTTATAATTGAGTTTTCTTTAAGGATAGGGTCTTTCATTATTTCTGTAAATAGAGCAATTCTATGAACTCTAGGTCTTCGATTTAAAGAGAGGAATTTTTTAGGCTTTCTATATATACTTATGTATTCTAAATTTTCTCGTAGTCGAATTCCAGATTGTGTATTGATAGAATTAGATAGTAGGTCATCTTTTGAAAACCACTGATTAACTAAAAAGTAATTAAAGACTACAGTTGTAAAATTACTATTTGCCGGTTCTGTATATTTGTATTTTAAGTTATTTGTTAGTAGTATTACATCGTCTTTGCTTAAGCTGTATTTTACTACGAATTGATTTATAGCTCTTATATCATCTTGTTTATAAAAATCTCCTTCAAATAAATAACTTAGTACTATCTTAGCTTTACCTTTCTTGACTACGTCTATGACTTTAGCAGGAAACTTATATAAAGTTTCGTCACTAATCTTTTCAAAATCTTTAGGTTGACGAATCAGTATTGTATATATAAAGTTTTCTTTTTGTTTTATTAAATTATCAACAGTGTCATGTCCGTATGAAAAATCTTCGTAATTAAGATCTTGTTTAAAGAGCAAACTATACACGTTATATTTTCTTAATTCTGCATGAGTATGAAGTACCTGGTCAGCCGCGATTAAAGCATTAGGTAGAGGGTACTTATGAATTTCACCCTCTATCTCTACATATTTGTCGAATCCAAATTTCATATTAATTTATGCTTTATACCTGGACCGTTTGGATCAGATTCTTTTTTTAATAAATCAATCAAGTCAATCATATCGTCTTGTTGTTGATTATCTGGTTCTATGTACTCTTGTGAACCTGGGTTATGCCATTGTGGATTAAGTACCCACCCTTCTTCTTTTGCTTGTTTTAGTACGTCGTGTACATATCTATTTGATTTAGCATCATCTCCGTCTATTACTTCTTTAAGTGCATCAAGCTTAGTCTCTGGTATTGTATCCCACCATTTTTTTATTTCTGGGAATGCTTTAATAATGTCTTTATTTCGTCTTATATCATATTGAGTATAAAAAGATTTAAAGTCTCTTTCTCTACTCTCTAGAGATGAAGTAAAAGCATGCCCTGTATCTACTTGTTTGATATATTCAATTAGTCTTAATAAACCATCTCTTTCCATATCTAATAATCCGTTAGAACCTTCTTTCCAGTTTGCTTCTAACCACTTTTCAATATGAGCTGCTCTCTCCATTCTAATATAAACAGGGAGTGTTACTATAGACTGGAATGATGGAAAACGAAGTATATTAAAAGACATAATAGCTGCATGAGCTCCATGCTTTGACTTTAACTTTATTATTTCATCCATAAACTCTGTAATCGAAAATAAACATAATCCGTTTATAGTCATCATTACGTTTACAGACTTGACGTTTGCTTCTTTGTTAACTCGGTACATATTTTGTAACCAAGTTTCCCACTCAAGTCCGTATCTAATATACTCGGCCTGTAAGCCTGTAGCTTCACAAGATGTATACAAATTAAATTCTTTAAAACTATGAGTAGCTTCTATAAGAGCATCTAATAATTCTTTCTTTTGTCCTAAGTTTGAATTTACTGCAAAAGGCACTTCACATTGAGGATTTTTCTTCCACCAGTCCATCAACTTCCAGAAATCAGGAGACATAGTAGGTTCTCCTCCTGTTACTCTTAACTCTCGTAAAGAGAATTGTAGTTCTGCTTCCCACCATTTCCAAAATGCTTCTATATAGGGATTACCTTCATTCTTTCTTCCATAAGGCATTGCGTGTCTTCCATCGTGTTGGAAAGCTCCGGCGCCGTCTGAAACTAAGTTTTGATAAGGTCCAAACTTTTTTATATCATTTTGCCATGTAGTTGAAAAAGAAGCATTACAGTAAGAGCATCCAAAGTTACAATTAGGATCAAAAGCAATCTCAAGTGTCTTAAGGTCAACATCTTCTGTATATCCTAAACTACCTTTAGCTTCTTTTAACTCTTCATCTGTATAGATTACTGATTTGTATACTCTATCTGATACTTTATCAGGTCCTAAGTCTTCTATCTTCCAGCAGTATTCACACTCTTTAGGTCTTTCACCTTCCATCATTTGTTTTCTGATAGCTTTTTTGTAAGTAGTATTGTGAATTGCTTTATATGACTTAGCAACTTCTTCCAAAGGTATCTTATGTGCAGGTGGGTGATGACAACTAGCTGTTGTACCGTTACCTAACCAAATGGTAGCATTATACCATTTAGCACCACAAAACGATTGGGATAGTTTATTTATAACCCTTTCTCTATATTCTTGGAACGATTCATTGTCCTTTTTTGCGAAAACTCCCATTATAATTTATGTATAAAATTTAGGTTACCGGAAATATCAACAGACTTATCAAATATAAACTCTTCAAAAGTATGATGAGATATGACTCCTGTTATTCCTATTAATATAAATTCATGAAGATCTAAATCTACATAATTGAGGTTAAAGTTATTTTTAGGGAAGTTGCCTGCTCCAAATATGATATGCGGGCTATTATCTATTCCAAAAACCTTATTATCTAAATTAATTTCTTCAATTAATTCTCTATTAATAAATATTCTTAAATACCTATTTGGCTGATGTATTACTGTTAATAAAACTTCTTCTCCTTCCTTTATTAGAGAAGGTAGGTTAATATAATAAGTTTCTTCTTCTGTAGTATATGCAAAAACCATTCCTTCTGAATGGATATCTAATCCTGTGTATTTAGGTAGTAGTGCAAATATAGTTTTTCTTTCTAAAGGTTTTTCTTTTAATGTAAACCTAATATTGAACTCAAAATAGCAATCTCCTCTTAGTATTTTATTTCCCGGATTTTCAGGGAAAGTGTCGCAGATACTACTTGGCCAAAATACCCACGGTTCCCCTTTATTTAATTTTAGCATAAAATTCGTTTAGTTCAGGGAATGTCTCTAAAAAGTTTGTACCTCTTCTTTTATCTAATTCATCTACAAATATAACAAAATCTTTTCTATTTCTCTCTATATCGAAATTATCTTCTGAAATAGCATAATCGTAAATGCGTTTTATTTTCTGAATCTCTACATTAGAGAATCCATAATTGTCTTTAGTAAATTCCTTTATACCGTAATATAAGGCTTTTTCTGCAGACTTCAAAATTGATGTTTTATGTTCTGGTTCTAGTATCTTAACAGAAAGATGTGTTGGCCATCTCAAGTAAGATGTATCTAGTTGTAAAGCAGATATCCAATACCTTTGTCCATTAGCATGTTTCTTTTTCATTTCAAAAGTCTTATCAATCAACTCGTCGTAACTAAATACAGAAAGTGCATTGAATGTTGCCATGATATTGATAGTAACTTTCGGTAAAGCGGTTAATATCTTATCTACATTACTCCAGAACCTATCATACTCTAATCCATACCTTGTATATTCTGCTTGAGCACCTTTTGCTTCTACTGAAGTAAAGATAGTTAATTCTCTTACTTTATCATTTTCACAAAGGTCTTTAGCAATTTCTATAAACCTGTCAATCAAGTTATCCGGAACGCCAAGGTTAGAGTTGATTGATAAAGATAGGTTTGGATTCTTATGGTGATGGTCTTGTATGTATTCTAGAACTTTAAAAGTATCTTTTGACAATAAAGGTTCACCGCCTGTAATTCTAAAGGTATGTAAGTCTTTATATAAGTCCGGCCACCATTTCCAAAATGCTTCCACATAGGGGTTGATTTCGGAATGCTTATATGGCATCTCTCCTCTTGCCTGTATATTGCTGATATCATTAAAATTGTAGCTAGTTGGGTATGCCCCGTGTTTCTCAATCTCTTCTACCCATTTAGATGAATACTGTGGCCCGCAATAAGCACACTTGAAGTTACAGGTATTTGAGAAAGATACTTCTACATATCTTGGATTAAAATCCTCTCGCCAGTGACTATCTTTAATTTTATCAAACTGGTCTAATGACCATGGTTCTGAGGATTTAAAAACTCTATCAGAAAAAGAGTTAGAGCTTTCTTCTACTTTCCAGCAATAGTTACACTCTTCTGGTTTTCCTCCTTCTAACATTTCTCTCCTCTTCTGTTTTTTATAAGAAGTATTATGTAGAGCAGAAGGATTCCTTTCTACCTCCTTTAGAGGTATCTTATGCGGTGATGGGTGGTGACAAGAGTGTGTCATCCCCATCCCTAGGTGCATAGTAACTTGAGTCCATTTTGCTAAACAAAACCCACATCCTACTCCGTCTAGTTTGTTTTTTACTTCTTGTAAACTCATAGGGTTATATTTAACATTTTAGCCCAAGGAGTCAATTGCTTCTCTTCTACTAAACTGTATTGAACTTGTTTTATTCCGTCTTCTTTGTAATTAACTTTACCTTGTTGCATCTGGAGTACATAACGTTTTTCATTAGCTGCAGTTGTTTCTCCTTTTACAAATCTACCATTCACAATACCTTCATCTGGGTGTGGTAAGCATCTAAACTTACCTTCTACTCTATAAGGTATGATTGAATTAGGTATTCTAAAAGTCTCTTCTTTTTCTTCTACTCCGTAACTTTCAACTGTTGTTCTAGGGTAATCCGCGTCTAAATTTATTATAAGATCTCCCTTAGGTAAATTCAAGTGCATAGTTGCTACTTCTGCAGGACTTAAAGCTCTCTTCCAAGCAAATACCTTAGCTATATCTCCTTTAAAATACTTTACAGGATTACCTTCTTCTAAAGAAGGAGTCATACCTAAATATGCAGAATTGATTCCGTAGCTTTTTAATTTACCTTCCCACTCTAATGGAGAAGGACTCCCAAACCCTCCTTTAGAATCTACCTCTGTTCCGTTTAAGTAAAAATGAGCAGTTTTTATATTTTCATTTATAACTGCAGTAACCCAACTCCATTGGTCGTCATATCTTTTAACCCACATGTAATTATGTGCATCAAAATTATTCCAAAAAGTTAGAGTCATGGCTCTAGAGTTATTAAAAGAAATACCATAATCATATCCTGGTAATCTAAATATAGGATATTCTACATACTTGTTATTAGTATCTCCTAATAGAAAGATAGGATTTTTTTCTGGTTGTTGAAAAGCTCTAGTTAATACTGAGATAGTATGACTACCTGCTGTCAATCCTCTCATCTCTCTATGAAAAGGAATCTTCATATAGGAATCTTCTCCGTTAAAACTCCAATATTTTTGTTTTAATGGTTGCGGTCCTAAGTAAGTATTTCGTGTAAGACCTTCTACATGACATCTCCAAAAGAGATCATCATCCTCCATTCCCCAGTCCCAGTAGTTATTAGAATAACCATTTGTAGCTTCTACATGCTCCTTAGTAAATAAAACTGCTCCACCAAAGTATTCATGATACTTAAGTTGATAGTCCATTTGTGAAATCTTAGTAGCAATATGTCGTGGTACATTTTCAGGGTATGAATAATCACAATCCTCTTCTGGGATCATATCAATATCATGCCATACTATGTAATCACATCCGTCTTCGAATGCATGCTTTGCAGCTATATTTTTTGTTGCTCCTCTATTAAATAATTTATCATCTACTTGATGACAGAAGTACATTTGAAAATCTATACCTTGTTCTTTTAGGTACTTTCCTACCTTAGGTATAAACTCATGTAAATGTAGCTCTCTATTTCGATAAGGAACACAGACCCCTAGTTTATGCTTTGTCATAACGTAACTACTAAATGGTGATAATTATCTTTGTTTTTACTCGAAAGTGTTTTATAACGTAGTGTACTTAATCCGTCAGAATCTAAAGTAAGTCCGTCTTTAATCTTTTCGTAATACCTCATTTGATTTTCTCTACTAGCCCAATTGACCCAGTACCCGTCTTGATATCCGTTCTCTTTATGCTTTAAGACTTTGAATGTACTGTATCTTCGGCTTGGAACTAATTGAGTATATTCTTGAGGCTGGAAGGTTTCTACTAAACCGCAGTCTATAAGCTGTCCGTCTTTATTATTACCTGACAAGTCTTTAATAGTATTACCAACCGTGTGCTTACCGTCGTAGTAAACTTCTAGGTCTGTATGTGGTGAATAGTCTCCAAACTCCTGAGTCAATCCGTGCCTAGAGTTACTACTTAATGTTTTGATCTCAGCAGGATTTAACTCTCTACTAAAGATAGCAAATTCTGTAATATACCCGTAGTAGTATTTTTGCTTTTCTTCTCGTAAAGGATTACCTACTCCTAAGTACATATACTCTTCATCCCAGTACGGGTATAGTAAGTCTTTGATTCCTTTTCTACCTATTTTCTCTCCGTTCAAGTAGAACTCAATTTGCTTAGTTCTTGGATTGATTGTTACTATACTCTTACATGCTAACGGTGGTAAGTTCTTTGTATGTATAGAATGAGGTTCTCCATACTTATTAAATGTCTCAAATTTATAAGTATTAAAAGAGTTATATGATAAATTTAGATCTTGACCTGGTATAGAGTATATTGCGAATTCATCTGTAATCTCTGTCGATGTTGTTTTAACTCTATAAGGTTTAAAGGTTGTATAAATCGTTAGAGGTTTTCTAAAATTACATACATTAGGAAATCTAACAAGAGAAGATTCTCCGTTAAATTCTAACCCTATTCCGTTTATACCGTTTTGCTTATAAAACTTATTTCCAAGGGGAATTCCTTTCTCTCTACATCTAGCTAGTAAGTCGTTATCTTCGAATCCCCAACCCCAGTATTCGTTTGAATATCCGTTGATATCCTCAAACTGCGAAACAGGGAACAAAGTAACTCCTCCAAAATAGTCATCTGTGATAGTTCTATGTACACCTTCTTCGTATACAAATCGATTAGCTAATTGTGTTGGTTTATCTACCGGACTATAGTCTACCTTAACTGGATGCATATCAACGTCATGAAAGCATACATAAGTACACCCCAAAGCTTTTGCTTTTTCAAACCCTATATTTAAAAGTTTACCTCTATTGAAACTTTTTGTATCGTTTTGTTCTACAATAATAAGTTCGTAGTTGATACTATATTCTGTAAGGTATCCAGAAATCTTTAGTTTAAAATCGAAAAGTTGTTGAGGTCTATTCTTATAAGGTACTATAAGACCAAGTTTATCCATTTATGGTTGGATCTTTTGGTGATTGGAATTTATGAAATTCTGTTAAGTAGAATTGCACACGTTCACTCCAATCGTCCTTATCAATCTCTTCAAACCAAATAGTTAATGCATCCATAGATGCTGCAATCTTTTCTAAAGCTCTAACCTTTCTTTCTTCTAAAGCGATTAGATCTAATTCATCTTGTTTTAGTGTTTTGTTCATATTGTAACAATTTTATCTCTTAATAAATTCCATTTGGAGTAATCCATATAATCAATATACGAAAAATTATTCAATTTTTCAACTTTGAATTCAGGATTACATATATCAATTTTCCAGTCAAATACTTTTATAGCATTGTACATTGTTTTATACTCGGCGGAATATGCATAAGGCTTATCAACATCAGCTACTTCTTTTATTCTCTCCACACAAGTAGCGTCCCATTTGAAATGATGCACTTGAGTAAATACTTCCTCAATAGGCATTCTTTTCGGGTGTGCTTTCCCCCAGCTGTTTGTTCTATCTTTAAAGGTAGCATAATGCTGTCCTGAGCATACATCTTGAAACCCCTTCATTAGAGTCACTTTATTAGGACATGCTTTAGACATTGGGTGTCTAAAAAAACCTGCATAAGGAAAAGCAGAATGGATATTTGTTTCTCTATCTACTTCCGGAAAAGAACCATCAGGTCCTATTCTATCTAAAAAGCCACCTGTTACAAAGTCGTAACCATGCTTTTCACATTCTTTAATTATATCTGAAATTTCGTAAGGGTATACTTGTAGCTCATCATCATCTGAAACTATCCACCAATCGTTAGGTTTAGTTTGTTTTACGAAGTTATAAAGAGCGGTCACTCTCTCCCAGTTGTATTTCTCATCTGTAACAATTATATAAGGATTAATTCCTAAGTCTAAAACTTCTTCTAGTACTCCGTCATTTTCGTCTTGACGGTAAACTGCTACATAATTTTTATCAACTTTTCCTTCATAATGTTTTAACATATGAGGGAGTAAGTGAGTATTACGTCCTACTACTGTTACTAGATTGAGCATACTGTATAACTGTTATTCCTGATGAGGATGGTTTATCTTTTACTATTCCAAAGTTATGGAAGTTCATCACATTCCACTCTTTAGACTCTTTTAATTCTACTACTAGTTTAGAAGGACCGTCAAATCTATGATGATCTTTTTTTGCATCTTCCGAAATTATTAAAGTCTCTTCATAAGTAGAGTCCGTATCGTGCAACATTATGAGACCGGATGGAGATAATAGTTTTGAGTAAAGTTCAAAATCTATCTTAACTCCTTCGTAGGAATGGTCTCCATCTATAAAAAGAAAATCTATTTGAATATCTTGTCGAACAAAGAAATCATAATAGGCGTCGAGAGAAGTCGATTTAATAAATCTCGGATAAAAGTTCTTCCTGTAGAATGAATCTTCGTTATCCAAATCGTTAGGGCCACCAATGCCGTTACAAGCATCAACAACGTAAGTAGTCCCAATGTCACCCCAATTGTAGTCTCCATTTCCTTCAAAAATACCTTGGTTATATAAGTCAATTCGAGCTTGTGTCATTATACGGGGAATGAATCCGCTCCCAGATCCAATACATACACATACCTTTGCTCGCATCATTTGTATGATGCTATAAACTATTAATCCGTCTCCGAGATGCTTATCTGTTGCGCCATGTGTCCATCTATAATCTACTGGAGTTCCGTTGTTGGTAGTTATTTTTTCCTGTATGTATTTTAAATCTACTATTGACATTTACATTACCGTCATAAACGATAGGTCTAAGTTAGGCATATTTACGCAATTTTCCAACTCTTTTATTTCCTTTTTATAATCTTGATCTCCTTCATTTTTTATAATCCAGGTTTTCAAAGGCCCGTAATGCTTAAAGTACTGTTGAGATTCATGAAAGGTCCATATACCGTCTTTATGATCTTCCCCCCACTGCCATGCCTGACAATCCCAATAGGTTCTTATAAGACCTTTAAGGGGTTTGTTTTTAATTTCTAGAAGATGTCTCAAAAGTAATTGCTCAGAAAAAATTAAGTATTGTGAATTTGGTGCTCCTAAAGCAGTCAACTCTTCCATCATATCTAAACTCATATTAGCATATAACCTAGTAAATTTTGGATCTGGAAGATATAAAAAAGCTACACATGCTGATTCTGTTTTCCATCGAGGGCGGTAACTTAGTTTCTTTATTATTTCATCATAACCTGTAGGATAATATCCTCTTCCCTTCTCTAGATTACATACATATGTTGTGTCTTTTTCTAAAAGGTGTGCAATAGGTTTATAAACTAACGTATCATTATCCATAAGGATAACTGGTTCTGTTTGTTGAGAAAGAACTCCAACTTTACTAGCTGCCCAAAATACGTTTCTATCAATATTTCTTGTGTGTATGTATACTTCTATACTATCCCATAAATGAGTAATAGAGAGACGTTCTAAATACTGTAGGGTTAATTTATCACAATACATCACACAGTTGTGAGTAGGGTGGTTTTTCTTCCATAATTGTACAGAAGCAATAAGCATGAGAGTATTTAGTTTTCCGTAGATTCTCTCATCATCTTTTATATTTTCTAAAACCCAAATTACTTTCAAAACTAAATTTATTTATTATTTAATTTACGAACTTTTTTACATATATCCAACTATTATGAAGCTGGATTTACATGGGTAGTTGTAAAGTATGCGTAGTAATCGGAATAGTCTGCGTTAGCACTATTAGTAATAGTCAAAGTAGCAGAAGTTGAAATTTGAGTACCACCAGCTCCAGTAGCAGTTCTCCATGAATGGAATGTGTAAGGGTATGTAGCTGCTGCTTCTATTGTTATATTATAAGAATTCAAGAAAACATTCTTTACTGTTATATTACCACTAGTAGCAGAAACAGTGTAGGGTGCAGTAACTGCAACTGTTCCTCCTGTTTGTGAGCGAATAGTTCCTTTAAAAATTGTACTATTTCTAAGTTCACTTGCACTAAAAGGAGACGTATTTGCCGGAAACATATTGTTCATAGCAGTAGCAATAGAAGTATTACTATCACCAGAAATAGAGGTTGACCATTCGTCAAAAGAGCCCCAGTTTACATCATTTGCGCCGTACGTTTTTCTTGACATCTTATTTTACTGTTTCGATATTTTCTTTAGGAAACCATTTCGCTAATTCTTCTTTCAAAGCTTTATAAGCGAATTCTGCTAATCTATTTGAAACTCCGTAATCAATTACTTTTTTTACCTCTTTTTTTACCCCTATTTGAACCGGCTCATTTTTAATAATAGTTCTATATAATGTTATCTCTTCTCCATTTTCATCAAAACTAATATAAGGAACTTCTTTATTAGTTACTTTAGTTTCATATATAGGAATCTCTACCTCTTCTTCATTTACTGCAAAGATATCTAAATATTGCGGTAAATGTATTTCTATTTCTTCTGTCGTTCCTTCTGGATAATATATTACTTTATCATATATTAACCCCACCATATTTTTATGTTCTTCATCCAAAAAAGTCCTAGTGGCTTTTAATGCATGATTTCTATCTACCCAGTATGCAATTTGAAACATTACTGCCGCGGTATGTTTATTGTAACTTATGCCTTCTACTCGAGCATAGACTTCTTGCGAGGGTCCTAAGCTCGTCTCAAGATCGACATTTAACTGAAAACCCATGTTTATTTATTTTTTAGTTCTTCTAATTCTGCTTTTAATTCTTGAATTTGTTTTTGTTGCTCTTTTATTGCTTCAATAAACAATGGAGCTAATTTTTCGTACTGAACAGTTAAGTAATTCTCTCCTGATCTTGATCCTCCCTTTTCGTCTAAGTCAAAAGGAGCTGGTCTAACTGCTTGTGGTAACACTGCCTGTACTTGTTGTGCTAATACTCCAGCATCTTCTTTTTTAATCTTAGGATTGAATCCTGCATCGAAAGCTTCTTGTTTCCAATCAAAAGTTACTCCATTTAAAGATAGTACTTTATCTAATGCGTTTGGTATATTTTGGACATTTTCTTTTAATCTTTCATCAGAAGAATAAGCTGTAACATCACCTGGGAATGTTGTATTACCTGATCCATCTAATAATGCACCTGTTCTAGACAATGAACTAAATACTCCTGTGTATTGGCGAACATAAATTGGTTCAGTAGCGTCATCTGCTGTTGCAATTTCTACAAAGCCTGCGTTAGAAGATGTACCTCCTATTCTAATACGGAACTGGTCATTATCTGCCATGTTACCGTAAACTAAGTCTGCTGAACTAGTACCCGATACTGTATTTTCTACTTTAGCAACTTGACCAGATGTTGTTTGGTATCCTGAGTTATTAGTCCATTGTGAGATATTACCGCCCTTATTAGTTAGTGTGTCAGAAGAAGACGCTGTTATATATCCACTACCGTTTGTTAATTGGTTATTATTGGTAATACCGTTTGTGATAGTGACAGCTCCTGTTGCACCGCTGATTGTAATTCCAGTACCTGCAACAATAGATGTTACACCTGTATTTGTAATCGTCGAGTTACCAGTACCTGAAGATACACTAATTCCTGTTCCTGCTATGTTAGTTGTTACGGTATTTGTATCGGTTACAGTTTCTGTAGCTGTACTATATGCAGTAACGTGTCCGTATGTATCAAATGTTAATGCTGATACATAAGTTCTACTTGAAGCGGTTAAATTAGCTGCGGTAGATGTATCGGCGTGGTTAATAGTAACTGCTCCAGTTGCTCCACTTACAGTGATAGCGTTTCCTGCTACGTTTGAAGTTACACCTGTGTTGGTAATTGTTACGCCTCCCGTTGCACTTGCGTTTGTACTTAAACCTGTATTTGTAGTAATTGATGTTACACCTGTGTTTGCAATTGTTACTGCACCACTACCGTTATATGAAGTTCCACTTAATCCAGTTCCAATTGTTAAAGTATTTAAGTTAGAACCTAATGAAACGCCTGAGATTGTAGAGCTAGCTAATTTAGCATTTGCTACAGAACCGTCTACTAATTGAGAACCATTTATTGTTTTATTAGTAAGAGTTTGTGTACCAGTTAATGTTGCTACAGTACTATCAATACTAAAAGCTGTACCTGTTAAAGTTAAGCCGGTAGATGCTGTATAAGTAGTATTTGTATCTGTTGATGCAATTGTAAAGCTTGGATAAGTACCTGAAATAGTTACGTTAGATCCGGCTGTCAGTACAACTGTCTGGTCTGGTGCAGAGTTTGTAATCGTTGGAGTAGCTCCTTCTCCTGTATTGTTTGCTAAAGTAATTCCAGTACCTGCAACTAAGCTTGCTACATAATCACCAGTCGTTTGAGTAGATAAAGCTATATTACCGCTTGCAGAACCCAATGCTATTTGAGCTGATCCACTGACTGTTCCTGCTGGTAAAATGTTTGTTACGTTACCTGCTACTATTGTACCTATTGTTGTAATAGAATCATCACCACTGTAAGTTCCTCCTGCTACAGAAGCGAGTGTTGCGTTATAGGCTTGTACATCTGAACCGATAGCTACTCCTAAGTTAGTTCTAGCAGTTGATGTATTTGTTAAATCTGATAAGTTAGAAGCTTTAGATAATTTTCCGTCAACTAAAGTATTTAAAGTAGTATCACCTGATGCAAGTGATGCTGAGATTTCTATTAAAGTGTCAAATGCAGCAGATGCACCACCGATTAAATCAGTAAGTTCTGTTTGAACATATGCAGTTGTTGCAATCTTAGTTGAGTTATCATTACTACTAGGTGTTTGTGCTGTTGAAGTACCATTAATAGTAACGTTATTAAATGTTACATTACTTGTTGTACCTAATCCTACTACTGTAGCAGAAATAGTACCTGCTGTATTAGTAAAATCAATTCCACCCTGTCCTGCTGTATCACTAAACGTCAACCCAGACTGATATGAACCTGTTGCTGCTTCCAAAGCTGCTAATCTATTATTTTGGGTAGAGTTAACACTTGTAGCTGTGCTTATGTTACTCTCATCTGTTGTTAATCTTGTAGCAAAGGATCCAGAGATAGTTGATAATTCACTATCAGTAGCGTAAGTATTTCCTAGATTATTTATTGTTGTGTTTACAGAGTCAATTCTAGTTGCAAAAGATCCTGATGCTATATCAAAAGTCTGTAAGTTAGCACTAATTGTGTTTATAATTGAACTTGATACCGCTGTTAGTTGTCCATCTGTAGCATAAGTACTGTCTAAATTGTTTACAGTAGTGTTAAGACTTGTTAGATTTGAAGCTAAAGAAGAAGAAACGTTAGCTAATTCAGTATCCGTAGCGTAGGTATTATATATGTTTGTTATATCTCCTGCAATTGATGCAGAAACGTTAGCTAATTCAGTATCGGTTGCAAAACCAGATCCTAAGTTATCAAATCTAGTAGCTATAGAAGAAGAAACGTCGGCTAATTCGGTATCGGTTGCAAAACCAGATCCTAAGTTATCAAATCTAGTAGCTATAGAAGAAGAGACGTTAGCTAATTCGGTATCCGTAGCGTAAGTGTTGTAGATATTTGTTATATCTCCTGCAACAGAAGAAGAGACGTTAGCTAATTCGGTATCGGTTGCAAAACCAGATCCTAAGTTATCAAACCTAGAAGCAATTGATGCAGAAACTGCACTAAATGATCCAGATATCTGAGATGCTATTTGTGCTGAACCTGATAGTAAGGTTGGTTTATTAAGTACGTTAGTATACTCCACGTTGGAAGCTGCTACACCTGTTAAGCCGCTACCGTTTCCAAAGAAAGATCCACTAAAGGACCCTGTCAGTGCGGCGTTAATACCTATTGGATTGTCAATTCTCATGTTTTTCTTCTTTTATAGTCTTTTTGCTACGTTATTTATAAATATCTACTTATTTACTACTACACTCCCTGAAATAAAACTACTAAACTCTAATACTACTGCATTACTTGAAGCAGATAAAATCTTAGCTGGTAATACTTGCTCTCTCTGAGCAGTATATACCTGTACTACTGGAAAATCTTCAGATAAATTATGAGTTATAGTGAAAGGTCCACTACCTTCTATAGTTTGTCTGTAAGAGGTAGATGGTATATTTGTAAAGTTAGTATAATTAAGGTAATACGATGGTAATTGGCCGCCTAACTTTGTAGAATCGACAGCGGAACTGGAAACAATATGTCCAGCTTTACCAACTACTACAAATCCTGTTGTTGCAGGATTAAAAGTAACGGTTACTGTGTTTAAGTTAGCTACATTTACAGACTGTGGTATAATTTGGTTATACTCATTATCGTAAACTGAAACTAATATATTTCTAGTGTTAAAATTATGGGTAACTACCTTAGTAGTAGCATTAGTGAAGGTATCTGTAATAGTTGTTACTTGATCTATTTTAGCATTACCTCCAACAATATGACCTCCCTTAGCAACTACAACTGTTCCTGTTGTTAGTTGATTAAATGTAATAGTAACGTTGTTATTATCTGTTAAATTAACAGTAGCTGGAATAATTTGATTATCATTTCCATCATAAACACTTATAACAAGGTTCTTAGATGAAAAATTATGATTAACTACCTTAGTTAAGGTATTAGAGAATGAATCTGATACTGTAGCTTGTTCAGATACTGTAGCGTTAAGGTTAGTTAACCCGGAACCGTCTCCTTTGAAGTAAGAAGCAGTTACAGCGCTAGCTACATTAAGATTATATAAGTGTGCACTTGACCCACTTACGATGAGTTTTTTCCAGTTTGGCATTTTTGTTACTATTACGGTTGGTTACACCAATGTGCGGTGCCCACTTCCCTTTCGGGCCTATAATGTACATATAAATAGCGAAAGGACCTATTAAGGTCCTCTTACTATTGATTGTTTTTTTCTAATTCGTTTGTTAGTTTTACCCAGACATTATAAAAGGCTTCGAATTCATCACCTTTATAAGTTGCGGTCCTAAGTTTAGCGAGTAAAAACTCGATTTCTTTTTTTGAAAACACTAACTGAGCTTCGCTTTTAACTGGTTTTGAGCTTAGTTTATCTAATAATCCCATAACTTTATTTTATTTTATACGTAAATGAATATATCGTCTCCTTCTACTCTAATGTTACCAACGTGATCTGCTTCTGCTGTAGCAGCATCTGCTGAATTACCTGCAAATACACCTCCTACATAGTAAGATGGAGTTTGTGCTCCTGTTGCATTAGAAGCCAAGTTACCAACAATTGCAAGACGTCCGTCGTTGCTGTTGTAACTAGCATCCCAAATTAAACCAGCACCTGCCTGAGCAGTACCGTTAGAACCACCGAAAACGAAACCTGAATCTGCTGTTGCAGCTGAACCAGAGTTAAGTAATATGAAAGCATCTTCTACATCTAAGTTAGTTGTATTGATGTTTGTTACAGTACCTTGTACATCTAAATTACCCTGTACTGATAAATTACCTGCTATGTTAACATTATCCGGTAATCCGATAGTGATTGTCTGTCCAGAAGCTGTTGCTGTTACTTCGTTAGCTGTACCTTCAATAGTTAATGTTTGGTTACCTAAAGCTACTGAACCACCACCTGTTGAACCAGAAATGTTTAATGTAGTACTTATGTTTGCAGTACTAGCGGCAGTTAAACGACCGTCAGCATCTACTGTAAATGTCGGAATTGCTGTAGCACTACCGTAAGATCCTGCAGATACACCTGTTGTTTTTAAGCTAATCTTAGCAGAACCGTCTATTTCAATAGATGTATTATCTACATCTGCAGATATAGCAAGGTTTCCACCACCAATTGTACCGCTAGAAGTAATACCATCCCCGCCAGATATACTAACTCCCTCAATTGTAGTAATTTGAGAGTCTAAGCCTGCGACAGCGCTATCTACAGAAGCTGTATAAGCAGTAAATCCAGTTGTTTGAGAAATCGTAATCTGAGAAGATCCAGATACTAATGTAGGTTTGCTTGTGATGTTACCAAAAGCTACTGAAGCAGCAGTTACATCTGTTAATGCTGCACCATTACCGGTAAATGAACCGCTAAATGAACCGAGAAGGGACTGGTTATCCACTCCGTTTCTTGCATAATTTGAGTCGTTAGTTAATTGACTGATATTACTACCAGAAACGACGAGTTTTTTCCACTGTGCCATGTTATTGTTTTATGTTAATTTGCGTTATTAATAAATATTCCGTTTTTTACAATCCAAAATAGAAACTGTTATCTATTCCATAATATATACTACCTGTTATCGGTGTAGGAGGTACTGTAAAAGGGTGTAATACTACAACTCCTTGCTCGTTTACTTTAAATTTATCTTTACCGCCTACATTTACTGCAAAGTACTTAGATACTCCGTCTAGTTTTAACCTAAACGACCCTGTTACGTGTACATCTGTAGTAGCTGATGCATAAGACCCTGTTTTATTAAAGACAGAAGCATCAAGAGTAGAGATAGACTGTCCGTTTAAGGTAAAACTACCTAATAAATTTAATGAACCTGTTAAATCTCCAGAGCCACTAATGTGAGGACTAATCTGTTTCCACTGTATTAATGCCATCTTATGCTAATTTTCCAATTAAAGTATATTCATCGGTAGAAGCGATAGCAAAGCCTAATGTACTGTTGAAAGTTACTACTAGATTACCACCTACTTCTTGTATAGAATCAATTGCATCTGTTTCTACAATCATACCGTTAATAAATACCTGAAAATTAGCTTTAGTTAATGCTGGGAATCCAGCAGGTGTCTCTACTAACTGTTGTCCTGTAAATGTAAGTGTTCTAGCCCCTGTATTTACTACTGTATTTACAGAATTACTTGTTATTACCTTCTGTAAAGTTACATATGTCTTTTGTTCTGATGTCATAGACTCTTCTATTGTTGTTAAATTTAAAGTCTCACTAGCTTTATCGTAAAATCTTGCTTTTCCTTTCACGGCTTGTGTAGTTGTTTGTGTTTCGATATTAGAAACCATTTCAAAACCGAAATTGACTGCTGATTTAGAGTAGAATTTGTTCATACCCCTTACAGTAGCGTTTATTGAGTCAGGAACTATATGACCTAGTAGTTTAATTGTAAAAGTAGTCTTTACTGTACGGTCAGATCCTGTTGCTAGCTCAGTAGTCTGTGCATAACTATCAATCATTGCTCTAAAACTAAACTTTTCTGGGTCTCCCCAGTATGAATCTGATGCAAAGTTGATAGACTCTACTAGTTTATTCATTTGTTCTACGTAATCTGTAAAGATTATACAGGAATATGTTATATCTACAAAGTCTGGCATAACTACTGCATAGAATTCCTTGACTTCGTCTCTATTATTTAATAAACTAAAGCGGTCGTATATATTTTTCTTAGAGAACTTCTTCTGAAAGATACCATAGTTTAGTGGGTTGTTAGCATCTAGCTTATTTCCATAGCTTCTATTCTTTTCTACTGAGTCTCTCTTAAACATTATGAGAGGTGCCTGTATTCTACCACCTTTATCCCTATAAAATCCATCTTTCTGTACAGCAGACCATCGTTCTGGTGAGCCGTATAGTAGAGGTACTTCTTTTTTTATTCCATTCTGTATTACTGTTGGTTTAATTACATTAGTAAAGTAGTAGAATATAGTCTCATCTATATCTTTTAAACCTAAAGAGAACTGTTTTACGTTATCATTCTTTACAGTCTTCTGTAATTCCCTTCTTTTATTGTCTACAGATGGAGATTTACCTGTATTCAGTAACGGATCCACAAAGCTTTGTGCAATCTCTAACTGTGTTTTAGGTACTGGTTTATTATAAGCCATCTATTATATAGTTACTTGTGTTATTCCTACTTTTTCTGCTCTTGTTAAGTGACATTTAACTATAATAGAAACTGAGCTTCCGAATTGAGAGCCGTATTGTGTAAAATTATAGTTACTATCTCTACCTAAAAATAGTTGATTCTCTACAACTGTATCTACTTCATAATAGTTTTCATGCCAAAGTATGATATCTCCTACCTCTGGTACTATACTTGTATCTACTAAGTCTTGTCTTATAAATGCAAACGAAGCTTCTCTTGTTAAATCTGGTCCAAAATCATCATCAGTTATTATTTGTTCACCTCTAGTAATAAAACAGTTAAGTTTTATTGCATTCCAAAAGGATTTACTAAGAGCTTCACCGTATAAATTAGCTTCAGTATCTTCTATACTAAATTTATAGTATAAGATCTCTTGCTCAACTATATCTTTGAGTAGTTCCCTACCTATATTAGTTAGTAATCCAAAGTCTCTTGTACTTCCAAATATCATTTTACCTCAATTGTTTTAGGTGCAAACTCAAACTTCGCTATTTGAGGTATTTTTGATAACGAAACTTGCTTCAATTTAGCGAAAGCAGGTTCAGCTTGTTGTTTTGTAATGATTTTCATCTTCATTACTGCTGTATTATTGGCATCATTATGAGATACCTGGGTTACTGTTATAACTCCTGGTAAAGCCCTCATTAATTCACCGGTTTCTTGTATAGTTACATCCGGAGAAATAGTAATTCTAACTAATCCTTGGTATGTATTATACTCTTCTTCGGTTAATATGTTAAGTAGTTTTATCATCCTACGTAAATTAACATTGGAACACCTTGTAAAGTGTCATTTAAAAATTTAGCCTCACTAGCTTTTGCTTCTAATAAAGATGTCATATTAGTAGAAGCTAAATTAGCTCTAAGACTTTCTATCAAGCCTGTTTTTTCTGTTCTAGCATCTGCTAATAAATCTGCCTGATTTAAAGTAGCTTCAGAACCAGGAACCGGTATTGATGTATACTTTCCTCTTATGTATGCTAACATCTCTTTAGATACAGCTGCTGCATAATTATATACCCATGCTTTAGAAGGTGCATTAAAATCAGAATACACCGGGTTTGCATACGGTACGTTAGATATGTTAGTAATTACATTATTAGTATTTGTAGTACCTCCGTAATTAGATCCTGCAGATCCTCCTCCTAGCATTACACCATCGTCAATATACCTTTTATCTGAGTTTTTATAGAATTCAAAAAATAATTTACCTCCATTTTTAGGTATCGGAAATAGTTTTAACTGATTACCTACTAATTCAAAAGAATACTGCGAACGTCTCACTTGATCGTTAAACTCAATTGCTTGAACTTTTAACATATCAAATGAAGTCGGCATTAATAAGAAGTTTACACCCGGGCTATAAGAACCAAAGTCAAAAGCATCCATCAGAGATTGAATGCCTGTTCCAGTACCAGCGTAAGGATCAAAGTATCGTAAGATTGCTGGTGGTGCTTCATAAAACACTTTTCTAATCTCGATACCTCCTGTTATACCTTGCTGGGATGCCCATAAGTTTAAATCATAAGTCTGTTGGTCTGCTACAGTATCTAAAGAACCTGAATATTTTCTAACTGTTCCTCCTACTCCTGCTTCTGTTCCATAATTCTTACTAATTTCGATCATTCTATTTAGAGATGGTCGAACTAAAGTAGCGTTTAAGTTTACAGAGGAATTACCTCCTTGTACTGAAAGGAAGTTTTGTTGTATTTGTTGTTGATATAATTCGTTACCGTATTGAGTAACAGCTTCTTCAAATGCAGCATAAAAAGATCCAGATGTTAGTTCAACATCCATCAAAGGCCAGCCTAATTTTATAGCGCAATATTTTGCTACCTTATCTGCTTCCGCGATAAACTCAGCATCTGCATCATAAAATCCAAACGGTGTCTGCCCTGCTGCAAACTGAGATGATCCGTTCCATATCTGTATATTGGCCATACTTCTTTATTTTATTAATAAATAGTTACTATCTTTAGTCCCTATAAGTTTCATAAACCTTTAGTACCGGGGCTACTATTTCGTGTCTGTGGTTCTTTTCTAGATTAACAACTCTAAATCCTTTTACTTGTTCTTCTACTCTTACTAAGAAAGAAAATCCTGTCTCTTTTTTAGATTGCAAATCAATCTGAGCTAAGTCTCCACATATTACCATCTTACTACCTTTTCCTAATCGACCTATTACAGCTTCCATTTGGGAATGTGTAACGTTTTGGGCTTCGTCTACAATCACAAAAGAATCTACAAATGTCCTTCCTCTCATGAATGCAAATGGTACGATTTCTATCTTACCGTTTTCTAAGTCTCTATCTACCTTAGCCTTGTCATAAAGCATGTATAGATTGTGATAGATGGGTGCTAACCAAGGATCCATCTTCTCTTTAATATCTCCTGGTAAGAAGCCTATATCCTCCTTAGAAACAGTTGGTCTAGTAATAACAATACGTTCTACTTCTTTATTGAATAACATATCTAGAGCTGCTTGAGCTGCTACTAATGTCTTTCCAGAACCTGCCATACCTTTTATAACTGTTATTGGATTTTCTATAATTATAGACTTTGCGATCTTTTGCTCGTCGTTGAGCTGAATATTAAATTTAATTGGATTTTTTGGTTTACGTTTTTCAACATATACTTCATCAGTGTACGGTTTCGATGTCATAGATCTTTATTTAATGAAACAACTCTTTATACGTTTATAAATAGACAATAAAGATCTATATAGACAAAAAAAAAGAGGCCCGAAGGCCTCTCTTTCTATTATACTATCCTAGATTAGATTTGCTCTAAATCTGTGATGAAGATCTTACCATAGAATTCTGGACGGATCATTTTCTTAGCGTAACGAGTCATCAAACCTTTACGTGGAGTAAATGTTTCTGGATCGTACACTAATGGAGTCATCATCAATGGAACGTAAGGAGCGTA
>Ga0222712_10001460_pt1 | contig 29174 bp, 38 predicted proteins | sample C33_657DmetaG_FD_165043 | JGI IMG/M metagenome (GOLD analysis project Ga0222712, IMG submission 165043) | Estuarine water microbial communities from San Francisco Bay, California, United States - C33_657D | ecosystem: Environmental > Aquatic > Marine > Unclassified | place: USA: California... | reverse complement strand
ATCACAATCATCTATCAGGACAAGGAAAAGATTTTCGAAAAGGTTGAGTAATATTTTTTTTCCTGGATAAGGAATCTTATATTTGCTATGTAACCAATTAACAACAACCATGAAAACAAACACCTTAGAAATCGCATTCAAAGTTTGGGCGTTAGGCCTAGGAGTAATCGCAATCACTGCCATCACATTTGGCTTTTACAAGCTTGCAGTAGGAGAGTACTGCAGCACGGCGAGCTTCATGTTCTAACGAGGACTTGGTAGCTCAAATCGGAAGCCCTAGGAAACTAGGGCTTTTTTTGTGGGCTAACTTTTTGCTGGAAGCTAGCAAGCAGCTGTGAAACCGTTGTCAACGTTCCCAAGCGTTTTAGGCGAAGAAACTTTAAGTTTTGGCTTTCGCCCTTTTTCCCCCTTTCCGCCTTCTAGCTATAGCTGGCAAGGGTTTCTGGTGTGCTAGCGGGCTACACCATAAAACCGTTGCCGACGTTCCTGTCCTTTCTTACTATATTTTTTTAGTTTAGCTGCTTCCCAGAAACGTGGGCCCCTCCGGATATGTGGAGGGGGGTAAAAAACGGGGGTCCTCTATATAGGCTAAAGCCCCCTCGCATATAGGGTATCTATATAGGGGTGGGACCGCTGAGCTGGGGGACCCATATCTTGGGGGAGGGACTTAGAATCCCTTTTAGGGGACCCTTACAGGGGTCCTTTTGAGGGGGCCTCGCATAGGAGGGATCTGTAGGGCAAGCCAAACGCCTGGCAAAATCCCAGAAGGGTTTGGGTAACCAAGATGTATTGGTGTTTGGCAACTAAGACAACCCTGTCTTTACTGGAGTAGATCCGAAACCAAATAAACCTCCTTCAGTATGAATGGTATCTAAACCACGTATCATGGACACAAGAACTGTCTACTACACACCACCCACAAAAAGTTATCGGGTACTTTACAGCACCACCTCTTCCGGTGCAGCTGGGATAGGCTATGGGCCAACCCTCGAAGGAGTAAAAGGCATGGTGAAAAAATGGAAATCGACCTATGGGGACTCAGCCCTCTGGGCTATTCAGGAGGGTCGGGATGGTCAATGGACCACCATAGAAAACATTGGGTACTTTAGTGCTTGATTACGTATAGTGATGTTCCGTCTCTTAGAGAACCCTTAGGTGATGTCTATGATCATCGTGGTTCTCTTGTTCCAAGAGACGCCATCGTTAGGCCATCCACCTCCGTTATTTCCAGCTACCAGGACATCCATGAAAGGTCCGGTATTAGGTCCGGCGGGAACTAGATCCCATGCTCCCACAGAGCTGCTGTAGTCAAGTCTAGCTGTTCCACCACCCACATTATCCGTGTCAACAGCTGCTGCTATGTTCATAGGCATATTTGAAGCACCTCCTCCCATAGAGCTGATGTCACCAACTAACCAATATCCATTTGATCCATTGAAAGAGCTAAACGCTGGGGCACCGGTGTTGAAGTTGGTTAGTATGACGTTAGCTATATTGCTTCTTTGCACCACCTGGTTAACTAATGGCCAAACGCTAGGACTCGTGCTGTCTGATATCCAGATCCTAACATACGCATCATTAAATGGATTGCCGTTGTTGACCCGGACATTCACTATAGCATTGTGATCGTGGTCGTATCCTGCCCAGTTCTTTAACCCCATGTTCTGAGATGCGGTGTACTTGGCTTCGATAGCGGTCTTAAAGGAATCTGTTAACCCACTTAACGCCATGTTGTTGTAGTTGTGATAAGATCCACCATTTGGACTATATGCTAGCTGAGAAGAGTTGTATAAGGTTCCCTTTAATTGATAGTCTGCTCCGCTAGTATAATGTAGCTCTGATGCTATGTCACTCATCCTGATGTTACTTGTACCTATTGCCATACTGTTATTAACTATATTTAGCTTATATATCTAGGAGGGCGGCGGGGTGTCAAAGACCCCGCAGAAAATCACCCCCAAGTTTTCAAAACGGTGGTGGCTGGGGGCCGCACTTTTGGAACCCTGCCCAGCACTGAGGGGGATGCAGGGCAAACCAAGGGGACCCCGGCCCGCGCTTTACCCTAAGAGAAAGACAGTGATTAAAAGACACAAGCAGAGATATATAGAAACATGGAATCAAAGATACTCACATTTAGCCAGATGATGGAGGGCAAGAACCCCTGCTGGAGCGGCTATAAGCAACTAGGCACAAAGTCCAAGAATGGCAGACAGGTGCCCAACTGCGTGCCAGTTGACGAGGAGCTTGAGCCCACAGAGAGCCTGGAAACGTTTTCTGAGAACAGGCTGGCCGGTGCCACCAAGATAGCACAGGGTGCCAAAGAGAAGGGTGGAGACGCGCTGCTCACTTATCATCACTTCAAGGTGAAGCTTCCCTACTACAAACAGGGAGTTGATGGACAACTTGATTTCGCCCAGATTGAAGCCGAGTACAAGAAGAAGCTTAACGAGCTCTACATGTCAACCAAGAACGACATGGGCATCGGTCAGATAGATTTCCAAGAGCTTGTGGGAGAGATTGAAGTTCTAGGGGAGTTGCTCATTAGAAAAAACACGGAAGGATAATGAAGAACCTAACCCCATACGAAGCACATGTTCTAAACGAGAACTCGGCGACCACACCAATTGGATTTGTGATCAGCTTCACTGCAGGCAGCAGAGAATTTCTAATGAACTACACACTCGCAGGAATCTACGACACGTTCTACGATTTTGCAAGTGCGGTTAACCAGGACATCGGGTTTGAGGAGGATGAAGATGAGCCAATGGTGTTTAAGGACATTGTGGATCTCATGGATCACGTGTATGAGGCACTCGAGGCTAATGAAGGCGACTACCAATTCTGGCACGGCTTCACCCTTAAATCCGGAGCCATAGGTTATCATTCGGAAGACAATTTAAACTGCTATAAAGTGAGCGATATGCTCGAGAAGCTGTTTGTTAATCCCCGAGACATTATTCTCGGCAAAGAGATCAAAAACAGTCTGAATCTAAGTTACCTATCTAAATCCATTGAAAACGATCCGGAGAAGCTTCTCTTGTACGAAGACGACCGAGAAATGTATGACAAGATCGTTAAGCTCCTTAACTGGGATCAGAAGAAACGCGATGCGATTCTGAAAGTTAACCGAATCAAAAATCAATTTTAGCATGCAGTCAATTAAAAGATACAACGAATTTGTCAACGAAGCCATAGATCTAAGCTTCTTTAAATCAGTGCCAATTCTGACTAAGGCTCTATTAGATCCTTTTGCTAGAAGCATAGCTCCCGAGGTGAAGAAGATGATGGATGCTGATCTCGATAAAGAGGAAACTTGGATGGATCCATATAGAAAGATCTTTCAAAAGGCCTGCGTGAGATTCGGTGGTGCCAAATCAGGAGACATCAACGGAACATGTAATAAGGCCAAAACCCTCCAAATGCTAGCTCAGCACCTCTTCGATCCCAAGAAGGGTTTGCTTAACTCCAAGGAGGTTGGTAAATGGGTTCAGGAAGCCACAGGAGGTAAATCTCCAGAAGATGGCATTCAGTTCGAATGGACCACAAAAGACATAGATCCGATAGTGGTGAAGTTCGTTGAGGTGCTAAAGAGAACAGGAATCACACCAGCAGATCTTAAGAAGACCGGCACATACCTGCTAACCATGGCTATCCCAGTTATGCTTAAGTTCTATAAGGCGGAAGATGTGGCGAACATGAAGATGTTAACAGATGGCCAGCTCATAGATCCTAAAAAGGCTGAAGAGCTTATTAGTGGTGGAGCTAAAGGTGGAGACATTAGTCTAGCTTAATCCGAAACATCCCGGCGTCTTTTCCCTATTATATCATAAACCCTATCTATGATAATAGGATTCGATTCATATAAGGACAACTACGATTTTAGTAATGTGAGCGGGGTGATCCACGTGGGTGCTCATCACGGTCAGGAGTACGAGGCATATCAAGAAACATTTGGTCCGGTGCCAACGCATTGGTTTGAACCCCTATCGGAAGCCTACCAAATTCTCAGAGAAAACATAGGGACTAAGCCAGGGGTCAGAACATACAAATGCGCATTAGGACCAAAAAGATTCGTTACCCAGATTTGGGAGGAAACAGCTAACTGCGGACAGAGCTCTTCCATCATGAAACCCAAGGAGCATCTGGATCAATTTCCACATATAGAATTTAGCCAATCGACCGAGATCCTGGTCGAGTCTCTGGACTCCTTCAGAATCTCCGACGCCAACATGCTGGTGGTGGATGCACAGGGATACGAGTTGGAAGTTCTGAAAGGAGCACCCGAAACTTTAGCTAAGATCCATCACGTTTTCTGTGAGGTCAACAGCAGGGAGATGTATGAAGGTTGTCCAACGTTGGATGATCTCGATGCTTACCTATCTCAGCATGGATTTGTTCTAAGAGAAAATTGGATAACAACCAGCAACTGGGGCGATGCTTATTGGAGCAGATAAAGATATATAGAGAAAATAAAAAACATGATGAAGAATCTAATATCATACGAAGCCATCAACGAAGCAGCAACAGCACTTCCAGCTATGCCTGCTTTCCTTAAGACCGCGAAAGCTAAAGCTCAGTACGTCCGTCTTGGTGGACCTTGGACTAAAGACCCAGCACCAAACGCTTGGGTGGTGACAGCTAAACCCCCAATGGGAAAGGATACATGGGAGGTAGTTTTCTTTCCCGGCGGAACATTCCATACTATGGCAGGTGTAGCTAAAGGAGCATTTTTAAAAAGTGGGGGAAAATGGAAAGCCGATGCGTCAGGCAGTTTCAGAATCGGTAGCACCGAAATAAAAGGGGTTACTATGACATTTACATCATACATGGTGTTGAACCCACCTAGCTAATAACAGAGACTAAAATTGGAAAATCTAGAACTATTTGAATCCTATAACGACGGCAGAGAGGTAACGCTCACGTCAAGACAGAACAGAACCATCACGTTTACTGTTTTAGGCGGTCGTATCAAGGACTTAGTGAACGATTCAGGTGTTAGGTTTCCTTACTCAGTTGGACAGCAATACACACGCTCTATTGAGACCTGGTGCTGTAACAACGGATTCAAGATGAATGGCAAATCTTGTTGTCCGGAAGAGAAGATCTACGGAATGAGAAAAAAAGACATTCCGATGGGGCACGAACTTCGACTGCTCTTTCCCAATAAATTTAGAAACAACGATTAATAAAAAAGGCCTGATCTCTCAGGCCTTTTTAGTTTGTATGCGATTTGATTTTAGAAGATATCTTCCTTTTGAAGTTTGAGCCTCTTTACTCTTTGATTCATGATCTTGAGGGACTTCATGTAGATCTGGCGGATTCTTTCGGTTGACATGCCCAAGTCGTGAGCAATACTTCCATAGCTTTCTTCGAACCCCACGCCGATACCATGTTTTCTTAAAACGATTGTTTTTGCAATAGGATTTAGTCCAGCTGTGAGTATCTTGGTCATCTTGTCCATGCTGTCTATAGATGCAAAGCTGTCAGTACTTTCTCCGTCGCTTGCTATCAGATCATACATGGTGGCATCACTGCTTCCGTCATTCTTGATCGGTGCGTCCAGAGATGTCGGACGTTTATCTGCAAGAACCACGTTTTTCAGTGTACCCAATTCCATGGTTTTTATCTTCTCGTTACCTTTCTCTATCATCGATTCCATAACCTCTTCGAAAGTGGCCTCCCGACCTAATTTCATTGAGAGTGTATTAGTCTCCTCTAAAATGGCTCTGAGTTCGTTTGTTTTGTTTTGTGGGATACGAATCATTCTGGAGTGGTCACCTAGATACTTAAGCATCTCTTTACGAATGTGCCATACGGCAAAGGAGATAAACTTAAATCCTCTTGAAGGATCGAACTTTTCAGCAGCTTCGATAAGTCCTATATTTCCTGCAGATACTAGATCGCTGAACATTTCGGGGTCCCCGCTTCCTCCGTACATCTTAGCAACGGAGATAACGAATCTTAGGTTTGCTGTTGCCAGCTTGTCCCTTGCTGCAGTATCACCTTCTTGAATCCTTCTTGAAAGCTCGACCTCTTCCTGTGGCGTAACGATCTGGTACTTTTCGACCTCGGTGTAATAAGTAGAGATGGATCTTGATGATCTTGGAGTAATCCTGTCTGTAATCTTAAATTGTCTCATTTTTCTGTTCCCCTTAGATTTGACCTTTCCCTTTTACTTTGATGGTACTTTGTCTTTTTTTTGTTTTAGATTTTAGTGTTTATGTTAATTTATGCCACAAAGTTATTAACATTTTACGGGTAAAAAAAATAAAACCGTATTTTTTTGTCCTCTTTCACTAAGATATATACATAAAATCGCATCAATAAGGATGCCATAAACCATTGATTATGAAGTATATCGACAAATATGATGACTTTTTAAAGCTTAACGAATCCGAAACGGATCTGATATTTGTTAGGGCAGCTGGATCTCCTTTATCCTCAATAACTGTGATTTTTGGCGGTAAAGCCTATGCAACTCCAACATGGATGCAATCTAAGCTTAAATCTATCAAGCCTAATCTGGAGAAAGTTCAGAACATAGTTTATGCACCTCACACGATGGGCTTATCAGAGGTTGAGAAAAGAATAGTTGCTAAATGGGGTAGCGAATCGGCTGTGGATTCCATTATAGGATTTTCTGCTGGGGGATACTCTGTCATAAATGCTATGACCAGAGAGTTCAGATTTGTAGGACTAATCGATCCATCTATACCCAATGATTACACAAACAAGAAGTTCGGATCATACGTTAATATGATCTGGGGATCTCCCGGTATGATCCAACTATTTACCGAAGCCAAGTATAATTCTCTAGCTTCTAAGATTAAGAGTGCTGGAGGTACGGCAGAAAAGTATAGTCAACAACATGATTGGTTCGTTACCGAATTCTTTAAAAAATTCGAAAAATCAATACCTATTAGTGGTTCTGATAAATCTAATTCTACCGGATCAACTTCCAAAAGACCTGTTGTTACGATAGGACAAAAAAGTGGTAGCTCGGGAATTAGCACAGCAGGAACTGAAATAGAAGGGGCTAAGAAAAAGGCTAAAGCAACTATGGGGGCTAGACTGTTAGCTGGTATAGTACAAACCGCAACAGGTTCAACCATAGATCCTTCAGATCTAATGTCTTCTGATGATAGTGAATCGTCAGATGCTTAAAGATATATAAAAAAACACGTAAAACACTATATGAAAAACCTTAAATTGTTTGAGCAGTACTCAGAAGATTACTTAACTGATATAGCAATAATGAAATCTCTCTATGAGGATTGGGCATTGGATAATGCTCACTTATTCTTGAATGAAGCGGGAGAATGGAATGACGATGACGATCAGCCATTAAGTGTAGGTGAGAGAAGAGCATTGGCTAGAGATTTCCAAATAATGAGTAAACCACAGTTAGCAGCACTTTACCTCAAGGCTTTGGGTAAATCTGAGGACCAACTAGATTCTAATGGGTACCTTGTTATGATTGACGGTATTGAGAATTTTGGGGAAAAGGATAAAAATACAGGAAAATTCGCTTTGACTCTTCCCGCTTTAGCTGATGCTATAGGATTAAATTCTCGTAGGACAGCTCAAAGAACTATCGCTAAGTTTTACAATCTTATTACAGGTGTAGGTGAAACCACCAGCGAAAGCATTTACGATAAGCTTGTTAAAGCATACGAAGAATTCGAAAAAAGAAATCCTAGAGAACTAGCAATGCTTGCATCTGAGGCATTGCAGGATCCAATGATGTCCACCAAAAATAGGGAGGAAGCTGAAGCAGAAGGACCTAGATCAAGAGCACAAAGAATAAAAAGAGAAGAGGAACAGTTCAAAAGAGGTGAGAAAGTTTACGAATATGTCAAATCACTGAAAAACGCAGGACTATTCAGAGGTAATGTAGCAAGACTCGTAGCAAGAGCGGTAGAGCAGATATCAGGAGAACTAGGAATACCCCCAGAAAGAATAGAGGCAGATTACGTGGTTTACTTGAACAAGGCGAATGAAATGAATCCGGCTAATTATCCAATGAGAAGATAATACTTAGCAATAAAAGAAATCAAAACATAAGAAGCCATTACGATAACAATAAAAACGTGATGGCTTTTTAGTTTGTCCCATATTCCTGGTTCAATACGTTCAGTTAAAGAATCATAAAATATAAAATCTCTATCTTCCTCTGTGATGTATAAAGGATCTTCTGGATAGTTTGGATCTATTCCAGTTTTGAACTCGTCGTTCATAATTATCTCACTAACCAAGCAATCCTCCATTATCAAATTCCTTTTCAATGTTAGTTCATAGTGTTTCCACACAATATAAAAACAAGGGATAAACATCAGAATGCTCTGATTGAGAACTGATCCCAATAGTGCAAAGACTAAGACATTCATACAGGTGAAGAAAAATGGAGATCCCTCTGGGTACTTAATATACTTAAAAAGGGTTCCTGTTAACCTGTGACTATTTAATCGGTCCGTGTAATAAGTGATTGACTCTCTCATATTTTTATGGTTTATAAGTGCAAATTTATATCAATGTTACGGGAGAAAAAAATATTATTGCAAATTACCGGGGGATATATACTAAACAATATAATTTTTAAAATGGATAACACCAAACACGTATTAGAGAGTTTCCAGGAGTTTCTTAGATATAAGGACGATTCATTAAACGAGAAAAAAAATCCAGGAAGTCCCTTAGATCTTGGATCCGTTAAAGAACTGGTGGATCTTATCATGTCGTACAACGCAAAGCTTGCGGAAAAGCTTTATGATAAAAGTGAGGGTATTAAAGGCAATTACCTAAAGGAAGCTGCTAAGGCGCTCGGTGAAGGCAAATACGCTTTAGCTGGAGTTTACTCCATGGTCGGAAATATTGTTACGAAAGCTGTTACCAAAGAATCTTTCGAGGTACTTAAAGCTTTGATTCCTTCTACTAAGGACAGCGATTACAACGATCTAGCAGCTTTTAAAACCAGAAAAACTAAGGGTAACGAGCTTCTATCCGTTATTTCTAAAATGTCAGAGGATGAAGCAAAAAAATTAGCCCCTGATGCTATTAAGAAAATATCTAAGGACAAAGAGGGCAACTACATAGCTTCTGCAATCAAAACTCCTTTTATATGGGGTGGGTTATTAACTGATGCTGAGAGAAATCAGGCATATTCAGCATTTTTAGCCGAAGCCACTAAAAAGGGTTATGACACCAAAGAGGGGTTAAAGAAGGTTATCGATGACGAATTCAAAGAGAAGAATAAGGAAGACGGAACACGTATGCAAAGTCCCGGTCTAACAGCTTATCTGGATAGAACTGAATCTACTGTGGTTAAACCGGGCGATCCTGTAATAAAGGAATTTACGACAGCTATTGTCGAGGAGGCCGATGAGGACGAAGTATTTAAACCTAATATGTACGGGGCTAACGGGGAATCGGATTATATGGAGGGAACATACAAAAAGATGTTGGATAACCTCGGAGCTATTTTCCAAAGGCTTCTCACTGGAGAAGTGTCAACGATCAAATCAATTACGGTCCACACTTCTGCTGACAGGTACAGAAATACTGGAGACTCTGAAAAGCTTTCTTGGGGACAGCTATCTTTGCTAAGATCGCAAAGTATGGCATCTTTGGTTGTTGCCATGGCAAGCAAATCCGGATTAGAAGAATCAGTAGTTACCAAGATAAACTCCATGATAAAGCTAGACTTCTATGGATCTAACGGAGACGGTACTTCAGGACCAAATCCACCGGATCCAATTAAGTTCGGATACTATGCAACAGAAAACGGTAAGATAGTTTGGAAGAGCGGGAAAGATAGGGAGTCAATGGATATAATACCTATAGATCAGGACGCTTCGCCATCAGGTGAATTAAAGCAAGTTAAACTATCACCAGAAAAAGATAAGAGCGCTTACAACGTGTTCAGATATAACAACATCGAGATAGTTTATGAAGCTGTAGAGAAAACAAAAACAGCTGAACCAACAACAGTTATAGAAAAGCTTGTTGACCTGAATTATCCTATTAAAATTAGAATTCCTGGTAGATACAGAACAAAGACCATCAGCATACCTTTGCCTTACATAACAATGAGAGCTAAGTCCAAAGGAGGTAAAGGTGGTAAGCCTACAGAATGCCCTAATTTTGAAAGGGGAGGCGGTGGAGGTACCATTAAGACTAAATTCGGTATAGGTATCAGACCAGTTAAAATAGCAAGCTGGGAATCAGACCTAACTAAATAAAACTAAATCCGGATCCAAAAGATCCGGATTTTTTTATTCGAAAACCTCGTAATTTATAAAGATAGCTTTGGGAAAGTATTCCAAGCTAATTGTATTTGGATCGTAGTCGGGGTTCTTCATCATAACATAAACTACTACTGTTGCACTTCCAAATCTTTTCCAGTTATTGTTGATCCTGTTTTTGTAGTGTCCGATCGATTCGTTATACTCCTTACCTGGATCGTATTTTATTGAGTTGATATGGGGTGACACCTTATCAGAATCTAGTAAAGGTAAGTCCTTCCCTTTGAATCCTGCCCCGAATGAATGATCTGTAGCGTTTTCACTTTTATACATCCCAAAGAATCCGTTATGAACTTCCTTTTTTGCGAATGTGGTATCTGTAACATATCTCATATCACTAAGAGCTAGCTTACCGTATCTTAAACACCTTTCCAAAGCTAACGAATCTAATCTTGGATCTCTTTTCAAAATTGAAGATCCTGCCATTTTTCTAGTTTTGTTAAGCTCTGATGTGTGTGCTGGATCAATGTAGCCGAATACTGGCGTGTCCTTTACCAATTTGGTAACCCTAACCTGTCCAAAAATCTGGATACTTAAGATTAAGAATAGAACTAATGATACTTTGGCTTTCATGATATCTTTTATTATAGCACAAATATAATCAGCATCTACGGGTAAAAAAAATATTTCCTGATATATAATGGGTAACGGACTATATAATACATATTGTTTTAAAGCTCGCTACTGACAAATAAACACATATCCAGTGAAGTACATACAAACATTCGAATCGATCGCCTACGGTCAAATAAACACCGATTTAAGTGAGGGTTTAAGATACCACATAGATAACAAATTACCACTTATGGAAAGCGTCTATAGAATTGAATCAGACGCTTGGGTATCTTTGGTTAACGAAGCTAGAGAACTTTGGGAATCGGGGCTTATAGAATTAGAAGAAGATGATCTGTTTCTGATAAGTACAGATGCTGGTAGAACTGTGATTTATGAAGGTGAAGAGGTTCTTTTAGATGTACCATTTTATATTGGTGAAGAGGAACTTGATGAAGCTGAATACAGGGGGAGAAAGGTTGATCTAAACAAACCTTTCAGGACTCCAGGAGGACCCAGAAAATTTGCAGTTTACACTAAGAACGATAAAGGCAATATAGTTAAGGTTGGGTTTGGACAACCTGGTATGAGAGTCAATAATGACGACCCAGCAAAAGCTAGATCATTTAGAAAAAGAATGAGGTGCGACAATCCAGGACCTAGATGGAGAGCAAAGTGGTGGTCATGCAATGTTGCTAGATATAGAAAATTATTGAACATTAAATCTAGTAGACCATGGTAAATAAGAGACCTTATCAGGAAGTCTTAGTTTCGACGGGCAAGACTGAAACGGTGATTCGCAAATTCTCTGAATACACGGATTCAGAAGAATTTAAGTGGCACTGGGACGAGGAAGATCGATTGGTTCATCGTGTACACGAAACGGACTGGCAGCTCCAGCTTGACAATCAGCTACCAATCACTATAAAATCAACAATCAGAATACCAAAGGGAACCTGGCACAGATTAATAAAAGGAACAGGGGATCTTTCCATTATAGTTGAGAAGATCAAGGATATATAATTAAATCAATAAAGCAAAATGGAAAACATTAAATCATACCAAAGCTTCCTATTAGAAGGAAAGGTTACCGAAAAAGAAGGTATTAGTCCTGCAGTTTACAAGGACCTTGAGCAATATTTCAGTGAAGCTAAATCGCCAAGCTATAAAGGTGCACAGGCTTACCTTGCTAAAGTTAAAAAAGGCTGGAAGTTATCCGAAGAGGATTTCGAAGAAGCTAAGAAAGAATTTAAAAAGTAATCTTGAAGTACTTAAAACTTTTTGAGGATTTTGACCTCGATAAATTTATGGAAGATCCTGAATCCCAATTCCATGATGACACGGATCCTAATATAGTTGAGGGCGATTGGGTAACCTCATACAGAGGTCCTGCAAAAGTCCTATCCATTTCTGGTGAGATGGCAAGGGTAGAGCTTATAAATGGACCCAGATCTATTGTTTCAGTTCCTTTTGAGTTTTTAACCAAGATCACGAAGGAGGAAGCTTTAAAGCTATCGAGAAATAAGGTTGATACTAAGAAAGAGCTAACAACAATGAATCAGGAGATGGAAGCAGTTCTTAAAGCTGCTATCTCAGAAGACGACGAAACGGGAGACGAAATATTCACAGGTAACACTGAGAAAACTATATCTTACCTAGAGGAATTCCTAGTAGACTTAATAGACCTAAAAAATAAAGACTCATATTCGCCATACTATACCGAATATGGAGCATTCACATCAAATCTGGCAAATCTATGCTATCTTATGATAGACAAAATAGACAAAGATATCCAAAGCACCGGTAATCAATCGGAAGTAAGGGAACTTGAAAACCTTAAGAAAAAGATAGAGGTAATTCAGGACAAGTTCTTCGAAATATCATCTTAATAAGGACGAAATAAAAGTACAGTCTAGCCATAGAATAGTTATCAAGAATAATTATTTATGGCAACAGGCGTATACAAAATAACGGATGACTTTGAGAAAGCCCTATCCGATTACACGGGAGCACCATATGTGGTAACTGTGGATAACCAAAGCAATGCACTATTCCTAGCCCTTATGTACGAAAAGGTAAAGGGCAAGACAATAAAGATACCCGCGAGAACGTACCCGTCCGTACCGTGCGAGATCATACACGCAGGTGCACACGTAGAATTTGAACCCGTAGAGGGTAAAACCATAAAAGGAGCGTATCAGCTTTATCCAACTAACGTTTGGGACTCTGCACTCAGATTTACTGCAGACATGTATATTTCAGGAACCCATATGTGCGTTTCGTTTACTGGCCCATATAAACATTTCAAATTAAGTAAGGGTGGAGCTATATTAACCGATTCATTAGAAGCTTATCACTGGTTCAAAAGAGCTAGATACAGTGGAAGAAGAGAATGTTCTTATCACGACGATCATTTCGATATGCTTGGTTGGAACTTCTATATGATGCCAGAATTAGCCGCTAGAGGAATGCTTCTAATGAACCAATTCTATAACATGGACGGTACAAAAAAACATCAGGAAGATTTGGAGCTACCTTATCCTGATTTATCCAAATTCGAAATCTATAAGCAATGAAAAAGGGAATAATAGGAGCTGGTGGGTTTGGAAGAGAAATATACTGGAGCATGAATCCGGTTGAAAGAGCCAATGCTGTTTTCTTTGTTGATGATGCTTATTGGGATGGTACTAACGAAAAGATACTTCCTTTGTCATTATTCGAGTGGTCAAAATATGAAGTTATAGTGGCTATAGCAGATTCTTTTCATAGAGAGAGAATAGTCAACAGTTTATCGAAAAGTACAAAATATTTTACTCACATTCATCCTTCAGCTCAAATACATGGAGAAGACGTGGAAATCGGTGAGGGTAGTATAATATGTGCTGGATCTATCATAACAACAAACGTAAAAATAGGAAAACATTCGCACATAAATCTTATAACCACAATAGGACACGATTGTATAATCGGTGATTATTTTACTACCGCACCCGGGGTTCAGATATCAGGTAATGAGCAAATAGGTAATAGAGTATATTTTGGTACTAGATCCTGCATTAAACAGAAGCTCTCAGTCTGTGACGACGTAATCATAGGAATGAATTCTGGCGTGGTCAAGAGTATAACTGAACCGGGAGTCTACATAGGAACTCCCGCAACAAAAATTAAATAATGAAAGATATCTTTGTTATTGGATTTCATCAGACTAAATGGGAGCAGTTGGACTTGCTGGAGAACCTTTGCATAAATATTAGAAAGGCTAATCGGGATATCCTATTGTCAACACACACAGAGGTTCCTAGTAGAATCCTAGATATGTGCAAATTTGTAGTTCTGGATAGGGAGAATCCTCTTTATTATTATTGGGATTTAGATACTGACGAACCACTGAACAGTTACTATGAGGATTGGTTTACTATACACTCCAACTACTTAGGATTTGGCAGGGTACTTAAACATTATGGGGTTGCTTCGACTAATCTATTAAGGAATGCAGTAAGGTTTCTTAATGGGTTATATGATATAGTTCATTGGATAGAGTATGACACCAATTTTTTGATTGAATCTGAGAATAATATATTTGAGATAATAAATTCTCAGGGAAAATCAGTTTTTTATAATCATCCAGATCACCCGGACGTCTTTTCTGGCTCCAGACTATCTTTTTTGATAAATAATTTTAACGAGAAATATCTCAGAATGTCAAATGAAGATATGCTAAAAGAAATGTCAAATTTTGGTTACGTTACGGAATCATTTGTATTCAACGAGATCATATCAGGATCTAAAGTTATAATAGAAATGCCAAACAATTTATTAAATCTGGAATCTACTAAATTTAACAAAGACAGGGATTTGGAGTGGTCTTTTTACGAAGAAAATGGATACGTCAAAATGTTTGTAAGAAATCTTTCAGATAAGAGGGTTGATATAGAGATCAAAATTAACGAAAATCCTTACCTAAAATTAGAAACAGATCCTTTGGTTTGGCATATAGTAACTCTAGGGAATGCCAGAGAGTATTTTGATTTTGGTATTTATATAGACGGATATCAGCACTGCCTGATGTCACTAAACGAATCTAATTATAAGGGAATGGTTGAATCGGTTAAATTTATAACCAAATAATAAATAAATGTACAAAGGTAAGAAGATAACACTAACTATAATGTCATGTAAAAGACTCCACTTTCTGAAAAGAGTCTTAAAGGCATTCAACCTATTCTGCACAGATTTATCCATAATAGATGATGTGATTTTCTATGATGATTCTTCATCAGAAGAGGATAAAAGAGAAATGGAGGAAATACTCAATCTTTACTTTTCTGATAAGAATATAAGAATAATCCACTTTTATCCTGATTCATTCCCAGATTCATATAGACATTCACGGATACTTAACGACTGGAGGAATAAGTTAAAAGAGTTTTCATCAGATTATGATTTTTTGCTTGAGGATGATTATCTTTTCGTTGACTTCTTTAAAATAACCGAAGCTATAGATCTATTGGAAGAACATGATGAATATGCTTATGTTAATTACACGCAGAGCTATAAGAAGTTCCCACCACATATAAAGCCAATCGAGATTGGAGATTATTGGGAATGGTATTATAATCCTGAGCTGGAGCTTAACACATATCTTTTTATGGATGACGTTTCTGCTATACAAGTAGTACAGTCCCCCGATTTATGGTTGACCTATTTTAACTGGCCTAGTTTTTCTCTTAGGCCTGGAATTCATAACGTCAAAAAATTGCTAAGCATAGGCGAATTTATAACGGGATATGACATATCTATTATGAGAGAAGAATTAGATTTTGCTATCAGATGGTCAAAAAAATACAAGACACTATGTCATAAAAGATTTCATGTAATAAATTTAGGTTTCGAACCTTCTACTAGTTCTTATACATTAAACAACTCGCATTAATATGGAATATAATTTTAATCAAATATGGGAAAAATGCTTAGATTTTAACATCGAGCAAAAGCCAGAAGAATTTAAAAAGCTACTGGATTTCCTCAATGACACTAAAAACAAAAAATACGCCCTTGAGATAGGTTCAAATTACGGAGGAACAACTTTTGGACTTTGTCATCTTTACGATAACGTACTGACGATCGATATAAAGCACGATCCAAATTTCGACAGGATAAAAGAGATTTTTCCTAGTTACAATTATATTATATCTGATTCTAGATCTAATGACACGGTAAATTTTATTAAGAATCTGGGAATTAAATTTGATTTCATTTTTATAGACGGAGACCATTCATACGAGGGTGTAAAAAACGATTATGAAAAATATAAACAATTTTTAGCTGATGATGGGTATATGGCTTTCCACGATATAGTAGAAAGTAAGGAGACTGAGGAGTATGATATTTTCGTAAGTAAGCTATGGAAAGAACTTTTGACTCAGTATAAAAACAGTTACGAATTCATAGCAAAAGAAAGGGAAGAGAATTACAGAAGGGATAATCAATTCCACCAAATATTGAAAGATCAGGATTATGGTGTTTGGGGAGGAATAGGATTAATAGAGAATCATAGGGTTTCTGTATTTTCACACAACTATCTTGATAAGAATTGGTATGACATAGTAGATTCACAGATCGGAAAAATGGTAAATTCCGGACTATATAAAAGGGCGGACAAAATATTTTACGGTGTTTATTCCCCGGTAGAAAGTAATTATGATATTTTCTCCTCAATGGTAGAAAAGAGAGACCCTGATTTAAAAATAGAAATAGTAAAATATAGCAAAAATGACGCAGAATTTAATACACTAATCAATCTCCAAAACTACTGTGTAATAAATCCTAAGGGTTCCGTTTTATATTTCCACACGAAGGGATCTTCAAGGGAAAGCGACCGTTACATCAATTCATGGAGAGAGTGTATGGAATACTTCGTTATAGAAAAATGGAAGACATGTTTGGATGATTTAATTAATGATAAGGGAACAGTCTGCGGTGCTCTTTACGTCGAATGGTTCAGATTCCTCCACTATCAATTTGACAATTATTTCTCAGGAAATTTCTGGTGGGCTAGTTCAAAGCACATAAATACATTGCCTTCGTTAGTTAAATTACATCTAGAGGAACCTGACAATAGAACGGTAGCAGAATTATGGTTAGGTCTTTCCCCGCATAGATGGATAAGTTATTACTCAGAACAGGTTAATAATTACTATGAACATTATTTTGATCCTAATATCTATAAATCTCTATAAATGTTATTAAGCGTAGTCATACCAGCATACAGATTCGACGAATATATTATTGAGTGCGTTAACTCTGTTCTTTCTCAAAGAACAAATTTTAATTTTGAAATCTTAATAAGAGACGACCATTCAGGAGATAATACCAACAGGATTCTTAGAGAAAATTTTTCATCACATCCTAAAGTAAAAATATTAGAGAGCGACAGAAATCTCGGAGCTTACGGTAATATAAAATTACTACTCGAAAAAGCTGTAGGTAAATACATAACCATTTTAGATGGCGATGACTATCTTAGCAACGATCAAAAGCTTCAGATGCAGGTAGATTTTTTGGAAGCAAACCCGGAATACGTTATGCACTCCACTGGATACATAAGTCTCCTACCTGACGGGTCTATAGACCCACCAGAGCCCGGACATAACAGATTCCCTAAACAAAACGAAGTCATTACAGAGGATCTTCTTGAATCTAACATAGTAAGCTTTGGAAGGATGTTCAGAAACATACCAGGAAGTGTAAAGAGCTGGATGGAAACATTTCCGTATCTTGACTGGGCTTTCAATTATGAAATGTCCCTACACGGAAAGATAAGATGTGACGATTGGAACTGTGGAGTTTATAGGCATAATTCTCAAGGTATGTTTTCTCTCAAATCCGAAGAAGATAAGCTAGAAAATAATAAGGCAGGGATAGAAATAATAAAGAAAAGAGAACTCTTGAGAAAGAGCAAGACGATATCAATAGTAGATTGTTTCGTGCATGATAAAAAAGTTGAAGCCAATCTAAAAAAATGTATAGAGAGACTAAAGAATAATGGACATGATATATTTCTTATCTCCAATACACCTCTTGAAAGAACCCTAATTGAGATGGTCGATTATCACTTTTATGACAGGAGAAATCAGCTTTTTAAAAAAGAGTATCCAGGGGTAATTGATGTTGATTTTTGGACAAATCAAGGAAGCTTCACCGTACATAATATGAAATCGGGTTTACAGAAGCATGGATTGTCCGTTATGATAAATCTTTTCAACGCACTTGACATATGTAAAAATATTGGGTACACTCATTTTCAGAGATTTGAAACAGACGACTTGTACGGTCCTGATTCTATGGACTGGATATCTAAAATCCCAGAGACCGTAATTACCGATGATAAGAACGGATTATTTTACCTTAACGAATATAATAACCCGCCAGACGCTTCATTCCATTACTTCTTTTGCGAGATTGAAAAATTTATTAGCATAATGCCAAGAATATCTTGTGAGGAAGACTATGAAAAATATCTAATCGATATACAGGGTAATAGGAATTTCAGAATAGTAGAGACATACATTTATGACAATATTAAAAAGTCATCCGATGGATCACTTTTAATAAGAGACGGAGGGGACCAGATGATTTCAGATTTTCCTGACACATCATGGAACACCGTAGTATCTGCAAGTAACCTCCCTTCTAAATATAAAGGGTGTTTAACAGATTTATACCAGATTAAGGATAGCTTAGGTAATTCTAATGGATATTGTCTATATTCTCAGAATTATCTAGATCAGGAAATTCTAAGAAGAATAGTGATATACAATGAAAATTCAGAGTCGTTTGAAATACATCACAAGCTAGAAGGGAGGAACTCGTGGTGGCTCAATAATCTAACGGGGGTACCTCTAAGAATAGAAGTCTATCAGGGGGGAGAATTGATATACTCCCAAACAAGGGAAGAAAATAGCGGAAGCTATATACAATCAAATCCTGAATAGTCTCTTTATTTTCGGTTTCTTAAAAATATATAAGGAAACCAAAAATAAGAATCTAAGGAATGGCAAAAGCATCTAAAAGTGGATCAACAAGTACGTCTAACTACGTCAGTAAGTCTAGAAAAAAAGGAACCGCAGCTAAAAGGAAGACGTCGAGTAATCCTAATAGCAAAAACTACAAGAAGCCTTACAGAGGACAAGGTAGAAGGTAATTTGTCAATAATAAGGGTAAGAGCATACGCCGGATCCTTATTGAAGATCATTAAAAAATCTGATAGAATGGATTTAGTTTTTCTTATGGTCTTTCCTAGTCCAACCTGGCCAATATACTTTGCTTATAGAGGCAAAATAAGGGGCTGGATTAATAAAGTTAAAAAATCTGAAGATAGAATGAAATGTATCGAGGACATAAGAAAAAAGACTATAACAGACTATTTATGGATAAAGAAAGTCATAGAGTCGTCTGAAACCCCCGACCACATAAAGTGCTGCAAAAAGCTGGTAGAAAATTGGTCCCACACCACAACTTCTATAATAAGGGACTATAAATGTGCATTCTACAAAACAGCGGAAATTAAGAAAACTATTGAGGTCTACAGAAGATCTAGGAGGGAACTTATCCAGCAAATAGCAGATAAAAGCGTCAGCTTAATACATCCCATAGAGATTTATTAATATATACATAGATTCAGCCAAGCCACAGAATCCAATCAGAGGTTTAATTTTTTGGAAAGGTTTAATAAAGATAAGATCTTTAGGCTATGGAGCCTAATTGTATACACCAACGGTAAATCTAAATACAAATCAGATATACCGCTTCTTGTAATTTTACCTGGTGCAAAATCAAAAAGAACTAAAACCGATAACTTCGGCGAGTATCTCCCATCCGAAAACCTTATAAAAATATGGTGCGGACCACATATAGATTTCCCAGATCTCGCATCTACCGTGTTACATGAATATGCCCATTATTTACAATTTTGGCCTTGGTATATGAGATATAAAGGCATGTACACGTACGAAAAGAATCCATATGAGATACAAGCTAGGGAATTCGAAAAGCTTGCTCCGGGATTAGTTAGGCTAACCACAGAGGAAGAGTGGTTAAAGTTTCAAAGGAGAAATAAGGGAATAATAAAAATATATGAAGATTCTATAAACAGGATCAGCATAAAGACTTAAAGAGCATCGTATGATTCAGATGGACAAATTTCCATCCAGGCAGTTTCATATGCAAACACCAGATCTTTACCCTCTGAATTTAATTGCTTAGCTCTTTCAAAAATTTTCTGCTCTATACCAAGTTTATGAGCACTATGTAAGATCTCTTCTACAATTTCGGAATTTGTCATAGCTTCATCTTTTATTTATATTAATACGTTTCCCAAGGGAACCAGTTATCGTAATCGTCGTCGGGTTGAAATCTCGTAGGTATCCTGCCAGATTCTTTTTGATCACCGGCCACAGGTTTCTCCGCTTCTTGTTCCTTAAGAACCGGCTTCTTTTTATCAGAATCTCTTTTCTTTTCTGATATAGTTCTATTAGGCAGGACCTTGTATTTCATGGTCTTCTATATATTTAAAAATTTTCCTTTTGTGATAATATAGCAAGAAAAATTTTTTTATTCCGTATTTGGACCATAATTTTACATCATAATCTTAAAAAAGGAAAAAATGAAAGAACGTATTAAATTTTCAGCAAAGGTAACAGGAATAACTATTTTATTCTGTATAGCAGCACTTTTCGTAATGGGTATCGGTATAGCCATTACAGGTAAGGGAACTGAAACAATGAATATGATGAACCCTTTAATTAGCGGATACCTTCACAACGGGCTTCCCCACTTTCTTTTAAACATGGTTCTGATCTTCTTAGCATTACTTGCCCCGATAAACTCTTCTTACGATCAGTATAAGATTTTCTGGGTTACTACCATTATATCTTTTATTTACTTCCCCGTTGAGTTACTTGGCATAACATTACCTGCAGTGGGTATATCTGGAACTTGCTATTATTTGCTAGCCCGCTATTTCTTTACTTGGGAGAATAAAAAGAATTTAGGTAAAGCTATTATATTAATCTTGGCAGCAGCTGAATTATTTGCAATATCAGAAAACGATGGAGCTGCTCACGGGGTTCACCTTATTGGAATATTATTCGGTTACTTATCCCTAAAGAAACCATTAGAAGAAGCTTTATCAAATTTGCCTCTTCCCAAAACGGCTAAAGTAGCTTAAATATAAACACTCATAAAAAAAGCCAGGATTAATCCTGGCTTTTTTTGTTTCTATAAGTTTAATTAGAACATGAAATCTGTATCGATGTCTTCTGCGATTAGATCCAGTCTAAGTTCTCTTCTAACGCTTTCGAAGATAGCATTTCCTGTTTCGTTATAAACAGATTCGAATAATCCGCTCACCCATCCTCCGAACGAAGCTATTGCATTACCAGCAGCGGTAATTCCATTTCCAATTGCCTGTGTCACTGCTTTACCGGCTGATTTTAATCCTGCTAATACATCCGAACCTACTTGTTTAGCTTTAGCAACTACTGTATTGTAAGCTGTTTTAATACCGTTACCGATAGCAGTAACAGCTGCTTTACCTTTCTTAGCAATCCAAGTTAAACCTGATTTAGCTGCTTCTCCAAGAGTTTTCACGCCTTCCCAAGCAATTCCGAGTGCCTTTCCGACTGGCTTAAGTATTTCTAATGCCAAGTTTCCTAATGCGACAAGAACTGTACCGGCTGCTGCTCCTACGTTCTTTAAGTAATTTCCTACTGCTCCTACAAATGCTACTAAAGCATCTCCTGAAGCTTTAAGTATCGGAGCGGTAACTCCAACGAATCCTTTCCAAACTTCCTCTGCTTTTTGGTTTATTGCTTTGTAAGCTTCCGCTCCTTTTACATAAACCCATTTACCGATTTGTCCTAATCCGTAAACAACGTTACTCATTAGACTCATTGCTCCGTTTGCCAAGAATTTGAATGCCGAAATAACCCCATTTACCATTGCTTTAGCAACCTCTAATGCTACTACTGCAACCCCCAATGTGCTATAAACCACTGCTTTACCTACTGCTTCAGCAGCTAAAAGAAGCCATTCGAATCCTGAACTTAGTAACCCATCAGTTTTAAGAGCTTCGATTTTAGTCTTAGCATCTTTCTTAGGTGTACAGATTACATAAGTAACACCTTTAATGTTAATGATCTCGATTCTTTCGTAGATCTCGTAGTATCTAGGATCATTGATGATAGAAGTGATCTCTTTAGAAAGCTTATCTGACATCTTCTTGAACTCCTCTTTCATCTTCTCAAGTTCAGCTTGGTCTGTTATGCCTTTTTTAATCTCGAGCATTTTTCCGTAAGTCTGAACCCCAACTATTCCATCTACTTGAAGCTTATTCTCTTTTTGGAAAGCCATTACAGCTTTTTGTGTTCCTGACCCGAATTGGCCATCAGCTTCGATACCTAGTAATTTTTGGATTTCTTTTACCCTATCACTAGTTTCCCCCATTTTAACAACTTTAAGAGTGCTAACTTTAGGTTCCTCAGCCTCTTCTACTTCTCCTTCTTTACTCAGCTTTTTGAATATATCTAAAATATCAGCAACGTCTTCTTTAGGCTCCCCTTCTTTAGTAACGACTGAGTTTTCAGCTTTTGTTGGAGGTGGAGCTGCAGCTGCAGATTCTGCCTCGATTACAAATCCGTAAGACTCGTAGATGCCCTCGAATTCGCTAAATGATAATAGTTTGTTTTCCATTGTTATTTTTTTTAATTTTAATGTTTGATTATATATCTACACTAGAACTTGTTTTCTAAAGATACACATAGTCCCTTGGATCAACCTGACCGAATTTTTCCCTCCCATACAGATCCTCTACGGGGACTAAAGCTGGTATTCCGTTTAGATCTTTGTTATCCCAACACCAGATTCTGAGAGTGTCACTACTTGGTTTTAAGTGATATAAATCCTTATCTTTAACCTTAAGAGTCTTGGTCATCCCCTCTTTTCTATATTGTCCCCATAGATCTAATATAGATCCGGTGTAACCCTTTATGCCTCTTATTTCAAGATATTTGTCTAGCATCGACTCTCGATCCATGTCCATAATATCCGGTCTATCAATCTCTATTCCCTCTTTGTCCCTAAATTCCTTCTGTATGTCCGTTATGACAGAATTAAGAGGTTTACCTCTTAAAATGCTCTCGACCTCCTGTTCGTATCCGTAAATACCTTCTCTCTCCATGAACCTTACTAAGGCATCAGAAAATCCAGTAGACTCCATTAGGCTACTTCTAAAATCAAGAAACATTAATTTATCTGGCAATTTCATTACCATCTATATATTTAACCAAATATTTTTTTATCCCGTAATATGATCTTACATTTGTAATATGAAAAAGATACTGCTAATATTATCCATCGTATTCTCTGTAACCCTATTTGGTCAGCAAGAAAGAACGTACTACATACAGGATATTAATGCTGTTAACGACAGTATTTCAAATAGAGTGGAGTCTTATGCTTTAACCCTCTCTCACAATCTTAACAGAAACACTGAGTTAGATAAGAGAGCTAAGATTAGAAATTCATACTTCATAAGTGTAATACAGCAAACTTCTAAGACCGGTGAGACTTTTTCTTCAATGGTGGATTCTATCCAAAAGGGTAAAAATGGACACACTGAATGTTTCGGTAAACCTAATTATTTCGCTCCAGCCCAAGTAAAATACCCTGAAATGTTTCCGATAATATCCGAACAGAATTTAAAGGTTAAGGGAGAGATAATGTACCAGGTTATCTGGTCTAATGTATTGGCAGAGAGACAAACTTCCCATAACCAATTAATGAAAAAAGCTGTGGAGGATATAAAGAAAACATACGGTGTGGATAAATTAAGTCAAAAGGTTATTCTGGAATATAGAAATTCTAAATCCCATGATGACATTATAAAAGAGAGGGGGGTTGGAGAATACGGATCCTCTACCATGGTTATCATATCAGAAAAGAAATTGGCTGACGGTAGATGGTCCTACGAAATTATGATCCGAAACCTGATTATATTTACAGAGCCAATAAACTAGGGAAACAAAAAACCCATCAAATTCGATGGGTTTAATATTTTTGTTATTGGTTACCGTAGATATTACCTTGTGAGAAACCGTAGATAGTTCCTGATAAGGATGATCCAGTAGCAGTAACCGTTATCGGCACCCATATACCAGTATTGCCAGCTCCGATTGTTATAACACTTCTGTTTCCTGCTGCATCATAAAAATCTAATGTTGCAGCACCAGGGCCAACATAAACGTTGGTTATCAGCATGTCCTTTATTTGCGGTCCAGCAGTAGCACCAGTAGCACCTGGTCTGTAATTTTGGCTAGCTATTAATCTATAGCAATTATTTCCTTGTGTCATTTTGTTTATCTTTTATTATCTTAGTGAAATTAAATATTTGGTTTTATCTACTAGGGATATTATTTCGTCAATAATATTTAGTATTTCTGGGTCCTTGCCATTTTCAAAGATGGATTTGCATTCTAGCGAATAGCACTTATATAAATGATCCATAAAGTCACTCAAATCGCCTTTCTCTGGGTTGGCGTAATTCATAAGAGTTAAACATAGCTGATCATCATTCAATACGGGTCTTCCGTATTTACCCATTATAGTTTCTGCTAATTCGTCACCCTTGTCAATAATTCCCTCGAATAATTCATCCAAAGCTTTGTGCTGTCCGTATAGCATAGATTGCCAATGTAGCAATTTAGTTTGAGCCATATTCTGCAAAACCATCTTAAATACGTAGCCATATTTTGAATCCTCCATATTTACGCGATTTGCTTGAGGTGTATCGTCCTTATCGTCTTTGCTCTCTGGACCGAAGGGGTTCATCACATCGCCAAATGCGCTTAGATTTAAAATTTTGTCCATTTAGATATAAATATTTAAGCTATATATTCAAACCTACAATTTTTTCCGTAATCACAGGGTATTTATATCCAGACGAATTGTTCAATTTTGTCCGGAACTTTTTCTAAATATATAGGTTCAAGTATAGATAACATTTACTTATGAACTGGCGTAAACTTGGAACAGGAGAACAGATCTCACTAAACGAATACCTTCATGATTGGTTGAGAGATAATGACGGGCACAAGATATACGTTGGTTGTGACTCTCATAATTCGGGGAACAGGACTACATTTGCTGTCGCAGTTGTGTTACATCATCCAAGAAAGGGAGGCCATGTTGTTTACAGTAAACTAGTACTTCCCAAAATGTCATCTAGACACGAGAGGCTTTGGAAAGAGGTCGAACTTAGCGTTGAGACTGCACAAAGTATGATAGATAGCGGAATACAGAGGCCAGATTACATAGACGTTGATCTTAATCCTGATCCCAAGTATCAATCGAATAGCTTGCTTAGAGCTGCAGTGGGTCTAATAGAATCTATGGGGATGGAAGCTAGGTACAAAACCCTTTCACCTTGGGCTATTTCTATAGCAGATACCCTTTGTAAATAATACCACGAAAATAAACGGAGATATTTTTATAACTCTGTGGAACATAGTGAAGATGCGCATCTACAAAGTGCATAAAAATAAAAATAAAAGACCATGAAGAAATCAATTTTCTTACTTGCCTTAGCCGCTTCTTTAGCCCTAACTGCTTGTAACGGTGGTGCTTCTAGTGAAGCTACTAGTACTGATTCTGCTACTGTTGCAGTTGATACTACTTTAGCTGCTGATAGCACTTCTGTTACCGCTGATAGCGTTAAAGCTGCCACTACAGTTAAGTAATTAGTTTCCGGATTATTCCGGACCTAACGGAGGTTTGGCAGAGCGGTCGAATGCGGCAGTCTTGAAAACTGCTTTACTGGGAACGGTAACCGGGGTTCGAATCCCTGAGCCTCCGCAACAAATCCGATCTTTTAGATCGGATTTTTTTATGATATATAAAAATTCAATGGAATCTAACTACGTCATATCATTCACATCACCAATAGATGAATCTTATGTGGTTACAGTGATCTATCCCGAAAGTGATTACTATTCGGGGATTAAGTCTATGCTGGACCAAATAGGCGGAAGCATAGCTGCTCTCATAGTGGGCGAGAAAATGATATTAGTTGACGGGCAAGAACTAGAGAAAATAGACATTGATCAATTTAAAGCTGTTCAGGCGCATGAAATATGCCACAGCATACTGGATCACACTTCTGAATTATCTGAGGAAGAGGAGGTTGAAGCTGATCTGTCCGCAATACATCTCCTGTTGGAACTAAACGAAATAAAAGCGTCCGAATCTTTATCCGAAAGACTGCTTAGCCAAAGAGGAATAGAATACTCTAATAGTTCCTTCGGATCTTTACTTTCTGAGAGATCCCTCAGGCTTTACACAGACTATTTAGAGGGAATAAGAAAATAATTTCAAAAATTTTTTTAATCCGGGGAATAATAATACATTTGTAGTGTACAAATAAACAAATGGTCTCGTAGCTCAGCTGGATAGAGCAACTGCCTTCTAAGCAGTAGGTCACAGGTTCGAATCCTGTCGGGATCACAAAAAAAAAGGTTTCCAGTTTGGCTGGCTTCCTTTAGCTCTTTGAAATGCCTGGATGGCGAAATAGGTAGACGCAAGGGACTTAAAATCCCTCGGGCCGTAAGGTCCGTGCCGGTTCGACTCCGGCTCCAGGTACTAAGAATACAAGGGTGGTGGAAGCGAGCAGGTGTACAACTGCCGATGGAAAGACACAGGGATGAACAAGTCCCCGCTGGTAACAGCATACAGGTTCGAGTCCTGGACCTTGTACAAATATAAATGCCCCTTTGGCGGAATTGGTAGACGCGCTAGACTTAGGATCTAGTCTTCGGGTGAGAGTTCGAGTCTCTCAGGGGGTACCAAACCAACTAACATGATTAAAGATCAAGACATTCTATTTGTCACCACCACTTTATATACAAAGTGGTTAAATTACCAAAAACAACTTATCAAAAAACATTTTCCGGAAAGCGATCATCTTATTGTCGACGGGAGGGAGAATTGGCCGTATGCTTGGTTTCATTGGTTATTCCCTCTTAAGAATACAAGCGCCAAATGGTTTGTACATTTGGATGAAGATTGCTTCCTTAATAGCAGGGAAGAACTTCTAAAGCTTATTCAGAAAATGGAGGATGAGGATATAACAATTTCAGCAGTTTCGGATGGTTACCATCACTATAGAGGAGCTAATCCAGTTGCTATTAATTCTTTCTTCATGGTCGGAAATGTTGAGCATTTCAATGAACTTGATTTCGACGTAAGAAAAATTACATTCGAACATGATGTAGATGGATGGAGCAACAGCAAAGGTATCCTTTATAATGCCGAAAAACACCGCTCAGACTTCGTGTACCCGCACGAAATCATGGAGAATGGGGAAAACTGTAGTTATGAACAAGAGCCTTACTACATGATCCTATGGATGTTAAAAGAGAGGGGTAGAAAATTCAATTATCTATACCCCCATTTTGATGAAAGATTCAAGTCAACTAATCCCAGAATAAACCAGAATTCAAAAGACATAGCTATCCATATGTGGTATACTAGACAATGGGAAAGCCCGATGATGGTTCACGATACCCCGAATTCTTTCCGGTATAATGCAGTAGAAGAGCATATAAAGAAAAATATGCTATGATCAACAAAAGCTTAGTACTAGGAGCGAAAAAAGGTTACACCACTGAATCTCCTAGATTCGTTGTAATAGACAACCTATTTGACGAAGAATTCATCTTGAATTGTCAGGATGAATTTCTAGCGATAGAAGATTCCGATTTTATTCATTATGCAAATCCATATTTCGAGTATGAGAAGTATGCAATGAACGATCAGAACAAAATGCCAGAGAAACTAGTTTCACTATTTAGATATGTTCATTCTGATGATTTCGTCAAAACAGTTTCGGAAATAACGGGAATTCCTGATCTTTTGGTTGATGAAAAAAGATGGGGTGGGGGATTACATAAAACTAAAGAAGGTGGATACCTATCCATCCATAAGGATTTCAACATACTCCCAACGTCTTATAATGACGATAAACAGATGTTAAGATGTATTAATCTTATAGGATATCTAAACAGTAACTGGAAACCAGGTGACGGAGGGGAGTTAGAATTCTGGGACGATAACGGGTCTATAGAAATTATAGAACCCAAATTTAACAGATGGGTACTATTTGATACCAGAAACAATTTTCACGGGCACCCATATCCGTATAAAGGGGAAAGCCCTAGAATTTCAATAGCTTCCTACTATTATATAAGAACTAATGTTATTGAAGATGAGTGGAGTTCTACGGTTTATTTGAAACTCCCTTGGATGGAGGAGAGCGAGGAATATGCTACGGAAAGAAAGAAAAGAGCGGATCATAAATTAAGGTATCAAAATCTAATAAAGAATGTATAGGTATGATTTTCTTATTGTAGGATCCGGATTATTTGGATCCACGTTTGCGCAGAAGGCAAACGAAGCTGGATACAAATGTCTAATAATTGACAAAAGAAATCACAATGCTGGAAATGCTTACACTGAGAACATAAACGGGATTAATGTTCATAGGTACGGGCCTCATATATTTCACACCTCTGATGAGAAAATCTGGAACTATGTAAACAGGTTTGCTAGATTCAATCATTATGTTAATAGGCCTAAGGTTAACTACAAGGGTGATATTTATTCTTTCCCGATAAATCTATTTACTTTATACCAGCTGTTTGGAGTCAGAACTCCAGAGGAAGCTTCTAGAGTTCTCGAAGATGTAAAAATACATTCAGATTCTCCGAAGAATTTAGAGGAATGGATATTGTCGCAAGTAGGAGAGGAGATCTACAAAAAATTCATCTACGGTTACACTAAGAAGCAATGGGGCAGAGATCCTAAAGAATTGCCCTCTTCCATAATCAGAAGACTCCCTATCAGACTAACGTTTGATGATAACTATTTCAATGACATCTATCAGGGTATACCGATTGGGGGATACACCAAGATGATAGAAAACATGCAGGAAGGCGTAGAGGTTAGATTAGGAGTTGATTTCTTTAAGAATAAAGAAGAGTTTGAGGCAATAGCTAAGACAATAATTTTCACTGGAGCTATTGATGAATTTTTCGAATACCAACATGGATCGTTAGAGTACAGAAGTCTAAGATTTGAAACGGAAGAATTGAACCTGCCAGATTATCAAGGAAATGCTTTGGTTAACTACACTGACGAGGAAGTGCCTTATACTAGGATATGCGAACATAAACACTTTGAATTTGGTAAAGGAGATTCAACTATAATAAC
>Ga0222712_10001459_pt1 | contig 29178 bp, 22 predicted proteins | sample C33_657DmetaG_FD_165043 | JGI IMG/M metagenome (GOLD analysis project Ga0222712, IMG submission 165043) | Estuarine water microbial communities from San Francisco Bay, California, United States - C33_657D | ecosystem: Environmental > Aquatic > Marine > Unclassified | place: USA: California... | reverse complement strand
TGCAACTTCGGCAACATCAGGATGTGAGAACACCGCGTCTTCTACTTCGATGGACGACACATTCTCACCACCAGAGACAATGACATCCTTCTTACGGTCCGCAATGGTGAGGTAGTGGTTCTCGCCAAGGTACCCACCATCTCCGGTGTGGAACCACCCATCAACGATGGCCTTGCCGGTTTCTTCCGGCTGATTCCAGTAACCACTCATCACCGTATTGCCACGAGCAAGCACTTCTCCTTGAGAATCAATTTCAACCTCAACCCCAAGTGCCGGAGCACCCGCAGCACCCAACTTGGCTGCTTTCTCTGCGGGCGACAACTCGTTCCACTCTTTACGGGTGCGATTCATGGTCAAGAGAGGTGACGTTTCTGTCAAACCATAAATCTGAACGAACTCCCAACCAAGTTCTGTCTCAATTCGTTCAATCGTCTTCGTTGGCGGCGGCGCACCTGCCACGACCATCCGCACTTCGCCACGACGAGTTGACTCATTCGTCTCTCCTGCGGCATCAAGAATCATGTTTGCCACCGCTGGCGCACCGCACAGCATCGTGACACCATGCTGGTTAATGCGACGCAAAATTTCCGCGCCATCAACCTTGCGAAGAATGATGTGCGTGCCACCCATGGCGGTCACTGCGTAGACCATTCCCCAGCCGTTGACATGGAACTGCGGAAGTGTGTGCAGATACACATCGCTTTCGTTGACATTCATCTGCCAGCCGAACACTGCAGAGTTCACCCACAAGCTGCGATGCGTCAGTTGCACGCCCTTCGGCCGAGCTGTCGTTCCACTGGTGTAGTTAATGGTGGCAGTCGCATCCTCGTCGACTTCCCACGCAACAGGCTGAATGTCGAACTTATAGAGCACCGCATCAGAAGCCGCACCGATAATGAACTTATGTTTGGCCTGCACATCTGCGAGCGCTTCTTCCAGTTCTGGATCAATGATCAGGACTTCAGCACCGCAGTGCTCGATGATGTACTTCACTTCCTCTGCAACGAGACGAAAGTTGATGGGAACCAGAACGCGACCGAAACCACTGACACCAAAAAACGCGGTCACCAATCGCGCCGCATTTTGCGACACCATCGCGACTCGGGCACCTTGAGGAACACCCAATGCATCAAGCGCCGCTGCCTGCGCACGGGCGCGTCGTGCCATTTCTGCGTACGTGATGGAACCCCAGGACTCCCCTGGCTGGTCCGGCTCGTCGACAATGGCAATTCGATCGCCGTACACCTGCTCAGCACGGCGGAGATGGTCAACAATGGTCAGCGCTACCTTCATGTCCCTACCGTAGGCGTTTGACCCTGTTCTCTTGGACACGGAAAACAAAAGGGACGGTGACCGTGAGGCCACCGTCCCTTCCGTAGAAGTTTCTCTGTGAGGGAATTAGCCCTTCCAGATACCTGTCCATTCGAAGCCCTTGGTCTCGACAACGTCTGCCAACTGACCACCAGGCATCTTCAAGGTGCCAATGCCACGCAACTTCGACTTGTTGTTCACGAAGACCTTGAAGCCACCGTGTACTGCCGGAATTGCATATCCCTGCTCTTGGATGTACTTAGTGGCTGCTTGCCACTTGGCCTTTGCAGTCTTTGGATTCGTGTCTGCCTGAGCGGCATAGATCAAGTTGTCAACATTGGTATCGCTGTGGTTACCCAACGCGATAACCGTGTTATACACACGACCGTAAGAAGTGCTTGCAATCGGGTTAATTGTTCCTGTCATGAATGCCTTGCTGACGAAGAAAGGAATCACGTAGCCAGGAGAACCGCCTTCTGCGGGAGTTCCTTCTGCGAAGTCAAAGTCGTTTCCGCCACCCTTGTAGATCTTCGAAACGAGCAATGCTGATTCTCCGATGAATGGGTTGTTGAAAAGGATTCCAGCCTTCTCCATTGACTTCTGGATGAACTTGGTGTTGTTCTGAGACTGGCTGCTGGTATCTGCATACAGTGTGATCTTCATTGGAGCTGCTGAACCGAGGTCAACGTTGCACTTCGCGAGGTAATCCTTTGCCTTTGCAATGTTGTAGGTCGGTGCACCCTGCTTTGTGTACATGATGTGTGACTTACCAACGATGGAGCCGGAGTAGTCACCAGTGCCCTTCAGACGAACCTTGTTGTAGCTCTTCCAGTCAATGGAATAAGCAGCAGCTAAGCGACAGTTTTGGTACCTAAATGGAGAGCCAGCCTTGTTCACGTTTGGAACCCACTGGCCCCATGCGGTCTTCGTCGACTGGTAGCCGGTCACAACTGACTTACGGTTAAAGAGGTCATTCGTGAATGTCGCGTCACCCTGAGTGAAAAAGCCTGCGTCTGCGGTACCACGACGGACCGCTGCAGCACGCTGGGAAGCTTCCTTCACCGAGATGAATTCAATCTTGTCCAAGTATGGAAGCTGACGACCCTTGGCATCCTTGCGCCAATAGGTTGGATTCTTCACCACAACTTGCTCATCAGCTGAGAAGGACTGGAGCTTGAAAGGTCCAGTACCAATCGGGTTGGTAGAGCATGTTGAAGTAGATGCAATCTGCGCTGGTGCACGCATGACGTAACGGCCAGCACGGTACATCAGACCGAGGAAGTCGTTGTCAGGACGCTCAAGTGTCACGCGAACTGTCAAATCATCAACGACATCCACCTGCAAGATGTTGGCGTTCACACCAACACCAGTGGAGAGGTATGTCGTTACAGCGCCACGACCGATATCGATGTTCTGCTTAACGGATGCCGCATTAAAGGCCTCACCATTGGAGTAGGTGATGCCTGGGCGAAGTTTGATTGTCCAGATCTTGTTGTCTGGCGATGTCAAAGACTCCGCGAGAAATCCAACGTACTTACCCTTATTGGTGCGCTCTACAAGGCTCTCGTAAATTGAACGAGATGCACCAAGTGGTCCACCAGGCAAAGCGTTCTGGAAACAATGTCCGGCGATGGAACCATCGATCAACATTGTGACGGTGCCACCGTATTTCGGAGCACCAGCTTCTGGCCTCGTTGCTGCCTGCGAGCCAGTGGCCGCAACAGTCGAGCCCAGCAATGCAACTGCAACAGCTGCACCTAAGCGCTTCGCCATCCGTGAACGGACAGCCTTCCCCTGACTTTTCATTCAAATACCCCCATGAATGACGCACACGTTTTGTGTGACTGCAGTCACTGTAGACCATCGAATGTGGTGCATACCAAGCGAAAGCGCCACAAAATTGTCCCAAGTCATTTGTAGAGCGCAACTAAGAGCGGATTCGGAATGGGGGCCACTCGACATTGATTTGCTGCATTCACGCTACTTTTGGGGTTCTCAGCCCTTTGGAGGTCCTATGAGCCAAACCACCCGCCCCGTAGCCATTGTGAACGACGGAAGCTTTTATGTCGGACCTCCCTTGGCACGAGCCCTGGCCGCATCCGGATATGACCTTGTCATCGGTGACCCAGCAGACGGCCTGAGTGCTGAACTGGAATCAATGGGTGCCCATGTCATTGAAGTGCCAAAAGTTCGCGACATCAGCCGTCCAGAAAATGCCGAGAAACTTGTGCGACATGCACTCGATGCATTTGGCCGAATCGACTCAGCAGTGATGTTTTCAGGCCTCATCGTGACGGGTTCCATCTTGAAGTCAACTCGCGAAGATCTCGACAAGGTCTACAACGGCTGTGTTGTCGCTCCGTACGAGTTCTTAAAGGCCGTCCTTCCCACCATGGTGAACCAGCAATCAGGTCAAGTCCTTCTCATCACCAGTGCATCTGCTGCACGCCCCACACCGGGTGCGCCGCTGTATTCATCGATGCGAGCTGCTGCGACATTGCTTGCAAAGAATTCGGCAATGGAGATGGCAAAGAACAATGTTCAAGTCAACGCGGTGGGAACCAATTTCATGGACTTCCCAGAGTTCCGCCGAGCATCTGGCGCCGATGATCCAGAAAAGCGCAAAAAAATTGAGTCACAAGTTCCACTTGGACGTCTTGGCACTGTCGATGAGTTCGCACATTTCTGCATGCCATACCTTGATGGCAAGAGCACATTTGCAACTGGTCAGTTTGTCTCGTTCTCAGGCGGCTGGTCGTAATTTCTGTTCAGCTCATTTCGACAGTTGCTTTCCACTGTCGACGAGCCTCTCGAATGATCTCCGATTCACCGAGAGCCGGAATATTGATTGTGCCAGTCACAGCAATCTTCAGCGACAGTGCCTTGAAGTGCGATGCAGCATGATGTACAAATCGCGTTGCCGCATTTGCTTTCCCGGAACCGTGACCCATTAAGACAATGCTGGAGACGTTCATTAGAGCATCGGCAATTTCTGCGAAATAGGCAGACTCTCCGATCTCGCTTGCGTGACCATGATGGGCTTGCGCCTGACGAACATGTGCATGTTCCGGTTCTTCTCGCTTGATGCGCACGACTGGGTTACTCGAATCGTCATTCAGCAGCCACATACGCGCTTCATCATGAGTCAACGCCACGACAACTGCTCTATCTGAGAATTTCTGAACATTGTTTTCATTCATGAGCTGAAAACTACGAAGGTTTGTTGATGACAAAAATCCGTTTCTCGTATTCAGTATGAATTCTCATCGTTTCCTTTGCGTTCCTTATTTACGGTGACGCTGTCGGCCTACCACCGCACAACAAAGGAGAACATGATGAACTTCAGAACTACACGGAGAGCTTTTCAAGTGCGCATTGCGCTACTTGCAAGCACATCTCTCGCTGTATCAATCACTGGAATGGGAATCCAGAACGCTCAGGCCACTTCGGCTCCGTCCACAAAATACGGCGGCGTGGTCACAGTGGGAATCTTTGACACACTTCCCGGATTCTGCGTTGGAAATAACCCTGCAAACTCAGCGTTGATGGCGACGAGGACTATTTATGAGACTTTGTTCGAAAAGACAAAGGGCGGCGATATTGCTGGTGTGCTTGCTCGAAGCGGGACACCATCAACTGATCGCAAAACATGGACCATCACGCTGCGTGAAGGCGTGACATTTCATGATGGCGCGAAGTTTGATGCCGCAGCAGTTGTAGCCAACTTCAACGCCATCACCGGGCGAACCGCACTTGGTGCATACGCCGCTAGCGGTCTCGCAGGTTTGTCTGCCAAGTCATACACCATCGGAACAGGGACAGCTTTTACTGCGAACATCAAATCCTTCACAGTGAAATCAGAATTCGTCGTGGAGTTCGTCCTTGATCGACCTCAATACGATTTCAGATCAACTCTGTATGCATCGGGTCGATTCTTCATGCGATCACCAGCTCAGCTTGCTGATGCCAATACCTGCGCACAGAATCCGATTGGTACTGGCCCATTCAAGATTTCTTCCTGGTCGGGTGACCAATTGGTCGTTACACGAAATGCCGATTACTGGAGACATGATCCAAAGACGAATGCCCGACTCCCGTATCTCGACAAGATCACTTTCCAAAATGTGAAGGAGTCATCACAAAGAGCATCCGCTGTTCGTCGAGCCACTCTGGACGCAGCATTCTTCTCGGCGGCGACAGATTCCACTTTCATCAAAGACCTCCGCACGCGTCGCACAGCTGTTCGCGAGTTCCGATCAGCTGCGGAGTATTACCCTTCTCTGTGGCTCAATCAGGGCAAGCCGCGTTCACCCTTTGAACACATGTCAGCCCGTAAGGCTGTCCTCTCGTGTCTCGACCGCTCCAACTTTGTCAAGGTTCGTACTCGTAATGAGACCAAAGCTGCGAAGTCGCTAGTTGGTCCGACCAGTCTCATGTATTCCACGAAGAACTTTCCAAAGTTCAACATCTCGAAAGCACGTCAATTTGTGAAGGATTACATCGTTGAGACTGGAGAAACTTCCTTGAGTTTCACCTTCCCAGCGGATACCAGCACCGCATCACAAGCAAATGCTCGATTCTTGAAAGCGACGTGGGCGAAGTGCAATATCAATGCAACGATTGTGATTGAAGAGACTGCCAACATTATTGCGAAGGCATTTAACCCATCTGCCAACTTGTCGAGCGGCCAGTACTACAACGCATATGACGCGATCTTCATCACTCTTCTCGAAGGCGAAGATGCCGCGTTCAACATTCCGTTCCTTGTCACGAATGCGTATTCAGCGACAAGCACCAATCCGGTACGAGCTCTCTTCAAGACATCGTTGGGGCCAGTTCTTGGTCTAAACCATCACAACGACGTAGCGATTGATCAACACTTCTATGACGGCCAAGCCGCAGTGAACTCTGCTGCCGCAGTGAGCCACTATCGGGCTGGCACTGCGTACCTGCAGAAAAACGCCATCATGGGAGCAATCAACACCTTCTATTACTCACTTTTCACCACCAAAAAACTGGCAGGAATCGGAACGCTGGGTCTCCCCAATGGAAAGACGCAACGCACCATCACTAACTGGGGAATTGATTGGACCGGCGTCTACAAGACCAAGTGACTATGAGTAGAGATCTCGAAGGTCCTTCTTCAAAACTTTTCCAGCGGCGTTTCTTGGCAGCTCTTCGTGATGCCAAAAAATCTTGCTAGGAACTTTGAAGGCGGCAATTCGTGAGCCCAAGTGGCGCAGAACATCTTCTGCGCTGCTTGGGCCATGGCCATCTGCAGCCACAATCACGGCAGCAACTTCTTCACCCAACTTCTCATGAGGAATGCCAATGACAGCACAATCCTTCACGGCATCAATTTCAAAGAGAACGGTCTCGACTTCAACGCAGTACACGTTCTCTCCCCCGCGCAGAACCATGTCCTTAATGCGGTCAACGACATAAATGAATCCATCGGGATCAATCAGGCCCGCATCACCAGTGTGGAACCAGCCATTGGTGAATGCTTTCGCCGTCTCTTCGGGTTTGTTCCAATATCCACGAACATTATTCGGGCCGTACACCCAAATCTCACCAATGCTTCCCGAAGGAACATCGTTCCCATCTTCTCCGACAATTCGAATATCGGTTCCGACATATGGAAGACCAACACTGTCCTTTTTCGCAAAGTAGGACGCGCCACTGTTGCCGATGATTGCGGCCGTTGTTTCTGTTAGTCCATATCCGTTGGCAGCGCTTACTTTGCCAGCAAAGTCATTTTCAATGCGCGCAACAGAATCTGGTGCCACCGGTGCGCCACCCTGCGAAATTGCGTTCAAACTCGACAAGTCATATTTGTCGCGTTCGGGATGTTCCAACAAAGAACGCACCACCGTCGGAACTCCACCAAATGATGCGACCTTGTATTTTTCAATCAGACGTAGTGCGTCGAGTGGGTCCCATTTGAACTGGGACACGATCGCACCGCCATTGTTGGTATGCGATGTCATCCCACAAAGTCCTGCAATGTGGAAATAAGGGAATGTCGTGAATGCAATGGCTTGCGGTTTTGGTGCATCACCTGCGGCGGGTTGAATACCGGCCATCTTGCCAGCGAGTGCAACTGCAAAAAGCCCATTCCAGATGTTGGTGATGTAGTTGCGATTACTTCCTGCAGCACCTTTCGGAAAACCAGTGGTTCCCGATGTGTAAAGAATCGTGGCATCGTCATCCGTACCGATGGACACCTCGGGAAGTACCGCTGATTCATTTGATGCAACATCGTTCCAATTGAACGTCCCTGGTCGCGCATCACCGCGAACAACAAGCACCGAATGCACGCCTCGTTCTTCCAACATTTCATCAGAAAGACGATCAAGCCGTTCACCATCAACAATTGCCGCAGTCGCGCCAGAATCGGTGAAGGCGTACTTCAGTTCTTCGGCGATCCACCACGCATTCAAACTGACCGTGACCGCGCCGATGCATTGGATTGCCCAGTGAGCCATCGCCCACTCGGGATAATTGCGCATCCCGACAGCAACACGATCGCCCTTCTTCACACCGCGTTCCACTAGCCACGCAGCAACCGCAGTCACCTGCAGATGTGCGCCACCGTACGTCGTCGTCACATCGTCGTAGTGGAAATACGGAGTATCGCCGCGCTGCGCAGCAGATAGCCATACGTCTCTCAGGGAAGCGGGTGCGTTCTTAAATACGCGCACCGGATTGCCGTGGACATTCACTGTTGCAAGTTCAAAAGGACTGCCCGCAGCAGTGAGTTCCGCGATGGCTTCAGCACGAGTCAGCATGCGCAGACGGTATCAGTGACCGCCGTCACTAGTAATTACTGGAGCTAGGTCCAGAAAGCAAATGGAGGCGACGCCGAGAATCGAACTCGGATAAACGGCTTTGCAGGCCGCTGCGTAAACCATTCCGCCACGTCGCCAGAAGCAGTGCAAGCACTGCAACACCTCAACTCTACAGGGGTTCCGAATGGACTCCCCTGACGCGTTTAGCCCTTACGGACAGCGTGGAAGATGGTGCGAGTTCCGCCTGCAAGGAGCATCTTTGACTTGATGTCGAAACGCTCGGAGAGCAAACGTTCAAAGTTCTCGAGATTGAAATCATCATGAATACCTGCGCGCTTGTTGACCAAGAGCTTGCGCACCATGGGGTCATCCGCGTGAGGCATTTCAATGATGAGTTCCGGTGAAAGATCTCGGAACATGTCGAGCTGTGATGCGATGGGCACGTTAAAAGTGATTGCCATGTGGTGGATTACTGCGAGCGCCATCACGATGTCCGGGTGTCCACGATGGAACACACCGGGACGCTCGAGACCGCGCCAGCCAACTCCGCCACCGGAATCAGTGAGATCGACATACAACGGAAGAATCTTGTCGTTCTTCTCTGCCTTCAGCGTGTTGTACAAGCGATCAACCACCAATGGGTCTGCGTCCATCGCGACGACGTAGTCAGAGTGAGCAGACGCAATTCGGCTGAAGACTCCGTCGTTGCAACCGATGTCCCACACTTGCTTACGTGGCGCTGAAGCCACTGCGTCGCGCACAAACTTTTGCTTCTCATCAAGACTTGACTCGAGATAGTGACCACGCTCGGAATAGTTCGACCATGTTGACTTCTTGTCGCCAAGATTCAACTTCTGAACAATCTTTTCCAGCTTGCGCATTGTTGCGTCAAGAACCTGTGCGTTCATACCGGCCTTTGCTGAGGCCTGCTTCACGTCGGTATTCGAATCAGCAAAACGATTCGAGGCTGCCGCATGCAGCACGACGTGAGTAAAACGACCCTTACGAGGACGACGAATGCTGCGTGGCAACAATTTGCTCATCGTCTCTGGTGAAATGCCATTGACCGAACCACGAAGGTACGGCTGATATTGAACACCGAGATATCCCTGCATCATCAGCGGGTACAGAAACATCTCACAGAACTGCTTGTAGCCATACCAGGGGTCACCTTTGCGACGCTTCTCGAAAGAGCCGGCATCGATGAACTGTGGTCGCGATCCAATGAATTGCACGTTGTACGGAGTTGCGTCCTTAAGGCCAACACCATCAGCAAGAGTCTCACGAGTGAGCTTCAGTTGCAATAGCGCAGCATCCTTCAACATGCTGAATGTCCACTCGTATGGATACGAGATGAATGGCACCATCGGGTGCGTCATGGCCGATGTCCACGGAGCGGAGAGACCGACGGCCGAAGGTTCGACAATCGTGGACTCGATGAGTTCCCCTGATTGCAGGGCGCCTTGGATTGACTTCTTATTCCAGACGGCCTTGATGTCTTTTGCACCCTCTTCAGTGAAGGCGCGCACGACGCGACCGTCACCGACAAACACCCTGCTTAAGGGGTCACGAAAAGAGCCTGGATCTTGTGAGATACCCGACATGGATCAGTCGTGGGCAGATTCTGATTCGTCTTCGTCGGCTGTTTCGACGACGGGCATTGGCTTGCCTGTGACCTTGGCGCGAAGCATCTTCCAGAGAACGCCGATACCGGCCAAACCGCCGCCAAGAATTGAGACCAACATGCTGCCGGTGCCGGCATCTAAGTAAGAGAACATGGCTATGAGGCTACCCCACCGTCCTGCGAAGAGACTGAGACCCTAAATACCCCTCTTCAGGTCGGATTTAGTCGTTATCCTCGGCTCATGCCACAAAACCCAGACACCACAGCGATTACAGCGGGTCGAGGCGACTCTGCTGCGCTTGCGCCCGGCTTGTGGACTACCACTGTTTGGGAGAGCGAAAGCCTTGATGACGCCACAAAACGGGCGACGAGTCTTCGCTCTACTGAGTTCTATTCGCGCTTCGCCAACCCCACCGTCACCCAGTTTGAACAGGCCATTGCCGAACTAGAGGGAACCGAAGCTGCTCTTGCCTTCGGGTCCGGCATGGGAGCGGTGGCTTCTCTTGTCCTTTCCCTCTGCGGCCAGGGTTCTCACATCGTTGCCCAGAACAATCTGTATGGCGCCACTCTCGCTTTCCTTCTCGGACCTTGTGCACGCTTCGGCATCGACACGACATTGGTTGACCCCACCGTTCCTGGTGCGTTCGCAGACGCCGTCATTCCCGGTCGCACGATGCTGGTGATCGCCGAGACCCCATCGAACCCACGCCTTTCAATTACAAACCTCGCCGAACTCGGCGCCATCAAGGGCCCCTTCACCGTCGTCGACTCCACGTTGGCAACGCCCATGGGTCAACGACCTCTCGATTTCGGAATTGACATTGTCTTGCATTCAGCAACAAAGGGCATTGGTGGACATAACGATGCGCTGCTAGGCGTCATCGCTGGTGAGCGCGAACTTCTGAATGATGTGTGGTCATATTCCGTGATGCATGGTGCATCCGCCTCACCCCATGACGCACACAACGCACTACGCGGCATACGCACACTTGCTGTTCGTACAGAGCGTCAAAATAAAACTGCCCTCACTCTTGCGCATGCGTTGGAATCTCATCCATCAATCAACGCGGTGCATCACCCGTTCCTGGAGTCACATCCACAACAAAAGCTCGCAAAATCACAAATGCGTTACGGCGGGACAATTGTTGCTGTTGAACTGAAGGGCGGTTTTGACGTGTGCAATTCATTTGTGAAGAAACTGAAGCTTGCACATATCGCCACTTCATTCGGCGGTCCTGAGACTTTGGTATGTCATCCCGCTACAAGTACCCAAGCGGGGCTTTCGGTGGACGCACTTGACGCGATGGGAGTGACGCAAGGTTTATTGCGCTTCTCCATTGGTCTTGAAGACGCTGACGACTTGGTGAACGACATCACCAACGCGTTAAAGAATTAGATCTTCTTTGGTGGCCGTGGGATAAACCCACTCGTGCGCGCCACATAGTCGGCGTAACCCTCACGGCGTCGACTCAGCGAACGCTCCAACATCGGCACACCTGAAATCTTTAACAAGAAGAACGTCATCACTACTGGTCCGATGAATCCAAAAATGCCGGTTCCCGTTTCAGCACCAACGATGCCGATACCCCACCACAACAATGCGTCACCGAAATAATTCGGGTGGCGAGTGAGACTCCACAGGCCTTTATCCATCACTTTTGTTGCGTTGGCTGGATCCTTCTTGAATTTCGCGAGTTGATAGTCGCCCACTGCTTCAAAAGTCAGACCAACAATCCACAACAAGATTCCCATCACCGCAATGGGGCCAACACCCGGTGAATCATCGGCATTGCCAATGATGACGGGCAATGACACTGTCCACATCAATGCGCCTTGCAAACCAAAGACGGTGACAAGACTGATGATGCCGAAGTTCTTACCCTTCTTTTTGCGCATTGCTTTGTAGCGCCAATCTTCACCATGACCGAGGTTGCGCTTTGCTAGATACAGCGCAAGCCGCATTCCCCACAAGCCCACCATGACAGCAAGAAGAGTCTGACGTCCACTGTCACCATCCACTGTTGCAGCGAGCACCCATGACGTGACGGCAAAGCCGGCCCCCCACACAATGTCAACGATGGACGCATTCTTGATGATGAGACTGATGATCCACGTCGTCACCATCACAACAGCAATTGTGATTGCTGCAATCAACATTGCATTACCCATTGTTCGCTCCAATCGAGAGAGTCTGTTCTGAGATTACGTGAGCCACGGCGGCATCCATTGCACACCACTGCTCATCAAGCCACGCAACAAATGCCTCACCAGTTGCAACTGTTGCACGTTGATGTTCTGTCACCTTTACTTGCACGCGAACCGCGCTCCGCGCAAGATGCTTCACAATGCCACGGAACGTATCCATTCCGTCGAATCCCGCATGCCACATCGTGATGACCTTTGCATTTGGCACTGCAGCAAGAAGCGATGTCACACCAGCTGTCTTCGGGGCCATGAGATATTGCAAACCCTTCAATCGCTGGGCACGTTCGGGTGAGCGCTCGCTTAAGCGACTCAAAATATTTGAGCGTTTCACATCGTTCGCTCGTGTGCCTTCAGGAAAGATGACAGCAATATCACGGTGTGCCAATCCTTCCGCCATCTGGGAAAGTCCTTGCAGTTCCGTCGACACATCAGAAGATTGGCGATTCAGGAAATAGTTCGGGAGACGATGCCCGACCACATCAAGGCATGGGTCAAGTTGCAATTCTTTCTTCAACACATATCGAGGACGCAGATCGGCCTTTGTGATGAATACCCATGCACTCATGATGGAGTCCGCAAGGCTCGCATGACGACAGAGAGCAATAAACGGACCATCTCCGAGGTTCTCTGCACCATCCACATCAATGTGAAGCCCAACCGTGACCGACAGTGCACCAATCACGCCTCGCGTCCACCACCGTTGCAATCGATAATTCACCGACTGGTTCCTCGACTGTCCCGCAACCCAAACAAGGAATGCCCCGCAGAGCCCTAAGGTCTCGAGCCAAGCCCATAACAACCCAAAGGCCGTAAACCGAATGAGTGGCAACCGCCATTTCGCTCGCAGAACATCAGCGATGAGCAGAAGAGGCACCCACAAGGGCAGTGCAACCAGCAACATAATGGCCATGCTCGCGACTGCGAGGGTCATCACTGGGCGGCGGACCCATGCTCTCTCCATCCCCGAACCCTATTCCGCTCGGCCAGCCACGCAGGGATGCCTTACAGAACAGGACATCCCTTTTACATTTTGTAAACTTTCAAGGTGACTGACATTGCCTCATCCGGAACCCGCGTCTCTTTCAAGGTCAATGGCCGAGATGTCTCCGTCTCCGTCGACCATCCCCACCTTCTCTCGGCACTCCGAGAGGAATTGGACATCACTTCTCCCAAAGACGGCTGCTCGCCCTCAGGTCAGTGTGGTTGTTGCACAATCATGATTGATGGCAAGGCCCAAGTGTCCTGCCAGTACCCCGTTGCCAAAGCAGAAGGCAAAGAAATCACCACCCTCGAAGGCGTCGACGAACAAGAGCGCAATCGCTATTCGGACGCATTCTCTGCTTGTGGCGGTCTCCAGTGTGGTTTCTGCATTCCCGGCATTGTGATGCGCGCAAAGTCTCAAGTGGATAAAAAGGGTGCCGACCTGAAGCGCGAAGATATGGCACGCCATCTCGGCGCCCACCTGTGTCGCTGCACTGGTTATGTCAAAGTTCTCGACGCGATTGAAACGGTTGCGAAGGGCACCGCTGTTGATGTTTCTCTTCCTGGTGGAGTTGGCTCTCGCGGAATCAAATATGAAGCCGGAGCTCTCGCTCTTGGCGATCGTGGTTATGTCGATGACATTCGTGTACCCGGAATGTTGCACGGCGCATTGCATCTCACAAAGCATGTTCGTGCCGACATTCTTTCCATTGATACATCTGCAGCCAAAGCGTCTCCCGGAGTCGTTGCCGTCTACACGCGTGAAGACGTTCCTGGCACCAACCTGGTCGGGATCATTTACAAAGACTGGCCCGTCTTTATTGGCGTCGGAGAGCGCACGTCTTATGCCGGTGATGTGTTAGCGATTGTTGTCGCAAATACGCGTCGTGAAGCACGTGCCGCCGCGGCCCTCATCAATGTGGAATATGCACCATTACGCCCCATTGTTGATGCAAAGGCTGCAATCAACGATCCTGAAATTGCAGTTGCCGGAACTGACAGCAACGTGTTGTCTCGTAGCGAGTACACCCGCGGTGATGTTGATGCGCAGTTTGCAAGTAGTGCTTTCGTCGTCAACGAAACATTCAACACACAACGCATCGAACATGCATTCCTTGAACCAGAGTCGACGCTTGCTGTTCCGAATTCAGACAATGGCACCATGCACGTCTACTCAGGTGGTCAAGGCGTCTGGGATGACCGTGACCAAATCTGTGCATTGCTCGACATCCCCACGGACAAGGTCACGGTTGAACTTGTGTCCAACGGTGGAGGCTTTGGTGGCAAAGAAGACATGTCGAATCAAGGCCAAACGGCACTTGCGGCATGGCTCTTGCAACGCCCAGTGAAATGCACGCTTTCTCGTGAAGAAAGTTTGTTGATGCATGCGAAGCGCCACCCCATCGAGATGGAATACACCGTGGGCTGTGATGCCAACGGAAAGATCACAGCAGTTCGCGCCCGCATGATCGGCGACTCCGGTTCCTATGCCTCAGTCGGTATGAAAGTTCTCGAACGCGCTGCCGGACATGCAACGGGTCCATACCACACACCCGCTGTCGATGTTTCCTCAATCGCAGTTCGCACAAATAACCCGGTATGTGGTGCATTCCGAGGTTTCGGCGCAAACCAAGCGCAGTTCGCCATGGAAGGTTGTCTTGATCGTCTCGCCGAGAAGGTCGGAATCTCCAGTTGGGAAATTCGCAAGCGCAACGTGATTCATCCCGGCGAAGTGTGGGGTCCAGGTCAAATCATGGACGACGGCTGCTTAGGCGCAGAGACATGCCTCGATACCATCAAGAATGAATACGACGTAGCGGTTGCTGCCGGCAAAGCTGTCGGCCTCGGGCTCGGCTTGAAGAACTCTGGTTTGGGTAATGGCTTCCGCGAAGTATCAAAGGCAGCGATTCATTTCCGTGCCGATGGCATTGTTGAAGTTCGTCACGGCTGGACAGAAATGGGACAGGGCGTGCACACCGTTGCATTACAAGTTGCCGTTGAGGAACTTGGCATTGATGCAGCGAGCATTCGCGTCATTGTCGACACCACACGTCAACTCGGATTCGGTCAAACAACCGGTAGCCGCGGAACTTTGATGGCAGCCGCAAGTGTTCGCGCCGCATGTGCGGAAGCAAATAAAGACGGCCGCAAGACTGGCGTTGACTACATCGGAGAATACGTTGTCGACTGGACACAGCATCTGGGCGAGCCAGGCGTCGAGAATCCCACCATTCACTCTGCATTCGGATATGCCGCGCAACTTGTTGTGATGGACCCACAAACGCAAGAGATCGAAAAAGTTGTCGCCGTGCATGACGTGGGTCGAGCAGTCAACCCCACATTGTGTGAAGGACAAATTGAAGGTGCAGTTCACATGGGACTCGGTTACGCATTGAGCGAAGACTTCCCCAGTGATGAGACCGGATTCCCCACCAACATGACTTTGCGTTCGCTCGGAATCTTGCGTGCAAAAGACGTACCAAATATCGAGGTGACGCTCGTTGAGTGCCCACAGCCCAAGAGCCCTTACGGCATCAAGGGCGTTGGCGAAATTGGACTCGTTCCCACAGCGCCTGCGGTTGCTGCTGCATTGCACAACGCAGACGGACAGTGGCGCACACGCCTTCCGATGAAGCCAAAGAACGACAGTTCAAACGATTAAGAATGACCAGGACCAAGGAGACACCATGACAAGCCCCGCAGCTATCTACCTTCAGGATGCACACCCCATCAAAGAAGGAATGGATTACACCAAGTACGCAGAAGAAAAAGGTTTCGAAGCCGTTTGGCAAGCCGATAGTCGCCTCGTCCGCGATGCGATTGTTCCCATGTCAGCTTTCGCTGCTGTTACTGACACCATCAAGATTGGCTCTGGCGTTGTGGACTGCTGGACACGCAACCCTGCACGACTCGCAGCCACCTTCTCCACTCTCGACGACCTTGCACCTGGCCGCGTGATTCTGGGCATCGGAGCGTGGTGGGATCCCCTTGCTGCAAAAGTGGGTGTCTCACGTGCGAAGCCATTGCGTGCCATGCGTGAAATCATTACTGCTGTTCGTGGACTTCTCGCCAATGAAACCGTCACGATGGATGGCGAATTCGTTCACCTCGATGGCGTTGAACTCGACTACGTGTATCAAGAGCGTCGCCCCAAGCATGTGCCGATTTACTTGGGCGCTACCGGCATGCAGATGATGGAACTGGCTGGAGAAATCGCCGACGGCGTTGTTCTCAACTATCTCGTCTCCCCTGATTACAACAAGACGGCTATCGAAGCTCTTGCAAAGGGTGCTGATAAGGCTGGTCGCAAGTGGGAAGAAATTGACCGCCCGCAGTTGGTGGTGTGCAGTGTTCACGAAGATCGTCAGACCGCACTCGACATGGCTCGTCTCATGGTGACGCAGTACCTCGGCCAGCAGCCACACATCATGAAGGCTTCAGGTGTTCCACAGTCACTTCTCGACAAGGTGGGCGAAGTTCTGACATGGCCAGCAACTCACGAACAAGTGGTGGCTGCCTCCAAGTTGGTGCCTGATGAAATTGTGCAGATGCTCACCGCTTCAGGAACACCCGATGATGCCCGCGCAAAGGTTCGTGAATACATGAAGGACGGAGCAACGTGCCCCATCCTGTATCCATTGGGCGACGTGAAGGCCATGATTGATGCCTTCTCTGGCTGGACAGCCTGACGATTCCTCTCCGAGGAATACGCTGAAGCAGTGACCCTGCAGCAGCCTTTAACAAACAAGCTTGCGGGCTTTGGCGCGTCCATCTTTGCGGAGATGACCGCATTGGCTGTTCAGACGGGCTCCATCAACCTTGGTCAAGGCTTTCCCGATTACGACGGTCCGACAGAAGTGCTCATTGCTGCACAGAACGAGATTGCCCGAGGCAACAATCAATATCCACCGGGCATTGGACAGTCAGATTTGCGCACAGCGATCAGCGAACATCAGAAACGTTTCTGGAATCTCTCCTACGACCCAGATACCGAAGTTCTCGTCACAATGGGCGCAACAGAGGCTCTCGCTGGTGCGTTATTGGGTCTTTTGAACACTGGCGATGAAGTCGTTGTCTTCGAGCCATTGTTTGACACATATGCCGGATGTGTCGCACTTGCCGATGCGGTTCTGTCCCCCGTTACTTTGCGACCTCAATCAAGTGGTCGTTATGGCTTTGATCCAGACGAACTGCGTTGTGCAATTACTCCGCGCACTCGCGTCATCCTTCTGAATTCACCGCACAATCCCACTGGCATGGTCTTCACCCGTGAAGAACTTCAACTTGTGGCAGATATCGCAATTGAACACAATCTCATTGTCATCTCCGATGAGGTGTATGAACATCTTGTCTTTGATGGTCTTGAACACACACCCATCGCAACTCTTCCAGGCATGCGCGAGCGCACCATAACCATTTCTTCCGGCGGAAAAACTTTCAACACGACAGGCTGGAAGATCGGCTGGGCATGCGCTCCCGCACCGTTACTGCATGCAACCCGAATGGCGAAACAGTTGTTCACGTTTGCCGGTGGCACCCCGTTCCAATCCGCCATCGCCGCAGGGCTTCGTTTGCCTGATGCATACTTTGCACATCTTGCAAATGACCTACAAGCAAAGCGAGATGTCCTGATGGGCGCTATACACGAGGCAGGGCTCCAGCCCATCCGCCCTGAAGGCACCTACTTCATCACCGCTGACATCAGTCAACGTTGGCACCATGGTGATGCAATGGACTTCTGTCGGGCTCTCCCGTCTGCGTGTGGTGTCGTTGCAATTCCGGGCTCCGTTCTCTACGACCCGCGACATAGCGACGAAGGGAAGCATCTCGTTCGTTTTGCTTTCTGCAAACAGATTGAAACAATTCGTTCGGCGTCGCAGAAATTGAGGGACTGGAAATGAAAGTCGCTGCTATCCAACATGACATTGCATGGGCTGATCGAGACGCAAATTTTGAAAGCTTGCAATTTCGAATTGAAGAGGCCGCTGCCGTCGGCGCCAAGTTGATTGTTCTCTCAGAGATGTTCTCAACAGGATTTGTCGTTGATCGGGACGATATTGGAGAACCTGTGGGTGGTCCTTCATCGGCATTTTTATCCCGCATGGCTCAGACCCATCGCATCACTATCTGTGGCAGCTGCCCCGAGACACAAGCGGACGACCCTCGTCCCTTCAATTCACTGGTTGTCGCACGTCCTGACGGAACTTTTGAGCGCTATTCAAAAATTCACCCATTCACATATGGCGGGGAAGATAAACATTTCCGTGCAGGGAATCGTCATGTCACCATCTCTGTCGAAGACCTACGAGTGTCTCTGTTTGTCTGTTACGACTTGCGTTTTGCCGATGAATTTTGGGCACTCGCGCATGACACCGACTTGTACATCGTTCCTGCCAACTGGCCACAGTCACGTCGTGAGCATTGGATGGCGTTACTCACTGCACGAGCCATTGAAAATCAGGCGTACGTCATCGGATGCAACCGCATCGGCGAGGGCGGAAACCTTCATTACGTGGGAGACAGCCGCATTATCGATCCTCTTGGTATCACCATTGCCGATGCAGGAGACAATGCAACAACAATCTTCGCTGATGTCGACTCAAGCACCGTGAAATCAGTGCGAGAGAAGTTTCCTTTTCTGCAAGACCGTCGCTAAGTAGCGGTCCTAATCCTGCGGATCAATAGGAGTCTCAAGACCCAACGCGCCTTCGATCTGTTCTGCAACAGAGAGACAGCGAAGGTCTGTATAACGCCAACCCATCACTTGGACTCCCACGGGCAATCCGTCAGCCATACCAGCAGACGTGACAGCACAAGGCAAACCAAGAAGATTTCCAGGGAGGACGGGGCGCATTAGTTCTGCAGTACCCATGGAGCTTTCAAGAGACTCAATATCCCAGCCGGCCAGAAATGCAGGTTGTGTCCACGTTGGCAATAGAGCAATTGGATATTCCTGAAACCACATCGACCATGCTCGAGCAAGACCATCACGTTGTGCCTGCATATTTGAATACTCAAGAGTCGATAATTTTGGAAACTGTCCTAACGCGTTATCAATAAAGGTCTTACCGCCATCGCCCATCACGAGTTCAATTTGGTCACGAAGGTCGTGCAACTCGTTAAACAGCATGCACGCCCACAACAAATACGACAGTTCCATGTCAGGTGCATCAACTTCAACGACACGATGCCCTTCATCGGACAACACATCAGCTGCACGACGCACGGCTGCAGAAATTCCAGGATGAGTTGAGCCACCAGGCGGGTTTGGCATAACAGCAACTGTGAGACGTTCACCCTTATTGAGTCCCGTCAAGCGAACGGGAAGACTGATCGGATCACGAGGGTCTGGACCAGCGACAATTGAAAAACCTGCACGGACATCAGCGATTGTTCTTGCCATGACGCCTTGATTCAGCATGAATTGCGACGAGATTGTGCGATTGGATGACGGATAGGTATTTGTGTGAGGAATGACGCCCATAGATGGTTTGAGTGTGGCTATTCCACATGCATGAGCTGGATTGCGCAAAGAGCCACCAATGTCATTTCCAAGTCCAATAGGCGACATACCTGTCGCCAGTGCGGCACCTTCTCCACCACTTGAACCACCGGCCGTATGATCAGACTTCCATGGGTTCTTCGTTCGGCCGTAGAGGGTTGAATCTGTGTGAATTCGCAAACCCATGTCGGGAAGATTTGTACGACCAATCGGAATTGCGCCCGCGGCCTTCATCCGTTCGACAGCGGGTGCGTCCGAAGATGCCAACGCCTCCGCAAAAATGGGAACGCCACTTGTTGTCGGCAGTCCAGCGACATCAATGTTTTCCTTGATGGTGAATGGGACACCGTGAAGCGCGCCTAATTCAACTCCGCTACGCACTTCGTTGTCTGCATCATCAGCCATTCGCAATGCATCGTCAGCCATGACGCGAACAATCGCATTGACACGAGGATTCACTTCGGCAATTCGATCAAGATGTGCCTGCACTACCTCACGGCTACTGATGCGCCGTTCCGCAATTTCATCAGCGATTTCAAGAGCACTCTTACGCCAAATTTCCATTTCCATATCCCCCCAATTCCTATGCCATTTTTACCCCTCACACATGCGCAATCATCAATCGCAAGATGCGTATCCTTGTTCAGTGAACCAAAGTAAGCGCAATCCCCTTCTGGCAAGACTTGCCTCAGTCGGTGGAATCCTTATTGGTATCGCTGGTATTGCATTTGTCGTTCGCACCATCGTCACAAAGCGCACGGAAGTATCAGAAGCATTTTCTCACCTCAATGGATTCACCCTTATTGCCAGCTTGTTACTTGGTCTGTCGGCGATGACACTGATCGGGTATCTCTGGACACGGATGCTCGTCACAAAAGGCCACCATGCACCACCACGTTCAGCGATGGCGTGGTACTTCGCAGGCCAGCTCGGCAAATATGTTCCCGGCGGAATTTGGCCCATCGTTGGCCGTGCAGAACTTGCAACTCGCGGTGGTGTTCCCCGTACCGATGCCTACGCAGCAACTGGTCTATCGATGGTGACCACCTATCTCGCTGCTGCCATTGCCATCTGTATCGGCTCGTTACTGTCGTGGTCCTATCCCATCGCAGGAATTGTCGGACTAGCTGCGCTTGCATTGGGATTCATGACTTTTAGCAATTCCACATTGCGTGCCAAAGTTCTCTCATTGCTCAACCGTGTCAGCCCCCGAGCGTCTGCCCTTACTGAACCTCGTCGCTTGCTCGTCCTGACAATCACACATCTCCCAGCGTGGATCTTGATGTCATTGTCCACATCCGTTACAGCGACAGCATTTGGTGCAGACATCGGCATCACACACATGTTGTTCATTACATCTGCATCGTGGCTCGCAGGTTTTGTGGTCGTCGGAGTACCTGGTGGCATCGGGGTGCGCGAATCAGTCTTCACTGCTCTTGCAGGCACAGCATTGAATCCTGGTCTTGCGGTGTCACTTGCTCTGGCTAGTCGCGTGGTCTTTATCGCTGTCGACCTTCTCGGCGCACTTGTCGCCAACATCGTTGCTAAAACAACAAAATCAGTGAAAGCCTGAGAACCTGTCCCGCGAGATCTCTTTGCGTTGACCACTCAGGCTCTTCACACGGAGAATGCGCACCACAAACCAGCGCACGTAACGCATGATGTAGCCGCGCAACTCAAGCGTCCCCTTACGAAGTTTCATGTATTTGTAGCGACGAGCCGCCATCAAGGTTTGCTTTCGAACCAACTCACGATGAAACTTCGTGACTTGTCGACGAGGCTTCAGAGTGCCATAACCCTCATTAGGGCCATGCAACTCCGGCGTATGCAAACCAATCTCGCGAAGATACGCCGCATATGCGTAAGCAAATTCGCCAAAAACAACTCGCTCTGTTTGAGATTCTCTAATCTCATCTTCGCCCACCTGAATGGACACGCAATTTCCGGCATCAACAAGTGATTGCAGAGAATTTTCGGCGAATTCAGTACGACACACCACGAGGCTGATACCTGTCTTAGTAAAGACCGTGCTCGGCAGCCAGGCATCGCCCACCACGAGGTCAGCCAAGAAGTTTGAGTGATTAATACACACGTGGCAGCGCGAAGTATTGAAATGACGATCAAATGCCACTTGATAACCAAAATCCACGCGGCGACTGGCTGTGTACACCTCTCCATCTCGAGTGGTCACGGTCAACTTCCCAACAGGTCCACCACCGCGATATGAGATGTCAGCGATTTCTTCAGGGTTGTACCCCAGGTATTCACCCATTGCATTGATGCTGTGATGCGAATACTGCCAACCACACAACAAACCAATAGTGATCGAGATTTTCTGGCGCAGTTCTGGTTCCTGCTGCTTCACCCACGCATACAAACCTTCGAGTTGACATGGAATTGCAACGACCGCGAGGCGACCCGGAGTGTCTCGAAGCAACTGCAGAGCAGGCGTCTGCTTCAAGTTGTGGTAAATCGACCCAGGCAAGGTGTCCACGTCATCAGGACTCGTTACTAAACGTGCCGCAAACTCAATGCCATCAACATGATCTAACGCGATGACAGCATCAATGTGATTGTTCGAGAGAAGATGACGAAGAAGTTCCTTAATCAGACCACCCGAACTTGCCTTCATATTGCGACCGTTGTCGGTGCTCTGCGACAGATGAACAGAGCGGACGACACCAAAAGGTCCAATCTCAGCACCCGGGAACAGATAGTTCTGTAGCCCTTCGTAATCAACTGATACTGCTGGACACACGCTTGCGGCAAGAGCAGAACCTGGTGTTTCGGGTTCGTACGTCAATCGCTTTGTGTTCAACGACACCTTGACTGTCGGATCGGCCATCTCGCATGCACCGCAACCGATACACATTCCCGACGAAATGACGCCCGAGAGATCGCTTGCAACATTCATTAACGCGCCGCCTGAGCAATGATGCTGAAGTTCAGTGCAGAACGCTCTTTTACCGCAGGCAAGGCTTCTCGTATTTGCATTTCAATAATGGGTCCGTTGGCGCGGCATTGCTGCACTTGTTCCACAATTTCAATGGGGTTCGACAAGGTCGACGAATCCATTCCGTACCTCGCAAGGCCAAAGTCATCCAACACTTCGCGGTACTTATGACTCCAGCCCACAACAACAGTGGGTGTACACGTCGACAGACCGGAAATCATGGCGTGAAAACGTGAAGTGACGAGTACTTCACCGAGTCCAATTAAATGACGAAGTTCACCCGCAGAGAGGTCTTCATCAATTCCGACCACCATCGGATCAGCAACGCAACGCGCAGCAACTTCTTGACACACCGGACCATCATTCATGCGACCTTCCGCATGTCCCACTCTGTATGAATGAGGAGCCACAACAACGCCAAGACCAGAGGCTTCACGAATACCGCGAATCAGTTCAGCCACTGCTGACACATAATCGCCACCCGAAGACTCGAAGAGTCCGCGCACAACTGAGCTGGGCATCACGACAATGAATTTTCCTCCCAATGGAGCGATTGCTCTCGACACGCTTTCAGGCAATGAACCTGCCTCGTCAAGTGAAAAAGCGAGGTCGGCCACATTCGTCACGTTTGAAAGATGCAGAGTGTCTAAATGCTCGCGAGTTCTGGCACCACGCGCACAAACAGCTGCCAATCTCGGCAACACCAATCTCGCCAAAAAGCGATTCGGTTGCGTCTTAAAAGGCCCTAACGCTTGAGCTGCTTTCACAGTGGGAGCCCCCAATAACAATGAAAGTCCCGTCATCAAGCTGTTGTAAATGGTGATGGGAATTCCACGACCATCCACGAATGAAATTCCTGCAACGTCGACGACAACTGACGAATCAAGAATGGAACGACAAGCACGAGTGCGTACCCATCCGAGTGGCAGATGAAGCGAGCGTGCAACTAACGCAAGGAATGCAACCGGAATTTCCACTAGCGCTAAGCGAAGAGGCTGCAACCCCACCACTCGTGCGTTACTGCCGGGTGGAACTTTCGGAGCGTCCGCTTCTGGATAGGTGGTCAAGATGTCAAAAGAGCATTCGCCCATCGTTGACGGCAAACATGCAATCACTGTTTCCAACATTGCTGCAGCGCCTTTATTGGCGGACAACGCCGCACCAACAATGGACACTTTCCGCGATGAAGAAGTCACAGCAGAGATCAAGCGGGTGGAACGGAAGTAGGCGATTTTGTGGCTCGCACCACGAGGTCAGCCAACAGACCAACGGCGATCACTTGCAATGCTGCAAAGAACACAAGCAACGTGTTGGCAGCCAAACGGAAATCACGACCTGCCCAGTCGAATCCAAGTTTGACGAACCCGGCGCCCAGAAGGAGAAGACCAACGGGCAAGAACACCTTCAGTGGGTTGTATGACAACGTCATTCGGATGACCTGCAAGATGTATCGACGCGTGTCCTTCAACCAATGGAACTTCGAGCGACCAGCGCGCGGGAAATACTCGATGGGAAAGAATCCAATGGAGTAACCATTTCCGAGGAAAGACATCGTCAGAGTTGTCACGCAAGAGAAGCCCTTCGGCAACTCATGGACATATTGCATCGCGACATCACGACGGAAAGCACGAAGACCTGAGTTGAGGTCCTTGATATCTGTCTCAGACAAATAGCTAGCGAGCTTACGGATGATCCACTTCGCTGGAGTGCGAAGAAGTTTGTGCGTTCCCTCTTCCGTCTGACGCCAGCCGACAACATGGTCAACGCCTTCCATGGAGTCCACAAGTTCTGGAATCAGGTTGTTTGGATACGTCATGTCGACATCTGTCCACACGACAACGCGGCCACGAGCTGCGGTCGTGCCGGTACGACGTGCTGCGCCACTGCCAGAGTTACGGCGGTGTGTAATCAGAGTGATGCCGGGGATATCCGCGAGCTCTTTTTCCGAGCCGTCATTACTGCCGTCGTCCACCACGATGAGTTCAAATGAGTACTTGGATGCCTCGAGCGCCTCACGAATGCGCTCGATCTCCGCACGCAGGTGACCCTTCTCGTTGTAGATAGGGAGCACCACGCTCACATCGCACTGGTCGGGGGTGTACTCGGTCATGTGATTTCCTGGCTTCTTCGATCAGCAGTGGGCAGTTCCAGCCCGTTGCCACAGTACTCGCCCGACTGCACTCTCTGTGGCGACGATGCTCCAAGTGCCGTCCGATGGCGGCTTATTGGGCATGCCGTACACACAAGAAAACACGGTGGGAATCTTTGCATTAGGACCTGAAACGTTGAAACGGACCACCCGAATCGGATGCAATTTGTAGCGCATGTAGTAATACGAGCGATCATTTCGAATCTCGATATCAAAACCCACACGGGCTGTCCCTGAATCCTTCACCAACTGGACCGTCTGGTTCGTATCTTCAAGTCGCCACGTCCGGCTGAGGATGCTCCGTTGACCCGAGTACACCGAACTCGCGGCGAACAAGAGGACCAACGCCAGGATGGCGACAGACCCCTTTGCGCGAGCGATAAACCACAAGGTCAATGCCACCGCCGTAAACAAGAGCCCGAAAGTGATCAGCCCAGGCCGAACGATGTAATGCGCAATATCCATACCGACGATGTTTGGATACACGATGCTGTCTCGGTAGTAACTGCCCTTCACGCCGTCACCGAAGTCAATCAACACATACAGCGCAGCAACTCCGATAATTCCAAGACCAGTGATGAGCCAAGCTCGCTGTGCCAATCGAGACGCACGCTCCAATCCCACACATGAAATCACAAGCAGTGCGGGCACCATCATCTCGACATAACGGCCGTAGATCAGATGGTCTCCACGATTGCCGTACAGCAACTGCAAACCACCAGTGAAGATGATGGCCAACGCACTTAACAAAACGACGATCAACGTGACGCGTTCTGCGTCCTTCGCCGCACTCTTGTAACCGCCATCAGAAAAGAAGACTCGCGACACGATGAAGAACAGCGCGATTCCCAAAAGGCCACACGAGCTAGCAATGAGATACCAACTTTGTCCCACCATCGTGCGCACGAGTGCAGGCCACACATGTGGATTCACAAGACGTTCCAGGAGGCGATTCTCTTGGTCATACGAGGTGGTGTACACCGCTGTCTTCACGAACTTATTGAGAAGATGCGATAACTCATACCCCACTGCTGTCACCAAGACCGCCACCGCAGCAATGCGGAACTTCACAAACTTTTGGATCCACCACACTGCAAACAACAAGCACACGATGGGCAGCAACAACAGGAATCGACCATGCAATGCAGGCATCAAACCCGTAAATAATCCGAGCCCAATAACGAGGCGCGATGACATCACTTTCGCAGTGCGCAACAACAAACCGACAAACAACAAGAAAGCAAGTCGTGATGCTGTTTCAGCCCACGAGAACATCGCTGACACGATTGTGCCCGGCACCACAAAAACAAGTGCCGAAATCAACAATGACATCTGGCGCGAAACGCCGAACCCTCGTCGAGCAAGTCGACCTGCGTACCAAGCTGTGATGAGCGCCAAAACAACATTGGTCAGAAGCGCGAAACGATAGGAGCCGCTAATGGATCCTGTGAGCAGAGCTCCAAGGCCAGTGACGATGCCATATCCAGCGGGATAGAAGCTTCCCGTCGGAATGAACACCTCATCATGTCCAATGAGGACTTGGCCGTTGGTCAGGAATCCAAACTCATCCGGATGAACCGTGGGGCCGTATTGACGGATAGCCACGGTCAACATGAAAAGGCCACAGAGCCCCGCCGCCAACAGCGCCAGTCGCGAAGAACGGGTTGATGGGACAAAGGATTTATCTACATGGAGCCGAGAATCGAGTCGGCGCAACCTGTTGAAATCCACGCATAGACCCTAGTTTCAGCCCCCGTCCTAAACGGGTAGCCCCGTTATGGCTGGCTACGGCGCATGGCGTCCACATAATCGGACCATTCGTTGTCCAATACGTCGAGAAAGGTACGGGTCCAGGTCTCATAAAGAGGCCACTGATCGCCCACCCAATGATGAGCCTCGGTATGACTCTTTCCCTCGCGCAACATGTACCAGGCCTTCAGGACGAAGGTAGTGCGGCTACGCCCACCATGACAATGCACGACTACTTGACGACCTTCGGCAAGAAAAGCATCAATTGCCTCCACCGCTTCACGAAGCACAAAGAAGAGCTCTGGGTTGCGGTCGCCTTCGCTGTCACGCATGTAGACACCGCGGCGATAGGGATGATGGATGAATCGATCATCGGTGATGCAGAGAGACACCACACCAAAATCATTTGGGACCAGACGTGCACCATCCAAGTTGGAAGCCCACACTCCCAAGTCATGCACCTTGCCCGGCTGGACAGGTGGCTCTACCCAACTACGTGGTGCGTTGCCCAAACCGAGCAAACGACGAGCAGAATCGATGAGATCTTGACAGCGGTATTGCACCTTTCGTCCGTCAGGCATCACAACATGTCCGTGCACATATGTTGTCCAGCGCACGGGAATGCTTTGCATGCCATAGAAAGCACCTGCCATAGAGCCTGCGATTGCTGCAACGGTGTCGGTATCGCCACCCAGGTTGATGGCTGCAACCACAGCGTCGTGGAATGACGTTGTCGAACGCACAGCCCAGATGGCTTGCGCCACTGCTGTCCAGATAGTTCCGTTTGGCGGACCCACGTATGTGGCCGGATCGAAACGTGGCGAGCAAATTTCTACAAACTGCTCCAAAACAACCGAAGCCAAAGGAGTACCCGCCAAGAATTCAAACGCGGCTGTCACAGAACTTTCAAAATCACCAGTGACAATGGTGTGTCGGATGATCTCTGCCACGATTGCAGCGCCCGCACTTGCAGCAGGGTCGAAATGTGTAATCGATGCCTGCGCAACAGCCAGTTCATACGTTGTCTCGCGACCCACACGAACACCAAGAATGCCCACGGGCGCAATGCGCATTGCTGCACCATTGCTCGCCGTACGTCCACTCAACATCTTGTGAGCTTTTTCTGCGGCTCCGACATACGAATCGAATCGAAGAGCGGTGCCAATTGTGACTCCGACATCCACTGCAGAATCGGCCCACGCACGGAAGTAAGTCCACACGACTTCTGGGTCGAAACCCTCGCCTGCTTCTAAGGCTTCAGCAAGCGCCAATGCCATCTGAGTGTCATCTGTGAATTCGCCAGGAGCCCAGCCGAACGAGCCACCACCAATCATCTCTCCGATGCCACCCAAGACTTCCGTTGGGAATGTCTCTGCATAAAGATTGGCGCGCTTGAATTCAAACGGTGCGCCGACAGCATCAGCGATGGCACATCCAACCAATGCTCCGTATGCACGTACCTGCTGTGGGTGTGAAAGGTCTCGGGATGAAATTGATGTGTTGTGGTCTCGTGTCATGGACTCTCCTTCCACAGCAGTGCGCTGTTGGTTTCTTGTAGATATGTCCCTAATGTAGCACATGGGGTGTGTCATCCCTTCCAATAAGGGACAACAAGACAAAAAATGTGGCAGAATGGATTTATGAGTGTCACGAAACGCACTAAGCAAATGAACTTCTTCGTCTATGTCGACACGGTGGTTTTCACCATCAATCCAGACCGATCTGTGGAACCCCGCGACCGCCTTGAGGTATTGGTCATGCAACGACCCGAACGCCCTGACAAGAATCAGTGGGCTCTACCCGGCGGCCTCGTGGGCGATACCGAGAATCTCAAGGACACTTCGATTCGAAAAGTCCGAGAGGAAACTGGCATTGCTTTAGACAAAAGCGAACTCTTCCAAGTCGGCGCATTTGGTGACCCCGAAAGAGATAACCGTTACCGAGCGATAGCCATTGCCTACGTCGCTCTCGTTCCACGGCCCGGCGCTACGAAAGCTCTCATGAACTCCGATAAGGCGGAGTTCATCCCCTTCCGGAAACTCATCAGCAAGAAGATGCTCGAGTTTGATCACGCGGAGATCATTAAACAAGCTCGCCAGACAGCCGAGAACATGCTGGAAGACACGCCCGTCGCTCTTCTCTTCTGCGAAAACAAGTTCACCATCAGTGATTTGCGCGGCGTGTACGAATCATTTCTGCAATACAAAGTGGACCCGGCAAACTTCCGTCGAAAAGTGGATGCTGTTCAAGGATTCGTCCTCCCATTGAAGGAATACTCCGAGACCAGCTCTTCCCCCGGACGCCCCGCCCTGATGTACAAGCCTGGAAATCTCAAGACTCTCCCGACCCCCATCAGATTCCGAAATACCGACAATAAATAGTCGTAAAAGTATTTTTTACCTAAATATGTTTGTTTGACACACCCCTGCCGTACATTTAAGGACATATCGACACAAACCCGTGTCCCGTCCGAAAGGCAGTCCATGTCCCCACAATCAATCAAGGCCACTCATGTGGCATTCCTTCTCGACCGCTCTGGCTCGATGGCCCCATTGGTCAGCGATGTCATCGGTGGCGTTAATCAGTTCCTTGCAGAACAGCGCGCACAAGGCAACGACGTCCGTGTCAGCATCGTGCAGTTCGACTCACAAGACCCACAAGAAGTGAAGGTCTGGGGTGCACCCATCGCAGAAATCACCGATCTCACGACAAACGATTTCCAGCCACGCGGTGGCACTCCCCTCCTTGATGCAACAGGCCTTCTCATCGGTCGTGTCAAAGTTGATGCGCAAGCTCGTGTCGCTGCAGGACTCGCAGAAGAAGACATTGTCTTTGTCACGGTGACGGACGGTGAAGAGAACCAGTCACGCGAGTTCACCCTTGCTCAAGTCAAGGCATTGGTCGAGGCTCAAA
>Ga0222712_10001458_pt1 | contig 29190 bp, 25 predicted proteins | sample C33_657DmetaG_FD_165043 | JGI IMG/M metagenome (GOLD analysis project Ga0222712, IMG submission 165043) | Estuarine water microbial communities from San Francisco Bay, California, United States - C33_657D | ecosystem: Environmental > Aquatic > Marine > Unclassified | place: USA: California... | reverse complement strand
TGGGGCAATATAGATTTCCATTAGATAAGTATAGTTGGGAAATTCCAGAAGGTGGATGTCCTGAAGGGACTGATTGGTTAACTGCTGCAAAAAGAGAATTGAAAGAAGAAACTGGTTTTGAAGCTACTTCATGGAAAGAGATTCTAAGAATGGATGTTTCAAACTCTGTTTCAGATGAGTTTGCGGTGGTATATGTAGCACAGGATTTAATTGCAGGTGAAGCCGAGCCAGAAGACACTGAGGATTTAAAAATGATCAAGATGCCATTTTCTCAAGCTTTGGATTGGGTAATGGAGGGTAAAATAACAGATTCGATTTCTGTGGCTGCAATTCTTAAATGGGAACTAATTAAAAATAAATAACTTTGACAGATGCAGGAAAGAAGAAACAATTATAATGGTCCAAGAAGATTTAGTCCTAGACCACAGATGTCGGAGAGAAAATTTATCATAGGAAGACAACCCATTATTGAGTCTTTGTCTACTGGGGCCAATATTGAAAAAATATTGATTCAGAAAAATGCACAGGGTGAGGGTTTATCAGAAATAAAGAAAGCTGCTTTAGATAATAATATTCCTATTCAATTAGTACCTATTGAAAAATTGAATGGAATGACTAAGGCCAATCATCAAGGTGTATTGGCATTTATATCTATGGTGAAGTATATGGATCTACAAGAAGTGATTGATTTTGTTGTGTCAAAAGGAGAGACGCCTTTATTTATGATGTTAGATGGGGTTACCGATGTTAGAAATATTGGAGCAATTAGTAGAAGTATACATTGTTGTGGAGCACAGGCTTTGATAATTCCTGATAAAGGAGTAGGCGCTTTAAATGAAGAAGCATTTAAAAGCAGTGCTGGGGCATTAGAGCATATTCAAGTAATAAGAGTAAGTAGTTTATTGAAAGCAGTGGATACTTTGCATTTAAATGGTATACAAGTATTTACCAGTGAAATGAGGGCAGATAAGAATGTACATGAATTAGATTTGGCAATACCTAGTTGCATAATTATGGGTGATGAGGGAAGAGGAGTACAACCATTTTTAGCAAAGGCGGCTGATTATTTTTTCAAGATTCCGATGGCTACATCTTTTGATTCTTTTAATGTATCTGTTGCAGCTGGAATTATTTTGTATGAAGCAATGAAGCAAAGAATGTTCAAATGAAATTCAAATTAACATTAGATGCGCAGGCCTCCAATTTACAAATTGGCTATCAGGATAAGATGTTGCTAATTGGTTCTTGCTTTACAGAGAATATAGGAGCCAAAATGCAGAAGCATTTATTTGAAGTCAAAGAAAATCCACATGGAATATTATTTAATCCGGTAAGTGTAGTAAATGCCATTAGGGATTATATAGATTGCAAGCAATACAGCTCTGATGATTTATTTGAATTAAATGAATTGTACAATAGTTGGCATCATCATACTCGATTTTCTGATTTGACTAAATCTGCAGCTTTAGAAAAAATGAATAATGCTATTATTAATGCGCATCATTTTTTGAAAGAAGCCAATCAATTAGTGATTACTTTAGGTTCTGCATGGTTATATTGTTTAACCGAAATGGCGCCATCTTCAAAAGGATTAGTTGTAGCCAATAATCACAAAGCACCTGCAAACTGGTTTGAGAAAAACTTAATGAATGCTGCATCTTTACATTCACTATTGACTAATATGGTGCTTGATATACAAAAGTTCAATCCTACAATTCAAATTATTTTCACAATAAGTCCTGTAAGACATTTAAGAGAGGGACTTGTTGAAAACAATAGGAGTAAGGCTGTGTTAATACAAGCAGTTCATGATACCATAGCTTCAACTCAGTCAACTTATTATTTCCCAGCATACGAATATGTGATTGATGATTTAAGAGATTATCGTTTTTACGCGGAAGATTTGGTACATCCTAATTATGCAGCAACTCAGTATGTCTGGGAAAAATGGGTAGAGTCTTTCTATGATCTCAGTACACAACAAATCATGAAACAGATTGCCGAATTACAATTGGCTAAGCAGCATAAACCTTTTAATAAATCTAGTAAAGCACATCAGGCTTTTCTTCGCAACTGTCTTCAAAAGACCCAGGATTTAATCAAACAATATCCTTTCTTGGATTTACAAGAGCTCTCTACTTTTTTTAGTGGCGAACTTGTAAATAATGTGTAATTTAGAAGTCTAAATATTTGCTATGCGATTATTGCCATTTATAGCTTCGGCTATTGTAACAGTTTCTTTGGTTACAGTATTAAATATGCAATTGCCTGTTGGAGGCTCAAAAACACCTAAGCTGGGTTATTTTCTTTCTCCTCAACAAGGTTTCTGGAAGAATGCAGAAAAAATCAATACCAATTTTGATGCAAAAATTCTTGCCAAAGATTTAAAGGGTAAAGTAGATGTATATATGGATGATAGATTAGTTCCTCATATATATGCAGAAAATGACGAAGACGCCTATTTTGTTCAGGGTTATTTACATGCAAAGTTTAGGTTATGGCAAATGGATTTCCAAACCAGAGTGGCTTCTGGCAGATTAAGTGAAATTGCTGGAGCTGATAAATTATCGATCGATAAATTTTTTAGAAGATTAGGAATGGTATATGGTGCAGAACAAAACGAGCGAATGATTAATGAAACCAATCCTGTTATGAAGGCTACAGTGGATGCGTATACTGCTGGTGTAAATGCTTATTTGAAACAGTTGTCACCTGAAGATCTTCCTTTTGAATATAAATTAATGAACTACCAGCCAGAAGAATGGACTCCTAAAAAAACATATCTATTCTTAATGTTTATGTCCTATGATTTAACGGGTAGATCTGCCACTGCCGATTTGCAATTAACTAATACAAGAGATTATTTGGGCTTTGACTTGTTTGATAAATTATATACGAATCAACAAGATTCATTGGATCCAATTATACCTAAAGGAACAGAATTTGCAACAGCATCTATTCATCCAGTGGCACCAACAAATGTAGATTTTGCTTACTTGCATAAGAAAGACTCTTCAGCCATGGTAAGCAATGTTTCAGAAGCCCCACAAGCTCCAGATAAAAATAACGGAAGTAATAACTGGGCAGTAGCGGGTTCAAAAACTAAATCTGGTAGACCAATTTTATGTAGTGACCCACATTTAGGATTAAATCTGCCATCTCTTTGGTATGAGGTGCAAATTACCACACCAACACATAGTACATATGGAGCAAGCTTCCCTGGTTCTCCAGCAGTGATTATTGGTTTTAATGATAGTTTAGCTTGGGGAGTAACTAATGCAGGTAGAGATGTGTTGGATTATTATGAGTTAAAATTTAAGGATAGTACTCAAAATGAATATTGGTATAATGGGGCATGGTCTGCAACTACTAAGAGAACAGAAATAATTAAAGTAAAAGATAGTGCAGATGTAGTAGAAGAAATTGCGATGACACAATGGGGCCCTGCAATGTATGATGCACATTACCAAAATCCTCAATCAAAGGGAAGAAATTTAGCAGTTAAATGGACTGCTCTTGAAGCATCCACTGGTGTTGAAACCTTTTACAAATTAAACCGTGCTAAAAATACAGAAGACTATTTAAAAGCCATTTCACTTTGGAAATGTCCAGGTCAAAATTTTGTGATGGCTACTAAGACAGGTGATATTGCGATTAAGCAACAAGGTAGTTTTGTCGCTAGATGGGATAGACAAGGTGATTTTATTATGCCTGGAGATGATACAAGTTATGCTTGGCAGGGGATAATACCTAATGAAGAAAATCCGTTTATCAAAAATCCAGAAAGAGGTTTTGTAAGTAGTGCTAATCAAAAATCTGTTGAAGCAATTTATCCTTATTATTTAGGTACCGCTTCTTCTTTCCCTTTATATAGAGGCATTAGCGTAAATAAGAAATTAGCTTCTATGTCTAATATTACTGCTGAAGATATGCAAGCATTACAAACCAATAATTATAATGTATTTGCTGCTATGGCAAGGCCTGCTCTAATGAAGTTTGTTCAAATAGAATCATTGTCGGCTAATGCAAAAACTATGGTGAATAAGATGATTCAATGGGACTTGTACAATCAACCCTCTTCTGAAGGCATCACCGTTTTTAAAGTTATTTGGGATAGTGTGGAGAATGCAGTTTGGGGAGATGAATTAGCTGGATCAAACATTCCTTTGACAAAACCAGATGATTATGTCTTGTTAGAGCAAATGTTAAGAGACAGTAATTTTTCAGTTGCAGATGATATTAGAACAACTAATAAAATTGAGACCTTAAAAGAGCAAGTGGCTCTGGGCATTGAAAAGGCAACAATCCAATTAAGTCAATTAGAGAAAGACAATAAATTAACTTGGGCTGCATTTAAGGCAACTAGAGTTATGCATTTAACTAAAACAAATGCATTAAGTAGATTAAACCTGCCGATTGGTGGTGGTGTAAATATTATTAATGCAACCTCGGAGAACCATGGTCCAAGTTGGAGAATGGTGGTGCATTTAACAGATGAAATTGAGGCCTATGGATTATATCCAGGTGGTCAGAGTGGTAATCCTGGTAGTCCATACTATGACAGTTTTGTAGATTATTGGGCTGCAGGTAAATATTATAGACTATTATTTTTACCAAAGGAAAAATTAAAAGCAAACGAACATACTAAATGGCATATACAATTTAGTAAAGCATAAATCTATTAGAATATGAAAAATAATAATTTCAAAATACCGGTATCTATTTTATTATCTGCTATTGCATGTTTTGCTATTGGTATATATGCAGCTATACCATGGTGGAGTTTTGTGATCACTAATTTTATCATTGCATTGGCCATTCCTCAAAAGCCGTGGGTTTCTTTTTTAACTGGAGCTTTAGGTGTTGGATCTATTTGGGCTGGCCTAGCGGTAGGTATGGATATGGCTAATAATCATTTACTATCTACTAAAGTTGCACAGATTCTTCCATTACAAGGCTCTTATGTCTTATTGATAATTATAACAGCATTAATTGGATTCTTATTAGGAGGTATGTCTTCTTTGACTGCTTCTTATTTGAGAAAAGCGTAATTTTTCATATTTTTGTATTGAATTTCCCCAACCTGCAATTGGGATAAAAATTTAATATATGTCAGTATTACACAATCGTGTTTCCAACCAAGAGTTGAAACAAAAGTTGTATAAGGAAAGTTTTCCTAGAACAACCATCAGTTTTTATCAGTATTTCTCCATTCAAGATCCTCAGGCTTTTAGAGATGAATTATACAGAGCTTTTAATGCTATGAAAGTTTTTGGTAGAATTTATGTAGCCACCGAAGGCATTAATGCACAGATAAGTGTTCCAACTCATAATCTCGAAGTATTTAAAGATTTTCTTTATTCATACAAGCCATTAAATGGCATACGTTTGAATATAGCCGTTAATGACAATGGAAAAAGTTTTTGGGTACTTAAGATTAAAGTGCGAGATAAGATTGTAGCCGATGGTATTGAAGATCCCAATTTTAGTATGGAGAATAAAGGCAAATATGTGAATGCCCAACAAATGAATCAACTATTGGAATCGCCCGATACCGTGGTCATTGATATGAGAAATCATTATGAGTTCGAAGTGGGACATTTTGATAATGCAATAGAAATTCCATCTGATACTTTTAGGGAACAATTGCCTATGGCGGCAGAAATGATGAAAGATAAAAAGGATCAAAATATCATCATGTATTGTACTGGTGGTATTAGATGCGAGAAGGCAAGTGCTTATATGCTACATCAGGGATTTAAAAATGTATTTCATCTAGAAGGTGGTGTAATTCATTATGCTAATAAGGTTAAAGAAGCTGGATTAGATAGTAAGTTTAAAGGAAAGAATTTTGTATTTGATGATAGGCTAGGAGAGAGTATTACAGAAGATATCATTGCAAAATGTCATCAGTGCGGAAAGCCTGCAGATACGCATACTAATTGCAAAAATGATGCCTGTCATTTATTATTTATTCAGTGTGAAGATTGTGCTAGAACTTTTGATGGCTGCTGTACTACAGAGTGTAAAGAAGTATATCATTTACCTACAGAAGAACAAGAAGCTTTAAGAAAGGGTGTAAAAAAAGGCATGCAAGTTTTTAATAAAAGCAAACAAAGATTGAGACCTAGATTAGGTATTGATATTGAAGTGAAATAATTATAAAAAAAGTCTCGATGTTTTGTCGAGACTTTTTTTATTTATTCAATTCCTAATTTTTTTAATGCATCACAAACCATATCATAGGTTTGTTCATCAGTTTTTTGATCTGGATTAAAAGGTTCTCCAATAACCTGCTCGTATAATTCAATATATCTTTTAGAGATAGTCACAATCCACTCGTCTTTCATTTCTGGAACAGTTTGACCTTCCTTCCCCATAAAATTATTGTCGATCAGCCATTCTCTAACAAATTCTTTACTTAATTGTTTTTGTTTCGATTTGGTGGATTGTCTTGCCTCGAAACCTTCTGCATAAAAATATCTAGAAGAATCTGGCGTATGTATTTCATCCATTAAGTAGATGGTATCACCAATCTTGCCAAATTCATATTTAGTATCCACTAAAATCAACCCTCTTTTGGCAGCAATTTCTTTTCCTCTTTGAAACAATGCCAATGCATATTTTTCAAGAATCTCCCAATCTTCTGCTGAAGCCAATCCTTGTGCAATAATTTCTTCTTTAGAAATATCCTCATCATGTCCTTCGCTGGCTTTCGTTGAAGGAGTAATAATTGGAGTTGGGAAGAAGTCGTTTTCATTTAGGCCATCTGGCAGGTTCACACCACAAAGTGTTCTTCCACCAGCTTGGTAGGTTCTCCAAGCGTGGCCCACTAAATTCCCCCTCACCACCATTTCAATTTTAAATGGGGTACATTTTTTCCCAATTGCTGCATTAGGGGCTGGGGTACTAATTAGCCAATTTGGGCAAATATCCTCTGTAGCTTTGAGCATATAGGCAGCAATCTGGTTCAGTACCTGACCTTTGAAGGGTATTGGCCTTGGTAAAATCACGTCAAAAGCAGAAATTCTATCACTTGCAATCATTACAAGTAATTCATTATCAATGTAATATACGTCTCTTACTTTGCCATGGTACTCATTCACTTGATGTGGGAAAGGGTGCTTAATCATGGCACTAAATTATAATTTTAACATTATATTCTATAATTTTTTCTAAAGTGCTTAAAAATGGGTATTTTGCTGTACAATTCAATTTAAAAACAATTAATTATGAGCAAATTTTTAAGACATTTTGGTCTTTTTTGCATGGCTGCCATGGTAGCTTTAAACGCAAATGCCCAAACTGCGGGTACTGTAAAAGGTACTGTTAAAAATTCAACGAATGCTGAAACTTTAACCGCTGTAACTGTATCCTTAAAGGGTTCAAACAATGGTACTTACACTAGTGATAAAGGTACTTTTACCTTGCCAGTAGCTGTAAAACCTCCATTTACTTTGGTTTTTTCTTCAGTAGGCTTTGAAAGCAAAGAAGTTAGCGTAACTGATTTTTCAAACATAACTGTAAGCTTAAAACCTAGTTTCGTATTAGGTTCTGAAGTAGTAGTAGCTGCATCAAGAGTTTCTGAGAGAATATTAGAATCTCCAGTATCTATTGAGAGAATTAATACAAATGCTATTAAATCTGCGCCAGCAACTAACTATTACGACATCTTAGCAAACTTAAAAGGAGTAGATATTACTACTGCTGGTTTAAGCTTTAAGAGCATTTCTACAAGAGGTTTTAATGGTTCTGGTAACACACGTTTAAATCAATTGATTGACGGTATGGATAACCAAGCTCCAGGTTTAAACTTCTCTGTAGGTAGCGTTATTGGTTTAACAGAATTAGACGTAGACAATATCGAATTATTACCTGGTGCTTCTTCTGCATTGTATGGTGCGGGAGGTATGAATGGAACAGTGTTGATTAACTCAAAAAATCCTTTCAAATACCAAGGTTTAAGTTTCCAAATCAAACAAGGTATTAAGGATGTAGATAATTACCAACGTCCACAATCTGCTTACAAAGACTATACAGTAAGATTTGCTCAAAAAGTGGGTAATCGTTGGGCATATAAAGTTGGTATGCAATATATGGAAGCTCAAGATTGGTTAGCGAATAATACGCAAAACTATTCTAGAACTACAGGTACTCAAAATGGTCAAGCAATTGGCGGTACTAGATACCACGATCCTAACTATGATGGTGTTAACGTATATGGTGATGAAACAACTTCAACGTTATCTAGTGTTTATGATGGTGTTAAAGCTGGTATCATTGGTACACTTACACAATCTTATACTCCAGTATATGGTGCTGCTGCAGGAGCTTATGCTACTGGTGCTTACAACCAATTATATGGCGCAACAGCTTCATTCAGTTCTTTGTCTAAATATGCTGCTTTCTTAGGTTCTCAAAACGCTGCTTTAGCTCCTTATGCTCCATTCTTATATGGTAATGCAAAAGGATACTTTACAGGTGTGAATGTTAGTAGAACTGGTTATAACGAGATTGATGTAATTGATCCAGTAACTAAGAATATTAAATTCACTGGTGCAGTTCATTATAAAGTAAATGACGATATTGAAGCTTCAATCAGTGGTTACACTGGTCAAGGTAATACAGTGTATACGGGTAGTGATCGTTATTCTTTGAAAGACTTAAAAATGAGTCAATTCAAATTTGAATTAAAAGCTAAAGATTGGTTCGTTAGAGCTTATGCAACTTTAGAAAATTCTGGTAACTCTTTCAACTCTACTATAGCTTCTCGTTACTTTAACGAAGCTTGGAAATCAAGTACTACTTGGTACCCAACTTATGCTGGTGCATTTGTAAATGCTAGAGATGCTGGTTTAGACATTTTATCTGCACATGCTGCAGCAAGAGCCACTGCTGATGCAGGTCGTCCAACTGGCCAAATTTCTCAAGATCCAAGATTTAAATCAATTGTAAGCACTCCAATTTCTAAAGGTGGTGCCTTATTCTTAGATAGAACATCTTTATATGTTGTAGAAGGTCAATATAATTTCACTGAGAAATTAGGTTTAGACAAATACAATGCTGACTTCATCATGGGTGGTAGTCATAAAGAATATTGGTTAGATTCTAAAGGAACTTTATTTGCTGATACAGCAGGTAAAATCTCTATTATGGAAAATGGTGCTTATGCTCAATTGTCTAAGCGTTTCTTAGATGATTTCATCAAGTTCTCAGTTTCTGGTAGATATGATAAAAACCAAAACTTCGAAGGTCGTTTCACTCCAAGATTTACAATGGTGGTGAAATTAGCTCAAGATAATAACTTACGTTTCTCTTATCAAACAGCTTACCGTTTCCCTACTACTCAAAACCAATGGATCAATTTGACAATTGGTGGTGGTACAAGATTAATGGGAGGTTTAGAAGCATTAAGAACGGGAAATCATTTCCAAATCAATCCAGTGTATACTTTAGCTAGTGTGCAAGCATTTGGTGCTTCTGTTATGATGGGTGCTCCTAATACTGGCTTATTAAAGCAACAAAATTTCGGAGATTTCAAACCTGAGTCTTTAAGTACTTACGAAGTTGGTTACAAGGCTTTAGTGGCTAAGAAATTATTGGTTGACTTCTATGCTTATGCTGGTAACTACAAAAACTTTATCAGTGGTGTGACAGTTTTACAATCTAGAACTTCAGCACAATCTGTATATGATTTATTAGATGCTAATAAGCGTCTTGGATATAGTATCTCTACTAACGCTGATGCAGACGTATCTAGCTCAGGTTGGGGTTTATCTTTAGACTATTTATTACCTCGTAATTTCTCAGTGAATGCTAGTGCTTCTTCTGATGAGATCGGTAACTTACCTAATGGCTTTATTTCTTACTTCAATACTCCTAAAATGAGAGTGAATGTAGGCGTAAACAACAGTGGTTTCTTATTGAAGAACAGATTAGGATTTGGTGCTACCTTACACTACCAAGATGGATTTAATTACGAAGGTACATTTGGAGTAGGTGCTGTTTCTGCTTACAATACAGTAGATGCGGTTTTAACTTACAAAGTACCTCAAATCAAGTCTTTGGTTAAAGTGGGTGGAACTAACATTTTCAACCATTATTACAAAACAGCATTTGGTAATCCATCTATTGGAGGATTATACTATGTAAGTTTTGCATATAATATATTGTAAGATATCTAGGATGGGTTAGTCCCAACTATCTTACCAAATCCCTTCCCGTTTTACGGGAGGGGATTTTTTTTACCCTTAACAGGGTATTTTTCCTTGATAAAATACTATTTTTGCATCTCAAATTAAAACTGGAATATCCATGCGATCTATAGCCTTTAGAGAAGCCCTTCGTGAAGCCATGAATGAAGAAATGAGAAGAGATGAGCGTGTGCTTTTAATGGGAGAGGAAGTTGCTGAATACAATGGTGCATATAAAGTGAGCCAAGGTATGTTGGCTGAATTTGGTCCTAAAAGAATTATTGATACTCCTATTTCTGAATTAGGATTTGCAGCAGTAGCTGTAGGTGCTGCTCAGAATGGTTTAAGACCAATTGTAGAATTCATGACATGGAACTTTGCTGTATTGCCTTTGGATCAAATTTTGAATACTGCAAGTAAGATGTTGGCTATGAGTGGGGGTCAAATAGGATGCCCAATTGTAATGAGAGGTCCAAATGGTAGTGCTGGTCAATTAGGCGCACAGCACTCAACAGCTTTTGAAAGTTTTTTAGCAAATATTCCAGGTTTGAAAGTAGTTTCTCCTTCAAATGGGTATGATGCTAAAGGCTTATTAAAACAAGCTATTCGTTACGAAGAAGATCCTGTAATGTTTTTAGAGAGTGAAGTAATGTATGGTGATAAATCTGATGTTCCTGATGAAGAGTACTATATTCCATTAGGCAAGGCTGATGTTAAAAAATATGGTACAGATGTTACTATTGTTTCTTTTAATAAAATGATGAAAGTGGCATTAGGTGCTGCTGCCGAATTAGAGAAAGAAGGTATTAGCGCAGAAGTAATTGATTTAAGAACTATAAGACCTTTGGATTGGGAAACCATTTTAGAAAGCGTTAAGAAAACAAATCGTTTGGTAATTGTAGAAGAGCAATGGCCATTTGCTTCTGTATCTTCAGAAATCACCTATAGAATTCAAAAAGAAGGATTTGATTATTTAGATGCACCAATTAGAAGAATCTGCAGTGCTGATGCTCCAATGCACTATGCGCCTAACTTAACAGCACTGGCAATACCAGATGTAAATAGAACTGTTAAATTAGTCAAAGAAGTAGTGGGCAGATAATCCTTGATTTTAGCCTTTTAAGGATAAGATGATACAATTAACTATCTTTTATACAAATATCCCTCACAAAGGGATATTTTTGTTATAATACATTAATTAGATAACTATGGGAATGATACTTTTTATTTTGTTTTGGGTTGGTTGGCATATTGGCATTTATGCCATGTTGAAAAAAGCAGGCGTACCTGCAAATAAAGCGATTATACCCATTTACAATACTTGGGAAGTAGTGAAGCTTTGCGGCATTCCTAAATTTTGGTTTTGGATTCAACTTATTCCCATATTAGGTCAATTTGTTAGCTTATGGATAAGCATCATTTTTGTGATGCATTATAAGCGAGTAAGTTTTTTAGAACACAGTTTAACAGTTTTAGTGCCATTTATATATTTACCTTATTTAGGCTTTTCTGATAAAGGGGTATGGCACGGAGAAAAAGCTTTAACGCATTATCACAAATCTGGCACAAGAGAATGGGTAGATGCTGCAGTATTTGCTGTAGTAGCTGCAACATTAATCAGAACCTTTATTTTTGAAGCTTATGTTATTCCATCGGAGAGTATGGAGAAAACTTTATTGGTGAATGATTTTCTTTTTGTAGACAAGATTACCTACGGTGCAAGAATTCCACAAACACCTTTATCGTTCCCTTTTGTTCACAATACCATGCCAGGTTCAATTACAACACCTTCTTATACTAAATTAATTCAGTTAGATTATAAGAGACTTCCAGCTATCAGAAAAATAAACAGAAATGATATTGTAGTATTTAATTTTCCTGCAGGCGATACTATTATCAATTTACCAGAATTTGGTAGTAAGATCCCTTACTATGATGTTTTAAGAAGTGCAGAGTATAATGGCAATAGAGAAAAACTACAAGCTGATTATCCTATACTAGTTCATCCAATGGATAAGACAGATAATTATATTAAAAGATGTGTAGGAATACCAGGAGACCTTTTGGAAATTAAGAATGGAGTTTTATGGGTAAACCAACAACCTGCTTTAGTCACCACCGCAGCTCAAACAGAATATCTTGTAGTTACAAATGGTCAAAATTTTACAGAAGATTTTATTAATGATAGTTTAGGTATTAATACCACAGAAGCCACTGCCGATTTTAGTGCTATAGATGGCAGTGCCAATTCGTTCAGAATAAATATGACTGCAGAAGCAGCCAATAGAGTTAGAAGATTACCACAAGTAAAGTCTGTTTCTTTATTTGTTGATCAAAATATTGGTTATACTTTTCCAAACGATATTCTTCATGCTCCTTGGACTATAGATAATTTTGGTCCGATATTGGTTCCCAAAAAAGGGGATCAAATACAATTAAATGATTCAACTATTGAAATATATAGAAGATTGATTACTGCTTATGAGCATAATAGTCTAGAAAAAATCAATGGTCAATATATTGTGAATGGCAAGCCAGCTAATACTTATACAATACAACAAGATTATTATTGGATGATGGGAGATAACAGACATAGAAGCCAGGATAGTAGATTTTGGGGTTTTGTTCCAGAAACACATATTGTAGGTAAAGCTGCACTGATTTGGTTTAGCTACGACAAGTCGATTAGATGGAATAGGATTTTTAATTTAATTAAATAGTATGCTTAAAAAATTCGAATTTCAATACGAGTCTTTTGCAGATGCCTCAGCATTAAGTAAGGAAGATTTTGAATTATTAGCATCTGCTAGAAAAGCAACATCAACTGCTTTCGCGCCTTATTCTAATTTTAAAGTAGGGGCTGCAGCAAAATTAAGTACTGGAGAAATCATTATGGGCTCCAATCAAGAAAGTGCAAGTTATCCAGTGGGGATTTGTGCTGAAAGAACCTTATTAAATAGCATTGGGAGCCAGCATCCTAATGCTTCGATACTTTCTTTGGCAGTTAGTTATGATCCTGTTGGTAAGCCGTCCAATGAGCCCTTATCTCCTTGTGGCATGTGTAGGCAGTCTATACTAGATTACGAGAATAGGTACAATGCTAGAATTAGAGTTATTTTGGCAGGTTTAGAAGGAGAAGTAATGGTTTTTGAAACAGGTGCAAACTTATTACCTTTTGGATTTAACGGCTCTATTTTAAAAGGACTAAAATAAGGTTTGCACACCCAGTGCCAATCTAAATTCGTGTTGTAATAACCATCTTTTTCTAGATTTACCCCAAGCGTATCCAACAAGGGACAGATCTGCACCAATTATTCGATGGCAGGGAATTAATACTGCAATTTTATTTTTCCCATTGGCCGAAGCAGCCGCCCTTACACATTTTGGATCTCCAAGTTTTTTAGCCAATTCCCCATAGCTCAAAGTTTTTCCAAAAGGCACTTCATATAATTCTTTCCAAACCTTTTGTTGGAACTCTGTTCCCTCTTGATGAATAGGTACAGTAAATGCCATTCTTTGTCCACCAAAATACTCCATTAGCTCGTCAATACATTGATGTATAACTGGATTGGTTTCTGTTGTTTCCAATTCCAAGGCAGATAATTGTTGGTCTTCGATAAATTGTACATTAGATATACTATGCTCATTTGCTTGAATAAGCATCGCGCCAATTGGACTATGATATATATGCGAATAAATTAAACTCATTCGTCTAATAAATTGGCTAGATCATTAAGGTCTTTTTGCTTGTATTGTAAAGTTGGACTACTAAAACATTTAGAGAACTCTTGAATTAATTTTTTGATAATTCTTTGATTACTCAATGGTTTATAATAGTTATTCTTAGGTTCAATATTGGAACGTTGAAAATATTGATCAAGGTCTTTTTGTGAAAAAGCGTTACCTGTAGTTCCCTCAATGTAAAATTGAATAAATTCTTGTGGGTTAGGTACAATCGCATCTGGGTCCCAATCTAGTGTATAAAAAGCAATAATACATTGTTTCGGGATATTAATAAAGTCTGCCAAAATATCTAATTGCTGACAAAGTTCTGCGTATAAAATTGCATTGGAAAATGCATTACCATTTTTAGCAATCAATGGTGCGGAAATTAAGAAGGCTTCAGGTTTTTCATAGTTGACTTCTGTGCCTTTAATTTGGTAATAACTAAATAAGATATTCCTTAAAACATTAGCCTGTTCTAGAGGGGTCAAATAATTATTTAATTCTAACCATATATTTCTTCTAATCTTTTCTAATTGATTTCTAAGATTATCTAAACTAATTTCTGGGTAATGAAATTTTGTTACTAATAAGGCGCCTTCAAATAAGGAAGGTTCTTCCTTTGATTTCCATTGAAGAATGGCATCTTTTAAATCTTGTAAACGCAATTTATAGATCATCATTTCAATGCGTTCCAAACTAACTTCGTCTAGGGTAGATTCCCATAGATGTTCCAGATCAGGAATAATGGGGCTGCCATAATGCAAAATTCTATTAGAAATTGTAGAATATACCTCTTCGTCTGGATCATCTATCAATTTAAATAATGCTTGTATCTCTTCGGCAGTCTTTTGCATATTCAAATCAACGCAAAAAATGCCATATATACTCTGTTTATTTATCCCTATCTGTGGATATATTTAACAATAGTTTACATAATAAACTTTATTACTATTCGTTAGCTAAAAATATTCTGCATTTCCTTACATGAAATGTGAGTTAAGGGTTATATTTGAATATTATCTAAATAACATGCAAAATCAAGTTTTCGCTACCCCTAAATTTCCTACCAATACAAAATCATTACATGCTGAATTAAAGAGACGTGTGAATGAATATTTGGAGCAAAATCAAATTAAAGCAACTGGTAATTTTAAACTATTTTCTAAGGCCATTTTATTGATTAGCTTATTGGTCATTACTTATATCCATTTAGTATTCTATACGCCAGGAACTTTAATCGCTATTCTTGAATGTGTTATTTTTGGTGGTTTAATTGCTGCCATTGGATTTAATGTAATGCATGATGGTAGTCATGGTAGTTTTAGTAAATATGCTTGGTTAAATAATTTAGCTTCTTCTTCTATTAGTGTTTTAGGTGCTAGCCGTTTTATGTGGGGAATGAAGCATGTTACTATACACCATACTTATACCAATATTGATGGAGTGGATGATGATATCGAAGTAGGAGTGTTAATGAGAATGGCACCCACTCAAAAATATTATTCATTGCACCGTTTTCAGCATATTTATTTTTGGTTCTTGTACATGTTATTATACATTTTCTGGATTTTCTTTGCTGATTATAAAAAGTATTTTTCAAAGAAAATTGGCAATATTAGTTTCAAAAGTATGAGTTGGGCAGAGCATTTAGAGTTCTGGTCTGTAAAAGCATACCATGTTATAGCTTTTGTTGTTTTACCGATATATATGGTGGGTTGGGTAAGCTGGTTGGTAGGATTCTTAATAGCTACTATGTTTGCTGGTTTCGTATTAAGTATTGTATTTCAATTGGCTCATACGGTGGAGGACACAGAATTCCCTGTAGCTATTCAGCCTGATAATAAAATGCCAGACGAATTTGCTGCTCATCAAATTCAAACCACAGCTAATTTTGCAACAAAGAATAAACTTGTAAGTTGGTTAGTAGGAGGGTTAAACTTCCAAATTGAGCATCATCTATTTCCTAAGATTTCTCACGTTCATTATCCAGCAATCAGTAAGATTGTGAAACAGGCTTGTGAAGATTTCAAATTAAATTACATCGAATACCCAACAGTATTGAGTGCCATTAAAGCACATTTTCATTTCATAAAACAAATGAGCAAGCCTTCAGTTGCTTAAGCTTTCTTCTTTCGGGCAGTTTTGCGAGGAGGGTTTTTCTTTAATTCCTCAATAATTTCTTTTACTTCCTCGATAGTCAAGGTTTCTACCTTTTCTTGTTGCTCCTTTGTTAATTTGAAATTGCGCAAACCTTGCTTAATATATGGTCCATAAGGGCCTCTTAATAATTGTATTTTCTCTTTTTCAAATACTTTAATAGTACGCTCGTCTTTTGCTTTGCGTTTTTCGGCGATCATAGGAGCCAATTCATCCAACATAACGGTATATGGGTCCATTTCCTTGTTCAAGGAGTAGAACTTCTTGTCATGGGCAGCATAAGGGCCAAAGCGGCCAATATTCACTGTAACTTCCGAGCCTTCAAACTCGCCAAGGGTTCTTGGCAACTTGAATAATTCCATAGCTTCTTCAAAACTGATGGTTTCAATACTTTGAGAAGCCTTTAATTTGGCAAATTTTGGTTTTTCTTCATCATCTTGATGGCCAATCTGCACCATTGGACCATATCTACCCATTCTAGCAATTACATTTTTACCAGAAACCGGGTCTTTCCCCAATTCTCTTTCACCCTTAGCTCTTTCTGCAGTTTCTAAAGTATGATCAATGGTTTCGTGGAATGGCTTGTAAAAGTCTTCCAACATCTTGCTATACTTTAATTTACCTGCAGCAATTTCGTCAAACTCGCCTTCAATTTTAGCTGTAAAGCCAAAGTCCATTACTTTTTCAAAGTGTAGCTTTAAAAAGTCTGTCACTACCAATCCTAAATCTGTAGGAGATAATTTATTCTTCTCAGCGCCTGTTATTTCCGAACTAGTTTCTGTTTTGATTTCGTCTTTATTATTCAGCTTAAGAATCTGATAGTTTCTTTTAATGCCTTCTTTCTCTCTTTTCTCTACATAATTACGCTTCATTATGGTGGTAATAGTTGGAGCGTAGGTAGAAGGTCGGCCAATACCTAATTCTTCTAATTTCTTCACCAAACTTGCTTCTGTATATCTTGAAGCAGGACGACTAAATCTCTCTAGGCCTGTCATATCCACAAAGTCAAGTACCTGACCTTTAGTTAGAGGAGGTAATAATGCTTCGCCATCAGATTCAGCATTATCGTCATCGATATCATCATCGTCTTTACCTTCTAAATATACTTTTAAGAAACCATCAAATTTCATCACTTCTCCACTTGCAGTTAAGGTTTCTTTGTTTGTTGAGATATCAATTTTAGCAGTTGTTTTTTCAAACTGTGCATCACTCATTTGAGAAGCAATTGTACGCTTCCAAATTAATTCATATAATCTATTTAAATCTGCATCGTCTACTTTATTTTCATTCATATAAGTAGGGCGGATGGCTTCGTGAGCTTCTTGTGCACTCTCGTTTTTATTTTTGAATTTTCTAGGCTGATAATATTTATCACCAAAGCTTGATTCAATTTCTTTTTTAATCGCATCAACAGCAGTTTCACTTAAACTAATACTATCGGTTCTCATGTAAGTGATCTTACCGCTCTCGTATAATTTTTGAGCAATCAACATCGTTTTACTAACACTATAACCCAATTTTCTTGATGCTTCTTGTTGTAGAGTAGAAGTGGTGAAAGGTGCAGATGGCGTACGTTTGCCATCTTTTACAGCAATTTCTTTAACGGTATAAGTTGCCGATTTGCAAGAGTTTAAAAATTGCTCAGCAGCGCCTTCAGTAGATAGTTTTTGAGGACCATCCGCTTTAAATTTTACTTTCTTTTTATTGATGTCTAAGGCAGTAAATATTGCAGACACTTTAAATACACTCTCAGGTAGAAAATGATTAATTTCTCTTTCTCTCTCTGCTATCAATCTTACTGCAACGCTTTGAACTCTTCCTGCACTTAAACTTTTTTGCATGCCAATCTTTCTCCATAAAACTGGACTTAATTCAAATCCTACAATTCTATCTAAAATTCTTCTTGCTTGTTGTGCATCTACCAAATCCATATTAATTAATCTTGGATTGGCTACTGCTTTTTTAATAGCTGGGGCAGTAATTTCATGAAACACAATACGCTTTGTTTTCTTTGGATCTAAGCCAAGTACTTCTGCTAAGTGCCAACTGATACTTTCTCCTTCACGGTCCTCATCCGATGCCAACCAAACCTCTTTGGCCTTCTTTGTCATCGATTTTAATTCCTTCACCACTTTTTCTTTTTCAGAAGGCACAATATATCTAGGTAAAAATTTGTTCTTCATGTCGATGCCCATATCACTTTTTTCCAAATCACGGATATGGCCATAGCAACTTCTTACTTCAAATTCTTCCCCTAAAATCTTCTCAATGGTCTTCGCTTTTGCGGGAGACTCCACTATTAATAAGTTCTTTGACATGGGTGCAATATTATAGTATTCAATCAAAAAATAAAAATGGGTTGGCTCTTAAGAGGCCAAAAACTGGACAATTTTGTCTATTACAGCCTGGGTTTTGTATATTTTATTATGACCTAACCCATTGGTTATCAAGAACTCAGTGTTAAAAGGCTGTTTATTTTTAAAATTTTCCAAATCTTTATAGGGGCAAACGGGGTCTTCTTGGTCGTGAATCCATAAAACCTTACCTCTAAAGTCTTGAATGGCCCTATCTACTTCAAAATGACTTATTTTCTTTCCAGACATAGATTCTACTAATGTATTAAAGGCCAATTTAAGGGGTTCATCAAAGTGCATTAATCGATAAAAACCTTCAAAAGTGGTGTTTGTTTTGGTAGCTGGGGCTATTAAAACAAATTTATGCGTCTCAGGGGAATCAATGGCTTCTGCTATTAAAGACAAGGTAAGTCCGCCAAGTGAATGTCCAATAAAATGGTCAATTGGTCCAAATTGCTTCATAATGGCCTGAAGCGCATCTCTATATATTATTACATTAATATATTTCCCCTGACTTCTTCCATGTCCAGGGGCATCAAAACCAATCACGGTAAAACCTTCTTTAAGAAGTGGTTGTATATATTGCTCAAACTTATAGAAATAACTAGCATATCCATGCGCTATCAACACTGTTTTGCCATTGGCATGTGTGGGCTTCCACATAAACCCTTTTAAGAGAGTTTGGTCATCCAAGCTAAGGCTAATGCGCTCTCCTTGGTTAAATATGGCTGGCGCTTTTGTTTTTTTATATTTTGGATAGGGGGTGCAGAATAGGTCAAATGCTATAGAAGCAGCTTTGTTAGGAGATACAATAGAAAGGGTCTTGAATTTAGTTCTTAAATACTTTAGATACAATCTCTCAGAAAACCCTTGCTTTGCCATTTTCCCAATTTTGCTGCAAAGATAGGTGCAGATATTGTCTGATTGGAGTTTTTTTGTATTTCGCAACTAAAAAGTACCATTATAGTAATAGCATTCAATTAGATAGGGCTAAATTTGCACAAAATTTTAGCATAAGAATATGTACTCTATTAAAGTAAATTTTGAGCAAAAAGGATTGGAATCTGTAACTATAGATAATGTTGCTGCAGATCAGAGTCTTTTAGAAGTAATGTTGGACAATGGAATTGAATTGCATCATAATTGTGGGGCAGTTTGTGCATGTAGTACTTGTCATTTATATGTAAATAAGGGAATGGAACATTTGGCAGAATTATCAGACAAGGAAGAAGATTTCATTGACAGGGCAGTAAGTCCAAGAATTGAATCTAGATTAGGTTGTCAATGTGAATTACAAGATGGCAATGGAACTATTGAAGTTACCTTGCCTGATCAAACACAATTTTTAGGAGAATAATAAAACAAATAGTATGAGTCAATTTGAACCACCCATTCATTGGAATGATCATGAAGATATTGCACAAAAATTATACGAGAAATTTGGTGATGATTTCACCGAATCAAAAATTTATAGAATTAGATTCACCGATTTGTTAGATTGGGTATTGAGTTTACCGCATTTTGAAGGTAAAAAAGAAGAATCTAATGAAGGTCATTTGGAAATGATCCAAAGTGCATGGGTTTACGAATGGAGGGATAATCAGAAATAGATTACTTTTAACTAAATCTTTATTAAGTGCTAGCTGCTTTTAAAAATATCAAATGTTTTGTCTTTGACGTAGACGGGGTTTTGACCAATGGTACGCTGTTGGTTATGCCGGGAGGTTTAATGGCAAGATCTATGAATATTAAAGATGGTTATGCAATTCAGTTGGCCATCAAGAAAGGATATAAAATTTGGGTAATTTCTGGCGGAAATTCTGAAGAAGTTAAGGACAGATTAAATAGACTAGGTGTTGAAGAGGTATTTATGAAAGTATCTGATAAGGCAGAATTATTAAAAGAGTTATCTATAATTAATAAAATAGATTTAGAGCATATTTTATACATGGGTGATGATATGCCAGATTTTGAAGCAATGAAATTAGTTGGAATAGCTTCTTGTCCTGCAGATGCTGTTAATGAAATAAAATCTATATCAAATTATAAGGCAGTTGCAAAGGGTGGAGAGGGATGTGCTAGAGAAGTTATTGAAAAAACTTTAAAGCTGAATGACGATTGGGATACAATTGATCATATTAGAGCTACTTAAATTAAATTCATTTAACTTGAAAGTACTTGTATATTTTCTGAAATTAGTTCGTTGGCCAAATTTACTTTTCATAGTATTGGCTGAATTACTTTTTCATTTTTGCATATACAAGCCATTGTTTCCTCAAGTAGGTGATGCCGCAGATGGAGCGTTTTTTATCATCCTGTTGACATATATTTTTATAGCGGCTGCAGGGTATATTATCAATGATTATTTCGATGTAAATATCGACCAGGTTAATAAGCCAGGAAAAGTTGTTGTAGGAGAACATATTAGTAGAAGATGGGTGATCTTCTGGCATATGATATTTAGTTTATTGGGAATTTATTTATCTACTATTGCATTTTCGTTTAAAGAATACTGGCATATACATTTAGCCAATTTAGCGACTATCTTATTTTTGTGGTTTTATTCAACCAATTTCAAGAAGGACTTTTTAGTGGGCAATATAGTTATTGCAGTATTGACTGCATGGTCTATTGCTGTAGTTTATTTTTCTAAATTCACTATAGCAGAATTAATGCATCCAGCTATTCATTCTACAGCTCATCTTAGATTTTTTAAATTAATGTTATTGTATGCAGCATTTGCTTTTATACTTACATTAGTAAGAGAGGCCCTAAAAGACATGGAAGATATTGAGGGAGACGAGAAGTTTGGTTGTAAGACTTTACCCATAGTTTGGGGATTGATGCCTACCAAAGTATATGTGGCAGTTTGGTTAATGGTTGTAGTAGTAATATTAGCCATTATACAATTGTACGTATTACCTTTTGGATGGTGGCCAAGTGTTTTATACTGTTTGATATTTATATTAGCTCCATTAATTTGGGTATTGATTAAATTACCAAAGTCTTTTACAAGTAAAGATTTTACTGGGTTAAGTTTTTGGATTAAAGTAGCCATGTTAGCAGGTATTATATCTATGTCATTTTTCTATTTCTTATTTTAATTACAAATGAGTGCCATTATTTTAGCATCCCAGTCACCTAGAAGAAAAATGCTTTTGGAGTGGGCGGAAATACCTTTTGAAATTGTAGTGGCTGATATAGAAGAGACTTATCCAGAAGATTTGCCAAAACATTTAGTACCTGAGTTTATCGCAGCAAACAAAGCATTAGCTATTAAAGAAAAGTTAACCAATCAAGATGTTTGTATTATTGCGGCTGATACTGTTGTCTTATTAGAAAATGAGATACTTGGGAAACCTTTAGATACTCTTGATGCAATAAAAAGTTTAGAAAAACTTTCTGGAAATTTACACGAAGTAATTACAGGTGTAGCTATTTATTATAAAAACGAGATGCACCAATTTAGTCAAACCACTAGAGTGAAATTTCACCCTTTAACAAAAGAGCAAATTGAGTTTTACGTAAATAATTACAAGCCTTTTGATAAAGCAGGAGCTTATGCCATACAAGAATGGATAGGCGTCATAGGTATTGAATCAATAGAAGGTGATTTCTACAATGTTATGGGCTTGCCAGTTAGTTCATTAGTTCAAAAAATGAAACAATTAGGAGTGGTTTAATTTATAACCACTTAAATTGAATATCTAACTCAACATCAGGGTGTAAACTTCTTTCTACTGGGCAAGTTCTTCCAACACGCTCTAGAATTTCAATAGTTTTCTCATCTAAATTTAAAGCGGGCATGGTGGCATGCACTATAATCTTACCAATACGTCTTGGATCAGACACCATAACCTTAGTCACTTCTACTTTAGCTCCATCTAGTTGAATATCCATAGATTCTGCTTTGATGCCCATCGTGGTGATTAAACATGCACCTAAACCTGTAGCAATTAAGTCTGTTGGAGAAAATCTTTCCCCTTTACCTTTATTATCTGTTGGAGCGTCCGTTTCAAAAACACTACCACTTTGCAAATGTAAACAAGTGGTTCTCAGGTTTGATTCGTAGGTTACTGTAGCAGTCATAAGTTGTAAATTTTGATATACTATTTGTGTAAAATTACGATTTTATTCCCCTCAAGTCATGTATTTTTGCAGAGTTAATTGACAAAGTAACTATGCAAGAATTACCAGTAGTTCCAAAAGAACAAGATACAAGAATTAAGAAGCCTGATTGGTTAAGAGTGAAGTTGCCCATTGGTGAAAGTTACAAGCATGTAAGAGGACTGGTGGACACACATAAATTACATACCATTTGTGAAAGTGGAAATTGTCCTAATATGGGCGAATGTTGGGGAGAGGGTACTGCAACATTCATGATATTGGGTAATATTTGTACACGTAGTTGTCAGTTTTGTGCAGTTGCAACTGGAAGACCTAAGCCTGTTGAATGGGATGAGCCGCAAAGAGTGGCAGAAGCCGTTTTTTTAATGAAAGTTAAACATGCGGTTTTAACTAGTGTGGATAGAGATGAACTACCTGATGGAGGATCTATTATATGGCATAATACCATTAAAGCGATTAAAGCTTTAAGTCCTGAGACAACTTTAGAAACCTTGATCCCTGATTTTAGAGGTATACAAGATCAAATCCAAAGAATTATAGATGCTGCTCCAGAAGTGGTTAGTCATAACATGGAAACAGTAGAAAGAAATACCAAAAGAGTTCGTGTTCAAGCAAAGTATAGAAGAAGTTTGGAAGTTTTAGAAACATTGAAGAAAGGTGGAATGCGAACTAAGACTGGTTTGATGCTTGGTATTGGAGAAGAGAAAGAAGAAGTAATACAAACCATGAAAGACCTGGTTAATGTTGGATGTGATGTAATCACTTTGGGTCAATATTTACAACCAACTAAAAAACATTTACCCGTTCAACGTTTTGTTCACCCCGATGAATTTAAAGAGCTTAAAAACATTGGGTATGAATTAGGATTTGATTATGTAGAAAGTGGCCCATTAGTAAGGTCTTCTTATCATTCAGAGAAGCATGTTATTCCAGGATGGGGAAGAGCTAAATGGGAAGAAGAATTAGCCTTGAATAAGTAATTACTTGATATCATAAAAACAAAGTCCTTCGCATGAAGGACTTTGTTTTTATAATTATATTTATTTGAAGATTTTTTTTCTAAATCTATTTTATCTTTTTTGAAGTTCTTAATCCCAAAACATAAAACTTTTTATGTTTTGGGATTAGATGAAACCCATGGGTTTCATCTAATCCCACATAAGGGCTGATGCGCCAAGAATGGCGGCATCTGATTCTTTTAAATGGCTAAATAAAATCTTTACTTTATTCTCAAATATTTCAATAACATTAGCTTCCATATGCTCTCTTGTAGGCTTTAAGATCATATCTCCAGCTTTTGTTAATCCACCAAATAAGATAATGGCTTCAGGGCTAGAGAACATTACAAAATTGGCCAAGGACATACCTAATATTTTACCAGTGAATTCAAATACTTCTTTAGCAACTTCATCTTCTTTTTGTGCAGCTTCAAATACATCTTTCGAAGTAATTTTTTCTACAGGTATATTTCTAAGGATGCTAGGACGGTCTGTAGTATTTAATATTTCCATAGCAGACTGAGCAACGCCAGTAGCAGAAGCATAACTTTCTAAAGAGCCTTTCTTGCCAGTACCAGGGTGCATTCTTCCATCTGGGATTATTATGGTGTGACCTAATTCGCCTGCAAAACCATCATGACCATATATTAATTGACCATTAGCGACAATACCACTACCAACGCCTGTGCCTAAAGTAATCATGATAAAATCTTTCATTCCTTTAGCAGCACCATACATCATTTCGCCCACAGCAGCAGCATTTGCGTCATTGGTTAATTTAACAGGCAACTTGAATTTATCTTGCACCATTTTTGCAAAAGGGATAACGCCTTTCCAAGGAAGGTTTGGAGCATATTCGATAGTACCAGTGTAAATATTGCCATTGGGAGCGCCAATGCCAATACCTTTAATTCTCCCAACACCACCCACTTTTTCAATCAACTCACTCAGTCTTACATACAATTCATCAATATATGTATGTACTTGCTCATGTGTATTAGTAGGCATAGTACTAGAGTGTAGTACATTGCCGTCTTTATCTACAATACCATATTTGGTTCCTGTACCACCAATGTCTACACCAATAACATATGAATCCATTATTAAAAATTTATTTAGTTGTTGTTAATATTAATGTCCACCTTTTGTTTCAGCATCTTCATAATTAATTCCTTGCTTTTTCAAAATACCTTTTACAGCAATTGCAAAAATTAAGATATATGTAAAACAAGCAACAGGCACCCAGAAAGAATTATGAATACCAAAGCCTGGTTGATCTAAATGTGATGATTGTAAGAAGTCAGATAATTTACCCTGAATTGGTGGAATAATACCACCACCTAAGATCATCATGATTAAGAAAGCAGCACCTTGTGTTGTATACTTGCCAATACCAGCAATAGATAAAGCAAAAATAGAAGGCCACATAATAGAACATGCAATACCACCTGTTAAAAATGCATAGATAGCAATATCGCCTTTAGTGAATATACCTACTAACATAGATACCACGCCAATCAAACTAAAAATTAATAAAGTTTTTGCTGGCTTATCTTGGCTTAAGAAGAAGGCGATGATTTGAATAAAAATACAAACTACATAAAAGTATAATGGAGTCATATCATATTGAGCAATGCTATTTACACCAATTACAATACCAAATGCAACTAATGGAACAATAACTGTTAAGATCTTATTTGTTTGCTTTTTGAATTCAAATGCAGAAATAGCGCCAGTCCATCTACCAATCATCATACTACCCCAATACATAGAGATATAAGGAGCAATTTTAGATGAAGGGATACTTCCAAAATCTGCTTGTTTTAATAATTCACCTAAGTTTGAACCAATAGCTACTTCAACTCCTACATATACAAAAATGGCCAACATGCCTAAAACCAATTGAGGGTATTTCATTGCACCCCAACCGTTTTCATTTTTCTGTGCAGAGAAATTAGCAAATAATAAACCTACCACAACAGTTGCTAATGCACCAAACAACCATTTCAATCTCATTGTTTCCAAATCCAATCTGCCCGCATCGGTTAATGTAGCTGGATCAATTTTATAACTGTTAAAAATAGGCACAAACATGACAATTAAAACACCTGTCATTATTATTAATAAACTCAATGCTTTATTTGCTGGTTCAATTTTTTCTTCATTGATTCCTGCTGGTACTTTCTTAGAGAAATGGAACAATGCGGCTGCAGCTAAGAATAAAACACAAACTGCACTATATAAAATAACTACTTTGCTTAAGCTTAATGCAGCAATTTGATCGTCTGTGATGGCCGCTGCACTTCCAAATAAGGCGAAAGCCACTACAATGGGCCCAATAGATGTACCAAATGAGTTAATACCACCCGCTAAGTTTACACGGCTAGCACCTGTGCTCTCATCTCCTAAAACAATGGCAAATGGTTGTGCTGCGGTTTGTTGTAAAGAGAAACCTAAAGCCACAATAAATAAACCAACCAACATACCGGTGAATGTGTTCGCGTTTACAGCAATAATCATCGCAATGGCACCAATTGCAGAAAACAATAACCCATAAACGATACTCTTTTTGTATCCCCATTTACCCACTAAATCCTTTCCTCCAAATGCACCATAAGCAAAAAGGCCTAAGGCACCAATATAATAAGCTAAATAAAAGGCAAAATCTACCAACTGACTTTGGAATTGGTCAAGATTGAATTTGTGTTTACAAAATGGGATGAATACACTATTGCTTGAAGCAATAAATCCCCAGAAGAAAAACACTACAATAAGGGTTGACAATGCACCCGTATTGGTGGGTTGTTTGGTTTGGCTCATAAGTTTCGTTAGTTTAATCGTTTATCGATTGTGTAAAATACTTAAAAATATCATTCAAAAGCTAAAAATAATTGATCAAATTACCACTAGTTTTCAGTAAATTGAAGCAAATTAAAGCGAGTTATGGTAATTGTACATGTGAGTGCAGAATGTTATCCTATGGCAAAAGCAGGGGGCTTGGGAGATGTGGTAGGAGCACTTCCAAAATACCAGAAAAAACAAGGGGATGAAGCCATGGTGGTCATGCCTATGTACAAAACCAATTTTCTCGAAAAAAATGATTGGGATGTTGCTTTCAAAGGAAATGCCAATATGGGAGATTGGTTTTTTGATTTCACCATTATCAAAGAGCGATCTGAAAAATTAGGATTCAATTTATTTTTAGTAGATATACATGGCTTACTCGATAGACCCAAAATTTATGGATACGCAGACGACCATGATCGATTTATAGGTTTTCAAATTGCAGTGATGAATTGGTTAACTCATTGGGGCGAATTACCTTCTGTGGTGCATTGTCATGATCATCAAGCTGGTTTGATTCCTTTTATGATGAAATATTGTTATGATTACCAAAGATTACAATATGTAAAAACGGTTTTGACAATACACAATGCGCAGTATCATGGTGCGATGGGTTGGAATAAAAGTATATTAATTCCCAGATGGGACACTTGGAAGCATGGATTATTAGAATGGGATAATGCTATTAATTCTTTGGCTACAGGCATTAAATGTGCAGATAAAGTAACCACGGTAAGTGAAACGTATATGCATCAACTAAGGTATCAATCTGCTGGATTAGAAGCCTTGTTCGAGTATGAGCAAGGTAAATGTTTGGGCATATTGAATGGAATAGATAATGAAGTTTGGAATCCAGCTACAGATCCAATGGTAGATGTTCATTATGATATCAAAACACAGGAAGAGGGTAAGAGAAAGAATAAACAATTGCTTTGTGACAAATATCAATTGGATATCCATAAACCACTAATTGTATTTATTGGAAGATTGGTGGGAGAAAAAGCGGCGGATGTTTTACCTGGAGCCATTCAACATGCATTGGATAAAACCAATTGTGGGGCTAATTTTTTAGTAATAGGAACCGGTGATACACAAGTAGAGTCTGCATTGAATTTTTTAGTACAACTATACCCCGGTAATTTTAATACATGGATTGGCTATGATGAAAAAGTGGGTCATCAAGCTTATGCGGGCGCAGATTTTTTATTGATGCCAAGTAGGGTAGAACCATGTGGATTAAATCAAATGTATAGTTTAAGGTATGGAACCATCCCCATGGTAAGAGATACAGGAGGATTACATGATACAGTCGTGGACATGGGTGATCCAGATGGATTTGGCATTCGATTCTTGCATGCCACTGAAGAAGATATTGTTTATTCTATTGAAAGAGCAATTACAGTGTACCAAGATAAAGTTCATATGAAAAAAATGATTCAAACAGCTATGAGTATCGATCATAGTTGGGAATCTGTTGTAATTTCTTATAAAAATGTATATCAATCCTTATAATATAAATTCCCAATTTTATGGCTATATATGCTAAAGAAACTGTTTCAGTAATATTAGGTGGAGGTGCAGGATCAAGATTATCTCCTTTAACTGCAAGTAGATCAAAGCCTGCTGTTCCGATTGCTGGCAAATATCGTTTAGTGGATATACCTATTAGCAATTGTATCAATAGCAATTTGAACAGAATTTTTGTATTAACTCAATTTAATTCTGCATCCTTAAATCAACATATAAAAAACACCTATCATTTTAGTGCTTTTAGTTCTGGCTTTGTAGATATATTGGCAGCAGAGCAAACCCCAGACAATCCAGGATGGTACCAAGGAACTGCAGATGCGGTAAGACAATCTTTGAGACATTTGGATAAAATGGATTTTGAATATGTACTGATATTAAGTGGAGATCAGTTATATCAAATGGATTTTAGTAAAATGATTGAAGCACATAAAAATAGCGGGGCAGCTTTGACCATTGCTACTATACCAGTAGGAGAAAGAGAAGCTCCTGAATTTGGAATTTTAAAATCGAATAATGATAATGTCATTACATCATTTATTGAAAAACCAAAGAAAGAATTATTGCCAGATTGGGTAAGTGATACTGGAGCAGCGATGCAGGATCAAGGAAGACATTATTTAGCATCAATGGGTATCTATGTTTTTAATAAAGAAATCTTGTATAAATTATTAAATGAAGTACATTCTGAAGCAACAGATTTTGGTAAAGAAATTATTCCAGACTCTATTGCACATTATAAAGTATTAAGTTATCAGTACGACGGTTACTGGACTGATATTGGAAATATTTATTCTTTTTTTGAAGCCAATATTGCTTTAACAGAAGCGATACCTCCATTTAATTTATTTGATAGTGCTCAAACAATTTATACCCGTCCCCGTATGTTGCCACCTGCAAAAATTAGTGGCACTATGATTGACAGGGCGATCATTGCAGAGGGATCTATTATTCATGCAGCGTCTATTTCACAATCGGTTATTGGAATTCGATCTAGAATAGGAAAAGATACAATAGTGAAGAATGTGTATATCATGGGTTGTGATTATTACGAAACAATTGATCAAATCAATGAAAAAACGCAAGCAGGCAAACCTATTTTAGGCATTGGCGAAAGATGTGTAATTGAAGATGCTATTGTTGATAAAAACTGTTCTATTGGAAATGATGTAGTGATTAAAGGTGGAGCACATTTAGAAAAAACAGATCATCCATTATATACTATTAAAGACAATATTGTAGTGATTAAAAAAGGAGCAGTGA